>Ga0315282_10007466_pt1 | contig 17936 bp, 16 predicted proteins | sample YL17G07_20_MG_FD_203693 | JGI IMG/M metagenome (GOLD analysis project Ga0315282, IMG submission 203693) | Sediment microbial communities from Yellowstone Lake, YNP, Wyoming, USA - YL17G07_20 | ecosystem: Environmental > Aquatic > Freshwater > Lake > Sediment | place: USA: Wyoming | collected... | reverse complement strand
AGGGATTCAACGATCTCGACGGTGTAAACTTCTTTTGCCAATTCCGCTAAGATAGCGGCTTGATATCCCGAACCCGTCCCGACTTCGAGCACCTTCTCATCCCCCTTCAGTTCTAAAAGCTCTGTCATTAGGGCAACGATATAGGGCTGAGAGATGGTTTGGCCCTCTCCAATGGGTAGAGGTTGATCAGAGTAAGCGGAAGTCACATATCCTTCGGGGACAAATCTGTGTCGCTCTACCTTGAGCAGTGCAGAAAGGACGCGAGGGTCTTTCACTCCTCTGGCTTTGATTTGAATTTCCACCATCTTCTCACGCATCAGTTTGAAATCCCCCTTCGGGTTTGGTTCGGAAACCCTGGTTCCATCGGTGCATTGTGTGAATACTATTGGAAGAATAAGGAAAGCTAAGGTTACGAATTTCATCTTTCTCATCGTCATCAGCCTATCACAGTGGTAAAAATCCTGTCAATCCTTGACAATTTTTCCATATATTTGATACTTTTCTAACAAAGGATTAGATTATGTTTAACTCATTGATCAAAATTTTGAGCCTCTGTCTCTTGATCTCCATCGCTTTTTCTTTTCCTGTTCTCCAAAGCCGGGGTCAATATCGAAATCATAATGGAGCCTCTGAAATTACCTTCTTTGGGAAGGAAGAGACAAAATGGATCGAGAAGAGGGAGGTACGCCTTCCCGTGATGATAGGACAAGGGATAAAGGAAGAGCCTTGGGTAGACTCCTTCGATTTCAGAGAGGAGTCCATCGGACCGATGGAAAAGATGAGCCCTTCCACCACGCAGCCCGGTTGTGCCTATTCAAGTCGGTTCACCTCGGCTCTGACAAAACCCTTTGTAGGGGACAGGGCCCTTTATGAACAAGGAAGATATCGTTATATGAAAGGGGCTTACGAAGATGCCATCACTTCTTTTCAGAAGTTGATCCGGCAATACCCTAAGAGTGAGTTGATTGGTTCTTCCTATTATTGGATGGGGGAGGCAAGATATCACCAGGCGAAGGATCAGGAAGCGTTTTCTTATTTCCATAAAGTGGTTGAAAAATATCCTGAAAGTAAATTCTATGCCTATGCCCTTTATGCCTGTGGTTGGATCCGACTCAAACATGTTGGCTATGTGGAAGGGCATCAGTTTTTTCATCAAGTCCATGAAAAAACTCCGGCCCTTCCCATTGCGGAGTCTTCCCTGTTTTGGTCTGGGTACGCCCTCTATCAGCTTGGTCGATATGCAGAGACACTTCAGGAAGTGGAGACCCTTCTTCAAAAGTACCCGGGTGGGAAGTTACGGCCCGAAGCTGAATATTTGATCGGTGCCAGCTACTTTCGGCTCAAAAGATTCAAGGAGGCGGCAGACCAATTCAAGGATTTCTTGAGGCGTTATCCAGGGCATCCTTTGGAAGAGAGTTCCCGTTATGCCTTGGCCTGGAGCTTGGTCTATCTGGGACAATATTCCGAAGGGAGAAAAACCTTTGAGGACATTCTCCTCGCCTACCCTGGAACGAAACTTTCAGATCCGATCTTCTGGGGAATTGTGAAAACCTATTTGGGCGCCGATGAAGTGGAGGGAGCCACACTTCTCTATCAGAGGTTTCTTTCACAGTTTCTCTCCTCTCCATGGTTAGAGCAATGCCTGTTCGATATTGGGCAATATTACTTCGGCAAAAAAGAATACTCCCATGCGGCAAATACGTTTCGTCAATTCGTCAGAACTTATCCCGAAAGTGAACTTCATGAGTGGGCCCATTTCATGCTGGGAGAAAGCCTGTTCAATCAGAAAGATTATACAGGTGCGATCGCCTCCTATCACCAGGTCTTGGAGGAAAGGGGAAGGGCAAGACTTGAATCCCAAGTTTTCTCAAAATTGGGTTACGCCCATTTTTATTTAAAGAAATATGAGGTGGCCATTCAATATTGGGACAGGCTTCTTGCCGATTTTCCTGATTTAGCGGAGAAGAACGAAATTCTTTATTGGTTAGCCGAGGCTTCGCTCTTGAAACAGGATTATCGAAAAGGGGTTGGATACGTAGATAAATTGCGGGGAGATCCAACCTTATATCCGAAAGGACTGAACAGTTTGGGATGGTACCACTATCAAAGACGAGAGTGGAAGGAGGCCAACCAGTATTTCTTGAAGATCCTCACAGAATTCCCTCAATATCGGTCCACCCCGCCCCTCTTTCTGTTGGTGGGCGAATGTTATTTGAACCAAAATGATTATCAGAAGGCGAAGAGCTATCTAACACGATTGGCCTCCATGAGGGAAGGGAATGAAAGCAAAGACAAGGCGCACTATCTCCTTGGGTGGGTGGCTTATCGAGAGGAACGATTTGACGAGGCGATCAATCAATTTCAAACGCTCTTCAAATCAGATCCCCTGAGCCCCTTTGCAGATGAATCCCAATACTGGATCGGATGGTGCCATTTCCGGAAGAAAGAGTTCCATAAAGCGATTGAAGAGTTTCAACGTCTTACCCAAAAATATCCCGAAAGCCCGTTTGTGCCTTCTGCACTCCTGAAGATCGGAGACGGTCATTATAACCTTAAAGGGTATGCTCAGGCCGCCAATTCCTATTCCCATGTGGTGAGGGCCTATTCAAAATCAAAAGAAGCACCCGAAGCCGATTTTGGAATCCTCCTCTGCCTCCTTCAAGAAAAGAAGTATGACTCATTTGTTTCCCGGGTAGAAGCCTTTTTAAAACGGTATCCCCAACATGACCTCTCCAGTCAGGCCTTGATGCAGTTGGGGGATTACTACCAGCGAGAACGGATGAAAGAAAAAGCGGTGAAGACCTATCGAGAGCTGATCAGCCTTTATCCTAGTAGCGAGTGGGCGGAGGAGGCACAGTTCGATATTGCCCTTCTCTTCATACAGGATAGAAGATGGGCTGAAGCCGTTGAGGAATTGGACAAAGTGATTGGTCATTCTCCTAAAGGGCGTCTTTTCGTCGAAGCCCATATCGAACAGGGAAGTCTCTATCTCCTTCTCAAAGATTACCCCAAGGCCATCGAACGATACGAATGGGTGATTAAGAATCATCCCCAGCATCCGTTAGCCAAGAGAGCCCATCTGGGGATGGAAGAAGGGTATCGGGGCCTGGGGAAGATGGATCAGGCCGAGAAGATTTTGAAAGAACTGGTGAGCGGTTTTCCCCAGGATGACATCCAGTTTGAAGGACAATTGAGGTTAGGGATTCTCTATCTCACCCAGAAGAAATTTGGGGAGGCTGTTGCTGCCTTATCAGTAGCGGTTCGAAGCCCTGAAGAGCCCGTGGCCAGTCAGGCTCAATTCAAAATGGGAGAGGTCTATCTGGAGGCCGGCAATAGAGAATCGGCTTTGGTTCAATTTTCAAGGGTAGTTTACCTCTATCCCCATCACCCCGACCTGATGGAAGAGGCCCTTCTGAAATTGGGGGCCCTCTATATGGAAGAGAAGAAGATCCCTGAGGCCAGACAGGTCTACCAAAAGCTGTTAGATAAGAGCAAGAGGCAAGATCGAAAAGAGACGGCCAGAAAAATGCTCAGCCAGATGGATAAGGGGAGTATTCGCTGATGCAAAGGCGATCAACGAAAAACCGGAAGCGAACCTTTCTTCTCATCGGAGTTCTCTTTGTCCTCATCGTGTGTTTGTCGTGTATTTTTATTTTTGTCCCTAACTTCCCTGTTCGGCTGAGGGACGGATGGAGTGCTCTCACCCATGAAAGCAAAAGGATTTTGGGCTGGGAAAAAGGCTTGATCCCTCCCGAGGAGAAACGGATACGGGAGGAAGTCATTCTTAAGAAGATGGAACAGGCGAGTGCCCGGGAAGATTGGAGAACCCTTGCGGCGGAATATCCTCGAACGAAAAAGCTTGAATCTCCCAACGCCGGGGAGAAGCTGAAGGCCCTGAAAACTTCGCCGGAGTTTAAGGAAATGGATCAAGAGCTAAAAGAATATTTGAAAAAGAGGGAGGATCTTTTTTATCCAGAAGCTCCTACTCCCTCTCTGAAAGACGCAACCGACCTAACCTCCCTAAAGGATAGAGGGGCGGAGAAGGTGATCGGAAGGCTTCTGAAGTCCAAGGAAGGAAATGCTCAGGAAAAGCCTTTGGAGGAAAACCTCCGGTTGGGGATAAAGGGGTCTCTCGTCAGGCGGAAGATTGTGGAGAGACCCAATCTCCCTCAGGTTAAGGTGAAAGTAGAGGCAGAGATCGAGTTGACGCTCTGGGTATTACCCACGGGGACAGTGGATCGGGTTGTCCCCTCGGTCAAAGGGGATACAGAGCTGGAAAGGATTGGTATCCAGTACTTGAAACAGTGGCGGTTTGCTCCACTCCCGAAAGATCAACCTCAGGTTGAACAATCGGGGACCATCCCGATTAAATTTAAGCTGCAATAATTTGATTACAGATTGCAGATCGCGCCTGCCTACCGCAGGCAGGGATTGAGGATTGAAATCCCTCCTATAGCGGCACCGGCATTTGAAATCTGAAATGAAAAAGAAGCGTCTGCTTCTCCTGGTTCTTATTTCGCTTTTAATTCTCGGAACCCTCACCTTCTTCGGAGAAAATGGGATTCTTCACCTTTTCCGTCTTCAGAAGGAGTTAGCGCGGATCAAGGACAAGAATTTTAAGTTGGAGAAAGAGAATCAGAAGTTGAAGGAAGAGGTAAAACGGTTACAGAGTGATAAAAGATATATTGAGGAGATCGCTCGGAAGGAGCTGGGAATGGTCAAGGAAGGAGAGATCATTTACCAATTCGATACCCCTTCAAAGGGGAAGGAGCATTCCAAATGAAATATGAGGGGATGATCTTCCGACCTCCCAGCGAAGCGGACAGCTTGATCCTTCAGGTCACGGTGGGTTGCTCTTACAATCGATGTACTTTTTGCGGCGCCTATCAAGGGAAGCGTTTCCGGATCAAGAGTTTTGAAGAGATCAAAGAGGATATCGATGAGGTGAGTCCGTATAGAATTCGAAGAGTATTCCTGGCGGATGGGGATGCCCTGAGCATCCCCCAAAAAGGACTGCTTCAAATCCTATCCTACCTGAAAGCAAAATTAGGGGGACTCGAAAGAATAGGGATCTACGCCAATGCAAAAGATATCCTCCGGAAAGATCTGGAGGAACTAAAGGCCCTAAAAGACCTGGGTTTAGAAATACTCTATCTGGGTTTGGAGTCCGGATTTCCGGAAGTATTGAAACGCATTAAGAAGAGTGCCACCGTGGGTCAATTGATCTGTGCCGGGAAAAGGGTGAAGGAATCAGGAATTCTTCTCTCAGTGACTGTGATTTTGGGCATCGGTGGCGCCGAAGGCAGCCAAGCGCATGCTGTGGAGACCGGAAAGGTTCTCTCCGAGATGGACCCTGACTTTGTCGGCGCCCTCTCCTTGATGATTGTTCCCGGAACGCCCATTGAGAAGGAAATCGAAACAGGAAAGCTGGTCTTACCGACTCCTTTCGGTCTGATCCAAGAGCTGGAAACGATGATTGCAAACTGCCAATTCACCGACTGTTTTTTCGCCTCCAATCATGCCTCCAACTATCTTCCTCTTCGAATTCAAATGCCAAAGCAGAAAGAAGAAGCCCTTAAGCGAATTCGAGAAGTTCTCCGAAGGAAGGATCCGGAATTACTACGACCGGATTACTTAAGGGCGTTGTAAGGGAAAAAAATTCTAAATCCCAAGTACCAATGTTATAAGTCCTCAATGTTCAAATGAAGTGAAGGTTCTTCGGCTTTCTTGTGGGTGGCATCCCCCTCTGGTAACCCCCCTTCATCCCCCCTTAAATTAAGGGGGGATGAAGGGGGGTAGGAGAAGGCAACCCACAAAAAGCCCGGAAGAACCGAAATGGAAAATTAAGAGTTTTGGAATTTTGGGAATTGAAATTTGGATTTTAGATGTTACACTAAGTTACGGACACGGAGCACGTACACGGTCACGTTATGATTTAGGGAGCTTGGATGAAAGATATCGTGGATGTCGATATTCGAGTGAGGTATGCAGAAACGGACCAGATGGGAGTGGCTTATTATGCGAACTATCTTGTATGGTTTGAAGTGGGGCGGTCTGAATTTTGTCGGGAAAGAGGGTTTCGGTATGCTGATTTGGAGGCTTTAGGCTATAAGCTTGTTGTGTCTGATGTCAATTGCCGGTATCGGAACTCTGCCCGGTATGATGAAACCGTTATTGTGCGGACCCGGCTGAAGGGAGTCAATAAACGGATGATCACCTTCGGGTATCAGGTCCTTCGTAAAGAGCAGGAGGAGGTGATTGCCGAGGGGGAGACCCGGCATATCTGCGTCGATTCAAATCGAAAGACAAAAAGCCTGCCAGAAAAATTCTTGGTTTGTCTCACAGGGTAGTACGCCTATCTTCTGATTTTCGAGATTGTTAATGGGTCAACAACCGTGAATGTCTCGTCAGACTCGAGGCGCATGATTCTGAAGACAAGCGTATCATGACGGCTTTCCATCTCACAAAAGTGGAAGAAGCGAAGTTCGGGGCCAGAAAAGAGGTCTTGGTAACGTTGCTTTAGGGGATCGATAATAATCTTGTGCCTGGGCCCGCCTCCTCCCCCTGAAACGACGAAGAACTTTCCGTCCCTTTGAAACCGCTCATAAGAATGGCTGTGACCGCTGAAGAATAGGCAGGTCTTTTGGAATCGAAGAAAAGGATCGGCGAAACTCAACTTGGCCTCTTCGTTAGGGCCGACAACCCGATTGTTGGTAAAAGGCGGTTCGTGGCAGCAAACAATAATGAAATCAATTTCCACTTTCTTTTCGAATTTTTCAAGCTCGTTCAAATACCAATGGGACTGCTCCTCGATTTGTCGCTTGGTTAGGGCGGAGAAGTTGGAATCAACCATGACCATTGCGACATTATTCCAGGTAAAGCTATACCATCGCCTCTGATGAAGATGGGGAAAACGCTCAAAATAGTTCTTTAGCGCTTCTCTGTCGCTGCCACAAAGCTCATGATTTCCCAGGATTGGGAAATAAGGGATCTTCTTCTTGCGAAATTCTTTATGCATATCGTCAAATTCCTGCCAGTGCTTCTCTGAACTGCCCCGGGTTGTGAGATCACCAAGGTGGATGACAAAGGCTGGCTCGCGCCTGGTGATTTCATCAATGATTAATTTCCGTTCTCTATCATTCCTTTCCCGCCAGAACTCCCAGTGACTTGTTCCTTGTGTGTCACCAACAATAATAAAGAAATTCTTCGTGGCCTGGATATCTGCAAAGCCAGCGTAGGGAGGTATCTCTTTCATCTCATTTTCCTGGAGGGCCATTGAGACATCACCCGGGATAAAACTGCCAATACCCAGTAACCCAGCAATGAATATCGCTACTCCAATTCTCATCTTTCTCTCAAACCCGAAGCAGGAAGATAGGATCTAAGTATACACTATTTCTTCCGTTTGGAAAATTCCTGAGAAAGGGCGATATGGCTATTTGTTATCCTCCTGTATTTGCTATTGAAAATTAGCGGGTAATAGGATAATGTTTCAGGAATGGATTCCCAGAAGATTTTAATTTTGAGGCTGAGTGCAGTGGGGGATGTTATCCGAACACTGCCTGCAGTAAAAGCCTTAAAAGAACACTCTCCTTCCTCCTCTATCACCTGGATCGTTGAAGAACCCTCTCGAGCCCTCTTGGAAAGTCAACCAGAGATCGATGAGGTGATCTTATTTCCAAGGAAAAGGTGGATCAAGGGGATGAAGTCATTGAGGGGGATATGGGGGACGATCGGGGAAGTGAGAGGATTTGTTAAAGACCTTCGGAGGCGAGAGTTTGATGTCGCTTTCGATTTTCATGGGATTCTTAAGAGCGGCATTCTCTCTTTTCTCTCAGGGTCTCCTAAGAGGGTTGGATATGATCGAAGGTCAACCAAGGAAGGGAATTTTTTATTTTCAAATGTCAAGGTGAAGCTTCCAACAGAAAGGATTAGCCGATTTGAAAGAAATCTCGTACTACTAAAAGGGATGGGGTTGGAGCTGAAGGAGCTTAAGTATAGTCTTCATATTCCCCCGGAGGACCGGAAATATGTGGAGTCATTTTTTAAGGCGTCCTCAGCATCCCTCAGAAGACCTTTGATTGCGATCCACCCGGGAACGAGTCCAAAAGCTTTGTTCAAGCGATGGATGCCTGATCAATATGCTCAATTGGCGAATCGACTGATTCGTGAACTCAATGCGACCGTTCTTTTCACTTGGGGAGATGAGGAACTCGAGTGGGTAGAAGGGATTCGAAGCCAGATGAAAGAGCCATCTCTATTGGCGCCCAAAACCGAATCTTTGACACAGCTGGGGGAAGTATATAGAAACTGCGATCTTTATATTGGAGGAGACACCGGACCTATGCATATTGCCTCCCTCATGGGAATTCCTGCTGTCGTCATCTATGGACCGACAGACCCCATTGAGAATGAACCTTTTGGAAATCACATCAAGGTAAGGAAAGAGGTCGAGTGTAATCCGTGCCACGAATATTCGTGCAAAGAGCTTTTTTGTATAAAAGCTGTCTTAGCCGATGAGGTTTTTAAAGCGACAAGAGAGATTTTAGGCACCTTCGCCAGCTCAGCGCCTATCCAGGACAAGAAGAGAGACCTTGAATGTCATTCATAAGGAATATGGCTGCTTTTCAGAATTGGTATATGCTTTATGCAGGACGCTATGGATTTCTACGCAAAGAAATTGAGTTGATCCATCGAAGCGGTTTAAGAATTAAGTTGCGCCCCGGTACAGATGATTTAAGAATTGTAAAATCAAATTTCGTTAAGAAAAACTATACAAGAGAATTTGTTCCAATCATAAGAGACTCAATTGTTGTCGATGTGGGAGCCCACATCGGATCTTTCTCTATCATGGCTGCAAGAAGTGCCTACAAGGTGCTTGCTTTCGAACCGGAGCCGAATAATTATCGAATGCTCAAGAAGAACATGGAGCTAAACCACCTGGAGAATATGTCTATCTTTGAGATGGCGGTTTCTGGTATAAGTGGATATCAAGACATTTATACCTATCAAGGTGGCTCTTCGGCCGATTATTCCTTATACAAGATGGGAATCACGAATATTAAGACGGGACGTATCCCCACTATTTCGGTTGAGGATATCATCAGGCGAGAGGATCTACCGAGGATTGACTTTTTGAAGTTGGATTGCGAAGGCGCTGAGCATGATATCCTAAGGAATATCAGTTTTGAAACTGCCGCTAAAATATTGGGAATAGCCATGGAGACGCATAGTGTTCCACCAGAATTTTCCATCGATATTCCTAATAGACTTAGAGAATTAGGTTTTGAGGTTAAAATGAGTCGTAACGGCGGGTACCTATATGCCAGGCGAACTCATCCACAGTGAGAAACACAGCTTCCCTTATGGGATGGAAAATTTATCTGCCGATCCGAGGTTGACCCGTCCGGAGGCGCCAAGCTCCGCTCGATAGGGCGGAAGTCCCGGGGGCTTGCCTTCGACTTGATACTTCAGCGAGTCGCTCGCCCCGCAGGCTCTCGACGGGTTCAGCCGAGCCGCTCAGGCCGAGCGGCTCAGGGCTGACCCTGAGCGGGGACCTAGACATATGGTGGGCAGTCGAAGGACTGACCTGAGGAGATTGATCTCATAACCTTAACCCTTAGGAAGGAGTAGATCTCTTGAAACGTGATTTTAGTCAAGTCAATCGTATATTGGTAAGAGGGGTAAACTGGGTAGGAGATACTGTCCTCAGTTATCCAACGGTTCAGCAATTAAAGACTCTCTTTCCCAAATCCCATTTAGCTATCCTGGTTCCAACCTATCTCGTCGATTTGTGGAAAACATTTCCTTATGTGGATGAGATCATCCCCTTTCAAAAGAAGGGAGGGATCGGATCTATCTGGGAAGATTTGAACCTCAGCCAATCTTTAAAGGAGAGGAATTTTGATCTGGCTGTCATTCTCCCACGGTCTTTCCGGTCTGCTTTTCATATTTACCTGGCTCGCATCCCAATCCGAATTGGTTATCAAGATGAGGGACGATCACTCTTTCTTACCCATGGAATTCGTCGAGCAAAAGAGCTCCTTCATGGCCACCGAGTCCATTATTATCTGAAACTGATTGAGCCGTTAGGGAAGGCGGAAAGTCCTCCTTCTCCTCAAATAGTTCTCAGAGAGGAAGATCGAAGGTGGGCAGATCGAGCGTTGAAAGACTTGGGAATCCCAGAAGGGAAGCCCCTGATCGGCATGAATCCAGGTGCCACGTATGGCTTGGCCAAATGTTGGTATCCGGATCGGTTCGGGAGGTTGGGAGAGAGGCTTGCTGAAAAATGGCAAGCCAGAATCCTTCTCTTTGGGAAAGAGGAAGAGCGCCCCATCGTCCATGAGATTCTACACCATTTGGGAACAGAAGGAATAGATTTGACCGGAAAGACCGGTTTACTCCAACTGGCTGCGCTTCTGGAGCGATGTGCTCTGCTTGTGACCAACGATACCGGGACGATGCACGTGGCCACCGCTGTCGGCACTCCTGTCGTTGCTCTCTTCGGATCGACACCCCCTCTCGCCACGGGTCCATGGGGAGAGGGTCATGCGGTGATTAGAAAGAATGTCCCTTGTAGTCCCTGCTGGAAGAGGATTTGTCCGACAGATCATCGATGCATGGAACTCATCACAGTGGATGAAGTCGAAAAAGTCGTTGATAAACAATTGGGACACAAGAGAAAATGATCGAAAAGGCCCCGGTTTCTGTCTATGTCCTTACTATCAACAATCGCAGGACGATTGAACGATGTCTGAAGAGCCTCTCCTGGACTGATGAGTTGGTGGTCGTTGACTCCTTCAGCCAGGACGGGACCTACGAAATCTGCAGACAGTACACCGACAAGACATTTCAGAGGAAGTGGACGGGACATCGGGACCAATATCAGTATGCCGCCGATCTCACCACGCGGGATTGGATCATGTTTGTGGACGCCGATGAAGAAATTCCTCCGGAGTTGGCCGAAGAGATTCGAGCGGAGTTGAATAGAAGGGCAAAGGATTTGGATGGATATTTTGTTTATCGGCGTACTTATTACCTGGGAAGGTGGATTCGATACGGAGGATGGTATCCCGATGGTGAGATTCGCCTTTATCGAAGGGACAAAGGGAAATGGGAGGGGGGACTTCATGCCAAGTTGGTGGTGGATGGAAAGGTGGGTGTATTAAAGAATCAGTATCACCATTATACCTATGGAAACATTTCAGACCAGATTCAGACGATAGATAAATATTCGAAAATTGCCGCAGCCGATCTGTTTCAGAGCGGAGAAAAGTTTAGTCTTTTCAAACTTCTCTTTCATCCCCCATTTCGATTCATCAAAGAATATCTTTTTAAGGCGGGATTTAGGGATGGCTTCCCAGGGTTCATCATCATCATCTCAACCATGTTCTATGTCTTTGTCAAATATGCCAAACTATGGGAGCTGACCCATGCGACAACACCGAGCCCGTCTTCCGAAGAAGGGGCGAGAGAAACGCCGCTACCTTCTGCAAGCTCAGGACACTGAGTCTATCGAAGTGCAGGGTCAACCCCTGCCTGCCGGCAGGCCGGCTGAACCCCTCCACCTGGGCCTGGATTGAAGGCAAACCCCAGCCTTTAGGAGGGGAAGCCGAGGGGTCGACGATTTCAAAAAAGGAGAAGAAGAATGACTCCTGATCAAGAGGTTTTCAAAGGGAAAAAGGTATTGGTGACAGGTGGTTTGGGCTTTATTGGATCCAATCTGTCGGCCAGATTGATTGCATTGGGAGCAAGGGTGACGATTGTGGATAATATGATGCCCCGTCTGGGAGGAAACCTCTTCAACGTGAAGGAAATCACCGATCGCGTTCATATCAACTTCAGTGACGTAAGGGATGCTCATTCGATGGATTATTTGGTGAAAGGACAGGGAATCATTTTTCACCTCGCAGGACAGGTGAATCATGTGGACAGTATCCGGAATCCGATTCAGGATCTGGACATCAACTGTCGGGGAACATTGGTTCTCCTCGAGTCCTGTCGAAAGGTTAATCGAGAGGTGAAGCTCATTTTTGCCGGAACACGGGGGGAATACGGTTCCAGTGTGACCCTGCCGGTGGGAGAAGATCACCCCACCAATCCCAAGGGAATCTATGCTGTAACCAATTTATCGGCGGAAAAGATGGTTTTGGTCTATCACGATGTTCACAAAATTCCGGGAGCCTGTCTCCGGATTACGAACACCTATGGACCCCGACATCAGATGGCCCATGATGAATATGGCGTCCTGAATTGGTTCATCCGAAAGGCCGTCGATGATGAAGTCATCCCCGTTTTCGGAGACGGCCGGATCTTGAGAGATTTTCTCTACGTGGATGACCTGGTGGATTGTCTCCTGCAAGTGGCCGCCTGCGATCAGGCTTACGGGGAAGTATTTAATGTGGGGACCGGCATTCCCGTTAGCTTCATCGACCTGGCAAAAAGGATTGTAAAGATTGCAGGAACCGGCAAGATGGCTTTCACCGAATTTACTCAAGAGAGAAAGGAAGTCGAACCCGGAGATTATTATACCAATAACTCCAAGATCAAACGCATCGTGGGTTGGGAACCGAAGACGGATTTGGAGGAAGGGCTCCGAAGAACCATCGAGTTCTATCGGGAATATAAGAAGGAATATTGGTAATGCGGATTGCGGAATGTAGATTGCGGGATAGAGTATGACTTCCCCATTCCGAATTCCGAAATCCGCAATTGAGGTGACTGTGGTCCCTTTTTTCGATTTAACCAGGCAGTATAAAAAGATCAAAAGCGAAATCCTCTCGGCGACTCAAAGAGTCTATGAGAAAGGTCGCTTCATTCTGGGAGAGGAAGTCTCTGTTTTTGAGAAGGAATTTTCCCATTATTGCGGGGTTCGGTATGGGGTCGGAATGGGCTCCGGGACGGATGCTCTCTATCTGGCCTTGAAAGCAGCCGGCATTGGAGAGGGAGATGAAGTTGTCACCGTGGCCAATTCTTTTGTAGCCACAGCCCTCGCCATCTCCTTTACAGGGGCAAAACCCCTCTTTGTCGACATCGATCCCAAAGCTTATACGATGGACCCCAACAGCTTGGAGCTTCTTTTGAAACGCGAGAAAGCAAAAAAAAGCGGACAAAAAATTAGAGCGGTTCTTCCTGTCCATCTTTACGGCCATCCGGCGGATATGGACTCGATTATGGAAATTGCAAATCGTTATGATCTCGTTGTCATCGAAGATGCCTGCCAAGCCCATGGGGCAAAATATGGAAGAAGGAAAGTGGGTTCATTGGGCGCCATAGGTTGTTTCAGTTTCTATCCGACCAAGAACTTAGGAGGGTATGGGGACGGTGGGATGGTGGTGACCGATCATCAAAAATATGACCAGAAACTCAGACTTCTTCGCTGCTACGGAGAGAGAAAAAAATATCAGCATATCCTGAAGGGACACAACAGCCGATTAGATGAAATCCAAGCAGCACTCCTTCGAGTCAAATTGAAATATTTGGATCAATGGAATGAGGAGAGGAGGAGGAAGGCCAGGCTCTATACAAGAATGCTTTCTCCTTTAGGACTGGTATGTCCGTCGGAGAAGAAAGGAGTCCGGCATGTCTATCATCTCTATACGATCAAGACGAGGAAGAGGGACGCTCTTCAAGCATTTTTGAAAAAGAGAGGGATCGAGACGCTTATTCATTACCCTATTCCTATCCCTCTTGAGAAGGCTTATCAGGAAATGGGATATCGGAGAGGAGACTTTCCCTTGACGGACCAGTGGTCTCGGAAGATTCTTTCCCTTCCTTTTTTCCCGGAAATGAAAGAGTCAGAGATGGAAGAAGTCGCGCAGCAAATCAAGATGTTTTTAGCAGGAAACAAGAGTCGATGAAGGTCAGGTCATTGATCATCAAAGCCCTCGGACTTCAACACCCTCATGATAAAGTGGTTGAACTCTTTACCCGCTATGGGGATCATGGGAAATTATTGGATGCACCCGCAGGACCGGGAATCATCTCCCGGAAATTGAAAGAAGCGGGTTTTGATGTGATCGCCGCAGATATCAACCCCAATCTTTTTTGTGTCCAGGGAATCTCGTGTGAAAAAGCTGATCTCAACAGCGACTTACCCTTTTCAGACGGGACCTTCGACTATGTCCTCTGTTCCAATGGCATTGAACATCTGGAAAACCCGGTGCTCTTCATCAGGGGATGCTTTCGAATCCTCAAGGAAAGAGGGAAACTCTTGATCAGCACGCCGAATATTTTGAATCTGAAATCAAGACTGGCAAATCTCCTGGTAGGCTTCAATCTCTTTACGGGGAGACCCCCCAACGAAGTCGACGATTATTTGGGAGGGGATCACATCCATCTGGCCAGCTATTATGAATTGAGGGCCCACCTTCATCGAAACGGGTTCCGAATCCTGGAGGTGACCACCCATTGTTACAGCCATCGCGCCATGTTATTAGGCCCTCTCTATCCTTTTGTTTATTTGGCTACACGGCGAGCCTTCCGAAGAGAAAGGAACTTAAAACAGAGGGAGAGGAACAAAGAAATTCTGAGACATGTGTTATCCGCTGATCTCACGCTTGGGAGGAAGCTCTTTCTGGTGGCAGAAAAGGATCCTCAATATATCAGAGGCCAAGGAATGTGAAGATGTCTCATGTCTTTTCCTTCAGGAGATGAGACCGTTTGGGAAATGGAGAAAAAGATAAGGTTTGCCATAGGTCTTCGGGACTTCTCTAAGAAGAAAGGGGGAGCCGAAAGATATTTGGTCGACTTATGTGCCCGAATGGCCAGCGAAGGCCATGAGGTCCATGTCTATGCAGAGCATCGGGAGGAAGAAGCTCCAGGGATTTTTTTCCATTCCGTCAAGACGATCCCGTTTCTAAAGAGTCTTCGACTTCTCTCTTTTGCGATCAGGGCGACGAAAGAGATGGAGAATGGAGGCTACGACATCACCTTCGGAGTGGGAAATACACTCAAAGCAGATATTCTTCAACCTCATGGAGGAGTACACTGGGCATGGTTCTGGCGAAGCCTCAGGGCTTACGACCATCCGATTCTGTGGACGACAAAACTTTTAGGGAGGGTCTTCAGCCCGAAACAATGGGTGAGTGGTTGGGTGGAAGACGCTCCTTATCAGGGGAAACGCTTTCGAGCGATCATTGCCATCTCCGATATGGTGAAGCAGGACATGATGCGTTGGTATCGGATCCCCGAGGAGAGGATTACGGTAGTCTATAATGGAGTCGATATTGAACGCTTCCACCCCAGGAATCGTCAATATCGAGGGGAGATCAGAGGGCGACATGGTATTGGGGCAGATGAGCTGGTGATTCTCTTTGTTTCAAATAATTTTCAGATGAAGGGCCTGGGTTTTCTCATCAAAACATTGGCAAAAATTAAGGAAGGAACCTCCCTTCCTTTCAAACTTCTTATTCTGGGAAGAGATCGTCAAGGTTCCTATTTACGCCTGGCGAGGGAAGTGAGGATTCGTGAAGAGATGATCTTTGCCGGTTCCACGAATGAACCGGAAAAATACTATGGGGCGTCAGATCTTCTCGTTCACCCCACCTTTTACGACGCGTGCTCGCTCACCGTGTTGGAGGCTTTGGCAAGTGGAATGCCGGTGATCACCACTCGCTGTAACGGGGCCGGTGGGATTATCACCCAAGGCCGAGAGGGTTTTGTCATTTCTGACCCCCGAGATAGCCAAACCCTCGGGCAACAGATTTCATTTTTTTTTGACAGGGAGTTGAGAGAGAAAGCTTCAATCGCTTCGCGCCGTTTAGCGGAATATTACTCTCTTGAAAAAAACTGGGAGGAGATCAGAAATATCCTGGGGGAAGTATTCTGCCAGAAGAGGTTGAAGGGGTGAAAAGGTTGTGAAAAAGAGATTCTGGAGATATCTAAAAAATATAAAGAACAAGCTGATATTTGGACATTGTGGCAGGAATGTTTATATCCGGCCAGGAGGTCAGATCGTTAGGCCTCGACTCATCTCGCTCGGGGACAATGTTAGAATTGGAAAGAATACAGACGTCTACGTCCATCCGAAACGTCGTGATTCAAAGGAGATCATTTTAAAAATCGGCAATAATGTCCACATAGGAAATTATAATATCATCGCTGCAAGAAGCAGTGTTGTATTAGAAGAAAATGTTCTGTTGGGTCCGGGGGTGATCATTGTCGATCATTCTCATCAATACGAGAATGTGGAGGCTCCTATCAAGTTACAAGAAGTATCAGAAGGGGGACCCGTTCGGATAGGAAGGGATTCCTGGATCGGAGCGAACGTATTCGTCTTTCCCAACGTTACGATCGGCCGTCATGCTGTCATCGGAGCCAACTCGGTGGTCAAACAAGACATCCCACCGTATTCCGTAGCGGTCGGGGCACCGGCCAAAGTAGTCAAACGGTACGATTTCGGTCGAAGGGAATGGGTGAAGTTGAATGAATGAAAGGCTCTCTTGGAGCAAGCTTTTTGAATTTCGGGATCAGATCCATTCCCGCTATGCCAAGATCTGGGATCTAAGAATCCTGCGGAAACGCTTCCCTTTGATGGTGAAGACGATTCAGGACGGGGAAAAGGTTCTGGATATCGGAGCTTCAAACCGAAATCTTCAGGAGCGGTTGAAGCGCCATTTCCCAAAACTGGTTTATAAGAGCATGGATATTGACCGAGAACAGTTTCACGACTTTTACAGCCTGGAGGAGGTTCGAGAGCCTTTTGACGTTGTTTTTCTTTTTGAGGTCATCGAACATTTGGGTCTTGAAGAAGGCGTCCAACTCATAAAGAAGATTTATGATCTCCTCAATGAAGGAGGACGATTGATCCTGACCACTCCCAATGTTTTTAATCCCAGCCGCTTTTGGAGGGATGCCACCCATCGAGTGGCCTATTGTTATGATGAATTAGGTGGTCTTCTCCTCGCCCACGGTTTTCAAATTAAGGCGATGTATCGAACTTACAACGATGCTTTTCACCGCTATCTCTTCAGGATCTATGTGATGGCTCCTCTCCATCGGTATCTGGGCATCGACTTTGCCAAATCCATTTTGGTGATTGCAGAGAAGAAGTCGAACGGCACAAAATGAGGATCATCTTCCTTACTCATTCCAGTGATCAGGGCCATCGGTTCCGGGTGGAACAGTATTTTCCCTATCTGATCGCCCACCAGGTGGAACCAAAGTGGCAACCCCTCTCCGGTTCATGGAAGGAACGGCTTATCCTTTACCGGCAGCTTCCCCTGTTCGATGTGGTCTGCATTCAAAGGAGGCTATTGTCTCCTTTTGAATTTTATTGGATCCGAAAAAAGTCTTCGAAAGTCCTTTTCGATCTCGATGATGCTGTCATGTACCGGTCTTCCAGTTCTCCTCGCCCTCATTCTTTATCCAGGTGGCTGAAATTCAGATGGATGGTGAAAGGAAGCGATGTGGTGACGGTAGGAAACCAGTTCTTAAAGAGCCAAGTCCTCAAGGTGGATCGGGAGAAAAGGGTCTTTCTCATTCCTACCTCCATCGATACGAATCTTTATCCACAAAAAAAGAAAATCTCTAACCATGAAGAGATCATTTTAGGGTGGATTGGGACCAAAGGAAATTTGAAGTACCTTAAAAAATTGGAACCTGTCTTTGAGACTATTCGCCAAAAATTTCCCCGGGTCAAATTAAAGATCGTAAGCAATGATTTTTATGACTCCCCCCACCTTCCCGTCGTTAAGAAACCTTGGAAATTGGAGGATGAGAATGAAGACCTGATTTCCTTCGATATTGGCCTGATGCCCCTTTATGATGATCTCTGGTCGAGGGGGAAATGTGGATTAAAGATCATCCAATATCTCAGTGTCGGGGTGCCTGTTGTCTGCAACCCTGTAGGGATCAATTCTGATATCATCACAAATGGGGAAAATGGTTTTTGGGCGACGAATCAAGAAGAATGGGTAGACCGCTTATCGACCCTC
>Ga0315282_10007464_pt1 | contig 17938 bp, 10 predicted proteins | sample YL17G07_20_MG_FD_203693 | JGI IMG/M metagenome (GOLD analysis project Ga0315282, IMG submission 203693) | Sediment microbial communities from Yellowstone Lake, YNP, Wyoming, USA - YL17G07_20 | ecosystem: Environmental > Aquatic > Freshwater > Lake > Sediment | place: USA: Wyoming | collected... | reverse complement strand
ATTCCCGTTCCAACCGCTCCTGCACGATTTCCATGTGGAGCAACCCGAGGAAGCCGCAGCGGAATCCGAAGCCAAGCGCTTCGGAATTTTCCGGCTCGTGGATGAGCGAAGCGTCGTTAAGGCGCAGCTTATCAATGGCGTCGCGCAGATTCTCATAGCCGCTGGAGTCAACCGGATAGAGACCCGCGAAGACCATGGATTTGATTTCCTCGAAGCCCGGCAAGGGACCGGGGGCCGGATGCGCGTCATCCGTGATCGTGTCGCCGATGCGCGATTCCGAAATGCGCTTAATGTTGGCGATGACGAATCCGACTTCGCCAGCCCCTAGTTGCTCGACGCGAACGGGTTTAGGAGTTAGCACACCCAACTCCTCGACGTTATACACCTGGTTATTCGACCAGAGCTTGATGCGCAGACCGGTGGTGAGCGTGCCCTGGACGACGCGCGCCAGAACCACAACGCCGCGGTAGGGATCGAACCAGGAATCGAAAATCAGCGCCTGGAGTGGCGCCTCAGGAGATCCCGGGGGCGGAGGGACGCGGGCGACGATTGCTTCCAGTACGTCTTCAACCCCGGAGCCTGCTTTTGCGCTGATGAGCAGGGTTTCCTTGGGGTCGAGCGCCAGGGCGTGCTCAATCTGCTGCTTGGTGGATTCGATGTCGGCGCCGGGAAGATCGATTTTGTTGATCACGGGCACAATGGTGAGACGATTGTTCATCGCCAGTTGCGCGTTGGCCAGCGTCTGGGCTTCCACCCCTTGCGAAGCATCAATCACCAGCACGGCGCCTTCGCAAGCGGAGAGGCTGCGCGAGACTTCGTAGGAAAAATCCACATGGCCGGGCGTGTCAATGATATTGAGTTGGTATTCGTTGCCGTCGCGGGCAACATAGTGCAGGCGGACGGCGTGTGCCTTGATGGTGATGCCCCGCTCGCGTTCCAGGTCCATGGAGTCGAGGACCTGCTCCGACATTTCGCGTTTGGAAAGCGCACCGGTGATCTCGAGCAGGCGGTCCGCCAGCGTGGATTTGCCATGATCGATGTGGGCGACAATCGAAAAGTTGCGAATGAAGCGAGCGTCGGTCATGAAACCTTCGTTTTGCCAGTTCCGCGCAGAATGCGAACCAAGGAGAGTGTCACCGCGTGGTGCGAGTGGTGGGAGCAGGCCCTTGCCAACCGCCAACCTATTTTCTAACCCTTTGAAAATCTAGCAAAAGGGAGCTATCCTGTCAAATTGGGAGTCGGCATGGAATTCCGCCGAGGGGGCGAAAGCTTTCACACGACACAATGCCCGACCTAGACAAGCTTTACCAAAAAGCCGACAAGTATCTCCAGCGGCAGAAGTTTGAAGCCGCGATCGAGACCTATCAGGAAATTCTTCGTTGTGAACCCAACGACGAAGAAGCTCTCATCAACCTGGGTGACCTGAGCATCAAATTAAAACGCCCTGCTGAGGCGTCGCGCTACCAAGTTCAACTGGCGGATTACTATATCAAGCGGGGTGACAGTTCCAAGGCTATCGCCACCTGCCGGAGGGTTTTAAAGCTATCGCCGCAGGATGTCGTAACCTTGATGAAGCTGGCAAGCCTGCTGGAAAAAAACCAGAAAAACGCCGAGGCACTCGAGGCTTATCGAGAGGCGCTGGGACAGTACCGCAGAGCGGGCTTGAACGCGCAGATGCTCGATTGTCTGACCTGCATCGTCAAGCTCGACCCCAACAATCTGGAGGAACACCTGGAGCTCGCCGAGTTGGCCAGCCGTTCGGGTCAAAACAAGGTTGCAACGCCGGCGCTACTCCGCGCCGCACAGCTCGCCCGTCGCGCCGGGGATGAAAGCCATTGGGAGAAGCTTGTGGACCAGGCGCATACGCTCGATCCAGCCGATGAAGTTGCCGCCATCGGCGCCACTGAACTCTACCTGAAGCGCGGAAACGCCGCCGAAGCCACAAGGCTGATTGAGCCGCTGCTGGCGAAGAGGCCCGATGATCTGGAAGTGTTAGAGTTAGCCTGCAAGGGTTTGCTCGGGGTTAGTAAATACACCCGGGCGCAGCCGCTATGTTGGAAGCTTTATCGTGCCAAACCCGAGCGAGTGGATCTCATTCTGAAACTTATGGAAGGCCTGATCCAAAGCGGCGCTGTCCAGCAAGTGTTGGAAACGGTGAAGGAGCTCAAAGACCGCCTTTTCCAGCAGGGCAAACGGGACGAATTCCTGAAAATCATCGAGAAAGTGTACGAGTCGGACGAGTCCAACCTGGAAGTTCTGGAAGTCCTCAGCAACCTTTACAACGAAATGAACAAGGAGGACGGCCTGCGGCGTTCGCTCTCGCGCCTGTTCAACCTCTACCTAGCCAGCGAGAACTATCACAAGGCAGGAGACACGCTGGAACGAATCCTGGACGTCGACCCGTACGGCGAGGGCCACTACGATCGGTTGGTGAATCTGGAAGGACACATCGACTCGATCTGGTACAACAATATCCTCTCGCGCATGGAACCCCCTTCTACCGCACGCACGTCTCCAGCCATGAGCGCGGCCGCCGCGGCGGCGGAGAAAACCGAATCCTTGGAAGACCTCCTCGTCGAAGGGGAGATGTACCACCAATATCAACTTTCCTCAAAACTAAAAGAGACGCTGGAAGAAATCGACCGTCTTTTTCCCGGTGCGGACGAAAAAAACCAAAGGGTCCACGACCTCTACGATGCTGCGGGATACACACCCAAGTTCAAAGCGCCCGCGGCCGCCGCTGCGACAGCTCCCCGGGCAGATGCTACTTCCCCAGGCATCGCGTCAATCCAATCTCTTGCCGACCTGCGGAAAATTTCTGAAATCACCGCCAACATTCATCGTGAATCAACTCCGCAAGCAGTGCTCCAGGTCGCCGTTAATGAGATTGGCCGTTACATAAACGCCAGCCGCTGCTGGGGAGCCGTAGGGGTGCCGGACCGGCCTCCCGTCCTCACCGCGGAATGTTGTTCGCCCCTGGCTTCGCCCTCCGACCCGGCAGCCGCGCTGAAGCTCTTTGCTTTCCTCATGGCACAGGCGCCCTCCAGCCCCGACGGGTGGTCGCTCGAAAACGTTGCCCAAGCTCCTTTGCTCTCGGCGGTCACTGCGGAAGTTCAGAAATTGGGGATTCGCTCCTTACAGGCGTTGCCCCTGATCGACAAGGACTCGGCCGCGGGGTTGCTGCTTCTGGAACAATGCGAGTCGCCACGTACCTGGCCACCCGGTGAAAGCCTGCTGCTCCGAGCCATCGCCACACAAGTAGTGATCGCGATCAACAACACCAAGTTGCGGCGGCTGGTGCGCTCGCTGGCCGGCACCGATCCCGAGAGCGGCCTGCTTCCGCGCAGTGCCTATCTGGAGTGCTTGCTTTCCGAGGCTCGGCGCTCCAAAGATCAGTCGCAACCACTTTCGGTGTGCCTCCTGGAGCCGGAAAACCCACATGCGCTGATGAAATCGTTGGGCGATGCAGGAGTGCAACGCTTCATACTACAAGTAGGCAAAACCCTCACTCCGGCCCTGCGCCAGAACGACATTTCCATTCGCTACAGCCCGCTTTCCGTTGTCGTGGTGCTTCCGGATACGACCTTGCCGCAGGCGGAATTAGCCGTCGAGAAGGTGCGCCGCGCGCTGGGGCAAGCCCGGGCGAATGGCACCGACGCCACGAATTTCTGTGCGGCGGTCTGTGACGTTCCCCTGGGACCAAACTTTGATGCGGTAGATGGTGTCACCGAGGTGATCAACCGGCTGGAAGTCTCCCTAGACCGCGCGCATAAAGAAGGTGGAAAACGCATTCTAATTTCCAAGTTCGCCGGCTGAAACTTTCCAGGAATGTTCACCACCACGACACACCAGGGAAAAACGGAAGTCTGCTAACTGAAAGCAAATGTTGTTGGCCCCCTGCCGCCTGTTTTCCGACTTCTGCTTCCCTCCGTGTCTGTGCGCCATAAGAGGCTTTAGTGAAAGCTGGAAGCTCATACACTCCAAATTCTAAAACCCGGAGCTTGAGCATGACCTACGAAACGCTGCTTTGCGACAAGCGAAACGCCATCGGCTACGTGAAGATCAATCGGCCGGAGATGCTGAATGCCCTTAACCGCAAGGTTATGGAGGAACTGTTCGACTGCTTTCAAGCCCTTCAGGAGGATGAAGAGGTCCGAGTGGTGATTCTCTCCGGGAGCGGGGAGAAAGCCTTTGTGGCGGGAGCTGACATTGGCGAACTGGCTCTGCAAACCCCTGCGGAGGCAAAGGAAACTTCCCAGTTTGGACAGCAGGTGTTCGATTTGATCGAAAACCTTGGCAAACCGGTGATCGCGGCGATTAACGGTTTCGCGTTGGGCGGAGGCTGTGAATTGGCTATGGCGTGCACACTCCGCATAGCCGCTGAAACTGCTCGCCTGGGACAGCCGGAAGTTAAACTTGGCCTCATCCCTGGTTATGCCGGATCGCAGCGGCTGCCGCGCCTGGTAGGAAAGTGCCGGGCGCTGGAGTTAATTTTGACCGGCGAGCCCGTGGCCGCGCCGGAAGCCCACCACATGGGGTTGGTGAACCAGGTCGTGCCAGCAACAGAATTGCTGACTGCGGCAGAGAAATTGGCGCAGAAAATCATTGCCAACGCCCCGCTCGCCATAAAGTTTGCGCTGGAAGCCGTCAACCACGGTATGGAAATGCCCGCGGCCGAAGGACAGTTCCTGGAGGCGACGCTCTTTGGTCTGTGCTGCACCACCGAAGATATGAAAGAAGGGACACGCGCGTTTCTGGAAAAGCGGCCTGCGAGATTTACAGGTCATTAGACAAATGCCTTCAAGACGAAAATCCCGCGAATACGCAATGCAAATGCTCTACCAGTGGGAACTGGGGGGCAATACGCCGGAACAGGTTGGCGCCTCATTCTTTCTGGAGCGCAAGGCCGACCGTGAAGTGGAGAGCTTCGCCCGCGAGCTCTTTCGCGGCGCGGTAAACAACATTGCGAGGCTTGACCCGTTGATTCGCGAGCACGCGGCGAATTGGCGGCTGGAACGGATGGCGGCCGTCGATCGGAGTATCCTGCGGGTGGCTGTTTACGAATTGATTAACTGCCCGGAAACCCCACCTCACGCCGTGATCAACGAGGCGCTCGAAATCGCGCGCCGATTCTCCGGTGAGGGCTCCGTTGAGTTCGTCAATGGAATCCTCGACAGCGTTCTGAAGACACTTCCGGCCCGCGAAACCCAATCCTGAATCCCATCCCCGTGGCGCTTACTGCCTGCCGTCTACCGTGTGCCGACTGCCGCCTACTTCTCTTCCTCGTCCGGCACGCCGAGCTTGGCCAAGCGGTAGCGCAGGGCGTTGCACGACAGTCCGCGCAGGCGGGCTGCCTGGCTTTTGTTACCGTTGGCACGGCGCAGCTTGCAGCGCTGGCCTGTTCTCCAAGGTCTGCGGCTTTTCTCTGCGGGGATTAGCACGGTGTCATCGTCAGGGCGTATGCCCCTCTTTACCTAAACCACTTGCGAGTTCCCGTCCTGTCCCGTGCGGGCCGCCGATTTCTGGTGGCGTATCGTCAGACCTGTTTGGCCCCGTGCCGGGTGACGTTGAATCTTTTCCCCTGGTAATGAACATTCTCTAACCTTGCCGCAGGATCGAAATCAGCCAGGTGAGAGTTCACGTGGATGCCATCGTGCAGAGTGAGGTCAGCACCGAAAATCGTGTCGATCACAAGGTCGATGAAGCTGCCTCCGGAAACGCAGCACCAGTCGTTATCATAAGGTCGATCATGCGGGCATTTGAACGCGCCTCCATTCTCAGGCGGGAAAATGGTTTCCACGATGTGGGCCTGCCCAAAGGGGCCCTGGTTGGCCGACTTGGCCAGGCCCTTTACCCAGGAGGCCACGCGGGAGGGCTGTTCAATCTTGTAGAGTCCTTTCGCGGTCATGGAGGGCCAAGCCGTATACGCTCCTAGCCAACTATGGTCCGCCCGGAGGTTCCAGGTGGCGTCGACATCGCCGGGCGACAGGGCGTGCATCCAGAGGGGCGTGTAAAGTTCGCTCCAAAAGAAGCCGCTGATTTCCTTTTTCTGCTTTTCACTGAGATCCTCGACCATGGTGTCGAGCACGGTCAGCAAGTCATAGCAGTGGCGGACCTCGTTGAATGTCCCGTCCGGCTGCCCGGCCTTCCACCAACCTTTGCCCTCTACATAAAGTCGGCGGTTGATTCTCGCGGCGAGGTCTTTGGCTTCCGAGCGCAACTGCGCGGCGCGCGCGGAGTCGCCGTGGCGGTCCAGCAACGAGGCCACGAAGCGCATTCCATAAACATTTCCCGCATTCATGGCGGGCACTTCGTGAATCCAGGTGCTGACCACTTCCAACAGGTTATCGAGCTTGCCGTAGTCCGCAAGACCGTGACCGAGCTTGTCGAGCGTTTTCCAATACCAGGCATGGTCCACCAGGTGTTCGATCGCCGGTTTCCCCTCGATGGTCTTGTCGAGCCAGGCGAGGTCGCCGGTCACGCGCAGGTAATCGTGCGCGCAGCGCAGGATGCCCATATCATTAACGGCGTACCATGGTCCCACGCCCTTTCCCGTAAGGTAATCTGTGGCGACGTGCTGGTGCATGTCCTGGACCAGCCAGTTTTCCAGGAGACTGCGCAACACCTGCGGGTCGAGAAGCGAGAGGCTGAGCGACGTCAGCATGGCGTCCCAGATGAAGGTCCAGGTCGGACCGAAGTGGGGAATTGTGACGTATGTCGGGCCATAGACGGAGTCTGGCGAGACTCTTCGGTTGACGAGAAGATTGGTGAAACCTGTATAGTACAGCTTCCAGAGTTCGCGGTTGCTCGTGATGAGTTGGGGAAGGTGCCCCGAAAATTCCGAATTCCCCGGTGTGAAGGCAGACCGCAGGAGGCTGGTGCAGTGCTCCTCATTTTCCTTGAGCAGTTGCTCGAAGTTGGCTTGCTGCCTATCGTACAGATCGAGCGTGGCCTCCCTGCCCTCGCTGATCACATTGAGGTAGTGGAACGTTCGCGCCTCTCCCGGATTCAGGGAAATTTCATGTACCAGCATTCTTCCGCGCTCAATGTGGGTCGGGCGGGGTGAAATGCCCTGCACGGAAACCGCACGGCTATGCTGCGCCTCGAAGATCAGGCAACCGTGGGACTCACTGGACGTGAGCTGGTTATCCGGCTCCGCATCTTTGCCCGACCAGGGCTTTCCACGCTTCACCATCACGCCGGCCCTCATGTCAAAGCCCAAGGAAATACTGCGTCGCTCATGGCTATCGTTTCTTACTGTGATCAGCTCGGCGGCAGCCCGTTGTTTAGAGGGTATGAAGGTCTCGGTGGTGAATCGAATGCCCTGGACCACCGTCTCCCGGACAATCCGGTGGGGATACCACGTGTAGGCAACTTCTCCCGCGGGCGGGGGAAAGGAAGTCAGGAGTTGGCCATTCATGAAAATCTCGCAGGTGATCAGGCTTCCCGGGCTGAATGACATTTCCGGGACGCCACAACACGCGAACGGTGGGAAAGCAATCGAGGTGATTCCTGAAACGGACCTTGCGGCTTGGAGGCTTCCCCATTCATTCAGAGCCATCGGAGGATTGAAATAGTCCCGGAAATGATGCACAAGCTTATCGCTGGCGAGATCCGCCGGAGTGGGAACGGCTGGCAGGGGACCTCCTCCAGAGGCTGAAGGTGCAGGGGAGTGTGCCACTCCGTTGATGGTCATGGGCGCCGCGATTCCGGGCGAAAAGGCGACGCTCGTTGCCCCCAGTTTGAGGAATTCCCTGCGGTCGAGGGCTCGCCTTTCAGGGTTCCCAGGGTCCTTGCCTGTTGCGTCTTGAATGGCCATGAATAAATTCTCCGTTGAGTACTCCTCGAAAAGGAACCGAAGCAATCCCCTACATCCCGCCTTCGCTGGTCCACTTCCCGCCTGCCGATTACGGCTCCCCGCCCATTCTGACTCTGTCGGAACTCCCACCAGTCGCTCGTTGTGTGCGGCTTACTGCCTTCTGCTTACTGCCTACTTCTCCTCCTCGTCCGGCACGCCGAGCTTGGCCAGGCGGTAGCGCAGGGCGTTGCGCGACAGTCCGAGCAGCCGGGCTGCCTGGCTTTTGTTGCCGTTCGCGCGGCGCAGGGCCTCGCGAATGATCTCGTCTTCGAATTGTTCCAAAGTCATGCCAGCGGGCGGAAAGGGCGTCGAATCGGTCAATGTAGAGGTGGAAGACCTCGATGGTGAAACATCCAAGCGGATGTCCGCGGCGTCGATCACCGTGCCGGTGGAAAGAGCCACGGCGCGCTCGATGATGTTTTCGAGTTCACGCACGTTGCCGGGCCAGTGGAAGTCCATCAGGAGTTTTAGCGCAGGGGGGGTGATGCCGGTAAGGGGTTTGCCGGACTCCCGCGCGAAGCGGGCGATGAAATAGTCGACGAGGTAGGGAATCTCTTCCTTGCGCTCGCGCAATGGGGGGATGCTGATGGGCACGACGTTCAGCCGGTAGTAGAGGTCCTCGCGAAAAGTTCCCTGCTCCAGCGCCGCGCGCAGATCCTGATTGGTGGCGGCGAGCACACGCACATCAACCTTGAGCGTTTTGGTTCCGCCCAGCCGCTCGAATTGACGGTCCTGTAAGACATGCAACAGCTTCACCTGGATCGAACCCGGGACATCACCAATCTCGTCGAGAAAGATAGTGCCCTTGTCAGCGAGCTCGAACCGGCCGGGCTTGGTGGTGTTGGCGCCCGTAAATGCGCCCTTCTCGTAACCGAACAGTTCGCTTTCCAACAGGTTTTCCGGAATCGCCGTGCAGTTGACTTTGACGAAGGCTTCCGCCGCGCGCCGCGAGTGCTCGTGGATGGCGCGCGCGATCAGATCCTTGCCCACGCCGCTTTCCCCGCCCAGCAGCACGGTGGAATTGGTGGGAGCAACCCGCTCCACCGTTCCCAACACTTCCTGCATCTTCGGGCTGTAGGCGATGATGTTGCGAAACTGGTAGCGCTGGCCCAACGCTTCGCGCAGCGAGCGGTTCTCCTCGCGCAGGCGATTAACGTCCAACTCCTTGCGGAGGATGAGCTTGATTTCCTCCATGCCAAAGGGCTTCAGCACATAGTCGCTGGCGCCCGCCTTCATGGCCTCCACCGCCGTCTCGACGGTGCCAAACGCGGTCATCACCACGACCGGCAAAGTTGCGTTGGTGCGTTTCACGGACTGTAGGAATTCCAGGCCATTCATGCCGGGCAGTTTGAGGTCGGTCACCACCGCGTCGATTTTTTCCTGCCGCAGGGTGTTCAGCCCGGCTTCGGCGTCGGCGGCGGTGAGGACGGTGTAACCCTCTTCCGCCAGATTCAGCTCCAGCAGGCGCCGCATTTTTGCTTCGTCTTCAACAATCAGGAGGGTAGGCATGAGCTTCACGGGTGCCGGAGGTCGAAAATCGAAATTCGAAACTCGCCGCGATTTTCGAGTTTCGAGTCTCGTTTCGTCATGCCAATTCTCCGGCACAAATCTTCATGATCGTCTCCAGGAACTTCAGCGCGTGTTCCTTGGGACGCTGGATGGAGTTGCGGCCCATGATCGAGCGGAACCCGCCGCCGTCGCGGGCGGCGCGGGCGGCGTCGAACGCCGCATCGTCGCTGGCTTCCTTGGGGCCGCCGGAGAAGATCACGATGCGATGGCCGTCGAAGGCTGCTTGCACCAAACGCCGGACCCGCTCGGTGTTGCCGGTTACCTGCTTACCCAGGGTTCCGACAATTGTCCCCCCCAGCCATATCCTAATGCCTCCGACATTAATTGCTAGCGTTAGCGTCCAGCCTTTGATTATGGGTTCGGGCCAGAGGCCGCGCAAGGAGAAATTAGACCCGCTCTACCCCTGCTTTGGGACCGCTGGCGAAGCTGCGAAAAAATAAACAATCTCACGCAAAGACGCCAAGGCGCAAAGACTCGCAAACAACAGCGGCTTTGTTTTCTTTGCGCCCTCTACGACTTTGCGCCTTTGCGTGAAATGTTTTTGCTCACGCGGAGATTAGGTCACAGCTTCGTGCGCCGTGGGCCACACGGTGACGCCCGCCCCGGCGGGCTTTCGGATACCTACGCTCCGGAGCGTTATTTCACACGCCCCGCCCGCCGCGCCAATCCAAAATCCAAAATCGCCCGACCGCCTCCGTTAGTTCCTTTGGCCTTTACGGGGCAGCAAAGGTATAATCCTTCCAAACTTTGAGAGGAGTGTTTCTAATGTCTAAGGATTCTGAAATCAACCGCCGGGAATTTATTAAGACTACCGCACGAACCGGGGCCGGTCTGGCGGCTCTGGGGGGAATCAGCTTTTTCCCTAAACCCGAAAGGATTTTCGGGGCCAACGACCGCGTGCGTGTGGCCGTGGTCGGGCTGCACGGACAAGGATGGTCGCACGTGCACCAATATTCCAAGATGCCGGACGTTGAAATCGCCGCCATCTGTGACGTGGATGAGAACGTCTCGAATCAGCGCCTGAGCGAGATGGAGAAGATGGGGATCAAGAAGCCGGCCAGCTTCGTCGACTTGCGCAAACTTCTGGAAGACAAGTCCATTGACGCGATCTCCATCGCCACGCCCAACCACTGGCACTCGCTGCAAGCGATTTGGGGCTGCCAGGCCGGGAAAGACGTTTATGTTGAGAAACCCATGTGTCACAACCCTTGGGAAGGCCGCCAGTTGGTGCGCGCGGCGGAAAAGTACAACCGCATCGTGCAGCACGGCACCAACAGCCGCTCCGGCAAGGCCATTATCGAAGGCATTCAAAAGATGCGTGACGGGCTGCTGGGCGAGGTCTACCTGTCGCGCGGCCTCTGCTACAAGTGGCGCAATACCATCGGCCATGCGCCGGAAGAACCCGTGCCCGCGGGCGTCCACTACGACCTCTGGACCGGTCCCGCGCCTCTCAAGCCTTTCACCAAGAATCGCTTTCATTACAACTGGCACTGGGTCTGGGACACGGGTAACGGCGACTTCGGCAATCAGGGCATTCATGAGCTCGACGTGGCGCGCTGGGGACTGGGCGTCAAATACCCGAACCGCATCGCGGCCATCGGTGCGCATGTGATGTTTGACGATGACCAGACCACTCCCAACGTCCTGAACGTGGCGTATGAATTTGACATACCGGACGGAAAAAAGCGCCTCTTGGAATTTGAAGTTCGCCACTGGAGCACCAACCACGAAGCCGAAATCGGCACACCCGCTTTCGGCGGAGGTGAAGTCCCCGCCGCGCTCGGCAGCGCCGCGGCGGCCAAGAGGAAGAAAGGGCCCGGGAACACCGTCGGCAACATTTTCTATGGCTCCAAAGGCTATCTGGCCATGAACGGCTACGACAGTTACAAATCGTGGATGGGCGAAGAGCAGGAGCCCGGACCCCGCGCCAACGCGGGTGGCAACAACTGGGCCAATTTCATCGCCTGCGTGCGCAGCCGCAAGAAGGAAGATTTGAACGCCCCCATCGAGGAAGGCCTCATCTCCTGCACACTGCTGCACCTGGGCAATGCCTCGTATCGAGTGGGCCGCGCCTTGCAGTTTGATCCGGAGCAGAAGGAAGTGATCGGCGACGAAGAAGCTTCTCGCCTGCTTCGCGACGGCGACCGCGGTTACCGCGCGCCTTACGTTGTGCCGGACGAAGTGTAATCGCGCGTAACGACAACTTCAGTCATCCCCGGCGGAGCAGCTCCGCCGGGGTTTCGCCCGGCATAGTCCGAAGCACAGCACGGCCTCTGGCCGCAACCAAACATGACGTGGAGCCTTGTAGGGCCGGCCGCTCCGAGCGCGGGGGCCGCGGCCTATTCCCCCCTGCGGCACCAAGGGGTGGCCCTACACGCTCGACCAAAAATGTTTACCAAAAAAACAAGAAATTACCATACTGCAATACAGGGTGGTTCCCGGCGGAATTGGGCCAGTCTCTCGTATGCCGACGAAACGCCTATGTGACCACCGGCGTCAGAGGAGGAGCCGCAAGTCGGTGGAGTAGTTTCCGACTCGTGCGACGATCCGGGAGTTGAGCGCCTTCGTTCTACCCTACGCCGTTGATGTCGGGTAATCGACCGTAGGGCACTTCCGCTGTTAGGCCGTTTACGGTCAAAGTGCCCGGTGTGCCGGTAGGAGCGTCGATTACTAAGCCCTTGGCGACAAGGCAGGAGTTATTTCCCAGAAGCCCATTTCTGCACAGAAACGCCCAGCACGGCGCGAATTTCCGTCTCTGACTTCACAGTCAACCGATCCCTACCTGCTGCCCCGGCAAACAGCGCGGTATTTGGTGATACCGAGGATACAGCCCAAGCGCTCAGACACGACGGCGCACTTGGGATTGAGCCATGGATTGCTCGGAGCCTTGGCAGAACGGTGGCCATCGAGTCTTCCGACCCACATGATACAATCGGGCCTTGCGACACGGCACGGCGCTAAGCCGAATTGTGAGAGTACTGCATCGCGATCGGAACGCGCACGGACTACTTTGGTCCGAGTAGTAGATTCCAAGTTATAAAATGCCGGAAGGAATAATTCCTTGCGCATAATCCCGCTGTGGCACTGGGCTGTCGGATTCCTCACCCGGACCCTAAGGCCCGTCATCCCAGCAATACCGCCATTCCGACCTTCGTTCGAAAAGGCGCTTTCGACCGACGGTCGCGAAACGGCGCGTGAGCAGATCGTCTCCACCTTCCATGCCAAGATCGATGAAAACCAGCGTCGGCGCAACCACGCTATAACTCAACGCGGGAGGTGTTACGCATACCTGATCGTATCCTTGCTTGCGCTCGTTGCTTCATTTCTCATGTGTTTCGGGTTTCATTTCTTACCTCATTGGGTGATCTTCTTGCCCATGATCGCGACTCTCGTGTCGTTCGAGAAAGCTCGCAGCCATGACCATCTCGCCCGCGATTGCGCGCAGTTGCTTAACCTATATCACGGCAGGCTACAGCGTGTTGAGCATGAGTGGATGGGGAAAGGCGACCCCGGAGTGGACCTTGAGCTGTCAGATCACCTAAGCGCGCGCGACCTTGATCTATTCGGCGAAGGGTCCTTGTTCGAATTGCTCTGCGATGTTCAAACCCCAGCGGGTCGGAATGCGCTGGCCCAATGGTTGCAGACGCCTGCTCCGCCGGACGAGGTACTGTCCCGACAACAAGCCATCCGCTCACTGTGCGATCGAGCCGATCTTCGTGAGAGACTCGCGCTGCTGCGCGGGGAGGAGACCAGCGAATACTCTTGGAATCGTCTTCGCGACTGGCTCGTCGCGAGCCCCGTCATGTTCCCGCGGTGGGCTCCCTGGGGTGGAGTCCTGCTATCTCTCGCCTTGCTCAGCGCCGCTTTATGCGGATGGACGCAATTGATCGCACCACACGACGCACTCTGGATAGCGGCGATCATCGGCACAGCTCAAGGAGCGTTGGCACTTTTCCTCCGCTCCCGAGTCCGGTCAATCCTAACTGCCATGCATCTTCCCGCATGTAGCTTCGAATCAATGCGTAAGTTATGTTCCCTGGTGGAGGGCGAACCGATGGATGGCCTAGTGCTCAGCGTTATTCAACGCAGGCTCCGAGGGTCGTCCAAACTAGTTTCTCAGCTGCAACGGTTGGTTCGGTTGCGCGACATGCGAGACACCGAGTTGCTATTCTGGTCACTCCTACCGCTTCTGTGGAACACGCAATGGACGATGCGGATCGAACGATGGCGCCAGCTCCACGGGCACGAGCTTTTGCAATACCTCACTGCTCTGGGCGAGTTTGAGGCAGCGATGGCCATCGCCGCTTATGCATACGAAAATCCAAGCGACCCCTATCCGGAACTCGTGAGCGAGGGCCCGCTGCTCGAAGCCATCGGAATGGGCCACCCCCTGATGGATGTACGGACTTGCGTGACGAATGACGTGATGCTCGGCGGGGAGAAGCGCTTTCTGCTGGTTACCGGATCAAATATGTCGGGGAAGAGTACTCTGCTCCGCGCCGTCGGGCTGAATGCCACCTTAGCCGGGATGGGCGCGCCGGTGCGGGCTGCGCGGCTGCGCCTTTCGCCGCTTCAGGTGTGCGCGTCGATCCGCATCGATGACTCCCTGCTAAATGGGCGCTCTCATTTTTATGCCGAGGTGGACCGGCTAAAGGCGATCTTCAACCACGCGGCTTCTGGCTCCTCCGTTTTATTTCTCATCGACGAACTCTTTGGAGGAACTAATTCCGCCGACCGGCGCGTCGCCGCGGAAGCGGTCATTCGCTTGCTCATTGAGCGCCAAGCCATTGGGCTGCTCACATCACATGATCTCGCCTTGACCGAAATCGCTGAAAAGAGTGAACTGAAGGGTGCCAACGTTCATTTCGCCGACTTGCCCACTGCCGAGGGCCTCAGTTTTGACTATCACCTTCGCCCAGGAAAGGTACAGCACTCAAATGCCCTCAAGATCATTAAGATGATGGGGATTCCACTGAACTGATTCCTTTCTTCAGCACGATAATTGGCGCCGACCAACACCGGGCCTTTGTAACGCCGTATTGTTTAGGAATCCACTTGGCTGGTTAGTGGCCTTATCTGAAACTGAGCTGCAGTACGAATGCGACAGGTAAGAATCCGTCCTGCCCTGTTACCTAGTATTTATTGACGAATCCGCGGGCGGCAAATCGAAGTTCTGGGCAAGCGACGGCGCGCTCGGAAGCAATCCACATGGGCGCGTAAACGTCTCTACCGATAGCTGCGCCACCACTTTCCTACCCACCGCCTTGACTTCCGCCTGCCGCGGCTTTAGTCTTAGTCTTTCAGGGTCATTCGAAATCTGTTCAGCTTAATTTCCCAATATCTTTGCCGGAGCCCGCGATGAGTCTCCTCAAGATTGCCAGTGTTCCTCCTGCCACCGTTGCGCCTAAGGCAACCGTGCTGGAGGCTGTGGAAGTGATGGCCGAGCACGCCGTGGGGGCGGTCGCCGTGGTCGACAACGGCCAGTTGTGCGGCATCTTCACGGAGCGTGACGTGATGCTGCGCGTGGTCCTTCGCCATCGCGTCCCGAAGGACACGCGCGTGGGGGAGGTTATGACTTCTCCCGTCGAGACCATCACCGACGAAAGCCACGAGGAAGATGCGCTGGTCCACATGGTGGAGCGCCACGTGCGCCACCTACCCATCGTGGGCGCGAATGGCCAGCTTAAAGGCATGCTCTCCATCCGCAACTTGCTTGAGCACCGCGTAGACGAACTCGCGCGCGAACTCCATTCCCTTGATCAATACCTGTCCAACGACGGCCCGGGCGGTTAAAGAGGTTGCGGAAACACGTCTCCGAGCTGTCATCCTGAACGCAGCGAAGGATCTCGCACTGGGTATTTTCATGACAATGCGAGATTCTTCGTCGCCTGCGGCTCCTCAGAATGACAGTCGCGGCGGGTTTTTCCGCAGCCGGTTAAGCTCAGCCGGCCTTGCGGTAAGCTCCCAGGATGTCCGGGAGGCCCACCACGCCTTCTAATTTGCGAAAGTTCGCACGGTTCACGACGGGTAGAAAGGGCAAATCTCCCAACCTTCGCAGCGCCTCTTCCAGGTCATGGTCAGGATGAACATGAGGTAGCTTTTCTTGCGGAAGCACGCTGCGCAAGGTTGCGCCCTCACGCAGGGGCGTGGCTAGTCGGTGCAGGTCCTCCTTCTTAATCCCAAACCATTTTCCCGCACTGTCTTCCACGAACACGAAAGCTTCGGAAGAAGCGTCGGCACACACCAGCGCCGAGCTGAGGGAATCCTCGATATTCAACACCGTCCCTTGATAACTTCGCATGGCGTCTTCCACGTGCACAGAAACTTCTTCGCGACGCGCCTCCATCGAAGGCAAGTCCATACCATCCTGCCGGGAGAGCAGATCAAAAAGCGACGTCTGCTGGTACTGCCGGGATATGAGATAGGCGATGGTGTTGGAAATCATCACGGGGAGAATAATGGAGTAGTTGCCGCTCACTTCCAGCACCATGAACACCGAGGTCAATGGGACGCGCAGGAATCCCGCGAAAAGGGTTCCCATGCCGACCAGCGCGTAAGCGCCAACCCCACCCGTCAGCCAGGGGAAGAAGTGATGTTCGACGCCACCCACCGCGCCGCCCAGCATAGCGCCGATGAAAAGCGTGGGCGCGAACATGCCGCCCGGCGTGCCGCTGACAAAGGAAAGGCTGGTGGAAAGGATTTTGAACACGGCCAGCAGCGCCAGGATCTGCCAGGTGAATCGGTCGTGCATGGCCCGGTCGATATAACCGTAGCCGGCACCCATCACCTGCGGAAACCGGATGCCCATGATACCGATCAGCAATCCCGCGACGGCGGGCTGAACGTACTGCGTCCAGCGCGGGAGAGCCTTCAACCGCGGACGCGCGTAAGCGATCAGCTTGACAAAGGCCAATGAAGAGACTCCACCCATCACTCCCAGCGCCGAATAAGCCAGCAACTCCGCCGGATGAGTGAGATGATAGGGGGGAACGCGAAACAGCGGTTGGTCACCCAGGAACCAGCGCAACACGACGACGCTGGAAACCGCCGCGAGCACGATGGCCCCCAACACCCCGGCGGTCCAGTTCCCAATGACTTCTTCAATAACAAACACCACCGCGGAAATAGGCGCGTTGAACGCCGCCGCCAGGCCCGCCGCCGCCCCCACCGGCGCAATCAGCCGCACCTTCTCGCGGGAAAGCCGCAACCTTCGCCCCAGCGCGGAAGCAATTCCGGCGCCCATCTGCAACGACGGGTCCTCCGGCCCCAGCGACTGCCCCGTCCCGATCGCCAGTGCGCAGGTTATAAACTTGCCGATGACCGTATTGAAGGGAATGTAGCCGTCGAAGATATAAACGGCGGCTTTGGTCTGATTCACCCCGCTGCCGCGAACGCGGGGAAAGAACCGGATCACCAGGTAGGCCACCACCAACCCGCCGATCGTCGGCACCACCAGAACGCGCGTCCAGGGCGGAGTCAGCGCGGAACCGAAGGCCAGCAGCCTCGTCCAGTCGATGGCAACCTGGAACAGGACGACGGACAGGCCCGAGAACAGCCCAATGATCACCGCCAAAAAGAGAAAGAGCTGCGTTTGTTTCAGCGTCTCACCTTCCGGCACCCAGCCCAATCGTTTTCGCAGGTCCGCCCAAATACCGGACGCCGAAGGCGGACGTTCGACCGGGGAAACAGGCTGCGTCACGGGGGGCACACTCACGGGCGGGTTCCTCCTTGTAGTCTTGCAATCAACAGTAACGCCAAATCCTGGCCCTGCGGCTCGCCGCAGGTGCGCGCGGTTGTCTGTTCGATCTCGAAAGCCAAGTCCATAACCTGGGAAAGCAACTCGGAATCACGACTGAGATATCGTTGCTGCGCGCGCGGCTGAAGCTCGGTGGCTTGACGATATTGTGCTTGGAGCGGGTCGCTGCCCGCCGCCTTCAAATCGATTCCCCTTTGCGCCGCGCAGTTTTCGAGGCGCGTCAGGGCGGAGTTAAAGTCCAGGACGGCGCGCCTGGCGCGCTCCATGTTGCCTAAGCGGCGGTTGAAAGGGTCAAGATTCAGGACGGCCTGGGCGGTGTCACGCATCGCCGCAGCCTGCACCAGGTCGGGGTCTTGCTGCACGGCCCGCGCCAGGTATCGCTCCGCCTGCGCATAGTCGCCGTTCTGGAAGTGACACTCGCCGGCTCCGGCCAGGGCGAGCGGCAAGCGGGGGTCCTCCAGAAGCGCCTGCCGGAACAGTTTCAAGGCGTCATCGTAGCCTGCGACTCGCAAAAGCAGGGTCCCCACCTTGGTCTGTAATGTGGGATCGGCGGGCAGGTCGGCCGCCAGGGCGATCAATTCCGCGCGCGCGGAATCCTTCTCGCCAGCGTCCAGCAGAAATTCCACCAGCTCCAGTCTCGCCGCCCTCCGCCTTGCCACCGGATCGTCATTCCATTCACCGTAAATCGCGCCATGGTAGAACCGCAGCGCGTCGGAGACGGCATGATCGCGCGCGGCCAGCCGTGCCAACTCCAG
>Ga0315282_10007462_pt1 | contig 17940 bp, 16 predicted proteins | sample YL17G07_20_MG_FD_203693 | JGI IMG/M metagenome (GOLD analysis project Ga0315282, IMG submission 203693) | Sediment microbial communities from Yellowstone Lake, YNP, Wyoming, USA - YL17G07_20 | ecosystem: Environmental > Aquatic > Freshwater > Lake > Sediment | place: USA: Wyoming | collected... | reverse complement strand
GGGCAGAGATGAATGCAGTCACAACCCAACATTGGACATGTTTTTATCTAAAAGCTCGTGTAGCCAAAATAGAAAAAATATTTGACATCTTATCTGATGTTGTTCTTAATCCACTTTTAAAAGAAGAAGAAATTGAAAGAGAAAAGGGAGTGATTATCCAAGAAATTAAAATGTATGAAGATCTGCCCACAAATTTTATCTGGAATCTTTTTGAAAGATCGATCTTTAAAGGAAACAGCTTAGGAAGAGATATTATTGGAAGTCGAAAAACAGTCAGAAACTTAAAGAAAGATGATTTCTTAAGATATAGAAAGATGCATTATTACCCTGAAAATATGCTTGTTACCGTAGCAGGAGGGATAAATGAAAAAGAAACAAATCTCTTGGCTCAAAGATATTTTGGACAATTGGAAAAAAGAGGAAAAAACGAAGAAAAAATAGAAAAATTCGTTTCTTCCCAGACCGGACCTAAAGTTCTTCTACAGAATAAAAAAACCGAACAGGCTCATTTTATCTTGGGTTTTTTAGGACTTCCTTTGGGACATCAAGAAAGATTTGTAAAAGGAATTTTGTCGGCTCTTTTGGGTGAAGGATCAAGTTCTCGCCTTTTTGTGGAAGTAAGAGAAAAGAGGGGATTGGCTTATCATATTCGAACAACCGTAGATCAGTTTGTCGACACTGGATTTATGGCTACTTATGCTGGAGTTAATCCAGAGAAAATAGAAGAAGCAATTAAAGTTATCTTGGACGAACATTACAAATTAGCGAAGGGGGAAAAGGAAATTACAGAAAAAGAGCTTCTTAAAGCTAAAGAATTTCTTAAAGGTCATTTAGCTTTGGAATTGGAAGACTCAAGAGTGATTAATGAATTTTTTGGTATTAAAGGAGTACTTCTTGATAAAACCGACTCTCTTGAAGAAGTTTTTAAGGGAATAGATAAAGTAACTAAAGAGGATGTCGTAAGGTTAGCCAGAAAACTCTTTGTGCCTAGATCTCTTAATTTAGCCGTTATTGGGCCTTTTAAGAACGAATCTTCTTTTAAGAAGCTTCTTTAGTTTTTATGGGTTTTTTGTCGGGGTGCCCAGATTCGAACTGGGGACCTCCGCGACCCGAACGCGGCGCTCTACCAACTGAGCCACACCCCGAATGTGCCCCTGGCTAGAATTGAACTAACATTTAGCGCTTAGGACGCGCCCGTTCTGTCCGTTGAACTACAGGGGCATATCGCTATTTTAACACAAAGCTTCTTTATTTGAGGCTTAAAGAGTAAAGATTAGGAATGGAAGAAGAGCCAAGATTGATGAGAATAATTAATTTTTCGGAATTGGCAAAAGGAAAAGCAAAAGGAGCTTCATAGCTACCGGTATAGACTTCTTGGCGGTTGGTTCCATCGTAATCCATAATGGTAATTTTCCCAGATTCTGCCAGAACTAAATTTCTGGAAGTGGGGAACCATCTAATAGTTGCTTGTTGAAGGGTGGTATCTTGTCCATCTAAGGTTACCAATTGATCATAAACCAAAAAGTTTCGATCCTCTTTGATATCGTAAATGTAAGTTTTACCTGGTTCAAGATTCCTTTCTTCTTTTTGAGTAGAAGAACCAGGTAAAGGTTTAACTAATGCCGGGGAAAGAGAAGTTTGGGTACTAGCAGTATAGAGAATTTTGGTTTCATCGGGGGAAAAGATAACTTCACCCACTTTTCTTTGCAAAAGATCAACAATTTCAGTTGGTAAATTTCTGGTTTGAGCTAGGATTTTATTGTTTTTCTCCTGTTGCCAGGAAACTAAAGTAGAATCCTTTTTACTGACGATATTCACCCTTTCTTTTTGGGAAGTAAAGGTACCGGTATCCAGTAAAAAGACTCCGCTTGCGGTAGTTAAGAGAATTTCGCGGCCGGAGGGAGAAAACTGCCAGGAAGCATTGGTTAAATCTCCATCGGTAATGCGTCTGGGGTCTCGGGAAAAACCAAGGGGAAAATTAATCATTTCCATAATCCAAAGACCTAATTTATCTTGATTATTGGTGTTATCGGGGGAGGGAAGAACAGTGAAGGCAATCTTGGTGGAATCCTCAGAAATAATGGGGTTAGCACTACCGGAAAAAGTAATGGGGGAAAGAGAAGGGGTAGTTTTAAAAAGGGAGAGGTTAGCTTCAGTCACAACTTCTTTTTCAATGGTTAGTCTTTTATACCACGAAAGATATCCCTCTTTAGAGACCGTGACATCATATATTCCTGGCGAAAGGGAAAGATTAGAGTCCGAAGCTCCTTTTAATTCCCCGTTAACTAAAATTTGTGCACCAGTGGGATCTGTTTTAATCACGAGAATCCCATTTGGTTCTATTCTTAAAGTCTTCAAATTAAGGCGGTACCCCCGGGCATAAAGGGAAACGAAATAACCCAGAAACCCAACCACGAGGATGGTCACAATCGTTAAAATTAAACGGATTTTTGCCATAACGTCTTGTAATTATAGCAAAGAAAGATTAAATTTGCCTTTTAAGGGTGCTTACCCCTTGTTGGACTAGTCAGAAGTAAATATAATGCCGATAGTTAGTTTATAATCTTTTTAAGTCTTTTAAAATATTTTATTATGCCTTTAAGAAAAAACATTGCCATTGATTTAGGAACCGCCAATACGGTGGTTTGGGTTGCGGGGGTGGGAATTGTGGCCAACGAACCTACCGTGGTGGCCGTTTCGGTGGAAGATAACAAAGTTATTGCGGTAGGTGAAGATGCCAAAAAAATGTTGGGGAGGACCCCAGAAAGCTTAATTGCCAGCCGTCCCATGAGAGAGGGAGTCATTGCTGATTATCAAGTCACGGAAGCCATGCTGAAGTACTTCATTAGTAAGGTTACAGGGAAATTCCAATTTTTTAAGCCGGAAGTCATGGTCTGTGTCCCGGCGGGTTGTACCCAAGTGGAAAGAAGAGCGGCACTTGATGCTACCCTACAAGCAGGAGCAGCCCATGCTTATTTAATTGATGAGCCCCTAGCTGCGGCCATTGGGGCTGGAATTCCCGTTTCTGCGCCATCCGGACACATGATTGTAGATATTGGGGGAGGTTCTTCGGAAGCAGCCGTAATTTCTTTGGGAGGGGTAGTAGTGCATAAATCACTACGCATTGCCGGTAATAAAATTGATGAAGCGATACAAAATTATCTTAAAAAGAAACACAATTTAATTGTGGGAGATCAAACGGCGGAAGAGATTAAGATTAAAATTGGGTCCGCCACTCCTCTTCCTAAAGAAGAAAAACTGGAAATTTCCGGTCGGGATTTGGTTTTTGGTCTTCCCAGAAGTGTTGTGATTACATCCACCGATGTGACCGAAGCCATAAAACCAGTACTTCTTCAAATTATTGGGACAGTTAAAGCGGTTTTGGAAGATACGCCGCCAGAGTTGGCAGCAGATATTATTGATAAAGGGATTGTGATGGGTGGAGGAAGCTCAACTTTAAGGAATTTTGATAAACTCATGACGGAAGAAACTGGAGTTCCTGCCCATGTGGCGGATGAGCCCTTTTTATGTGTGGTTAGGGGAACCGGTTTAGTCCTGGAAAACATTGAACTTTGGAAGAGAAGTATTACCACCAAAAGATAATAATATGGGGTTATAAAAACAAGATTTTTTGATGGTTTTAGAACAAATTTAAGAGCTAAAATCAAGCAGAATTTTACTTAATAGTTATCACTAAGGGGTTTCGGGGAAGAACTATAGTAATAACTAATTTTTAGTTAAATATTGAGGATAGATTGAGGATAACTAGAGCAAAAGAGAATCTAGAAAACGAGCTAAAATTTTATACAGAATGTTAATTTTTAGTTATTTTAAAATGACTAAACTTTACCTGTAGTAATTTAAGATTAATTAAGACAACTGTCTTATAGAGAAAAAATTTTAGAAATCGACTAAAGTTAATTATAGGTTTAGTTTTTTGAACAAAAAATAATTTATTTTTGAATTTGAAGACCTTTTTCTTGATCTTGAAAGACAAAACCTTATGAAAAACGACATAAATTTGGCCCAAAAGTACGTCACTATTTTAGGAGTTAGGTTAAATAGCACTTCTTACCCCAAAGTGCTAGCCAGCGTGAGGGAAAAAGTCGCTTTAGGTAAGAAATTTTACGTAGTTACTCCTAATCCGGAAGGAATTTTAAGGGCCCAAGATGATTTGGAATTTAAGAAAATTCTCAATAGGGCTAGTTTTTCTCTTCCTGATGGAGTCGGTTTGGCCCAAGCCAAGAGATTTTTGGAAATGAAGAGGCAAAAGAATCCTTTCCTGAAAATTAATCTTTATCTTTTACAAGGACTTATGGTTGGTTTATCTACTTTTCTTAATCCAAAGTGGTTATTCAAAGACTTCCAAATAATTAAAGGCAGAAAACTTTTTTTGGAACTTATCAAATTGGCGAACAAAAAAGGTTGGAGAGTCTTTCTTTTGGGAGGAGAGAAAGGGGAAGCGGAAAAAACCACTGAAATCTTAAAAAGAAATTACCAAAGTTTAATCATTCAAGCTTCTGACGGACCAAAATTGGATAGTGGTGGTAAACCTGTTACACAAAGAGATATTGATATAGAGATTGATATAGTTGAAAGAATTAATAAATTTAAACCCACTTTTCTTTTCCTGGCTTTTACTCCACCCAAACAGGAGAAATGGCTAATGAGGAATTATCAAAAAGTAGATTTTAACGGAGCCTTTCTTTTGGGAGGAACTTTTAGATACGTGGCCGGTTATTCAAAATTACCACCTAAAATTTTTGAAGACCTTGGTCTCGAGTGGTTCTGGAGAGTTTTAACTGAACCATATCGGGTAGGGAGAATTATTAATGCTTTTCCTCTTTTTCCTCTTCGGGTTTTGAAAGAGAAACTGAATTCTTAAGAAAATGATCTTAATTTAGATGGGCCGGTATACCATTTGGAATTCTAGCTCTTAAGTTTTCCCTGCATCTAATCAAAATTAACCAATCTTCCTCATTTTTAGTTGGTATAATTTCACCTCTTTTAAGTTGTTGAAGGAGCATTTCTCTATAATCAAGAATAAATTGGGGAATTTCAGCCTTATGTTTTAAAGCTAAAAATTCATAAGCTAGACAATAAAGTGTATCTAGTTCTTGATCTTTCCCAAATTCATTTTCGGAAAGAGGAGATTTTTGGATAAAATCAAAAAGAGCATCAACCTCTCTTCCTCCGCTTTCGGCCAGTCTAAGATAAAAAGAATCATCATATTTAAGTGGATTGCTAGAAGCAATTTTAGCTTTAGAGGATAGAAAAGTAAGATTTTGGTCAATCAAAGATTCAAGCACAAAAGACCGATTATCTCTCTCCATCTTTTTTCGCAGATTTTCCATTCTTAAGTTTTAATTATATGTCTTTTTGTCAAATATGGCTTAATTTGATTTTCGAGTTGTTTAAGACTAGAATTCCCAAATAAACCTATTTGCAGGCTTGATCTAAACCGTATCCGATCGCACCTTGTTAGCCAAAAATCCATCCTGATTTTAATTCCCAGAAAAGGGAGGGAAAAATGAATATCCTACTAAGTGTTATCAAGATTTTGATACCCGTTGTTGTGGGGTATATAGCAGGGGTTTTTATCAGTTACTGGGGAAGTGCAGGAGTTAAAGAAACAGAATTAGAAGACGGATCTATCTGGCTTGAGCCAGATTATCGTTCGACAGATCTGGAAAAAGTAAAATCAATCGATAAACTAATAACCGTAGTAACTGCTTCGGCAATAGTGTGGTTTATAGGGGTTTGTGTATACGAACCTGGGTTTATTATTGTTAAGGATTTACCCTTTCTCGGTTTGGCCATTTTTATCATTATGGCAGTTGTAGGATGGATAACGGTCGCTTTCGAAGTTTTGTGAGTAAACCGCCTAGTGGCAGACGAATTTATATTCGTTGTTTGTTGCCCAGGCGGTTTTTTTGTGGCTAAAAAATCTTCTGTGTTATAATTTTTTAAGACATAAGATGTCCAAAGAAACAAAAATAACTCTTCCTCCTGGGACAAAAATTCCTAACCACATCGCCTTAGTTCTTGATGGAAATCGTCGTTGGGCACGGGCCAAAGGTTTAAAACCCGGGGAGGGGCACATCGCCGGCTATCAGGCTGTAACAAAATTAGTCAAGGCTGCCAGAAATTTGGGAGTTCACACTTTTACGGTTTGGGCTTTTTCGACTGAAAATTGGGAACGGCCAAAAGAGGAAATCGAGAAAATTTTTGACATTTTAAAAAGAGGTTTAAAGGAGTTTGGTAAAGAAGCGCATAAAGAGAAGGTTAGATTCATTCATCTCGGCCGAAAGGATCGTTTCCCCAAAGATTTGGTTAATTTAATTGTTAAATTGGAAGAAGAAACTAGAAAGTATGATAAACACATTTATAATATGGCTTTGGATTACGGGGGACGGGATGAGATTACCCGGGCAGTTAAAAAAATAGTAGCTGAGGGTATACCGCTGGAGAAGATTGATGAGGCTTTAATTTCTGCATATTTGGATACAGCCGGACAACCCTACCCGTATCCTGATTTATTTATCCGTACTTCCGGCGAACAGCGTACCAGCGGACTTTTACCTTGGCAAATGGTTTATGCTGAATATTATTTTGAACCTAATCACTTGCCAGATTTTACCCCCGAAAAATTAAAAGAAGCAATTTTAGATTATTCCAGGCGAAGAAGAAGATTTGGGGGGAACGATCTGGAAAGACATTTTTTTTTTCGGCCGGAGATCGCGGCAAAACTCGAAGTTAATTGGTGGAGACTTAGCAAAATCCCGGCAGGGACTAAATTAACCGATTACATAATTAATCACCTAAAAGAACAATACGGTCTTTCTAAAAAGTTGGCAAAAGAATCTGCCAAGTATCTCATTGAAGCCATTTCCGAAGAGAAAAAAGAGAAGTGGGAAAAGGCTGCCAAGAAGTTGAAGAAATTCTATGAACTTCTTAAAAAAGAATTGAAATTAGCTTTTGAACCCAAAATTGCGGCCTACTTGGAAGTGAAATTGTGGAAAGATTTAAAAGAGGGAAAGGAAGTGGGGAAGGTGGAGGAAGTTGCCAAAGAACATTTGGCAGAAGTATATAGAATTTCACTTCTTCAGGCAGCCAAAGCAGCCCACCTGCGAGTTTTGGCTTGGTTTGAAAAGAATCTAGCAGAGAAAGGTTTGGGAGAAGAGCATTGGGCTAAAGCGGAAAGATATTTAACCCGCTATTACCAAGCCTTAAAAGAAAGAATTGCGTAAAAATACCCCCTTGACACATTTGTATCCCTTTGATATTTTCTGAATTAGAAAGTTATCCTGCCTCAATTAAAAAATTGATAACCTGTCCAAAAACGGGTACTGCTTTTTTATTTAAAAATGGACGACAAAGCAAAGAAAAAAATCAGATTGGAAGATCTACCAGATTTATTAACTGTTAGGGAAGTTTCTGAACTTCTCCGCGTTTCTCCTTTAACCATTAAACGTTGGGGGAAAAGAGGAAAGCTTCCGGCTATTCGTATTAACTCCCGAGGAGATAGACGCTACAAAAAAGAAGCCGTCCTCTGGCTTCTCGGTATGCAAGGCAAAGAATAAATTGCTTTCTTAAACTTCTTGTTATATATTCACTTTATTGCATTGGTTTGCACCTGGAATAGGCGAATAGCCCATCAGTGCTTTGTGTGCAGCCGTGTTGAGGTCGATACTCTTAATCTGCGCAGTGGGTATTGATCCGATACGATTGGAAGTAGGCCACTTCCGAATAACGCTTGCTCTAGATGGGTAGGGGAGAGAAAACGTGGATATTAGGGGTAACTGCAACCAGTGCAATCAAAGTCTATTCCATCCCTTTTCTCTCTCCCTAGGTTTTAAAGTTTGACTTCATTGGCCCATAATGTTAGAATGCCTCACCTTTACGTAATCAAGCGTAATTTGTATCTAGCTCTTTTACCTATCATCCGTTTCTTTTTCCAAAACTGGCCTTTGGCCAAAAGGAGGAATCATGTTTGAGAAAGTGCAGAAGAGTTTTTGGAAAGCTCTCCTTATTGATGGAATTCTCTGTGGCTTGATAGCTGGGGGAGGTATTGGTATCTTTATCAGTATTCATCTTTTTGCCCTTGGTGAAGTAAACACAACACTTTTGATAGCAATTCTTACTGTAATATCCGTCTATGCGTTTTTGGGAGTGGTTTTGGGAATTATGGTAGCAAAGAAGAATTACTCCCTCCTACACATACATTCTTTTAATAAAGAGTATATTACCAATGAATTTCTGCCGAAGCTGATTAAAACACGTTCTCCTTACGGTAAGTTTTTCCTTCCCGCGATTGTCAAGCGCCTGACAAACAATGAATACCTGACGATTGATGATCTGATGAGGAAAATTACAGATTATCTTAAAGATTACTATCTCATCTTGGGTCGTTCTCCCGAGTGGGACGAAATACAATCTCTTGCTTTAACCTTGATTAGCCCGTTTAGCAAGGACCATAACGAAGTGGAAGTAAGAATCAAGGAATGGATTAGGGATAGGAAAAGGGAAGAAATAGAAATTACGTAAAGGCAAATGGGGTATCCGAAACAAATTGAAGTAGGGTACCCCTGTTTTTTTGGCAAAAAAAACCGCCCCGTTTCTCACCCCCTAGGGATAATTGAAACAAAGGCGGTTTGGCCTTAAACCTTTCCGTTTTACTTATTTTAAACTCCACTCCAATCCTCTGATTTCCGCAAAGTCGCTGTAGTCTTCCAAAACCCTGACTGTCTTACTTGGAAAATCAAAAAGGCAGATTTGGGTATTGGTGATGATCATTGGATAGGATTCCGAAATATATCTTACGAAGGCAATCTTCTTGCCGTCGAAAGACCATGTTGGGAAGATATCTGATTCTTTCATCTTTCTCCTAGAGACAACAACTTGAGCGCTTCCCGTTAGATCAAAAACATGGATTTCGGCATTATAAACCGTCATTTCACCGGCAGAATCCTTAGCCATTAAGGAAGTAACAATCTTTTTGCCGTCCGGTGACCATTCGGGCCTATCCAAATTCGGCTCCACCTTAAAAGTGGCAATAGTGCTAAGATCGGTGCTCTTGACCACAAAAAGGGTGTCGCTGCCAAATGGATTTTGCGGAGAGGATTGATTTTCCTCGTTTGCCCAGCCGTAAAAGGCTATCTTCTTGCCATCCGGTGACCAGGAGGGACTTCTAGCAAATTTTTCGATAATCCTTAAGGTCACTTGTTTACCGCCCACATTGAAGAGGTAAACGACTCCTTCCTCGGAAGAAAACGCGATAGTTTTTCCGTCGGGTGACCACTGAAGGGAAGAAGGGAAAGCCGGTGTAGGAATATAATCACCGTAATTTTCCCCACCATTAGCGAATAAACGTTCACAGTTTTCGCAATAGGGGAGGAAATCCTTCGCCTTTAGGCTTAAACATTTTTCTCCGGAGCCGTCCGCCTTGTAGAGACACATGAGTCCGTATTCTACAAGGGCAAACTTTTTACCATCCCAAGACCAGTCGGCGGAAGGATGACCATAAGGGACAGAGCTGGCAAAGAATTGTTTTGCCTCGGTTATTTTGGCCAGGCCCGTGCCGTTCGTGTTTATCACCCAAAAGCCGTTTTCCGACCCTAGCTCAAAGAGAATTTTCTGGCCGTCGCGGGAAACAGCGCGAAGATAGGCACCTTTCGGGTCACTGGTAAGTTTAACCGTAGCCCCCGTTATTGGATCCTTCGAAAAAATCTGGGATTCTATAGAATCGTTTGCGGAATAGGATGTTTGATAGACGATTACGGGTTGACCGACAGGTTGCTTGACAGGCTTGCATGAGGACAGGATCATGGGAACGAAAACGAGAACAAGCAAGGCTAGCTTTTTCATGGTTCCTCCTTTGGGAACGAGAATGGATTTGATTTGAATTAAGCGGATATTAGGCCGACAAAGAGCAAAAACTAAAGCTCGCATTTGAGCTTGGAGGCTATTTTATACCCATAATATAAATAAATCAAATTATGGGATTATTTAAAACACTCTCATTTGATATCTTAATTAATATTTTGATATAATGCCTCCAATGCTCAAGAAAAATTGTTATGTCTCAAGAGAGAATAAAGAAAATAGATATCAATCGAAGAGGTTTTGGTAAATTTTTTGGTATAGCCTTAGGATCTTTAATTCTTTCTTCCTGTGCCCCCAAAACTCCTCAAAGAGAAACACTTGAGCCAACTATTAAAGGAACAGAAACCCCAACTCCATTTTCTCCAGAAACTCCAACCCCAACAAAGACACTCACTTTAACTCCAACTTTCACCGACACACTTACCCCGACACCCACTTTAACCAGAAACGAAAAGGAACGCCTAAGATTGATTGAAAAGTATGGAATAGCAGAAGCCATTCCTGCTTTTGAATTTCATGGTGATTATTACAATATGTACACGGGATATTATATGAATCCTAAAACATTTAGGACCCAAATGGAGTATCTTTCAAAAAACGAATATCACGGTGTAACAGGAGAAGAATTAACTGCCTTTTTAGACGGGACTTTAGATTTACCTAAAAGATCGGTTATTTTAACAACTGATTCCGGCAATGTTTCTGTAGAATCCATAGGAAGGATGATTCCGGTTCTGCAAGAAACAGGTATGCATTTTATTAGTTTTATTCAGACCCAAAGAATGGGTGAAGGGGAATCGGTACTTTGTAAAGATAATGTTTGTTGGAAAACGTTTCGAAAAGCTTACGATTCGGGAACTTTCTCCATAGGCTGTCATACTGAAACGCATCGGGATTTTATTAAAGATTTAAGCGAGAAAGAAGGACTGGTGGAGTTAGTAATGTCCAAGAAGAAAATAGAAAATAATTTAGGAATTGCGATTAATGGTTTGGCGTGGCCGTTTGAAAGTTGTCCTAGGTGGAAAGAAAAATTGAGTGGAATAGGTTTTAAATATGCCTTTTCCGGTTGGTCAAAATCCCTTCTTTTATGTTCCGTGGAGAAAAACGATTCTTTTCGTTATAATCTTCCGAGAATTTTCCCGCCTGCTCCCACTGGAGTCAGTATGCGCCCCAATAACTATAGCCTTGAGGAAATTTTAGAAACCTACTGTAGATAAATTAATACTTTTTACCAATAAAAAACCGCCTCGTTTCTCATACACATATCCTTTTGAGGGGATAGTTGAGATAGAGGCGGTATGAAATGACCTTACATCTTAAGGAAGGAAGAAAAAGTCTGAATTATAGTATTTATCAGAATTAATTTCTTCTTTCTTCCATTTCGTAAGATCGAAAAGATACAGGTAACTGCCGCTGCCGGTTGTCCATTCACCAAAATATATTTTTTGGCCGTCGGGTGACCATTTTGCCCCGCCGTTTGCATTTTCATCTACGAGAACAGGGTGTGAGCCATCCGCATTGATCAGGATTAAACCCGCAGGATAATCTGCAGTGTAACCTTCGACCCACTGCGAATAGACCAGCAATTTGTTCCCATCCGGCGACCAATCAGATGGCCATAACATACCATGGAAGGTAATTTGCTTCTGGTTCGAGCCGTCGCTATTCATGGTGAAGACGTAGCTCCATCCAGAAGCGACTGGTCCGTAAGCATAGGCAATCTTGCTTCCGTCGCGGGAGGGAATGGCGTAAGAGCTTGCTTTATCGGCCAAAAGAGAAAGGGAATAAAATTTGCCGTCATTGTTAAGATCGACCCGATAAATCAAAGCGTTCATGATTTGATTGTTGTCAACAATATCTATTAATAAAGATTGCGCCTTCCCCTTTTCCGTTGGCAACCAATCGTAGCTCACAACTCCCAGTTTTTCGAACTCATTAAGGCACTGGAGATGGCTTCCGTCCGTCCTAATTAAACACAGATTCGAGGGAAGAAGTACGGAGGGAGGCGTTTGCGTAAAAGCAATGTATTTTCCATCCGGAGACCAATTGGGATCTCTTATATCATAATCTTCGTTTTGAGTAAGGCGGCGCAGATTTTTGCCGTCCGTCCCAATGATCCAAAGATTGGTCTTATCCCGATCATTATTTTTATTAACAAAGACGATTTGCTTTCCATTGGGCGATGGGAAAGGATTCCAACCATTGGTCAATTTCCAGATGGCTGAACCATCGGAAAGATAGATTGCAGTTGGAATATTTTTCTTTCCATCGTCTCCCACAAACCCATACTTGGGCAAGCGGGTTTAACCAGTGCATCCTACCGCGAATAAGAACACAAAAAGACCGAGCAAAGATAGCTTTTTCATGGGTTCCTCCTTAGGGAACTTGGATTTGAAAAAAGCGGATGATATTAGACCGACAAGGTACAAAATCTAAAGCTCGCTTTGAGCTTGAAGGCTATTTTATACCCATAATGTCAAGAAGTCAAACTATGGGATTATTTGAAACACTCTTATTTGATATCTTAATTAATATATTGATATAATGCCCCTCATGCCCAAGGAAAATTATTATGTCCCACGAAAGAAAATTCAATCGCAGAGATTTTGCTAAACTTTTTGGTGTAGGAAGTTTATTGTTTCTCGCTTCCTGTGCCCCTAAAATTCCCCCTAAAGAAACTGTTTCTCCTCTACCAAAGAACACAGAAACCCCCACTTTACTTCCCTCAGAAACACCAACATTTACCAAGACGCCTATTTCCGCTGACACATCAACTCCTAGTGAAACTCCAACCCCAACTCCAACTGAAAACAAGGAGTTATTTCTTGAAAGTCCCGTCCATACTCCTCCCTCATTAATGTTGCACAGTGAAGATCTACCGCAACTTACAAATCTTCTTCCCATGCTTGAGCAGGCAGGCTATCAGGCACTGACCTATGAAAATTATTATGAGGCCTTATTGAATAAAAGACCTTTGAGGGATCCGATTTTGCTGTCTCTCGATGATTTAGGAATTACCTATTTAAGCCCGGGGCAGAAAGGAATGATTTTAGCCATGGATAAAATCGGTATGTGTGGGACCTTGGGGATTGTGACTCGTGGAACGAGAAAGGAAGCAAAAACTGAAATATGGCAATACTTAAAAAGGTTGCAAGATAAAGGATGGGAATTGGCAATTCATACAGAAAATCATGTTTCACTTCCGCCGGTTTCTGAGGCCACACTTCGTTATCAGATTAAAGAGCCATACGACGAAATATTAGAAGCAACAGGAAAAGCCCCAGTTTCATTGATTTTGCCGTATGGAATAGTCACAAAGAAAGGTACTGGTGAAATGGATCAAAGGATCTTCCAAGTCTGCAAAGAGCTTAAAATTAGATGGGTGGTGGGTGTTGGAGGGGGAAGGCAATTTAGGGGTGAAAGTCCTTTCTACGTAGGAAGAATGTCTCCTGGTAAGACGGCTGGTATCACGATGAAATATTTAGCAAATTTTTTTAAAAATGGTTGAGATACTTTTATATGTTGTTCCCGATGACATCGAATCCCTAAAGAATGTCTCGAAAAATCCAAAAGTTAAAGGAGTTACTTTTACCGAACTTATCAATCCATAGCCCTCAAGGGGTCTCTTTTTCTCAACTGATAAGTAAGTAAACTTTTCTTGACTATGGGTTTCATGGGTGTTATCATCTAGACCGCTAGTTAGCTCTTTTCCATCCTAATCCCTATTCAAACAACCTTCCAAAGGAGGAGGTTAAAATGGACAAAACAGTTCAAAATACGGCAACACCAAATTCTCAACCTGGGGAAAAAAAGAAACAGGCGAAACATAATCTGGATACCGTAGCTGATATTCTTTTAATTGTATTTTTATTTCCCACAGCTTGGGGGGCTATTTTCGGAAACCCATATCAAGGTTATTGGAGTTTACTGACGGGCACAGCGTGTTTAGTTTTTTCCTTATATCGTTTTACTGAGTTTGGTAAACAAGGTTGGTGGAATGACCTTCTAGCCATTTCTTATCTCGTGTTTGGTCCCGTCGTACTCATAGCCGGAATACTTTCCATAGTATCAAATGAAGTTGCCTTTCCGGGGATTTTAAATCTTTTATCGTAAGCCAACTAGCACCAAAGCGGAAGCTTCTTACACAAAATCTGTGTGGGAATGTCTTCCGCTTTTTTATTGGCAAAAACTGGCTTTTGACAGTTTTGAAATGATATAATAGAGCCACTTTCAGATTATATTCCCATGAACAAAACGATCTTTATTAATTTTGTGGTGGTTGTTCTTTTATGGGGGCTTTTAATGCCTAAATTGGTTTTGGCTAAGGCAAGTCCTTCTCCCATTCCAACCATTACTCCTTCTCCCACACCTGAAGTAAGAGTCGATCTGACCCAGAAGTCGATTGAAGCAGGTGGTCCTTTGGAAGCTCTTCTTAAAAAACAGACCGTCGAAAAAGTCTGGCCTTTTAACCCCATTAAGTCTGCGATTAGAAATGCTGTTGCCGCAGGTGTTCCTGCCAATACCATCGTTTTACTTTTACTTTTGCCTTTTGTCGCCGCCATTATTGCGGCTGCTCGTCATGTCGTGGGAATTCGCGGTTTTGGAATTTTCTTACCCGCTGCTTTATCCGTTACTTTTGTCGCCACCGGTCCGGTGGTAGGAATCGGACTTTTTTTGGTGATTGTGACTCTAGCCACCGTTGTCCGTTTTAGCTTAAGGAAACTTAAAATCAAACTGCAATATCTTCCCCGTATGGCTCTTATTTTATGGTTTGTTTCTTTGGGAGTTTTAGGCATACTCTTTACCGCCCCCATTATTAAGTATCCGGATCTATTAAATGTCTCTATTTTTGCGGTTCTTATTTTAACTCTTTTGGTGGAAGACTTTATCCGAGTTCAACTGGGAAAATCTATTAAGACGGCTATTACCTTGACCACCGAAACCTTGTTTTTATCTCTTCTTTCCTATCTCTTCTTAACCTTAAAACCTGTTCAAACCTTTGTTCTTTTAAACCCCGAAGTTTCTCTTTTGGGAGTAGGCATTTTCGATCTTATTTTGGCCAAATATGTTGGGTTAAGATTCATGGAAATTTGGAGATTTAGGAAACTAACCACCCTTTAAGGAAAATGAAACTTTCTTCCATTCTTGGTTTAAATGCCCGCACTCAGCTTTTTTCCTACCCTTATAACACCGCCCAGAGGAAGAAAAATGCTGATTCAAAGATTCAAACTGCTAAAATTTTGGCTAAAGCCGAAATCCCTCACCCCCAAATTTACAAAAAATTTGTAATGCCTTCCGATCTTAATGATTTTGGTTGGAATTTACCGGAAAAATTCGTTCTTAAGCCCTCCCGAGGTTTGGGTGGAGAGGGAATTGTGGTGGTCAAAAAAAGATCCAAAGACAGAAAAACCTTCACCTCCTCGCAAAAAGAGAAGCTTTCTTTAGATGATCTTAAACTCCATATTTTGGATATTTTAGAAGGAGCCTATTCACTAGGCAATGTTCCCGATGTGGCTTTTCTTCAGGAGTATGTGGGGCGACACAAAGCTTTTCGTAGGTGGGCATTTCGGGGAACACCGGATATTAGGATTATTGTTTTTAATAAAGTACCGGTCATGGCGATGCTACGTCTTCCCACCCGAGAATCGGGAGGACGTGCCAACCTGCACCAGGGGGCAATTGGGGCAGGCGTTGATATTGCGACAGGCATTACCACCAAAGCTATTCTTAATGGGGAATATATTCATACCAAACCGGGAACCGAAAAAAAACTGCATGGAATTAAGATTCCTGAATGGGAAAAAATCTTAGAAACAGCTGTTTCCGCCCAGATTGCTTCCAAATTGGGTTTTATTGGTGTAGATATTGTTCTTCATCCCGAAAAGGGCCCCATGGTTTTGGAACTAAATGAAGAACCTGGTTTATCTATTCAACTTGCCAATGGAACAGGGCTAAAAAAGAGACTGGAAAGAGTGGAAGATCTGGAAGTTAAAGATACCGAACAAGGGGTTAAAATTGCCAAACTTCTTTTTGCTGGTCCTTTTATCGACCGAGTTAAGGTCGAAGAGGGAATTAAAACCGTGCATATTTTTGAAACGGTGAAGGTGAGATCCAGTAAGGGCAGGAAAGTGGCAGTTGAGGCCAAACTGGATACCGGGGCTTGGCGAACTTCCATTGATGAAACTTTAGCCAAAGATTTAGGACTTTTAGAGGAAGGAAACATCCTTTGGTATAAAAAAGTTAAAAGTGCCTTAGGAATACAGGAACGACCGGTCATTGATCTTATTTTCTGGTTAGCAGGCAGGAAAGTGGAAACCAGTGCCAATATTGCGGACAGGCGTGACTTAAAGAAAAAGATTGTCATTGGAAGAAAAGCTTTAAAGGGGTTCTTGGTTTCACCGGAACTCAAAATGGAATAAAATTTAAGAGTAAAATAAGAGAAAGGAACGGTTTTTAATGAAAATAACTTTGATTACCACCAAACCGGATTTAATCGAAGGTAAAAGGCTTCAGGAAGAAGCTCTTAAGGCGGGACATGAATTTGAAATACGTGATTTATCCCGCTTTGGCTATACAATTGATAATCAGGTTTTAGAGATCCCCGGACTAACCGATTTAAAGACAGATGTGGTTATCTTAAGGGGGGTCTTTGTTTCCATTAAAACCATTTGCACCCTGGTTTCGGATTTAAGGAAAAAAGGAGTTAAGGTTTTTGATAATAATTTGTTATCCTCAAATTATTCCATTGATAAGGTGAATGATTTGGTTAAATTAAGTCTGGCGAAAATTGAAATCCCTAAAACCTGCTATACCAGAGATATTTTGGAATACCCCAAACTAGCTGCAAAAATAGGATATCCTTTAATTATTAAACTGGTTCGAACTGGAAAAGGTGCCGGAGTTTACAAGATTGAGTCGGAAGAGGATTTAAATGAATTTGTTAAAAGTGTTGGACCAAACGGAAAAGAAGCCAAAAATTACCTTTTACAAGAATATATTCCTTATCAATATGATTTAAGGATTTTGGTCATTGGAGAGAAACTCTTTGCCATGAGAAGAATTCCCGGGGAAGGAGAATTTAGAGCCAACTTTTCTTTAGGGGGAAGTGTGGAACCTTTTGATTTGGATGCGGAAGGAAAAGAGCTGGCCAAGAAAGCTCTTAACACCATTGATATTAGTGTTGGGGGAGTAGATATTCTCATTACGGCTGATAACAAACGTTATATCTTAGAAGTTAACCATACGGCCGGTTGGGTAGGCATGGAAAAGGCTACGGGGGAAAATATTACCAAGATTTATTTAGATCACGCCATTGCTAACACCAAATGAAAATCTTAATTGCTGGACTGGTTAAAAACATTCAACTTGAAAGGTTGAAAGAGGAAGGAGAAAAGAGGGGACATCAAGTTGAGGGCTGTTATGCTTCAGATTTGGCACTTTCTTTTAAAAGTAAAGATTTTGCAGCCACTCTTAAAGATGGCCGAAACTTAAGAGATTATGATTTAATTTATCTGATTGTTGGTAAAAAGCGTTGGGAATGGTATACAGCCGCACTTTATTTAAATCAGAATTTCGGGACAAAAATTGTCAATTTTAAGGCCATTGACCCTAAGTATAATTACTTTTTGACTCCCGCCATTGATTATCTTAAACAAGGACAAGCAGATCTTCCTTTTCCTAAATCAAAAGTACTTTTTTCTAACAAAAACCTAAAAGAAAATATTCAAGATTTTAGTTTTCCTTTGATTATTAAAACTTCAAATGGGAGACAAGGAAAGGGAGTTTATTTAACCCACGACTTGGAAGAAGCAAAAATAGCGATAGAAGAGATTTTAGAAAAAAACGAAGGAGCTTTTGTTATCAGGGAATTTATTCCTAATGACGGAGATGTCAGGGTTTTTGTTGTGGGAGGGAAAGCTTTAGGTGCAATGAAGAGAACTCCTCAAAAAGGAGAGTTTAGAAGTAATATTTCCCTCGGTGGGGAAGGAGAAAAGTTTGATTTAGAAAGATACCCAGAAATTAAGGAAATTGCCGAAAAGGCGGCAGAAGTTACAA
>Ga0315282_10007461_pt1 | contig 17943 bp, 10 predicted proteins | sample YL17G07_20_MG_FD_203693 | JGI IMG/M metagenome (GOLD analysis project Ga0315282, IMG submission 203693) | Sediment microbial communities from Yellowstone Lake, YNP, Wyoming, USA - YL17G07_20 | ecosystem: Environmental > Aquatic > Freshwater > Lake > Sediment | place: USA: Wyoming | collected... | reverse complement strand
CGGCCAGGCCGGCGATGGCCGCGGCGAGAATGGTCTGGGACCTCGCTTCCTCCTTGCTGACCAGGGCCTCCTCGGTCGGGCCGAACTTGTCCTCGCCCTTGAGCAGCATGGTCATTCGGCCATACCACATCATGGCCTTGAAATATCTTTTCAGCTCCTCACTCTGGGTATAGTGCCCGCGGGGAACATACTGGGAATAGTCCTCGGAATAGGCAAAAATGGAATTGGCTTCCGCTTGCTTCGCATCAGCCAGGCCCTCGTGCTTTTCAATATGGGCCAGCTCCCAGTCCACATATTTCTTCACCGCAAAAGGAACCTCCGCGTCAGGCTTGAGCAGCTTCAGGCCGACCGTGAAAAAAGCCGCGCCCTTGAGATAAGCCTTCTTGGTGGATGTCGGGCTGGATTTGTATCTTTGCAGAAGTTCGGCCTGCATGACCTGGCTGATCGAGATGAGGTTCGGGCTGAATTCCTTCTGCTCGATCCGCTTGAGGGTCTCGTCAAACTGGATATGGTAAAGATGGAGGAGCGAGTCCGTGGTCACAAAAACCGGCAGGTCCATCTGCTTGATGTTCTTGTAAGCCTGCACAATCTCGTCGTTGCTGCCCCAGTCAAGGCTCACCAGGCCGTTCTTGAGCAGAAGCTCCTGCGCCCCGGCCGGGTTGAGCAGAAAAGAAATCTTGGCGAAGTTGTTGAGGTCATCCGGCTTGAGCGGAAGCGCGTACGGAGGCACCGCCGGGTTCACCTCATACGGCACCGGCTCGTAATATTTGCCGAATTGCGCGGAAAGGCCCGAGGCATCCGGAAGCGCCGACAGGGGTATCGCCCTGTCCTGCGCCTTGACGCACCCGCTGAAAATCACCAGCCCCAATACCATCGTGAGAAGCGCAATTAAGAATCTTTTGCTCTTCATCTGCTCGCTCCTTCCTCGCCAGGAGTCCCTTCCCGGTTTCAATCTAAATGACAAAACCCTCTCCAAAATGTTCCCTCGTGTTTGTGGGGACAGGCCTCTTCGCTGAAGCCCGGACTTCGATGCTGTAGCCAGACCCCCCTCAACTTTTTCAACACCCTGCTATATCCGGTCTGACCTTTTTTGAAATTGAAAAAACGCCATGCAGTTAAACTATTAAGTGTAGGTCTGACCCCATCAGCTTATTTTCAAGGCCAGGGCGTGTTCGCAGGGCTTGTCGGGCGGAAGAGTGACGGCCAGGGCTTGTTCGCCGTGGACGAACTGGATTGGAGAATGGGACCCGAGCAGTCGGACCGAGGATATCACTCCCGGCCAGTTGCCGGTTTTTTTGCCCAGGGCCTTGAGTTCGACTTTTCCGTCTTCAGGCCAGCCCATGACCACGGCGTAAAGGATTTTCCCCCGGGTGGTGAAGCGGATGTCTTGGGCGGTGAGTTCGGGCATGAGCAATTCCCCGGCGCTGAATTTTTTGTTCCTGCCCAGGTTGGTCGGGCCTTCGCCGAAAATTTTCCAGGGGCGGGTCCCATAGATTGCATCGCCGTTGACTGCCAGCCATTTGCCCATTTCCAGGAGGATGTTTTGCGCTTCCTGGGGGATGACGCCGTCGGCTTGAGGGCCGACATTGAGGAGTAGTCTTCCGTTCTTGCTCACGGTGTCCACCAGCTCCTTGATGAGGAGCGATGGTTTTTTGAACTTGTCGTTCTTGATGTATCCCCAGGACAGGTAGGACACGGAAGTGTCGGTCTGCCAGGGGAGCGGGCGGATTTGGTCGAGCCCGGAGCGCTCCAGGTCAAGCACGGCCGCGCCTTCCGGGAAGGCCTGGTTCTTGTAGTTGAGGGCCACTCCCTTTTTCCATTCCGCGCCGCGGTTGTAAAGATAGGCCGCGAACTTTTTCCGGTACGGCTCAAACGCCGGCTGCTCGATCCACCAGTCAAAATAGAAAAGCTGGGGCTGGTAATTATCGGCCAGCTCGATGCATCGGGCGAGCCAGTTCTGGAGATGGCCGGTATGGGGGGTTTTCTTTTCCGGCTCTGCCGGGCCGTAGAGCTGCTCATAGCGCGGGTCCTGGACATCGGACTTGAATTTTTTTCCGCCGTTGAAAAACCACCAGTGCTCGCTGCGGTGGGAGGACAGGCCGAAGACCAGGCCGGCCTTGCGCACCGCGTCGGCAAGCTCGCGGAGCACATCGCGCCGGGGGCCCATTTGAGCCGCGGACCATTTGGATAGTTTGGTGTCATAGATAGCGAATCCGTCATGATGCTCGGCCACCGGGACCACATAGTTGGCTCCGGCCTTCCTGAACAAGTCAGCCCAGGAGAGGGGGTCAAAATTCTCGGCCTTGAACATGGGTATGAAATCCTTGTACCCGAATTTGTCCTGGGGACCGTATTGGCGGCGGTGATGCCAGAAGCAGGGATTGTTCTTGAGATACATATTGCGCGGATACCATTCGTTAAGATAGGCCGGAACCGAGTAAACGCCCCAGTGAATGAAAATCCCGAACTTGGAGTCCTCATACCAAGCCGGCGCCTGATAAGTTTTGAGCGAGTCCCAGCTGTCCGTGAACGGCCCCTGGGCAAGCACGCCGTCCACCCGTCCGAGGACCGAACTCTCCTCGGGACCGCCATACCCGCAGCAGCTTTCGGGAAGCAGCATCCTCGGAACCATAAGCGCGGAAGCGCCCAAGCCGCAAGTCCCTATAAATTTTCTCCTGTCCATGTTTTTCCTCCTATTTAACATTGTTTTGCTCTGCCGGCAAAAACGGGGACCGCCTCACGGCAAGCTCGGGTCTGCCCCGGGCAGGCCCCTGCCCTGGACGCTCTCGGGAATTTGATAATGCTCCAGCCGGTACAAGGTCGGAGCGACATCCGAGGGATAAGTTTCAGCATCCACCGCGATTGCGCGCGAAAGGCCCGGTCCCTCTATCACGAGCAGGGCCGGCCGGGCCGAGGGGCCTCCGTGACCTCCGACATAAACCGTGAAGGGCGGGACATCAAACGGCAGAACGCCCAGGCCGATGTTCCCAAATCCGGCTCCGAGGGACGGGAATTGGAGGTTGGCTTTGGGGAACAGGAACAGGTCGGGGTAGCGGAGCGCTCCGGGCCTGGGATGCTCGATGTAATATTCGCTGTATAGTTCCATCGGCAAAGTCAGCCTCTGGCCCGTGGCCTGGTCAATGCCGGTTTTCATTTCTTCGCGGTTCAAGACCATCACCGGGCATTCCTGCTCGTGGGTGAGCGGGTTTTTCCAGCGATAAGCTTCCAGGGTCTGCTCCAGGGCTTGGGCCGCGGCCGGGTCGTTTTTGCGCAGGAATATTTCCCCGAGCTGGGACCCGGTGAACGCATAATAATCGGTTTTCCTGGAGTAGCCGGAGCCGGGCAGGACCTTGTGCAGGGCCGGGCCGGTCCAGGAATTGGTCTCCATGTTATGGTCGGATTCGAGCACGATATAGGCATCGCCGCTCCGCTCACGCAGGAACTTGAGCAGCCGGCCAAGCTGCTCATCCGCGCTTATGACCGTCCGGAGCATCCCTTCGCGGTTGCCGCTCCGGTTAATGCGCGAGGTGTCGTCAGAAAGCCTGGCAGGACTGCCGCGGCTGTCCCATTCCGCGGGGTTCTTGGCGCTGCCGAAATAATGGCCGGCCTCGTCCACGCCTCCGAGCAGGATATAGCATACATCCGGGTCCTCATTATCTATGACCTGGATGGCCTGGTCCGCGGTGTAAATGTCCTCCCACAGAGCGAATTCCGGCCGGTGAAGTTTTTTTATCCGCGTCTCGAGCATGAGGATGATGGACTCCCCGGGCTTCTGGACATGGGAGGTTTTGGTCACATAGTCCGGATAGTCCGTGACCGTGGCTATCCGGTCCAGGCCGAACACCGGGTTGCGAAAATGCTCGGGCACCCAGTCCTTGCCCGAGACCAAGGCCGTGAACGCCGATGGATTGCCGCCATAAGCCGGGTCCTTCACCACCTTGAAGATGGTGGTCACGGGCTTGCCGTCCGGCCCCCAATACATAAGGTCAAGCGGGGTGGAACGCCAGATGGCCCAGCCTTTATCGTCAAACCCGAACATAAAGACCTGCACCGAGTAAAGCGCCAGCCGTCCGGGATAGGCCCCGGTCAGGTAGGACGAATGGTTCATGTCCGTGGCCGTGGGCAGATGGGCCTGATGCCTGGGATAAAAAATGCCGGCGGATAGAAACTGGCGCAGATTGGGCATGAGCCAGTCGCCGTCATGTCCCGGGCCAATGCCTTCGCGGTTGAGCTGCAAATATTCCGGGCCGAGCGAGTCCAGGGAGATGAAATAAATCTTGTGCTTGTCCGTGGTCTCGGCCTCCACCGTGATTTCCTCGGTCCCGGACCATGAACTCGCTCGCGCCTTGATGGCAGCGGCCCGGCCCGAAGGCATCGATACCGAGGGCTTGACCGAAAGCTTCACATACCTGGTTTCTCCGGGCGCAAGCTCAATTGCTTTTTCCGCAAGCCAGACCTCCCAGCCCGCGGAATCCACAGCCGCATCCAGAGTAATCTTCATCCCGGTCTTTCCGGGATTCTTCAGCCGGAGCAGATAGGCGGTGAAATTGCCGGGCCGCACCAGGTGGCGATGATACCCGGGCGCGCCAACCGCGCTCGCGGCATCCAGAATCTTCTCCGGACGCATGGTCGGCACCACCGCGTAAAAACTCTTGCCGAGCAGGGAATTCTCCTGCTTCGCGGCTTTTTGGCCAGCGCGGCTCTCTGCGACCCCGGTCATGGCCAGGAGCAAAATCAAGGCCGGCAGAATTTTTCTTGAATTTGCGCGAACCATTTCGTTCCTCCCTGGTTCAGTCTCTTCGCTTACTCGCTGATTCTACACTCGATTAGGCCCAGGCTGAAACCCAAAGGCATTTATCGCGGCGCTCAATGTTATCCGGATTTTGACATCGCGCAAGGTTCAGAATAAGGTTATGTCAAGTTCCCAAGAACATTATTGGGGAGGAAAATTTATGGCTGGTCAGCGAATTTTTTTTCGGGGCATAATCATAATCAGCGCCTTTGCGCTTTTGCTTATCCCCTGGCTCAAGCTTTTAAGCCAGGAGCAAAAGTTTGGCGATGCGGACTGGGCCAGGCTCAAGCAGGGCAAGCTGGTGAAGGAAGTGAAGCGGGAGGGCGGCACCCAGAGCATGGGCGCGAGCGCCGGGCTCTTCAACTATCCGCCGGACCTGATGTGGAAGGTCATTTGCGCGCTTGAGCTTTATGACGAATACATGGCCCGGACCACGAAAAGCGTGCTGCTGGACGAGGCTGCCAAGAACCGGGTGATAGCCGCGGGAGACAAGAGCGCGGATGAGGTTGAGAAACTTTTTCCCGGCATGAAGCCCGGCTATGTCCGGAAGGACCCGGACACGAGATGGACCGTGTATTCCTACCAGCGCAACAGCTTTCCCTGGCCGGTCAACGACCGCTGGGTCCTGCTCGAGATAAGCCATCACGACCAGACCCTGACCCAGTCTTGGCATCGGCTGGCCGGAAACATCAAGCAGGATTTCGGGTCCTGGCGCCTGGAACCTGTTCCCGGCAATCCCGGCCAGACCCTCGGATTCCTCGAAATCCATATCGACCTGAATCTTCCGGCCACCGGCCCGTTCACCGCTTTTGCCATGGATGTCACCCTTCCCGACACCTACAAATATTTCACCAACATGGCTAAAGACATTTCAAAAAAATAATCGGGGCAGAGCTTGTCTTAAGATAAATATCAGCTTGGCAATAATAGATAATACCAGCCTGTTTGCCCTCACTTGACCCAATGACCAGAGCAAAAGTCAATTTCCAGGCTTGGTATAGTGCCCAAAAAATGGGGGGTGCATTACACGACCCCAGAACGCAAAATATCCTCCCCCGATGTCATTGCGTCAAGTCCCAAGTAGAGACCTGACCCCAAAATCACCGCAGTTATAAAATTATCCCAGGAGCAAAATGTTAACAGGTTGTTTTAATATTCATTGTTGGCTTGTTTTCTCTCAAATTTGCCAAAGTGCAGGGCGAGAGTTGGAAGCACCAGAAGGTTCAGGATAGTTGAAGTGATTAGCCCGCCAAGTATGACAACTGCGAGCGGACCTTCAATCTCTCGGCCTGCAACCTCGCCCCCGATGGCCAGAGGCAGCAATCCCAATGCGGTGGCTGCGGCTGTCATGAGGATCGGGACGAGTCTCTCGGATGCCCCTCGCAACGCCGCTTCAGCGCCCCATTCCATTCCATCAAAGTCAACAAGATGCTTGAAGTGTGAAATCATCATGATGGAATTGCGGAGCGTTATTCCGAAAAGAGTCACAAAACCCACGATCGAGCCGAGGGTCAAGGAACCGCCGGTGAGTAGAACGGCGATCACCCCGCCTGCCAGAGCAAATGGGAGATTTAAAAGCAACAGGGCCAGATTCCGCGCTCCTCCCATTATCATCGCCAGCAATAAAACTATGCCGACGGCCGCCAAGAGCGAATGGATAAGCAAATCGCGCCGGGATTTGGCTTGCGCTTCCGCTGCTCCTGCGAACTGGACATAGGTCCCGGCCGGCAATGAAACCGATTCCCTAATTTTCTGTTTGGCTTCGGCCACAAATGAATTAACATCCCGGCCCGTAACATTGCAGGTTATAGTCTGAACCCTGTGCGCGTGTTCATGCAGCACAACGTATCGCCCGGAGGTCTGGTAGATGTCGGCCAGTTGGTCGAGGCGCACATAAGTTCCTTCCGAGTTCTTGAGCGGCAAACCCGCGACCTCGGATATGCTCATGCGATTTTCCGGCCCGAGTATGACCGAAACGGCGAATACCCTGTTGCCATCATAAACATGACCGACAATTGCCCCCTGATAGGCTGTATGAATCGCGTCAAGCACATCCACCGCTTGAAACCCCCATCGCCGGAGCTCATCGCTCCGGAGCTTGACTGCCAATTGAGGCGTTCCGGGCGGGGATTGGATTTGCATTTCGCTCACTCCCCTGATCTTGCTCAATACACCCTCGATCTGTCGCGCCTTACGGTCCAACTCATTCAAGTCATTTCCCACGACATGAATGACAACCGGAGCCGTATATCCAGACAGGGTTTCCTCGATACGTTCGGTGAGGAAAGTGTTCATCGAAAAGCTTGCCCCGGGGAATTGCGCAAGTATGTCGCGCAACTTCAGATCCAACGCTTCGGCTTCTTTTTCATTCATCGGATTCAGGTCAACTTCAAATTCGCTGGAATGAGTCCCTAAAATGTCATCAGCCTCCTCCGCTCCCCCAGCCCGCTGTGCCACCATGCGGACGGAGGGGATTTTAACTAATTCCGAGGTGACCTTTTGTCCGATTCGGATGGTTTCTTCCAAAGATGTGCCCGGGACCATCGTCATGTGCACAATAAAGTGTCCTTCTTTCAATTCGGGAAGAAAACCTCCGCCCAGGAGCGGGATGCAGGCCAGGCAGGCAAGAGTGAACAAAGCGATGCTAAATACCACTTTCCGGGAATTGTTTTCAACCAGCGCAAGCGTCGCTCGATATTTTTTTTTAAGCCACTCGATGAAAACCGGTTCTTGGGCCTTCAGATTACTTTCGCCAAGAAACACAAGGCATAAGACGGGGGTTAGGGTAAGCGCGACGACCAGAGACGCGAGGACCGCCGATATGTAAGAAATGGCGAGCGGCGCGAAAATTTTGCCGGCGGTTCCGCTCATGGTCAAGATGGGCACAAACACCAGCGCGACCGCCAATGTGGCGTAGATCACCGCGCCCCGGACCTCGACCGAGGCGTCCAAAACCACGGGGAAAGCCGGCCGCGGGGCCTCGCTCAACCGGTTCTTCCGCAACCGCCTCAATATGTTTTCAACATCGATGACAGCGTCATCCACCACTTCGCCGATCGCTATCGCGAGCCCGCCCAGAGTTATGGTGTTGAGGCTTAATCCCAGCCGTTCGATCATGGCCACCCCGGCAAGCAATGACAGGGGAATCGCCGCGGACGAAATAGCCGCTGACCGGAAATTGAACAGAAACAAGAAGATCACCGCGACCACGAGTATCGCTCCGATGATGAGCGATGTTTTAATGTTATGGACTGACGCCTCGATGAAATTGGCGGCCCGGAAAATGTCGGGGTGAAGCTTTATGCCCTCCGCCTCCAGCGCGGGGGTAATTTCTTCCAGCGCCTGCTCGACCTTGCTGGTCACCTCGAGCGCGTTGGCCTGATATTGAGACGACACCATCACCATGATTCCCGTTTTTCCCATGATCTGGGCCGCGCCGTTAGGCGGCGCCGGGGCCTCAACTATTTTGGCCACCTCCCCGAGAGTGACATCGGCGCCGTTTTGGTAGACGACCCGGGTCGCGGCAATCTGTTCCGGAGTCGGAAACTGCCCCTCGGTTTGCAGCGATATTCGTTGATTGGCGGTGTCAACAAATCCGCTTCCGCGAACGCCCGTGGCCTTGCCGGCCGCATCCAGGATGTCTTCAAGCGATAGATTATATTGGATCAACTTCTGCGGACTCACCTGGACCTGAAATTGCTTGACCAGCCCGCCGTATACCACCGCTTTGGCAACCCCCGGCACGGCGAGAAGGCGCGGCCGGAGAAACCAGTCGGCAATTGACCGCATTTCCATCAGGGAACGCTTTTCGGAGGTGAGCCCCAAAGCCATTATTACACTGGTGGAGGAGGTAAGCGGGGTAATGACCGGCGCTCCTACTCCTTCCGGAAGCTGGCCAGCCAATGTAGCCAAGGGCTCCGCCACCGCTTGACGGCTGCGGTAAATATCCGCGCCGGGATGAAAGGTCACCGTGATAACGGACAGCCCAAGAATGGATCCGGAGCGTATTGATTCAACTCCCGATATGCCATTGATGGCGTTTTCGATGGGCTGCGTGACCAGGACTTCAACCTGCTCCGGCGAAAATCCCGGCGCTTCGGTCTGGATAACGACCTGGGGCGGCGCGAATTCCGGAAAAACGTCATAGGGGGTCTGCGCAAGCGAATAGACGGCATAAACCAGGAAGATAATGGCGAGGGCGATAATTATTCCCCGGAACCGGAGCGAAAACCGCACAACCGAGTTTAGTATGCCGCTCTTGCCTGTGGCCATTCAGGATCTCTATTCTTCACTATCTTGGGCTTGGGTGCGGAATTCTTCGGACAAAAGCATCTGCGCTCCCTGAATCACCACGGTGTCCTGAGCAGAAAGCGCTTTGGTGACGAACCAGCCGTCCTGCACAGGGGTTCCCACGGGAATCTCCCGCCGGACAAATTTTTCAGGCTCCTTTTGCAAATATGCCCACGCCTTCCCCTGCCACCAAACAACGGCTGAAGAAGGTATGATTACACCCTCCACTTGAGGACCTGCCGGAAGGTTGACCGGCATGTTCATTCCGGCGAGCAAATCCATACCCTCATTCGGCGCAATATAAAAATAAATCTTTCCCTGTATTCGCGGGTCTGTTCGGTGAGACATGGAAACAAACTGCGCTGCAATTATTTTGCCATTCGGCATTAGTAACCGGGCCGTCTGGGGAACCGCCGTCATGGCTGCGTCTTTGGGAATTGTCATCTGAATCAAAACATCCTGAAATTTTACGAGCCGGTCAAAACTTTGGGAGGCGTCCAACACCCATTTTAAAATAGCCTCGCCCCATTGTTGGCGCGCCGCGCTCTCCAGTGCCTCCATGGCAGCTCTGGCGGATTTAAGCTCGGCTTCGTTCGAGTGAAAGGTGGCCTGCACCGACTGAAGTTCCTTGGCGGAGGTGTTCCGGTTATCTTCGTATAGAACCTTCTGGCGTTCATAAGCTTTACGCGATGCGTCGAGATTGGCCAAGGCCCTTTCGGATTCGGACTTTGCCACCGAATAATTATTCCTCAAACTGATGAGCTCCTGCAGGTCAACCACAACGCCATAAGCTCGAATTTCCTGCCACTGAGAATGAGGTTGCAGAGCAGCCGTTACTATCGCACTTTTGGCCTGGGTCGCTTTATCAATGACAATCACCCTTTCATTATCTTGAATGATGATGCGGGAGGGTGTTTTAATTGCCTTTCCCTCCTCGTCGTCCCCTCCCTTTTTCCGACAAGCGAAAATCAGCGATGCGGCGCAAATGGCTATGATTATGGTGCGGACGGTTCTTCGCTGCATCAATTTCCTCCCTCCAGCCGTGGGTATTCCTCTGGCGCGGCAAGCGGAGGCGCGGCTGGATTCAAGGGCCTCTGCATGGAATCCTCCAGCAGCCCAAGGGCTTTCTGAACACTAAGCAACGCCGCCAGTCTGACCAGTTCGGCTGAAGAATATTCCAGTTGCGCGCTTAAATAAGCCAACCGGTCGACCTCCCCCGCCTTGAACTTCGTCTCGACCGACTGAACATATTTTTCCTTCTCCGCTAAAATGTAATCAGTTTTTTCCCAATTTTCCTTGGTGGCCTTGTAACTTGCCAACGCCAGTTCGCTGTCCGATATGATTTGGGTCTGAAGCTGGAAGAACTTGGCATCCTCGGCGCTGCGGTTCGCCTCGGCTTCGGCTATCGGACCACGGTTCCGGTCAAAAACCGGCAAGGTCACGCTCAAGCCGAGCGCCCATTTATTTTCTCCTTGATCCCAGTTGTAACCCGGACCGAGGTGGAGGTCAGGGTACTGCCTGGCGATTTCCAGCCTGAGCGCCGCCTCGCTGGCTTTATATTCCTCCAAAGCAGCCAAAAGGTCCGCCCTGTTTTGCAAAGCCATGCGTCTAACTTCTTTCGAAGGCAGCCACGCTTCCGCCGGCAAATCATCAAAAACGCTCGTTGAAATCACGATGTCCTTCAAACTATCAGGGGATACGCCCATGACCCTGGCCAGTTCCGCGCGCGCTTCGATATCCTGTTTTTGCGCGTCAATCCTGTCGCGGTCCGCTTGGTCTCTCAAAATACGCATCTGGGTTATCTCAGGCGACGACGCTTCTCCGAATTCGAGACGATGTTCAAGGGCTCCGACAAGGTCATTATATACAGCCAGTTGTTTTTGCAGTATCTTTTCCTGATGCTCGGCAGTGTAGAGCTTAAGCAGAGCGGCGCGCAGCCGGCTTCTCACCCGCCAGGCATCGCCGGCAATATTTAATCGAGCCGCTTCAGAAAGATTTTCCGCCTGAGCAATCCGGTATCCGCGTTTCCCCGCGGTTTCGATGGGGATATCCAGGTTAAAGCCAAGAATCCATGGCGAAAGGCCCGCCAAGGGGTTCGTATCGAACTCCGGGGTATATGTCACTGTCGGGTTGGGACGCCTGCCGGCGTTTTTCACCTGAGCCTTGGCGATACCCCATTTGGCGCGCGCAACATCCAATTCTGGGCTGTAGTAAAAAGCTGCAAGGCTGAGCATTTCCAGATCCCATGAATCGGGAGGCCATTGCTCGGCCTTATTTTGAAGGTTCTTTTCCATGAAAGCCCTGAGTTCGGAACTTATCAGCGTGCGGGATTCGAAAGAAGCGATAGCGCTTTCCGGAAAAAGAGGTTTGGGGTGATATTTAACGCATCCCGCGAGGATGAGCAAAACTGTTAATAAGGAATATTTTTTCACGACCTGAACTCACATGTTTGTCAGAATGCATCGCCCCTGATTTCTTGAACACCATTTTAGCATCAAGCGGCCAGCCGTGCAAGATAAATTTTTCCAGCCTCTCCAGGCCTGGGGAAGCCGCGCCATCACTCCGAGGTTCCCTGGGATTATGCCCCGGAACTGGACCCGGTTGATGAAGGCTTCCGCCGGTTGCCCGGCTGTTTTCGAGACAGACAGGGGAACTTACCTGATCATCGGGAGCAAGGTGGAATTGGTAGAAACTCTTCTGCAGGGCAAGATCAGTTTACATTAAGCGGTCATCGAACTCTCCTCAGCTCTCATCCAGCGTTATCTGGTGCGAGGAGGGGGAATTGAACCCCCATGGTTTTAACCATCAGATCCTTAGTCTGACGCGTCTGCCATTTCCGCCATCCTCGCATAAAATGCGGTGCAAGGTCTGGGCAACACGAAGCGATGCCGGGGATTATTTTTTGGCCGGAGCCGGGGCTTCAGGCGCGCTGGTTCCCGCGGGAGCGTTCTTTGACGGCGCGCTTGGAGCTGAAGGAGCTTCCGGTCCAGTCCCGGTCTGGGCCGGGAAATTAGTCGCCGGGGCCGCGGCTCCGGGAATAACCGGCGCCTTCCCTTCCTCCTCAATCGGCGAGGGCAATCGGCCGTGCTGCTGGATATAGCTGGCTCTAAAGCTCAAGCCCAGAGCCAGGAGCATGAAGATAGTTGCCAGTCCCACGGTGACTTTGACGAGGAAGCTTTGTCTTCCGCTGGCGCCGCCGAAAACGGTGGAGGATGCTCCGCCGAAGGCCGCTCCCATATCCGAGCCTTTTCCCTGCTGGAGCAGGATGATGATGATCAGAAGCGCAGCCACTGCGATATGGATTATGTATAATACCGCACCCATTGCGCCCCTATTATAATCAATTTTGCGGTGATGTCCAGTCTTGCCAAATCCATCATGGGTATTCGGTTATTTCGACTTTTCCCAATTCGATTTCCTTTCCCCAGGGCCAGACCACTATCACCAGGTCGTTAGAGCCGTTGATGCTGGTGAGGCCGGGCGGGAGATAGAAGAGCTTTTGCGGGCCGACCTTGTCCCAGTATCTTCCAATCAGCCAGCCGTTGATGTAGATGTTGGCCTTGCCCGAGCACCTGGTCAGCTTCACTCCCACTGCTGGCTGGTCCGGGCCTTTCAGGTTCAGCTCAAATTGGCTGCGATAAATTCCCAGGCCGGCCTTGGCCGGAATTTTATGCGCCAGCCGGACTTTTTCCTCGCGGGAAACTATTTTGGCAAAGTCCACTCTTGGGGTGATGCCTTTTTCGCCCGGGACCAGGCCGGGAAGCGCCTCCCATTCCAGGGGGTCGGCGTCGGTTTGCACGCTGACCAGTCCGCGCGGATTAAGGCTGTCTTCCATGAAGCCCTTGTTGTGCCCCAGGCTCTCAACCAGGAGCACGATAACATTCTCATCCTTGAGCATGGATTCAGCTATCTCGGCATGGAAGACCCTGGCGTCATCCCCTCCGTTGCCCACCATGTTCCGGAAATTGTTGAACGCGGAGACCAACTCGCCGTTGACATAGAGCGCCCAGAAATGGCGCGCATCAGCCTTGAGCCGCTTCACCTTTTTCCGCGTCCGGGCGCGATACCAGACAAAGCCGTAATACGCGCCGAGGGCGTCCATATCCAGGGCCTTGCCCGCAATTTTTTTATAGCCCGGGTCTGAAACCAGCGGCTGGTCAAAAAGCGAGAAGCTGAACTCGGAAAGCGCGGGCTTCTTCTCAAGGTATATCATCGGCTCGGCCTGGAGCTCGCCCACGGTCAGGAGCTTGTCCACCAGCTTGCCATTTTTATCCAGCATCAGCACATCAAACCCGGGATATTTGACCTCAAACTCGCCTATGGGCAGCCTGACCTTCTGGTCCCGGCCGGTGAGGTTGCGGAGGAATACAAAATGGTCCCCGCCGCGATTTTTCCGCACTTTCGCAAAAAGTGATTTTTCTTCCTTGCCCAGCTCCGGAACCGGGTCGGTCTCCAAAAGCTCCTGCTCATGCGCTGCCACGAACTCGGAGAACAGCCGGCAGACTTCGGCGCGTTCCGAGATTCTTCCTCCCTCGGTCAGCGGCGCGCCGTAATCATAGGAGGTGTAAACTTCCGGCTCCGTGGTGTATCCCCAGGTAGTTCCTCCTGCGGCCATGTAAATATTGAGGATGCTGGTCCCCTGCGCGAGACAGCTCTTCAAGGTCATGTCCATGGCCAGAGGCCCCAGGTGTTTGCGGATGTGGTCGTACCCGTATCCTCCCCAGAGGTCATACCATCCGCCCTGGATTTCCGGGGCCATCATCGGGGAATCGCCCTTTAGCGCGTCGCGGCCTTTTTCAAACAGGTCAATCCCTGAAAAGGGATTATCCTTTTTCCAGTCCGAGCGGAAATTGCTCACCGGATAGTTGTCCACGCCCGGAATGTCCACATCGATATAGCGCGTGCCGGTGTCGTTGTGGAAGAGCGGGACTTTCACCCCCAGCGAACGAGCCATCTGGTTAAGCTCCTTCATATAATCGTTATGAGCCGCATATTTGCCGCTCCTGATGGCCTTTTCCTGGTCCCCGGAATAGAGCGCTTTGAGGAAAGCGATGGAGGACAGGCGGAGGAATATATCCGTGCCGTATGCTTTCTGCATGGCGACCTGGAGCTTGGAGACCGCGGCGGTGGGCGTGAAATAGAATCCGTATTCGTTTTCGATCTGGAGCAGGACCAGGCTTTTCGCGTTATTGATGCGGGGAATAACTGCTTCATACCATTCGCGGACATATTTCATATATTCCGGGTCATAGACGAACTTGCCGTTCTTGCGGCAGCGGAGGTTCAGCTCGCGCTTGGCAAGGAGCCATCCCGGGAACCCGCCTCCGTCGACTTCCGCGCAGATGTAAGGCCCGGGACGGGCAATCAGGTACATGCCGTTGTCGCTGACCATCTGCTGGAACAGCTCGATGTCGCGCGAGTCCTTGAAATCATATTCGCCCTGCTCCGGGCTGTGATACCCCCAGTAATAATAGGTGTCAATGGTGTTGAACCCGCTCTGCTTGAGCTTCTTGATTCTCGACTCCCACTGCTTCGGAGAGGGATGGCGGTAATAATGAATCGTGCCCGAAAAAATATAGTTGCGAGCGCCGTTGAGCTTCAGGCTGTATTTGTCAAAACTGATCCCGCCTGTCCCGAAAGCCAGAGACGAGAGGCTTTGCTCATCCACAGCCCATAGCCTGTTCAGACTCACGCCCGCGGCCGCAACCCCGAGCGCAGCCAGAAATTCCCTTCGGTCCATATCTTGACCTCCTTTTCAAGCCGGAAACAAAATCCGGCTACTCTACATCTTACGCGAACCGAAAAGTCAAATCAAAACCGGGCTGAATTTTTTCCGTCTTCCGGAATTTGTGGTCAGCGCTTTCCGGCACGCTTATTGCTTGTTGAATTGGGCGTTCCCCGGAGAGGAGGTATTGAAGATGCCTGGACCAGGAAAAAGATTTTGCGTGGAGATGGGGATGGCGGTCATTTTTCTTTGCGCGGGTCAGGGGGTTTTCAGCTACCTGTGCCTCTCTCCTTGACCGCGAGGTCAGGTGCAATTTCAAGCAGCCCGACCATTGGGTTTATGGCCTTGCCGCAACATGGTCATTCTAACCAAATGGCTGACAAAAAATTACCAAATTGTCAAAAAAGACAGTTTTGAGCGCGAAAATGTTGAAGCAAAAAAAGCGGCCGGGAGAATTTTTTCCCCGGCAGGGAAATCTTTCGCCTGTATTTGCGGGGTGTGCCGGGCATTGGTCGAGACCTGGCCGGCTTCATCCGGCAATTTGGCATTGCTTATGCGTTAACGCAAGTATCTGGAGAGCAAACCAAGATGGAGGCTGAAAATGGGCGGTTCCAGTTCAATTAATACCGGGGATACAGCGTTCGTGTTAGTTGGCGCGGCATTGGTATTGCTGATGACCCCCGGGCTTGCCATGTTTTACGGCGGAATGGTTCGGCGCAAGAACATTCTCTCCATCCTCATGCAATGCTTCATCCTGATGTGCCTGGTGGGCGTGCAGTGGGTTGTCTTTGGATACTCGCTCGCGTTCGGGCCTGACCTGGGACACCTGGTTGGCAGCCTGGGGTGGATTGGTTTGCGCGGGGTGGGCTTTGCTCCCAATCCCGACTATGCCGCGACCATTCCCGAGCAGGCGTTCATGATCTTCCAGGCCATGTTCGCGATCATCACCCCGGCGCTTTTCATCGGAGCGTTTGCGGAGCGGATCAAGTTTTCCGGCTTCTTCGCGTTCGTCCTGCTCTGGGCGGCTCTGGTTTACGACCCGGTGGCGCACTGGGTCTGGGGCGCGGGAGGCTGGCTCCGGAACCTGGGCATCCTGGATTTTGCCGGCGGGCTCGTGGTTCATGCCTCCGCGGGAGTATCCGCGCTGGTGCTCTGCATCATGATCGGCAAGCGCAAGGGATTCAACCAGGTGGCCATGGCTCCGCACAATCTGCCCTTCACCGTGCTCGGCACCGGCCTTTTATGGTTCGGATGGTTCGGGTTCAACGCCGCAAGCGCTCTCTCCGCGAACCAGGTTGCGGTCAATGCTTTTGTCGCAACCAACACCGCCAGCGCAGCCGCGGGACTGACCTGGGCGCTGATCGAATGGATTTTCAAGGGCAAGCCCACGGTGCTCGGCACCGCCTCCGGAGCCGTGGCCGGCCTTGCCACCATCACCCCGGCCTGCGGGTTTGTCGGCCCCATGTCTTCCATCATCATCGGCGTCGCGGCCGGAGCTTTATGCTATCTCGCGGTCACCAAGCTCAAGGCCTGGTGGGGATATGACGACTCGCTCGATGTTTTCGGCGTGCACTGCGTGGGCGGCGCGCTAGGCTCGCTCGCGGTCGGACTCTTCGCGCAAAAAGCGCTCAATCCCGCGGGCAATAACGGCCTCTTCTTCGGCAACCCGCAGCAGTTCACGGTTCAGATTACAGGCGTGGCCGCGGTCATTGCTTTTGCGGCCGTCTTCAGCGTCATCCTCTACCTGGTCATTGACAATGTCATCGGGATGCGGGTGGAGGAGCGGGATGAGGAAGAGGGATTGGACTTGAGCCAGCACAGCGAAAGCGCGTATGGGTTGGAGAGCGAATAGTTTGGCTCCATTCAAGGAGGACGGGAATGAAGAAAGTGGAAGCCATAATCAAGCCGTTCAAGCTGGATGATGTCAAGGTGGCGCTCACCGAAATAGGCGTCCAGGGCATGACCATAAGCGAGGTCAAGGGCTTTGGAAGGCAGAAAGGTCATACCGAGGTTTACCGCGGAGCGGAATATGTGGTTGACTTTTTGCCCAAGGTGAAAATCGAACTGGTCATCGCGGACGCAAAGCTCGAGCAGGTCATCCAGGCCATTTCCAGGGCGGCTAACACCGGGAAGATCGGCGACGGCAAAATTTTCGTTTACGCGGTTGAGGAGTCCATCCGCATCCGCACCGGAGAAAAAGGCGAAGACGCGATCTGAAATTTGAGATTCAATTAGTCCCTATCTCCACGGCCCTGGCGTCCAAGCTCCTCGCGGAGCCGGCGCCGGGGCCGTTTTGCCTGAAATCTTGGGGTCAGAGCGTAAGGGGCTGTTGCCCAAATCACTGCCGGGCAGCATCGGTCCGTTGATGTCATTCCCCGCTTGACGCGGAATCCAGGCTCTTTATCCTGATTGTTGGCGGCTATTGGATTTATCATAAGATTCCGGCCAATTCTGGATTTGCCAGGGAGCAGCGATAAGAAGCAAATCAGAAATTGTGAAAAAATATTTATTTCGGCAACAGGCCCGTAATTGGCAAGTTAAGCGCAGGGGGTTTGTTCGGCCCGGTATGGTTTGGGCTATCCACATTTTTTGCAGTCTTCATCTGCCGCGCTTGTATATGCTTTAAGGCTTGTCCCGGGCGTATGGCTTAAGCGCCAAGAAGTGCGGCTTTGGTCTTGGCTCAAGAATCCGTGATTTTCATGGAACTTGGGACGAGAAAATGCAGTCAAATCATCCGGTTAAATTTGCTTTTGGGGCAGGGGTGTTTATAATCGATTTTCAAAAAATGGCAAGGGGCTGGGAGGAAGGCTTTTGAAAAAAATTGGCGCAGTTATTTTGTTGATGGCCGCGGTTTCAGCCAGGGCGCAAAAGTTGCCGGCACCGAGACTTCATCTGCCGGTTCCGCAGCAGGGAGCAACCGCGCAGGCAGGAAGCACTGCGGCCGGGGTCCGGGCCATCCCCGCCAATCTCCCTTCCCCCAAGCTCGCGGCGCGCATCGACCCGGTCTCAATTTACCAGAACGAGCTTTTCAGCTATTTGATTGAGCTTTCCTGGCAGAAATCCGGGAGCTCCTGCGAGCTGGAATTCAAGCTGCCGGAAGTGCCCAGGGCAGAGGGCTTGAAAGCGGTCGGGTCCG
>Ga0315282_10007460_pt1 | contig 17945 bp, 14 predicted proteins | sample YL17G07_20_MG_FD_203693 | JGI IMG/M metagenome (GOLD analysis project Ga0315282, IMG submission 203693) | Sediment microbial communities from Yellowstone Lake, YNP, Wyoming, USA - YL17G07_20 | ecosystem: Environmental > Aquatic > Freshwater > Lake > Sediment | place: USA: Wyoming | collected... | reverse complement strand
TGTCATCGAAAAGGAATTTGAACAGATGCAGTTGAAGCAAGGGGAGGAGGTCGTTCTCTATTTTCCACCCGAAGCCTTCATCGTCTATCCAGCGGAAGGGAAGGCCTGATGAATCGCGCGGAAACCTTAGAAAAGGCTTCACTTCCATCTACTCTCGTAAGCGACCGGTTATTGACATGGACGGCGATGGGGTTCCTTTTAGCTATTCTCATTTTCTTCCTGCTCTATCCAGTTTATGACATCTGCAAGTTAAGCTTTTACAGGGAAGGCGTCTTAACCCTCAAAAACTATGCTTCCTACTTCAGCACCCCCAGAATGTTTCGTTCCCTAACCAACAGCCTCTATGTTTCCATCGTCACCATGGTCATCACCACCGTTTTAGCCTTTTTCTTTGCTTATGGGTTGACTCGAACCACGATCCCCGGGAAAGGGCTCTTCTACACGGTTTCGACCTTTCCCCTGATCGCTCCCTCCATCATCCAGGGATTAGCCCTGATCCTCCTGTTCGGTCGCAACGGGTTGGTGACCCGTTATGTTCTCCATACGGACTGGAACATCTATGGCGCCACGGGGATCATCGCCGCCGAATGTCTTTACTGTTTTCCAAATGCTCTCTTTATCCTTTATACCACCCTTTCCGCCGTCGATACGCGATTAGATGAAGCGGCACAGAGCCTGGGCGCCTCTGCCCTAAAGACGTTCTATAAAGTCACCTTGCCCTCAGCAAAATACGGGATCGCCAGTGCAGCGGCTCTGTCTTTTAATCTGACCATCACCGATTTTGGTGTCCCGGTGGTTATTGGAGGGAATTATAGCGTCCTGGCCACCGATATCTACCAGCAGGTCATCGGGATGCAGCGCTTCGATCTCGGGGCCACGATTAGCGTGATTCTGCTCATTCCATCCGTTGCGGCCTTTCTCTTGAACTATTATCTGACGAAGAAAAGTTACGCCCTCATTAGCGGGCAGGCCCGTCCTTTTCTTCAGCCGTCCCGCCCCTTAAAGAAATGGGCCTTCAGCATCTATTGCTGGATTCCATGCGTCTTCATTCTCATCGTTTTCATCACTGTATTTTTGGGCTCCTTTGTTAAGACCTGGCCCTATGATTTTTCACTCACTCTGAAGCATTTCAATTTTCCCTCCTTGGGAGGACATGCTCCTCTCTGGACGCATTTCTGGACTTCCATCTTAAAGGGAGAATGGCAGGCCATCATTGCCTATAAATATGCTCCCATTTGGAATAGCCTCTTGGTCTCCATCCTGGTAGCGATCGGAGGGGCTTCGCTAACCCTCCTGGCGGGTTATATCATTGAAAAGAAGAAACCGAAGGGAGACCAGATCCTTTATACCTTAAGTGTCTTGCCGGCTGCCATCCCGGGGACGGTGATGGGCTTGGGATATATCCTGGCTTTTAATAAGCCCTACTTTTTCATCTATGGCACCTTCTGGATCATCATTATCAATATCATCATTTGCAATTTTACCCTGGGCGTCCTCTCCAGCATTGCCAATCTGAAACAGATTGACAAATCGATTGAAGAGGCGGCCGTTAGCCTGGGGGCCAATCCCATCGCTACCTTCACCCGGGTGGTCTTTCCTCTCACCCGAACCGCTTTCTTCTCCAATATGGCCTTCTTTTTTATGAGATCCATGACCACCATTAGCGCTGTCATCTTTCTTATTTCAGCAAAAGTGAAACTGGCGGCGATCGAGATCATCTTTCTCGACATCGACGGTCGGACAGCCAGTGCCAACGCGATGTGCACGATCATCATCCTCCTTGTGGTAGGGATGCTTGTGGCCATGCGGTTGATCACAGGAAGAGGGGGATTGAAAGGAATGGGCGCATCATGAATTGCGTTAAATCCCAAATCCTAAATTACAAATCCCAACCAAACCCAAAATCTCAGTCACCAATGACCGAAATCATTTTGTTTGGAATTTTGTTGATTGGATTCCTACATGGTTAAATCTGAGAATTTTCTTCTAACATTTAATCGTACTTCCCCAAAAATCTCCCCTCCCCTCGGTGGGAGGGGATGAAGGGGAGGGGGGACCAAAAGGTCTTTATTCTGTCCACCCCCACCCCTGCCTACCGGCAGGCAGGCTCACCCTCCCCCATCGAAAAGGGGGAGGGGAATAGGTGGGGAAATTTCAAATATATTTGGCCAGGATTTATTTGTGGTTTGGTGCTTGGAATTTGGTGCTTAGCTGGAGGGCTCAATAGAGCAGGTTATTTCGGAAGAGAACAGGTAAGTTTATCCTAAAGATGCAGTGAGAATAAATCGATGCCTGAGTTTCATTTAGAGGTGGGTGTTCCTAAATATCTCCAGATCAGCCAGTGGCTGATGGAGATGATCCAGAAAGGCCGGTACGCGGTCAACGATAAGTTGCCTTCGGAATCAAGGCTTTCTCAGCTTTTCCATGTCAATCGGAACACGGTTCGTCAGGCCATTTCCGATCTTGTGGCAAAAGGCCTGGTGCTGAAGAAGAACGGGGTCGGCTCCTTTGTCATCAGAAAGACTTTTCAGCCTGTGAAATATACCCTCCAGCATATCTCCAGCTTCACAGACGATATGATCCGAATGGGTATTGCACCGCAGACCAAACTCGTCCATCAATCTGTGATCGAGGCCCCTCCGGACGTCTCTGAAAAATTGATGCTAGGAAAGGAGAAACTGGTCATCCTGACGGAACGGGTCCGATTGGGGAATCGAACCCCTTTAGTCATTGAGCGGAGCTACCTCCCTCACAAGGAGTATAAGGGGATCTTAAAGATGAGGTTAACCGGTTCCCTCTACCATCTCCTGACCAAAAAATTCCAAGTCGATCTCCATCGATCCATCCAGACCTTTCGTGCCATTGTCCTCTCGGGGAAGGACGCGAAGCTCCTGGGCCTTCCGCCCCGTTCCCCCGGGATTTTCTTGGAAAGCATCATCTATGATTCTAAGAATATCCCCGTGGAGGTTCTTCACGCATTTCATCGCGGGGACAAATATGTCTTTGAGGTGGAGTCAGGCAGATACCGGTACGACCTGGCGGCCTTGAAAAAGTCTTGACATAAAAAATTTTTTCTGCTACCTGTATAGATAGGTAGTTAGGTTAGGAAGCGTCCGAGGTCTGAGGATGGAGGTTTGAGGTTAGAAGATTTCGCCTCCAACCTTAAGCGCAGCGATCCTCAAACCTTTATCAAAATTGAGGAGGAATCTTTCATGAGCGATCTCAAGCGATATTTGGTACCGTGGATGGATCAAGTGAAGCCTTATGATACGGAGGACTTGCTGATTGCGTGGTCCCGGCCAGAGCTCAAGCGGATGATGATTAATGAAAATCCTCTCCCCCCTTCGGAAAGGATCGTTCATGCCATTGTCGAGGCGGCGAAAATGGGGCACCGGTATCCCGATAATGGCCCGCGCATCCGCGCCAAGATTGCCAAACGTTATGATTTGGGCCCAGAGAATGTCTATATCAGCCATGGCTCTTCAGAGATCATTGACATGATCATGAGGTTGTTTGTAACACCAGGGGATGAGGTGGTTCTTCCCAATCCCACGTTCTCCCTGTATGGTATCCGGGCAAGGGTGGTTGGCGGGAAGGTGGTGGCCGTGGATATGACGCCCGATCTCCAATACGACGTTCCCGCCATGCTTCGGGCGATCACCCCACGGACCAAGGTGATCATCATCTGTACCCCGAACAATCCCACGGGAGATTTCATTCCTGATGATGATCTGATGAAGATCGTCGAACTTGGTATTCCCACCCTCATTGACGAGGCCTACCTGGAGTACCATCCAGAACACGAATCGAAGGCCCAACTGATTCGAAAATATAATCACATCATGGTGGCCCACACCTTTTCCAAGGCCTATGGATTAGCAGGGATCCGGGTCGGGTATGTCTTGGCGGATGAACAACTCATCCAGTATTTCCGGAAGATCCAGATTCCCTGGAACACCAGCCTCCTTTCCTTGGCGGCTGCAGATGCGGCTCTGGAGGAAGAAGAGGAGTTGAAACGGAAAGCGGCCTATAACAACGCTGGAGTGGAGTATGTCTGCAAGGAACTCTCAAAGATTCCCGGGATGAAACCTTACTATTCTCATGGAAATTATGTGCTCATTGATGCCACCGATGCCGGGGTCACTGGAAAGGCGATTGTGAATTACGTCTTTGAAAAGGATGGCGTCATGCTGAAGTACTTTGCTCCTCTTCATGGAAGGGAAGGCTTCTTCCGGATTAGCCTCGGCACCCATGAGGAGAATTCCCTCTGCGTACAATCCATCAAACGGTTCTTTGCGAATCGAAAAAAGGAGGAGAAGAGATGAAGAAGACCCCCTTAGAACGTTTGATGGAGACCCACCCCGGATTGGAGATCTGGTGGGATTCGTCGCCTTTGATTTATTCGACCTGGTCAGAGGGACTGTTGAAGAAAGCATCCCAGGATCGAGCGGGGGTGCTTCGAGAGCAGCTCAAGAGGCTTTACGATCCCGAGCATCCTGAGATGGCCCTCTTTCGCGGAGTGACGACCAATCCTCCTCTCTCCCTCCAGGTGGTCAAGGCACGGGAGTCTTTTGTGGCTCAGATGGTGGATGATCTCATTGAGAAGAACCCCTGTGTCGACAAGGAGGCCCTTTTCTGGATAAGCTACAAGGAGATTGTTCGAAGGGGAGCGGAAATGTATCTGGGGGTTTTTCAGCGCTCTCAATATCGATACGGATATCTTTCCGGTCAGGTAGATCCGAGATCTCTCACAGATAAGGAAAAGATGATCGCTCAAGCCCTTGAACTTGCAAGCCTCAGTCCCAATGTGATGATCAAAGTTCCAGGTTCCAGGGAGGGATATGAGGTGATCAAAATTCTCACCTCCAAAGGCATTTCAACGAACAATACCCTGACCTTCGTCCTTCCCCAACTCATGGCCTGTGCCAAAGCGGTGAAGGAGGGATTGGAGATTGCGAAACGCAACGGGGTGGATCTGACGCGATGGAGATCGGTGATCACCCATATGGCAGCCCGCTATGGAGATCTGGGTGATCTTCGAAAGGAATCCGAATCCTTGAAGATCGACCTCTCGGAAGCAGATACCCGTTGGGCAGAACTGGCCATCTTCAAAAAGGCCTATCAGCTGGTTAAGGCAGGAGGCTATCCCAGCAAGATGTTGATCTGTTCGATGAGGATCAGTCCCGTCCTGAACGGAAAGAAGCATTGCTGGCATCTGGAAAAACTGGCCGGAGGGGATATCGTCTTCACCTGTCCTCCTTCCTTTATCGAAGGGATAATGGATTCTCTCGATGGGATAGAGTTTAGATCTCAAATCGATGAAGAAGTTCCAAAGGCTGTTTTGGACAAATTGTTGAGGATCCCTTATTTTGAGAAGGCTTATTATGAGGATGGGTTGACACCGGGTGAATTCAATACTCACCCCGCCCTGATGGCCACGGCCAGCGAGTTTTCAAAGGCCACGGAAGGAATGGTCGATTTTGTTGCCAAACGCCTGGCGGCCAAGTGCGGTTAAACCTAATCCCCGCTTGCCCCCCTTTAGCAAAGTCGGTACGACTCGAAACCGAGGGGGGTTGGGGGGATTTGGGAGGGTTGGGAGGCTACGATGATCATCGGAGTTCTAAAAGAGATCAAGAACAGCGAGAAGAGGGTGTCCATGACCCCTCAAGGAGTGGATGCCTTAGCAGCTCACCATCATCGTGTTCTGGTGGAAAGAGGAGCAGGGGAGGGCAGCGGTTTTTCCGATCATGAATATGAGAAAGCCGGGGCTTTGATCATTGAAAGGAAAGAAGAGATCTGGAAGGAAGCCCACATGATCGTCAAAGTTAAGGAACCTTTGGAACCGGAATTCCCTCTGATGAAGCCTGGTCAGATTCTCTTCACCTACCTCCATCTGGCCGCAGATAAAACCCTCACAGAAAGATTGCTGGAGCGCCGGATTATCGGAATTGGATATGAAACCGTTCAGGAGGCAAATGGGTCCCTTCCTCTCCTCCGTCCTATGAGTGAAATCGCAGGGCGGGCTTCCATCCTTGCTGGAGGAATGTGCCTGGAGACAGCCCATGGAGGAAGAGGGGTCCTCCTCTGTGGGGCATCGGGTGTCCCTCCTGCCAAGGTAGTCATCCTTGGCGCGGGAGTTGCTGGTTCCAATGCCTGCAAGATTGCTGTGGGCATCGGAGCACGGGTCAGCATTCTCGATGTTCAACCGGAGCGGCTAAGTTATCTCCACGATATTACCCAGGGTCACATCACCACATTCATTTCCAATCGGATGACGATCGGCGAAGAGATCGCCGACGCTGATCTGGTCATTGGAGCGGTCCTCATTCCCGGTGCCCAGGCGCCAAGACTGGTGACCCGGAAAATGCTCAAGAGGATGCGGACAGGCTCTGCCATTGTGGACATTTCTGTTGATCAAGGGGGATGTTTCGAGACGACCCATCCCACGACCCATCAAAAGCCCACCTATATCGAGGAAGGAATCGTTCACTACTGCGTCGCCAACATCCCTGGTGCCTATCCACGGACTTCCACCCTTGCTCTCACGAATGCCACATTCCCCTACATTCTCCAAATTGCGGACAAGGGTTATGAAAAGGCGATGCAAGAGAATGGCGCCTTGAGAAGAGGCCTCAACGTGGTTGACGGGCAATTGGTCTGTTTGGGAGTTGCTGAAAGTTTTGGATTGACCTGCATCCAAAATCCCTTTGACAAATCCTAAAATTCTGGAATTTTGGAATTCAGAATACAAACAAACGTTTCCTTGAAAATTCCTTCCTGATGTGCTACACCCCGTTTGACAAGGGTGAATCGTCTTCCTTCTTGGGGACGGTTAACCTACTTTTCAATGATACCTACGCCAAGTGGCGAGACTTTCTAGACGGGGTAAATAGATCCTACCTTCTGGCTTGTGAGGATGGGAGAAAGCACTCAAGCCAAACGATTGACCGTAGCCATTGATGGTCCTTCGGGTGCCGGCAAGAGCACCGTAGGGAGAGCTCTGGCTAGACGCCTAGGATATCTTTACATCGATACAGGAGCCATGTATCGGGCTGTGGCATTGAAAGTCAAGGAGAAGGCTCTGGTTCTGGGGGATGAGTCGAAACTCTCCGCTCTGGTCTCGTCCCTTCATATCACCTTCGTTGGCAAGGGTAGGGAGACCACTGTTCTCTGTAATGGGAAAGATGTGACGAAGGCCATCCGCTCTCCCGAAATGAGCCGCCTTGCCTCAGATATTTCCAGAAAAAAGGTTGTAAGAGAAGCTTTGGTTCGAAAACAAAGAGAGATGGGAACGGGGGGAGGAGTGGTCCTGGAGGGAAGGGATATTGGCACCGTGGTTTTTCCCGATGCGGAGATCAAGTTCTACCTTGATGCCGAGACGGAGGAAAGGGGAAGGAGGAGGTTTAAAGAACTGGTTGAGAAAGGGGTGAAGGTCGATTTCAACGACACGCTCGAGGAAGTGAGGAAAAGGGACCACAGTGATAAGAATCGAGCTATTTCTCCTCTCAGAAAAGCAGAGGATGCCTTTTTCATCGATTCAACTGGACGGACGGTTGAAGAGATTGTGGAGGAGATGGTTCAACGGGTGATGGCCAGACAGAGGAAAGATGAAACTTCACATCGCTAAATCAGCAGGGTTCTGTTTCGGGGTCAAACGTGCCATGGAGATGGCCCTTAAGGCTGCCAATAAAAATTCTGAGCCGCTCTACACCTTAGGTCCTCTGATCCATAACCCCCAAGCCGTAGACCATTTGAAATCCTTAGGCATCAAGGTGAGAAACCGTGTTGAGAAGATACCCGGAGGGACGGTGATCTTTCGATCCCACGGGGTCTCCTTGGGGGAATGGAAGAGGGCAAAAGAGAAGAGGTTGCATATCGTCGACGCCACCTGCCCCATTGTCAAAAGAGCCCAGTTCTTTGCAAACTACCTTCACCGCCAGGGATACAACTTATTGATTGTTGGAGAAGCTCACCATCCTGAAGTGGAGGCCATCAAAAGCTACCTTGACGAAGGGGTCGTCGTAAACGATCTTAAGAGGGTTCAGAAATTAGGTCCGTGGGAGAAGCTCGGGGTCATTGCTCAAACAACACAGTCTGTTAGTCTTTTCAAAGAGATTATTGCCGCATGTCTCGAACGGGCGAAGGAAGTAAGGGTATTCAATACCATCTGCCATGCCACTATGATTCGTCAAAAGGAGGCATTGGAGATTGCCAAAAAAGTGGATTGCATGATTGTGGTCGGTGGCTACAACAGCGGGAATACACAGAGACTGGCGGCTATCTGTAAGGAAATTCAGCCTCGAACATATCATATAGAAACAGCAAAGGAGATCAACTCGAGATGGCTGGCTGAGAAAGAGAGGATCGGGTTGACAGCAGGAGCCTCAACCCCTTCCTGGATCATCAAACAGGTCGAAGAAGAGATTCGTCATCTTAAGGGGTCGTAACGCTTTGATAACAAAGGAGATTTAGTTTAAGAACCAAAAGTCCAAAAGATTTGTAATTTTCAGTGGAGTATGATATAAAATTTGGCGTTAAGTGAGAGTCCCGCCGTGTTGTAGCAAGAGGGGATAACTCTTTTATGAAATGAAATAGATATCCACCCTGAACCTGGGGGAAGGGTTGAATTATCTAATCGAGGGTCTACAGGTTAAATTGTTGTTAGGAAAGGGGTTTTTGAATGGCGAAGGAAAATTCGACTCCTGCAGACGAAAAGAAAGCAGGGGCTCCTGCTGGAGGAGAAAGACAAGTTAAGGAATTCCGTCAAAGGGATGACCACGAGGATTTTAAGACTCTGTATGAAGATAGTCTCAAGACCATTGAGGAGGGGCAGATCTTAAGGGGGACGGTTCTTGAGATCACTCCGGATCATGTGACGGTGGATGTGGGATATAAATCTGAAGGCCAGATTCCCATGCAGGAATTTCTAAAGAGGAATAGGAAGGTCGATGTGAAGGTTGGAGATCAGATCGAAGTCCTCATAGAGAAGAAGGATAGTGAAGAGGGGTTGCTGATTTTATCAAAAGAAAAAGCCGATAAGGTGACCATATGGAGAGACGTGAGCCGCTCCTGCCGGGAAGGCGAGGTCATGGAGGGGGAAGTGATGTCTAAAGTGAAAGGAGGGCTGTCCGTCGACATCGGCGGGGTCTATGCCTTTCTCCCCGGCTCTCAAATCGATTTGAAACCGGTGCGAAATCTCGACTCCCTGATCGGCCAACGACTGAAGTTTAAGGTGATCAAGTTCAACAGGAAACGGAATAACATTGTCCTTTCCCGGCGCACGCTTCTGGAAGAAGAACGGAAGCAGCTGAGAGATGAAACCTTAAAAAACCTCATCGAAGGGGAGATTGTAGAAGGCACAGTGAAAAACCTCACCGATTACGGTGCCTTTGTTGATTTAGGTGGGATCGATGGCCTTCTTCACATCACCGATATTGCGTGGGGAAGGATTGGGCATCCCTCGGAAAAACTTTCGGTGGGGGACCGGATAAGGGTAAAGATCCTCCATTACGATCGGGAGAAGGAGAAAGTTTCGTTAGGATTGAAACAGGCTCTGCCCGATCCGTGGGAGACTGTACAGAAAAGGTATCCGGTGGGAACCCGGATGAAGGGAAGAGCCGTCAACATCACAGATTACGGTGTCTTTGTGGAGTTAGAAGAAGGAGTCGAAGGGCTCGTCCATATCTCAGAACTGACCTGGAGCAAGAAGATGAAACATCCCTCCAAAGTCGTTCACATCGGCGACGCAGTGGAGGTGATGGTTTTGGATTGCGATCCAACCAAACGACGGATCTCCTTGGGGATGAAACAGACTGAGCCAAATCCATGGGCCCTGATCGAAGAAAAATATCCCGTAGGGACAAAGGTGACGGGAAAGGTTAAGACCATCACGGACTTTGGGATCTTCATTGGATTTGAGGAAGGGGTGGACGGCCTGGTTCATGTTTCTGAGATGTCGTGGACCAAGAAGATCAAACATCCCAGCGAACTCTATAAAAAGGGACAGGAAGTGGAGGCTTTGGTCCTCAATATCGACCCAAGAAATGAGCGTTTCTCCCTTGGAATCAAACAGCTGATGCCTGACCCGTGGAGGGATGTGGCGAGGAGGTACCGGAGGGCAGAGGTGGTAACGGGGAAGGTGACCAATGTGACCGATTTCGGCGCCTTCATCGAACTGGAAGAGGGGATTGAGGGATTGGTTCATGTCTCCGAGATCAGCCGGGAAAAGGTGGAAAAACCTTCCGATGTGCTCAAGGTTGGGGATACAGTTTCCGCTGTCGTCCTGCACATCGATCCCCACGAACGGAGGATTGGTCTCAGCATGAAAGGGGTTGCGGAGAAAGTTGAGAAGGCTGAGATTGAAAAGTATATCTCGAACCAGGGTCCTCCCACCTCGACCCTGGGAGAATTGATTCAAGAGGAGATGGAACGCCGGAATGGACGTAATAAAAAGGAAGAGGAGGAGTAAGAACCAAACGCCTGCCTGCCGGTAGGCAGGGACTTCCTAGCCTAGAAACTAAGAATATCTCTAGGGGTTGCGATTTCTTGCAACCCCTTTTTTATCTCGCAGGATTCCTACATGTTTAAAGCTGACGATTTAGTTCCAACTTTTGTTCAATACCCCCGAATAATCTCCCCTCCCCTGGTGGGAGGGGATTCACCCTGTTAGATAGGGCATCTGTCGAACTGCAGGGCTTGTTAAAGAACTTATCTAACAGGGTGAAGGGGAGGGGGGACCGGAGGGTCTTTATTCTGTCCACCCCCACCCCTGCCTACCGGCAGGCAGGCTCACCCTCCCCCATCGAAAAGGGGGAGGGGAGTAGTGGGGAAATTTCAAATATGTTTGGCTAGAAATCTGTGGGGAATTTCCGGATGAGGTTTTTTAACCGGGATTTGTCTTCTTCACATAGATATCTTTCACGATGTCCTTATCCAGAGCAAGGGTTGTCTCTCCAATCTGTAAAACATGAGACGGGTTCTTTTGGTGCATCCGGATAATACTGCCTGGAACGATCCCGAGCGTGCTGAGCCGGTCGAGCCTCTGATGTGATTTAGGAGCTATAAAGACAATTCGGCCCTCCTCGCCCAATCCCAGTTCGTCAAGGGGGATGACGAGAGGTTTCATCTCCTTCTTGAACTTCGCACAGCACTCCCCTCTTGGAATGGGCTTCCCGTGGATACAAGTAGGTGGATGGCCGAGGAAGGTGCAGACGCTTTCCGTCACGCTCGGGCTGAGGATGTGTTCCAGTTTGCAGGCCTCCTCTTCCACCTCTTCTTCAGACATCTCAAAGATTTCCGAGAGGAGCCTCTCCGTCAAACGGTGACGCCGAATAATCTCTCGGGCCTTCTCCTCTCCACGCTCTTTGAGGACGACTCGTTTCCCGTCCACGTCAAAAAGATCGTCTTTAATCATTAAACGGAGGATATGATTCGCTTCCACATCCGGAGTTGTCTCTAAGAGTTGATCCAGATCAGAGACCCCTTTCTCTCTCATGGTCCAGATCAGTTCGAGAAGCTCTTCAACTCTCTCCGCTTCAACCCCTTCAGCCGCTCCCCACATCCTCCGATGGGGACCTCTCTTCCTTTCAAATTCTTCTCTCATGATTTCGCCTTTCTTTTCCAAAAGGATTTAACGAAATCGACAATGGCAGATCGTTCCTTAAAGGAATATCCGCAATGAGGACAGCAAATCAAGTCGCAGTTTTTCGAGAGGAGACATCCTGTGCATTTCATCGCTCCCTCATCGAATTGCTTCCCGCAGAGAGGACATTTCAAACTTGATTTCATTTTAGTTCCAGTTCAGAATTGAGCAAATCCAAATGCCAAAGTCCAAATGTCAAATCAATGTCAAATGACGCAATGTCAAAACTTCATTTTTGATCATTTGGAATTAGGATTTCATTTGAACTTTGAGTTTTGATATTTGACATTGCAGTTCGCGAACATTAGATTCCTATCCATTTCATCAAAAAATTTAACATTCCGCCCACTCCAAAGGCAATGGGAAAGATCACCGCAGACATCCAGAGGGTTTTCTTCAATCCCCTCTCCTTGATCATCATAAAGAATTGGGCAATGCAAGGGATGAAAAGGGTGATGGTTACTAGGCTCACTAGGATCTGGTGGGAATTAAGCTGCCCTTCCTTGGCCAGGACGAAGAGACCTGCTGCACCATAGTCCCTCCGGAGAAAACCGATGATAAAGGCTTCCGTCACTTTGGCAGGAAGACCTAAAAAATAGACAATCAATGGTGCCGCAAGTCGTTCCAGAAGAATCAGCACCTTCGTCTTGTGAAGAGCGAAGAGAATGAGGGTGCCCAGAATGAACAGGGGAACGGCTTCCTTCAGATACCATTCGATCCGGGCCAAGGTTTTCACCGCAATATTTGAGAGCTGAGGGATCCTGAGGGGTGGGATCTCCAGAATGAAATCGGAACCTTCGCCAGGAAGGACACGTGCCGCCAGATATCCCACCAGAACCAGAATTCCAGCGAGGACAAAAATCCAGATGAGAAGGTAGAAAATAGGAAGGTTTGCGAACATCCCGAGGATGACCCCCAACTGAGCCGAGCAGGGAACTCCCAGGGCGAGAAGAAGGGTGACGATCGTTCTATCCTTTTCAGTATCCAGGATCCTCGTCGTCATCGTGGCCATGGTGTCACACCCAAGTCCTAAAACCATGGGCAACACGGCCTTACCGTTCAACCCCATCTTTTTAAAGATTTTATTGGTCATTACGGCTAATCTGGGAAGATATCCGGAATCCTCCATGAATCCGAAGACAAGAAAAAAACAGCCGACGATGGGTAGGACGATAGCGATGGCGTAGGTAAGAGCCATGGTGAGGACTCCATAAGGGCCAATGAGCAATTCCTGAAGGATTGGGATGGGGATGAAACGGTGAACCAAATAGGTGATAGGCGGAAGAAACCATTTTCCAAAGACGGTCTCCTCCAGAAATTTGACACTCGTCTGAGCTCCAAAGACTCCCACAAACTGGTAAGTGAGCCAGAGAACAAGGAGGAGGATAGGGATTCCCCAAAAGGGATGAATCGAAAGCCTTCCCAAAAATGTGGACAAGGTTTTGGGCGCCTCTTTCTCCATTTTCATTACTTCTGACAGAAGTTCATCCACCTTCCGGAGTCTCGACTGATTGATCAGGTAACCAATTGGGTCAGCGAAACGCGTCTGAGTCTCCTGATGGATTTTTTCAATTTGCAGAATGTCTTCCTCTGAAAGATTTTTATGAAGCCATTCAGCAAGGCTTTCATCTCCGGCGAGAAGCATCAATGCCAGAGAACGTTTGGAGATGGGAGCCTCAGGGAGGAGGGCAGTGATTCGTAAAGCACTATTTTCAATCGCTTCTGGGTAGACCATGGAGATCGAGGAAGGCGGTTTGACGTCAAGATTTTCCTTGATTTTCTCCACGCCTTTTCGTCTGGTGGCTACGGTTTTGAAAACGGGAGCTCCTAAAATTTTGGATAGGATTTGGGTCTGAATCTCAATACCCCGGCTCTTTGCCTCATCCCACATATTCAAAATGAGAATAAAGGGAAGTCCCATTTCTACTAGCTGGAGTGAGATGAGAAGACCGCGCCGGAGGTTCTTGGCATCGATCACCTGAAGCAGATGCCGTTGGGGTTCGTTGAGAAGGATGTCTCGGGTCACCCGCTCATCTTCCGACATGGGGATGAGGGAGTTGATTCCTGGGGTATCGACGACCCGAAATCTTTTCCCCTTGGCTGCCATCGTACCCATGGCAACTTCCACGGTCGTCCCCGGATAATTTGAGACGGTGACATATTTGCCGGTAAGGTAATTGAAGATGACCGATTTCCCCACATTCGGATTTCCAATGAGAATGACTTTCTCTTTGGGGGACTCCGTGGGTCTGATCCCCCTTTGGGTACAAGACTCCATCCTTCACCCCGTTAGAAAGGCCCGCTGTTCGCAGCTCGCAGCGGGGGATGATCGTTATTCCTTTTTCAGCGAACACAGGGTTTAATGCCCCATGTGAGCCTTCCCGTTAGAAAGTGGAAGACTTTCTAACGGGGTTCACCTTTTTGTTTTAGAAATTCCCTTTTTTGATCGGCAATCCTCACATCGGCCGTAAAGCTCCATCCTGTGGTGGGAAACTTTGAAACGGTAGCGGTGGGCAATGCCATTTTGAAGTGTTTCGAGAGCATCATCCTCGAATTCAATAATCTTCCCACACTCGAGGCAGATCAAATGATCATGGTGGCTCTTTCCCTCCGTGGGTTCATACTGGGTCTCTCCATCCGCAAATTTCCTTTGGGCGGCCAGGCCAAGACGGGTGAGAAGCTTCAGAGTTCGATAGACCGTCGTATAGCCTATCTTGGGATGAACCTTCGCCACCTGGGCATAGATCTGAGCCAGGTTCTTATGACCTGAGGAATGAAGAAAGATATCGATAATCCCCTCCCTCTGCTTGGTTGCCTTCAGCCCTTTTCCGGAAATCCATGTCTTGAAAAAGTTTGTTTTAATGGGGCAAGTCCTTTTTGAAATCGAATTTCAATTTCATTATAATGGATTTCCCTTCATTTGTCAAAAGAGCTAAAACATGGTAAAATTTCTTGGTAAAAAGGAGAGACCATTGGCGCATCTAAGGGAAATGGAATCCTTCGCCTATGAAAAGATCGTCACCCATAATGACTTCGATGGCATCGTGAGTGCGGCCCTTTGTGCGTGGGCCTTGAAAGTGGATCGGATTCGCTTTGCCGGACCCCTGACGATCATCAAATCCCAAATGACGATTACGGAGAAAGACGTGGTCTGCGATCTTCCCTATCCGCTCGAGTGTGGGCTTTGGTTCGACCATCATGAAGGAAACCTCCAGGAGTTGGAATTAAGAAAGATTGATCCCGCATCCATTCCCGGTCGATTCGATCTAAAACCGAGCTGTAGTCGCGTGGTCTATGAATATTTTTCCGAAAGAACGGAGCTTCCATTTCACTTTTTAAAGTCAGTGGAAGAGGCAGATATCATCGACAGTTTTTCTTATGCCTCCTTGGAGGAATGGAGGAAAGAGACTCCTGGAACGGTGGTCGACCTGACCCTGAAGGTTCACTTTTCCTCTCCTGAGGATCAGGCCGCCTACATGAGAAACGTGGTCCAACAGTTGAGGGATCGCCCCATGGAAGAGGTTTCTGACCTTCCGTTTGTCCAAAAACGCTTGAAACAGTATCGGGAAGAAGAAGAACGCATACGTCAGATCATCGAACATTCTTCCTCCTTCCTTGAACAGGATGGTTCGAAAGAGATGATCGTCATTGATCTCACGACATACCAGCGAAGGCCTCACCTCATTAAGAACCTGGCATTCCTCATTTACCCTCAGGCCTTAGGAGTTTTGGAGGTCTATAATCTCCTCGATCGGGGGGTCAAGAGCAATCACCTCGGTTTCTCCATGTCCCTTTCCATCAATGGGAATAGGGGGGGACACACGAAAAATATCGGAGAGATCATGCGAACGCTCAACATTGGAGATGGCCATCCAGGGGCAGCTTCAGGGACAGCACGGTGCAGTTCGAAGCAGGAGATGTTAAAGAAAAAGAAAGAAATGTTGAATCAGATCTTTAAACTCTGGTCTTCCCAGTAGATTTCCCATTTACGAAACTGCCGCAGAATGCCCCGCTCTTTGCCTGCCTGCCGGTAGGCAGGGGCGGGGATGAATGCAGCGATTTCAAAAACCCGATAGGCCGGACATTCTTGTCCGGCACCCGCATTTTCGCCGAGACTGGAAAGTCTCGGCTATCCGTGAAGCGCCGCCGTGCCTGTCCCGTCCTGACGGGATGGGTGGAGAGCTTCAGCGCCGAATCTCAATGTCACTGGATATAAACTCGACAGATGGGGATAAAGGCGATAGAAACGGTTAGGTGTTGAAAGATACAAGAGAAAGGGAGGTATGGTCATGAAAGGAAAAAGTTTGGTTTCGACCCGAAAGGGTAACCCGACACCAGTCTTGGTCATATGGCTGATCGTTATGTTCGTTTTCTTTTTCGTTCCCGTTTCTTATGCTGCAACAGCTAAGGAAATCGAGTCGAACGTCGATAGCGCCTTAAAGCTTTTTAACGACGTGAAAGGGGGGAAGGAATTTCTTCAGAAGGCGAAGGGTGTTCTCGTCCTTCCCGGAGTCTTCAAAGCAGGACTGATTGTCGGGGGGGAATACGGTGAAGGGGCTTTGCGAATCGGAGGAAAGACGGTCGATTACTATAGCATTGCGGCAGGATCCTTTGGCCTCCAGATAGGAGCTCAGAAGAAAAATGTCATCATCGTTTTCATGGACGAGGAGGCCCTTAAGAATTTTCGTGCCAGTGCTGGCTGGAAGGTCGGTGCCGACGGATCGGTGGCAGCGATCAATATCGGTGCAGGGACCTCCGTTGATACGACTCAGATCAAGGAAACGATTGTCTCTGTCATCTTTGGTCAGAAGGGATTGATGGCAAACGCCACCATCGAAGGCGCCAAGCTCACCAAAATAGTTAGGTGAGAGGTCATCAAACGACTTCTCAGCGGTGCCTCAGAGCGATGACCTCCTTTTCATATTCGGTATGAGTGAATTCCCCGGTGACAATAGGAATGGCCACCTTCATCAAAAGCGTAAAGATCAGCAGCCCTAAGGCCCAGATGCCGAAGGACACGGTCAGCTCCAATAGGTTGGGAATATATTCATAAATCTCACCCAGAGGATCTGGCACGAACCCAGGGATCACGAAACCCGGGCCCTTTTCAATCCACACTCCGATAATGATCAGCAAACAACCCAGATTAAGGGTGGTCAGTCGTTTTCGCGTGGAGGGGACGAGGAAGATAAAAAAGGCTATGACATTCATCGACATGGCGGCCCAGATCCAGGGCACAAGGAGATTGTGGCCATGGAGGCCTTCGAAGAGGTATTCAAAAGCAGCAATATGGACCGAATTGGAGTAATACTCTTTAAAGATCTCTGACCCCAGGAGGAAGAGATTGAGAAACATGGCATAGGCAATCAGTTCTGCAATCTTAAAGAGGGCACTATCCTCCAGGTTGATGGCCGAAACCTTCCTGATGATCTGGAAGATGAGGATAATGATCGCAGGTCCTGAGCAGAAGGCACTTGCCAGAAACCTCGGAGCAAGAATCGATGCATTCCAGAAAGGACGGGCGGGGAGGCCGTTATAGAGGAAGGCGGTGACGGTATGAATCCCGACCGCCCAAGGAACGGAGATGAGGATGAAGGGGAGGATGAATTTCCAATTAGGTTCTTTCCGATAATAATATTTGACGAGCAGGTAGACCGGAATGAGAATATTTAAGAAGAAATATCCATTGAGGGCAAGGACATCCCAGGCCAGAAGCGATTCAGGAAAGTTCATTTCTCCAATGAAGGGAATCATGTGCCAGAAACGATCGAGCCTCCCGAGATCAACCATGACAAAGAGGATCGCCATAATGATGGAGGAGGCAGCAAAGAGTTCCCCGAGGATAACGATCTCTTTGATTGGCTTGAAATGGTAGATATAGGAGGGAATGACCAGCAGGACGGCAGCCGCAGCTGCTCCCACGAGATAGGTGAAATTGGCGATATATAGGCCCCAGGAAACCTGGTCATTCATGTTCGTCGCGATTAACCCGACATCGTGTTGCTTTAAATAGAAGATAAAGCCCACAATGACAAAAAGGAGAAGGGTGAGACACCAGGCATAGTAGACTTTGCCCCCTCGGGTGACGAGGGTGAGGGTCCTCTTATAGAAATGCCATGTTTCTTTCAAGATTTCTTGCAACTTTTCCATCTCTGTCTTTACGCTTCGAAGAAATAGTAAAATTTGGGCTCGGTATTCAGATCTTCCTTAAGCCGGAAGACCCTTTTGTTTTCGATGAGGTATCGAATCTCGCTCTTAGGGTCGAGAAGGTTTCCGAATTTCCGGGTCCCGGTGGGACAGGCTT
>Ga0315282_10007459_pt1 | contig 17947 bp, 13 predicted proteins | sample YL17G07_20_MG_FD_203693 | JGI IMG/M metagenome (GOLD analysis project Ga0315282, IMG submission 203693) | Sediment microbial communities from Yellowstone Lake, YNP, Wyoming, USA - YL17G07_20 | ecosystem: Environmental > Aquatic > Freshwater > Lake > Sediment | place: USA: Wyoming | collected... | reverse complement strand
GCTGCCGGCCGCCACGGCTGCCGCAGAACTGGAAGAGGCGGGCTCGGACGACGGCATCCTGGAAGTGGCTGCGCCATCGACGCCAGCAGCCGGCTTGGCCTGTTCTTGCAGAAGACGGCGAAGCTCCTCTATTTGCTTCTGTTGCTCGGCTAGCTGCTGTTGCTGTTGCGATAACCGCTCGATGAATCGGGCGATTTCGCTCGGGGCCCCGGCAGAAGAAGGTACCGCCGTTTTTGACTCCGTTTTCTTATCGTCTACATGCCGATCTTCTACGCCCGACGCCGGCATCGTCCAAGCAACCAGCAAAAACAAGATCGCACAAACAAGGAATTTCAACCTTCGATCGATTGAAATGTTCATCCATGGCTCCTGTCGTTAGGCTGCTCGTTTGTAAGTTTCCGGTACTTCCACAAGGTGAAAAAACCGCAGCGTCTTCAGCTTTCTCTCTCCGTGCTCCTCCCCACAGGTCTTTGAGAGTAGGGTCTGCCTGTTAGCTGGATGTGAACGACAGGTTATTTTTTGATGAAGTCGCCCAGCCGCATCGGCATTCCAGTGCATGTCCCGGCATCCACAGCCTGGACATTTGCGGACTCAACAGTTTTTTTGACGCCGACATCATCTGCTCATCGGGCCTCCGGGGCTCTGACGCGTGCGCTCATGGATTCCGCTGCTATAATGGAGGCTCGCAAACGATCCTGGCAGGAACGGAGATCGTCAGCCGAAGCATTGGTTGAACTTATCCATGAGCGTTTGGTCAAGATTCCTCAAGATCCGGCTGTTCTGGAAGTTTGGACTGGTTCATTTCTTCCTGTTGTTGCTCGTCCTCTTGACTGTGGACACATATGTCGTCCGCACACTCAGGGAGGAGTTTATTGCCGCGGCGTTCTCTCAACTTGAGGCCTTGACCAATCTGGCGGAGACCGATCCCCCTCCAATTGACAACGACTCCGCGCTCAAGGCGTGGACTGCCCGGGTGGCGCGAAGTGGCGTCCGCGTCACTCTCGTGGCCAAGGACGGCAGAGTGCTGGCCGATTCCGAACAAGATCCGCTCAAGATGGAGAGCCATGCAGGACGGCCGGAAATAAAGGAAGCGCTGGAGACCGGGGCAGGGCGTGCGGTTCGATTCAGCACAACTCTCGGCAACGAGCTCGTCTATCTGGCGTCACGCTGGCAAACCGCAGGTGGCACGCCGTTTGTGCTTCGCCTGTCGCTGCCGGTCCAGCGCCTGGACGAAGCTCGGGCCGGGTTTCGGCGCCGCCTCTGGGGTGCTTCACTGATTGTGCTGGTATTGGCGGCTGCTGCCTCGCTCCTTTTCTTCCGGACTATTTCCACCCGAATCGAGCGTCTGAAAGAGTTCTCGCACAGAGTTGCCGCCGGAGATTTTCGCCCCTTGCCCTTGGATCTCAGCGGCGATGAGCTCACGGACCTTTCCCGCACCCTCAACCAGACTGCGGCGCAGCTCGACAGTACCATCAAGACCCTGACCGAGGAACGCAACCAGTCTGCGGCCATACTCTCCAGCATGGCGGAAGGCGTTGCCGTCATCGGTTCGAACCAACGCGTGATTTTCTGCAACAGCGCCTTCCGCCGGGCGCTGGAAATCGAGGACCGCCCTTACGCAGGTCGTCCGGTGATTGAAGTGATCCGGCATTCAGACTTACTGACTCTCATTCGACGGGCGCTCGCCGGCAACGAAACCGTCCGAAGCGAATTGGTGGTAGGTTCGATTCGAACCCGAAACTTCGCAGTGACGGTAACCCCCGTCCGTTCGGACAAGGCGACCGCAGGCGCCGTGGTAGTCTTGCATGACATCAGCGAGCTCCGAAGGCTGGAGCGGTCCCGCCGCGATTTCGTGGCAAATGTATCCCACGAGTTCAAGACGCCAATCACAGCGATCCAAGGCTTCGCCGAAACCTTGCTGGGCGGAGCCGTGGAAGACAACCAGAACAGGAACCGGTTTCTGGAGATCATTCGCGACAACGCCGAACGCCTCGGACGTCTGACCGACGATTTGCTCAAGCTGGCCCGGATCGAAGCCGGGAAGCTTGAGCTTGAACTCAGGCCTGTCGCCATGGAGGAGGTGATCGGACCATGCCTTGACGCCACTCGTATTAAGGCGGGTCCGAAGAATCTCACCCTGGAAACAGATTACAGTTCCGGCCTGTCTCCGGTGATCGGCGACGTCCGCTTTTTGCAGGAGATATTGCAGAATCTGCTCGACAACGCCGTGCAATACTCCAGGCCGGGAGGCCGCATCCTCGTCAGGGCTGTTGCTCAGGGTTCGGAAATCGTCCTGTCGGTGACAGACACCGGGATCGGCATCCCGAAAGCCGATCAGGAAAGGATCTTCGAGAGGTTCTATCGAGCCGATGCGGCACGATCGCGGGAACTGGGAGGAACCGGACTCGGGCTCTCGATCGCCAAGCACCTGGTCGAAGCTCACGGAGGCAGAATTCAAGTCGAGAGCGAGGTGGGCTGCGGATCCACCTTTCACGTGTTTCTTCCCCGGTCCAATTGACGAAGAAGCAGAGTATCGGCGTTTAGAAAGGCTCTTCGTTTTCCCGGAATCTGTAGCCAAAACCGCGCACGGTCTCAATCCAGTCACCGTGCTTCCCCAGCTTCTTTCTTAGAGCCATGACGTGCACGTCGACGGTGCGGTCCAAAACCTCGACATCCTGTCCCAGCGCGTTGTCGATCAGTTCGTTGCGGGAGAACACCCGCCCGGGGTGAGAGGCCAGGAAATGCAGCAGACGGAATTCAGTAGCCGTGAGGACGACGGCAGTATCGCCGCAAGTCACCTCGCGACGGCCCACGTCGATCGCCAGATCTCCACGCCGGATCATGGCGGAGGGCTCACGGCGCGGGGAAGTGCGGCGCAGCAAGGCCCGCACTCGAGCCGTCAGCTCACGGGGGCTGAAGGGCTTGGTCACATAATCGTCGGCTCCCAGCTCCAGGCCGACGACCCGATCGGATTCGGCTGCTTTCGCCGTCAGCATGATCAGCGGAATCCCCGCGGTCCGGCTCTCGGCTCTCAGCAGGCGGCACACTTCCAGTCCGTCGATCCCCGGCAGCATCAAATCGACCAGGACGACATCAGGCAGCTCCTGCATTGCCTTGGCAAGGCCGGTCTCCCCATCGAGTGCGCCCCGAACCTCGAATCCTTCCCGTTCCAGGTTGTAGCGCACCAGCTCGATCAAGTCTTTTTCATCGTCGATAACGAGAATAGTCTTTTTCGCCATGCCCTGGTCACCTTGCGCATCATTGTGAGGTGCGGATCTTCGTTTCGTGACGGTGGCGGACTTCACGTCCCTCGACCAGATATATCACCTCTTCGGCGATATTGGTCGCGTGGTCTGCCACACGTTCCAGGTTGCGCGCGATCAGAATCAGAGCCAGCGCCTGCTCGACGACCCTGGGGTCCCCCATCATGTAGGTCAGGAGCACCCGGAAGATCTGATCGCGGAATACATCCGCCTTTTTCTCGTCCATCAAGACACGGTCGGCCACAGCGCAATCCCTCGCCACCAGCGCCTCAAGCCCCTCACGCACCATCTTCTCGGCCAGCTCGCCCATCATGGGCAGATCGATCAGCGGTTTCAACGGCGCTGCTTTCAGCACGTGGTGGGCGTTCTCGCAGATATTGACCGCCTGATCCCCGATTCGTTCCAATTCCGTAGCGATGCGGGTGGCCATGAATAGAAAGCGCGCATCACCCGCAACCGGTTGCTGCAAGGCCGTGAGCTTGACAGCGCGATCGTCAACTTCGATCTGAAGCTCGTTCACTTCTTCCTCTTTGTGGAACACTTCTTCACACAAAGCCTCATTGCGCTCAATCAGGACCCTCATCGCTGTCTGGATCATCGACTCGGCCAAACGCCCCATCCCCACCAGCTTTTCAAGCAGCTCCTGCATGCTCTCGTCGAAGTGACGCTGCATTTATCCGAACCTCCCTGAAATATATTGCTCCGTGCGGAGGTCGGATTGCAGAGTGAAAATAGTCTGAGTCTCCCCAACCTCCACGAGCTCGCCAAGCAGCATGAACGCAGTGTAATCGGATATCCGCGCCGCCTGCTGCATGTTATGCGTGACAATGACGATCGTATACTGGTTCTTGAGCCCGATCAGCAACTCCTCGATCCCCGCAGTCGCGATCGGATCCAATGCCGAAGTAGGCTCGTCCATGAGCAGCACTTCCGGCTCGACGGCGAGCAAGCGCGAAATGCAGATCCGCTGCTGTTGCTCCGGCGGGAGCGAGAGCGCTGACGCGTGCAGCCGATCCTTGAGGGCCTCCCAAAGCCCCGTCTGGCCCAGAGCTTTTCGGACCCGTTCGTCGAGGTCTCCTCGCGACAAGCCGTGGATTCTCGGCCCGTAGGCCACATTTTCGAATACCGAGAGCGGAAAGGGGTTCGGCCGCTGGAACACCATCCCGACTCGCTTTCGGAGTTGCCTCAAGTCGATCCTGTCGTCATGGATCGACTGGCCGTCCAGCAATACATCCCCGGAGATCCTTACGCCGCGAATGCCGTCGTTCATACGATTGAACACACGCACCAAGGTCGATTTTCCGCAGCCTGACGGACCAATAATAGCCGTGATGGCGCGGGGTTGTATCGACAGCGACACCCCGATCAGCGCCTGGAACTCTCCGTACCACAGATTCAAGTCCCTCGCTTCCAGCTTTGCCTGCAAATTGCAGCTTGCCTCCGCCATGCTTCCCTTACGGCTGGTGCAAGACTCTTCTGCACCCTGTTTTATGCTGACGGTCTCTTGAGAAGCAGCCACCAGGGTATAAAAAACAAGGGAGCCGCTGAAAGAAAATGACCCTCTAGCCAAAACGTCCCGAGATGTAGTCAGCCGTTTTTTTCACACGCGGATTCGTGAACAGCTCCTCGGTGGCATCAACCTCAAGCAATTCACCAAAAAGGAAAAATGCCGTGCGGTCGGAAGCACGCGCCGCTTGTTTCACGTTGTTAGTAACCAGTATCACAGTCAGATCTTTCTTGAGCTGCTGCAAAGCCTCTTCGATTCTACGAGTGGAGATCGGGTCGAGCCCGGAGCAGGGTTCGTCGAGGAGAAGCACTGCCGGCCGATGCGTGAGTGTGCGCGCGAGACACAGGCGCTGCTGTTGACCTCCGGATAGGTTGCGAGCCGGCTCCTGAAGACGGTCCTTCACTTCATCCCAGAGATAAGCCGCGCGCAGGGCCATTTCGACACTCTCGTTGCGCTCGTCCCGCCCACCGTGGCCGAGGCTCAACCCGAAGGTGAGGTTCTGGTAAATCGTCATCGGCAGTGCAATCGGAACGGAGAAAACCATTCCGACTTTCCGACGCAGCGCCGCTACTTGCACGTCCCTGTCGTAGATCGATTGCCCGTCGAGCAGCACTGTCCCCGATACTTTGAAATCGAGGTCCAGCTCAAGCATGCGATTGAGGCAGCGCAGATACGTGGTCTTCCCGGCGCTCGCCGGGCCGATGATCGACAGAATCTCGCCGCGGTGGGCGTCCAATGTAATGGCCTTCAGTATCTCGTGCCCGGCGTAGCTCACACGCAGGCCTTCTGTGCGCATGCCGGCAACGGCCGATACGCGCGCCTCCGCCGGCAAGGCCGGCTGCACGTTAGCGGCCATAGCGGAGCCTCTTCCGAATCTGAGCCCGGATCATGATCGCCGTAAAGTTCAACGTAAACGTGAGCATCAACAGGACCAGCACAGTCGTGTACAGGATCGGCTTGGTTGCCTCGACATCGGGAGACTGGGTTGTCATGACGTAGACATGGTAACCCAGTTCCATGAATTGATTGTGCAGGCGGGTCGGCAGCTCCGGCAGAAAGTAAGCGGCCCCGGTGAACATAACGGGAGCAACCTCCCCCGAGCCGCGGCTCACCGCAAGGATGCCGCCAGTCAGGATTCCACCCACAGCTTGAGGCAGCACCACACGCCGTATCATCTGCCAGCGCGTCGCGCCCAGCGAATAGGCAACCTCCCGGTAGCTCGGAGGAATGGCGCGGAGAGCCTCTTCAGTGGCAACGACCACCGTCGGGAGCGTAAGCAAGGCCATGGTCAATGCGGCCCAGATTATGGCGGGTTGACCATACACAAGCCTGCCGCCGTAAAGCGCACGGTCGACTCCACGGCCGAGAAACTCAATGAAAAATCCGAGGCCGAAAAGTCCAAATACGATCGCTGGAACGCCGGCCAGGTTTTGGATGGCCAGACGGACCACGTGAACCACGCGGGAGCGCTTTGGGGCGTATTCGTGCATGTAGACAGCAGTCGCAACTCCAAGCGGAATGACTGCGATTGTCATCAGGATGACCAGAGCCGCCGTGCCGAAGATGGCAGGGAAAATTCCTCCGCGGGTCATTCCCGCTTCGGGTGCCTGCGTGAGGAATTCCCACGACAATCCGCCGGCTCCATGGATCACGACATTGCCGACGACGATGGCCACCATCGCGACGATGATCAGGCAGGCCAGCGCGGTCAGAGCCTGCATGGAACCGCCAACAAACCTGGTCCGTTCCACCATAGCAGCTACAGAGCCCCCTGCAGCTTTTTCTGGAGCCGGCCCACCCACCAACGGCCCAGGAGGTTAAGGATAAAGGTCAGGATGAAGAGGAATGCGCCGAGGAAAAACAGGACGTGGTAATGAGGGCTCCCTACCACTACCTCACCCAGTTCTGCTGCAATGGTAGCGGAGAACGTGCGCACAGAGCCGACGGGCGACCAGGACAGAACGGCCGCGTTTCCCGAGGCCATAAGCACGATCATCGTTTCGCCAATGGCCCGCCCGAATCCGAGGACGCAGGCCGCAAGCACGCCAGGCATCGCGGCAGGAAGCACGACACGCGAGGCAGTCTGCCAGGACGAGGCTCCCATGGCGATCGAGCCTTCGCGATAGCTCTGGGGAACCGACGAAAAGGCGTCCTCTGCAACAGTGTAAACGATCGGAATCACTGCCAGGCTAAGCCCGACGCCTGCGGTCAGCGCATTCAGGCGGTATGTCCAGCCGAAGGCGCTTTGCAGCCACCCGGCAATCACCATCAGGCAGAAAAAGCCGACTACCACGCTCGGTATGCCTGCGAGAATCTCAATGCAAGGCTTGACGGTTTCGCGCGCCCACGAAGGAGCGAACTCCGAAGTGAAAAGCGCCGCCGCGACGGCGAGAGGAATGGCAATTATGACCGCAATTACCGTGACCTTCAGTGTGCCGGCAAAAAGCGGGAGCAGCGAATACTTGGGAACCTGCGAAATCGGCTGCCAGGCAAACTCGGCCGGCGCGCCTGGATGCGGCGCCTGCGGCAGAAATAGCCGTGCGAGATTCGCTTCTTTGTGGATCGCAGCGGAGGTCAGCAGCGGCAGCGCTTCCTTGCCAATAAAGACGAAAATCAGAATAAGCGAGAGGATCGCCACGAAGGCGCTCCCTTTGATCAAAAGGGCAGCGAGCTTGTCACTCAGCGTTCCACTCCGCGGCAGTCTCGGAAGCGCGAGAGGCGTCATCTCTTGAGGATCGGATAATATCCCACCGCCTCGCATACCTTTTGTCCCTCCGGACTGAGCACCCAATCAATAAAAGCCTTCACGTCCCCTGGCGGATCCCCGACAGTGTAAAAAAACAGATTGCGGGATAGAGCGTACTGGCCACTCTGCACGGTGGCGAGTGAGGGCGCCACTGGGTTGCCGTTCTCGTCACGCCGCACGGAAACTGCCCGGATTCCTGACGCATAGGCGATGCCGCCATAGCCGATCGAGGCCGGATCCTTCGACACAGCATTTACAATGGCTGCAGTTCCAGGCAGGGTTTGAACTTCGCTGGCAAAGTCCTCATTGCCCAGCACGTGCTCCTTGAAAAAAGCGTAGGTTCCGGAACTGTTATCACGGCTGTAAGGCACAATCCTCTTGTCTCCGCCGCCGACCTCATGCCAGTTTGTGATCCTCCCTGTAAAAATGGCTTTTAATTGGGCCGGCGTAATGGATGGAATGGGATTGGACTGGTGAACGTAAATAGCCACGCCGTCCAGCGCTACCGGAATCTCCTTTACGTCCTTTCCCTGCCGGTTCTTGATCTGCTGCTTTTCCTCGTCCTTCATGGGGCGCGAAGCGGCACAAATATCCGTGCCGCCGTTGATCAGCGCGGCTATTCCTACGCCGGATCCGCCGCCCGTTACCTGAACGGCAAGACCCGGATTTTCCTTCATGTAAGTTTCGGCCCACCTTTGAGCAAGAATGACCATGGTGTCGGAACCCTTGACGGTTACAGGCTTGTGTTGCGAACCGGTCCCCGATTCTCTACCGCATCCTGCATGGATGAGAGCGAACCCAGCCAAGATCCAGAACGCGCACGCCTTTTTCATGGTGCCTCCTCCGCAAATGCATATTTTGGCCGGCCTTCGTGAACTCTTGACGATTTTCCTGTTAAGATTTGGTTAGGGGTCTTTTTCTACTGAAACCAGGGACCTGACTAGTTTTTCAACAGTCGGATTCCTGCTAGACACTAGGTGTATTATTGCGTATTGTCGAAGCACAGGCCAGACTCTGCAGCTTTCGCGTCCGGCGGGAGTGCTCCAAAGAGCCAGGAGTACTCCGGGTTGTTGCTCTTATCAGTCTAAGTTTTTGAGCGCTCCATAAAATAGGGTTGGCATGCATCTAAGGGTGTTCGGCTTGAAGTGGATATTCCCCCCGAGAGGTTACGCCCACACAATGTGTAATATGACCCGTTTTGGGTTATGGCTGTCTACATCTCGTCTACATCTCATGAAGTTGCTGAGGACTGCAACACATGAAGCTGCTGAAATTTACATCAACGCTTGCAGAATTGCCCAGATGGGGAAGGAAAATTGCTTGCTAGCATTCGGCAATTCTTAGCTTCTTGACGTGCGCTGCCAACACGCGATTATTTTGGAGGCATTATGAGAATCAGCAAGAGGCCCTCGAAGATAGCGATCCTGTTCCTGCTGTTCTTCATGGTTGCCGCGCTGGCGATTGCGGGTCTGATCGACAAAAAAGGCCACGTCTTCTCCGTCTTTGAGAAGGCTTTCTACCTCACCGACCAGCAACAGGTCTTCATCCGTCCCGGACTTCAGGTGACGATCCAGGACGTGACGATTCCTGCCGACCTGAAGCCGCTGGTGACATTTCTTGTGACCGATTCTCAAGGACAAGCGTTGGATCGGACTGGCGTGCTGACACCAGGCGTGGTCGCCACTAGTTTCATCCTCGCATATTTGCCGCCGGCCGTTGATAAGAGCATCCCGGCATATGTCGATTACAGCACCCGAAAGGTGACCAGCACCGTCACAGGCATCACAACTTATCAGGCGGGGACAGATTCGGGAGGAACTTACGCCTCCTTGGGCAGCGGCGTCTACACCTACAAGTTCGGCACCGTTTTACCGTCCAATTACAATCGTGCGGCAACGCACACTCTCGGGATCTATGCCACGCGGGATCTGAGGCAGTACGGTCTAAGCCTCTATGTGTCGGACGTGACGAAGGACTTCGTCCCCAACGGATCGCCCGTCACTCAGGTCAGGCAGATCGCGCTGACTCAAAACTGCAACCAGTGCCACGACCCGCTGAGTGCCCACGGAGCGACCGGTCGCCAGAACGTGGAGATCTGCATTCTGTGTCACAGCCCGCAAACGATCGACCCGGACACGAACCGCACGGTGGACATGAAGGTATTCATCCACAAAATCCACATGGGCTCTTCACTGCCTAGCGTGCAGGCCGGCACGCCCTACCAGATCATCGGCTACGGCCAATCCGTGAACGACTATTCCGAGGTCGTGTTCCCGCAGGACATCCGCAATTGTCAGACTTGCCATAAGAACTCGGCCCAGACCAACGCCTGGATGCTTTTCCCGAGCATCGAAGCCTGCGGTTCCTGCCACGATGACGTCAACTTCGCGACCGGCGCGAACCATCCTGCCGGCGCCTACTCCGACAGCTCGCAGTGCGCTTCCTGCCACCAGCCGCAGGGGCAGTACGAGTATGATGCCTCCGTCGCCGGGGCCCACACGGTACCTTACAAGTCAAATCAGCTTTTGTACCCCAAGGTCACGATATTGAGCCTCACCAATACCGCTCCAGGCCAGAGCCCCACAGTTCAGTTCAGGCTGACCGACAAGAACAGCAACGATCTAAACCCGGCGCTCTTCAGCGGGAGCACGGGAAGACTTTCTGCAAACATAGCCGGACCGACCACCGACTATACGACCCAGTTGTCGGAAACCATCAGCGGGGCGAGTTACTCCGGCGGCGTGGCGACTTACACGTTCAAGGCCAAGATTCCCTCGGGAGCTACCGGAACTTACGCGATGGAATTCGAGGGATACGTCAATACCACGGTGGTCCAAGGCGGGGATGTGAAAAGCACATTCGTTCAGAGAGATGCCATCGACAACGTGGTGAAGTACTTCGCGGTGACAGGCTCGACCGTAGTTCCCAGGCGCACCGTGGTGTCGCTCACCAACTGCAACGTGTGTCATAACAAGCTGCAACTCCACGGCGGCAACCGAAACCAGATCGAGGCCTGCGTCATCTGTCACAATCCGACGGCAACTGACGTGGCCAGACGCCCGGCCTCCGCTCTTCCGACCGAGGCGATTGACATGCAGATTCTTATCCACAAGATCCATACGGGGGAGGAGCTGACGAACGGGTACACGGTCTACGGCTTTGGCGGCAGCATCAATAACTTCGCTGACGTGGCGTTCCCAGGAGACCGCCGTGATTGCGTGAAGTGCCACGTGGGCACCTCCTACACTGTGCCGCTCCCTGCAGGAGTGCAGCCGGCGGTGACGCCCAGAAACTACTGGACTCCGACGCCGCCGATATCGGCAGCCTGCCTGGCGTGTCATGACGACATCTCGTCGGCGGCTCATGCGTTTCTCAACATCGCCACATTTGGGACCACGCAGGCCGAAGCTTGCCCGGTATGCCACCAAGAAGGGGCAGAGTTCGCGGTAACTCGAGTCCACGCCCGCTAGAGGCTACAATGACGCACACTCGCGCTCTCAGAGTCCTGCTGCTATCCTCAACGGCAGCTCTCCTCATCGGCGTCCTGGCCGGCAACCTCAAGGGGCTGCCGGCCCGGGCCGCGCCCCGGCAATCGGAAACCACCATGCAGGACTGCGGCGCCTGCCACGAGGAGCTGGTCAATGCCTTCACCAAGAACGTGCATGACGTTCTGGAAAAGAGCCCGCTCTATAATCTCGCCAATCCCTGCGAGTCCTGCCACGGTCCCGGCAAAGCGCACATTGACGGCGGAGGCGACAGATCAAAAATCATCGGTTTCAAAGGCAATACGTTCCGATCCTATAACCAGCAGTGCCTGGCATGCCACAAGAAGGACCGTGAGATCACGGGCTTCGACGCCAGCACTCACGCCAAGCAGGGGCTCAATTGCGCGGACTGCCACGACATCCACAAGCCCGCCGCGATGACCCGTTTACTTAAGGATCGCCCCAGCAATCTCTGCATGTCCTGCCACACTTTCCAGAAGGCTCAGTTTTCCAAGCCCTTCCATCACAGGGTCAAAGAAAATGCCATAGAATGCACGGACTGCCACCAACCGCACAGCGGTTTGGATCGCCGCCAGCTCGGCTCCACCCTCTCAGGCGACGAGGTCTGCTTCAAATGCCACACCGAGAAGCAAGGCCCCTTTGTGTTTGAGCACCCGGCCATCCGGCTGCGCGGATGCCAGGGTTGCCATGAACCGCACGGCTCCAACAATCCCAAGCTGCTCGTGCGCTCGACGATGGCCGCCTTGTGCCTGGAGTGCCATTCCAGAAGCCTTGCAACCAAAAGCGTGCTCACTTCGCAGCCGCCCTCGTTCCACAACCTGAACAGTCCGACATACCGGAATTGCACGACCTGTCACGTTATGATCCATGGTTCAGATTTTAGTAGGTTGTTTCTCAAATGACGGCGGGCACTGGAGCAGAAACCATGAATGTGAATCTCAATCTTCGCAAGCCGATCGCTTTCCTCGTCTTTCTTGCGCTGGTTCTGCTCGCCGGCACCATGTGCCCCCTCCCGGCTCAATCCAATCCGCCCGGAACGACGAGTGCGGCAGCATCCGGTGCCGCTGCCGATTTGACGTCTGACAAGAAGGATGCGGAAGCTGCCCAAGCGAAGGCTTCCGCTCAGACCATACCCGCGGAGGGCTTCAAACTAGGCATTTATGAGGGTCATTCCGACTTTGAGGTGGGATACCGCTGGTCCTCTGGAATTTCCGGCAGTGATCAGATGTTCCGAAGCCAGGTGAACCTCTTTGACGGAGCGCGACTCCTAGACTCCCGCGTGACGCTCCGCTCCACTCCGGGCAAGGGCCTGTTCGACAGGATGGATCTGTCGTTAAACAACTGGGGAGATCCCTACAATGGCCTTCGCTTCAACATCAGCCGCATGGATCTCTACGATCTCCGGGCCAGCTATCGCGACCTCAACTACTACAACTTCATATCCACCTTCGCCAATCCCCTGCTCAGCCAAGGCAACCTGTTCGCCCAGCACAATCTCAACGTCAATTACCGGATGTCTGATTTAGAGTTGCGGCTCTTCCCCAACCACAAAATCGTCCCCTTTGTTGGTTACTCCCATACGGGCGCTGGCGGTCCCGGATTCGCTACGGTCGAGTCGACGGGAAACGAATTCCTCCTGCAAACCCACTGGGAATACTCCGCCGACGAGTATCGGGGCGGTGTCCAGTTTAACTTCGCAACGTTCAACCTGACCGTCGAGGAAGGATACCGGTACCTGAAGAATGACACCGGCGTGACCAACGACGATCAGCCCCAAGGCAACGAAGGCACGAAAACCTACCTTGGCCAGACCATTACCCTCTCTTCCTTGAATCGTGGCTACCACGGGCGCACCAAGCTGCCGACCTCTAAGATCCTCGCCAAGTTCACGCCCTTTCACAATCTCCGCATGACTGCTCGTTACCTGTACACGATGGGCGACGTGGATTCATCTATGGGTGAGATCCGCGCGGGCAATTTAGTCGATCTCACGGATTTCCTGATCTACGGTGCCGCAGCCGATGGTTTCAACGGCCGCGCCAAAAAGCCAAATCACAATGGGTCCTTTCTCATCGAGTATTCTCCCTCCTCTCGTATCACCATTTCGGACAAGGTTGATACCCTCGATTATCACATTTCCGGGACCGGTCTGTTCTCAACCCTTCTCCTAAATGCTTCCTCGCTCCTCGGCCCAGGCCCGACAACCAGCACAACCGTAACCAGCCTTCTCAACACCGAATTCGTTTACAGTGAAGTGGGCAATCAGGCGCAGGCGGAAATCGACCTCGTTCATGGCCTCGCCGCGCGCGTCGGCCACCGCTACACCTTTCTGGACGTCACTAACAACGACTCCGAGGATGCGGCTACCACAAGTGTCTCCCGAAACACCGGGCTCGTCGGTCTTGTCTACCGTCCCGGCAACTGGCTCCGTCTCGACATCGGCTACGAGAACACCCAGACCAACCGCCCCGTGACGCGCACCGACTTGTTCAACTACGACCGCTTCAACATAGACCTGCGCACCGGATCTTGGAAGGGCTTCAGCTTCAACGGCAGGATCTCCCTTCAGAACAACAGACTCCCCTCCAGCGACATCAACTTCAAGGGGCGCAACCAGAACTACATTGCCGGACTGAGCTATGAGCCCGCCGAGCGGCTCAGCCTCGGTCTCGATTACTCCCGGTCGAATCTGTTTTCCGATCTCCTCATCGTCGTGCCGCAGAAGCTGCTGACAGCCCCCTCGATCTTCAACGAACGCGTCTCAGGGATAGGCGGCAGGCTCGGGCTCGGCATCTACCGGAGCTTGAAAGCTGAGATCGGCTATCGAGGCATCATCAACAGGGGAAACGCCCCGCTTGACTATCACCAGCCATACGCAACTCTGTGGATCCCGCTGAGGTTCAAAGTGGCACTCAAGCCCTCGTGGCAATACTTCGACTACAACGACAAGTTGTCCGGCCTGGAAGACTACAAGACCCACTTGGTGACCATCTCCTTGGTTTACTCCCGTTAGGGCACGGCCGCTGCCTGAAGGCGGTTCGATGCCCGCCCAACGGAATGCTTTTCCCACGCGTGACCAAAGGGAGGCGTTCCATTCGTCAGAGTCTCCAAGTCGCAAATCAAAAATACTTCCGCACCGGCCTTTCGCGCCGCCAAGCGCATGAAAAGGGCTTCGCCCATGCAGCGATAGTTGACGACATGGCCAACTGTGTGCGATCCTAAACAGTTTTATAGGCCGAAAAAATCAGCGCCCTTTCCCCGGGAAGGGAAAGGGCGCCGCTCGGGTGTAGGTGGGTATTAAGGGTGGAAAGGAGGTTTGTATGTCGGAACGATTCTCCTTCTTAGGGTTGTAATTTGCTCTATCCAGAAGAACTAAATACGCAACCGGTGTGCCACGGGCCGGGGACCCATTTCGTCGAGCATTATCCTACTTGTTTCCAATGGCTTAATATGGAACCATTACACGGGTGGTATTGAAAACTTAATCACTCAATTGGGTGATCAAACCCAAGATTTATGGAATTTAACCCGAGTTTTCCAAGGGAAATCCCCAAGAATCGGCAGGAATAACCCGATTGCGTTGCAGCTGAGTCCCCGGGTAATTGCAGAGCGATTGTCGGGCCCCCGGCAGGTCCACGTATAACGATGATATCGAGCTTCAAGCAAGAAACAAAGTCTCAGCCAGCAGCCCGGACAGAGGCCGAGCCGAATCGGCCGTCTAAAGGGGAGTTGATCACGGCCAGCGTACATGCGGAAGGCGAGCGAGTCGATCGCTGTCTGCGGTCAATCAGCGAAACGGGCTGCGAGCTCGAGCGAGCTTCACTCGACGCCATTATTACGACTGACCCGGAAGGGAAGATCCTATCCTGCAGCGCAGCAGCATGCGATCTGCTGGGCATCCTGCCGGGCGAAGCCATCGGCCGGCACGTGAGCTCATTTTATGCCGGTGGAATTGGGGAAGCGCGCCTTGTGATGCAGCAACTGAAGGATAAAGGACGCATTCGGGACTACATCACCGAAATCCACACGCCCGCCGGCCGCCGCACTCCGATAGCGCTGTCAGCGTCCGCCGTCCGAAACAGCGCGGGAGAGATCATCGGCACGCTGGGCGTCGCCCGCAATTTGACAGAAATCCGCCGGCTCGAAGATGAGCTCAACAAGAGAAACAGGTTCATGGCCAACATCCTTCAGGATTCGGCCGACGCCATCATGACGATGGATCCTGAAGACAACGTCACTTCCTGGAACCGCGGAGCCGAGGCAATCTTCGGGTACAGCGCGGCGGAGATGATCGGCAAGTCGGTCAGCATCATCATACCGCCCGACCTGCGGGAGGCGCAGGAGCTGAAGCAGCTCAGGGAAAGGTTCCGGGCGCTCGGCGTGGTCCGTAATTATCAGACGGAGCGCATCACGAAAGACGGCCGCCGCATCCAGGTGATCTTCACTCGCACGGCAATCCGCGACGATCAGGGCAACATTGTCGGAAGCTCATCGGTGCTCAAGGATGTGACCTCGTACCGGAACATGGAGCGACAGCTCGCAGACGCCGCCCATCTTGCAACGCTCGGCGAGCTGTCCGCCGGGCTGGCCCACGAAGTCAAGAACCCACTGGCGGGGATCAAGGGAGCCATTGAGGTCATCCGCGATTCCATTCCCGCCAGCGATATTCATCGCGAGATCCTCGGCGACGTGCTGCATGAGGTCAACAGAATCGACAAGATCGTGCGCGACCTTTTGGGATACGCCAAACCGAAGCCCCCTTCGCACTCTGACGTTCAGCTCGAGGAAACCGCGCAGCGCATCGTGGCGATGGTGGAAAAATCCGCCAAGAACGATGCGCTCGTCATTCGGCTTCACAAGCTTACCCCCGTGCCTGGATTCACCGGCGATGAGACCCAACTCGAGCAGGTGCTGCTGAATCTTCTGCTGAATGCGCAGAAAGCGATGCCCACGGGGGGCCACATTGACGTGAGGCTATGGCACGATCCGGCTGAAGGGACGGTGCGCTTTGAGGTCGAGGACGACGGGCCGGGAATCCCCGAAGAAGTTCGCAAACGGCTGTTCCAGCCCTTTTTCACCACGCGAACCGACGGCACCGGATTAGGGCTGGCAACCTGTTTGAAAAACGTGCAATATCATGGCGGCTCCATCGAGGTACAAAGTGAAGTCGGGCGCGGCACGAAATTCATCGTGACCCTCCCGCTGGTGTCGCGTCTCTAAGACTATGCCCAAGGAAACGATTCTCGTGGTTGATGACGAGCGCCTGGTGCGCTGGTCGCTCCAGCAGAAGCTGGAACAGTGGGGCTATCACATCAGTCTGGCCGAAGACGGCGCCACGGCCCTTGCGCGCGCGCAGCTGGACAATCCGGATTTGATCACGCTCGACGTGAAGCTCCCGGACATGACCGGCATTGAGGTTCTTTCAGAGCTGAGAAAACGCAATGTTCAGGTGCCCGTCATCGTGATCACCGCTTTCGCCGTCGTCGACGATGCCGTGCGCAGCCTCAAGCTGGGCGCCTACGACTTCATTGAAAAGCCGATCAACTTCGAGAAGCTTGAGAATGCGCTCCGCAATGCTCTCGAGACGCGGCGCTTGCGCACCGAGGTCGCGCGCACGCATGAAATCCAGCGCAGCGAGTGGAGTGTCGATCACATCATCGGGACGTCCGATCACATTCGGGAGGTGGTAGAGCTGATCAGGAAGCTCGCCGCCAGTGAAGCTTCCACGATCCTTGTCCAGGGAGAGAGCGGCACCGGCAAAGACCTCGTAGCACACGCCATCCATTATGAATCGTCCCGGCGCGATCGCCCTTTCTACGCGATCAATTGCGCGGCGATTCCCGAAAACTTGATGGAGTCCGAGCTGTTCGGCCACGAAAAGGGAGCGTTTACCGACGCCCGCACTCAGAAGAAGGGGATGTTCGAGATGGCCGACGGCGGCACTCTCTTCCTGGACGAGATCAGCGAAATGAATCTTGGAATGCAGGCCAAGCTGCTGCGGGTTCTGGAAGGCCAGTCATTCCGAAGGGTCGGCGGAGTAAAGAACATTAATGTCGACGTCCGGGTGATAACCGCTTCGAACCGCAACCTCGAGGACGCCGTGCGCGCCTCCCGCTTTCGCCAGGATCTCTACTTCCGTCTGGCGATCATCCCTTTGACACTGCTGCCGCTGAGAGATCACAAGGTGGACATCCCCCCTCTCCTGGATCACTTCATCCGTCACTACAACCAGAAATTCCACAAAAACATCCAGGGCCTCACCAAAGAGGCCGAAGAGCTGCTGATGAATTACGACTGGCCCGGAAACATCCGGGAATTGCGCAACGCCATCGAAAGAGTGATGATTCTCGCCGAGGGAAACCGCGTGGCAGCCAAGCATCTTCCTATCCGCATCTCTGAAGGTGGAATCCTCCCGGTGCCTATGAGCGGGGGTTCGGAGAACGGAGGCATCCGCCTGCCGGCAGGCGGAACCTCGCTGTACGAAGTGGAGCGCGAATTGATACGCCAGGCACTGGAGCAATCCCGCGGCAACAAGACGATGGCCGCAAAGCTGCTGCGCATCACCCGCGACACTCTGCGCTACAAAGCGAAGAAGTACCACCTCAAGTAAACACACCCCAAGTCCTGAGACGCGCGACAAAATTCTCTCTGCACCGGGATGTTTGTCTTAAATGGCCGCACTCATGGTGCGTATCTCTGCGAGGATGTCGCCTGATTCAAGGCTCACAGACAAGCAAGTCCCCAGCAACATCCCGATCCGCGACATCGGAATTCCACGCTTGGTGCGGAGAGCATGCCAATCGGGCTTGGGCGGAAGCCTGAGGCTGTATCGCAAGTCGTGCCCCTCGTCAAAAAGGCGATACGCTCCTCGGATCCGCAGAAGGTGATAGGGAGAGTCTTCGACGAACTTCTCCCTGACGGGTGC
>Ga0315282_10007458_pt1 | contig 17952 bp, 21 predicted proteins | sample YL17G07_20_MG_FD_203693 | JGI IMG/M metagenome (GOLD analysis project Ga0315282, IMG submission 203693) | Sediment microbial communities from Yellowstone Lake, YNP, Wyoming, USA - YL17G07_20 | ecosystem: Environmental > Aquatic > Freshwater > Lake > Sediment | place: USA: Wyoming | collected... | reverse complement strand
TGGGGGAGGGGACGTCCTTCCGGCTGGAGTTCCCCACGGCAAGGAAACCTGTCAATGTCTCCTAAGGGCTCGATCCTGGTCATTGATGACGAACAGGAAATCCGTGAGAGCCTCGAACAGCTCCTGAAGCTGGAGGGCTACCAGGCGGACACCGCCGCCAGCGCGCAGGAGGGCTTGAGAAAAATCGAGGGTGGGGTCTTTGACCTGGCCCTGCTCGACATCAGCCTGCCTGACGGCAACGGTCTGGAGGTGCTGAAATCCATCAAGCGCGAGACCCCCGAGACCGGCGTCATCATGATCACCGCCTATGATTCCAGCCAGATGGCCTTCCAGGCCTCCAAGGAAGGGGCGGAGAGCTACATCACCAAGCCCTGGGATAACGACAAGCTCCTGCTGGAGATTCGCAACGCCCTGGACAAGTCGCGCCTCCAGGTCGAGAACGTGCAGCTTCGCCGCGCCCTCAAGCGCTTCGGTCTGCCCAACATCGTCGGCAAAAGCGAGAAGATGCAGAAGATCTTCGACCTCATCACCCAGGTCGCGGCGAGCCGCGCCACGGTGCTGCTGACCGGCGAGAGCGGCACGGGCAAGGAACTGGTGGCCAAAACCATCCACGCCACCAGCCCGCGCGCTGACAGGACGTTCGTTCCCGTCAACACCGGCTCCATGCCCGTGGACCTGCTCGAAAGCACGCTCTTCGGCCACGTCAAGGGCGCTTTCACCTCGGCCATTGCGACCAAACGCGGGCTCTTCGAGGTGGCCGACCAGGGCACCATCTTCTTCGACGAGATCGGAACGGTGGGGGTCGAAACCCAGGCCAAACTCCTGCGCGTGATCCAAGAACGTGAGTTCATGCGACTGGGGGGGACGGAAACCATCAAGGTGGACGTCCGCATCATTGCCGCCACCAACTCGGACTTGCGCAAAATGGTCCTGGAGGGCAAGTTCCGCGAGGACCTTTACTACCGGCTGAACGTCATCATCATTTCCTTGCCATCCCTGCGCGAACGCAAGGAAGATATCCCCGCGCTGCTCGATCACTCCCTCAAGAAATTTTCCGAAGAGAACGCGCGGCAGGGATTGCACTTCTCCCCCGAAGCCCTGAAAGTCCTGATGGATTACGATTGGCCGGGAAACGTGCGCGAGCTGGAAAATGCCGTGGAGCGCGCCGTGGTTCTCTCCTCCTCGCCTGTGCTTGGCCCCGAGCTCCTTCCCGAGCAGCTCTTCCAGAACGGCACGCATGCCACCAGCCCCCTTCCCACCGAAGACATGGACGGGCGGTCACTCTTCGAAATCGTGGAATCGTGCGAACGGCGCATTATCCTCGACATGCTGGCGCGCACGAAATGGAGCCAGACCGAAGCCGCCGAACGCTTCAAGATCCCCCTCTCCACCCTCAACCAGAAAATTAAACGCCTCCAAATCGACATCAAACGCCGCCGGGAAGCGTAGAAGGTAGCGAAGAGTTGGTTTGTAACTCTGCGGCTTTTCTGTGTGGCGCCGCTCGGAGCCTGCCCCGATTGCGTCGGGGAGCGGCGTCTTTCGCCGCTCCCAGGGCGGGGACGGGTGAGGGATTGCAGCGAGTTCATATCGCCACGTCCTTGATTCCCGCCCTCGCCCTCCGGGAGAGGGTGCCCCGCCGGCCGGGGCAGGTGAGCGGGCGTACCGGCGATTCACATGGCTACATTCCCAAGCAGGTCGCTGCGCTTGGCGCCCTGCGCCCCAGAGCCGGCTTCGGGCGCTGGGGCGCCTTCCCAACCGTGGGCATTTGTGTTGACCCGGAACCGACGGTTAATTCCCATTTGGAATTAACCGTGGCTGCGCACTACCAACTTGCCGAACCGCCTTGACAAACACGTGAAAAGCGATTAAAAAGGCCACATCGCAAGCGTTGAACGCTCCGGATTGAAGAAGCGGGTTTTTACTGGCGTGCTTTCACCGAACTGGATGAATCAACACGTCACACGTACACCAGATGAAATGGAGACTACACTTGCCTAGCGTTGCCGAGGGCGGTAGGCCTCCCGGGAAGCGGAAGCGCGCGCGCTCAGAGTCATCCCAGCTCGACCTGTTCTCCCGGCCTGAAATCATAATCCCGACCATGGACTCCGTCGTCTTCATTTGTGGGACCCACGGCACGGGTAAGAGTTCAATTGCGAGTGCGCTGGTTGAGGAAGGTTTCCATCTGTTCCGTGGGACCAGCGATGACCACCGAAATCCGTGTGCAAAGAGCACATACCGGCGGCAGGCTTGGCGCGTAGCCCTATATTTCGCTGATGCGATGGAGCTGCTCGAAGGTCAAGATACCTGCACCATAGCTGAACGTTGCATCTTGGACTGGGTGAGCTACACAGAAACCTTTTACCGACTTAACTGGCTATCAGGGGGAGACTATAAAGAACTGATGCACTACTGGCGGACTCTCTTTGCCAGGGAAGAGTTAAAGCCAGTGAATGTAATTTACGTTGCGCCGCCGGTTGATTGGACAAAGGCAAGAATCATCGAAAGATGGAATAACGAGAAAAGAAAATGGAATGAGGGTGACTTTAACTACCTCGAGACCTTGTCACGAGTGTACGACGAAGTATTCTGCAGGGAGCGGGTATCGCACTTGCTGCGCGTGACCGCGACAGACTTTCAAGAGAGGCTCGACTTAGCAAAAGAGTTCTTATCCTCCCTATGCTTGGCCCCTCAAAAGAAGGCCGTGTCTGTTCCTCTTCCGGGCGGATCGTCTGTGCCTTCGCTCGACAAGGGCACATGGCTGAATTAGATTGCGCTCTGCACTAAGATGCTTCGATATTTGTTATTTCCGGGGCTTATAGGTGGGGGTCTCGTGCTTATCGGTTACCTTTGTCTGTTCATTCTGATCCCTTGGAGCCTCAACAGAAAAGATGCAATCCGGACAGAGTTTCTGTCTGGCAAAGCAGCATATTGGACAATTATGTCTGGCCTGGTTTTGCTCCTGAGCACCTCCGTCGTTGCTCTAGTCCGATTCTTGTGGAGTAAGTAGCCATGTATCTCAGTGGGGAAGAGATCTTCAAACGAAGAGATGAATTATTTCCAGACATAAGCCTATTCGACAAAGCCCACCTCCAGGAGGCTTCATACGACTTGCGTTTGGGAGAGCAGGTCTTCCTTTCAGATCAAAAAACACCGCTGCAACTCTCGGACGACAATCCATTCGTGGTAATTCCCCCCGGAGAATTTGCACTTCTCATGTCGTACGAGAAGATCAGTGTTCCAAGGACACTCATCGGCTTCATCACCATCCGGCTGAAGTATAAATTGCAGGGCCTAATTAACGTGTCTGGTTTCCATGTCGACCCACGTTACAGCGGGCACTTGATTTTCTCGGTTCAAAATGTTGGACCAAACGATATCCGGCTGTTTTACAAAAGCGAACCTGTTTTTACTGTGTTTTGGGCTGAGGTGAAGGGAGAAATCCCAGCGGGTGTCGAGAAAAAGGGTCCAAGGAAATCGCATAACAGGATTTCCGGTGAGCAAATGAGCCAGTTGGGCGGCGGAAGTGTAACTTTGGGAACACTCAAGAGGGATATCGAGACGCTTGACCATATTGTAAAGGTCTATGCGCCGATCCTAATTGCGCTCTTCCTATCAATCCTCGGGCTCCTCATTAGCAGGACCTTCCGCTGATTCATTCCAAAAGGACCGGCTCTCGACTTGTTTAGGACAGCGGCTGAATTTGAACTAGCTCTGTGGCGCTCCCGAGACGCTGCCAATCGGGGTCGGCACCCGAGGAGAAGGTCCCTGCTCTGAACACTGCCTGTGCGAGACAGCCCGAATGGTCACCGGCGCGTGGTACAGCAGCGCTTACGTGCGCTAGGAATCGTGACCTTGCCAGAATTTCCGAGAGGGACATATGAATAACCGACAAGCACGCATCACCCGGGTAGTCATAATCTTTAAAAGCGTCGCAGGGTAAAACCCTTCCCCGGAAGTCTATCGTAAGAACGCCGCCAGCAGCAGCACAAGGGGCGTAGTCCAATCCCAGCATGTTCATGGGAGAGCCAAGCCGAATTTCAACCCCTGAAGTGGACCGAATCCGGTTAACGGCGCCTGCTAACTGTTGGTACTCCTCACTCGTTAGGTTCTCCTCGACAAAGATCGTTCGAGCTCTTCCATGCGGAACTAGCCGTAAAATACTGATTCTGCTTACACCCAATTCTTCAGCTAGTGCTGCAACGCTCGTGAGCTCCCGAAAATTTCGTCGAAATGCTACCAAATGTATTTGGCATTTCAGGCCCGAGGTACGTGCATTCTTAATTGCTTGGATCGTAGCATCCAAGCTCGGGAAACCTGTGACCGTGTTGTGAATCCGTGCGTCCGTTGAGTAGACGCTGAATATCAAACGAGCGACGCTCAGTTCGCCCAAGACAGCAGCCTCCTCCTCACTTAGCGGCGAAAACCGGTCGCTCGTCACTCCCGATGTATATATCTGAGTTGCTATGCTCGCGCTCTTACACTCCAACAGGACATCCTGAAGCCATGGGTAGATAAGCGGCTCTCCCCCCGAGAAGGAAATTTCTTTTACTCCCAGGAAGCGGGCCTCTTGAATTACTCGACGAACCACCTCACTGCTGAGGTGTATTAGCGCTTTCGGAGATGAGTTGCTCGAGCAGTGCACACATGCAAGTGGGCACTGCTGGGTCAGTTCTATTTTTATTTCCCTTATCTGACTCACGCGTTCGACCTCACGACTTCGTTAAGTGCCTTTCTACACCTCTCAGTAAGCTCTCCTATCTCTCGCTTCGAAAGTGCATCTATCTCGGCATGGGTTGAGTGGCAAACGAGCTCACCGACACGAAGCTTGGCCTCCTTTGCTATGAAGTTTTGCATCGCGGAAAGCCCAACCAGGTTTCCGTATGCCCTCTGGAAGTAATAGTGGTTCCTGTAGAGGGCGACGGCGTGAAGCAAGCCGGAATGCCGGTCCAGTTTGAAACTAATGTGGCTCAGGCAAGGAAATCTCATCATATGGGAAAGTCGAGAGTCGGCCCTCGGGTCGTAAATCGAGATTTCGTACACGCACTTGTCAGATGTGGGGCGCTTCAGTTTGCCGACAACGGCTTCTAGTTGATTCATCTTCTTTCCCCACTCGCCATTCCAGCTTATTATTCGTTCGAAGTACGTTCCACGGTTGTTGCGCCAGAACCGGCGTAACGTCGGCACCAGTCGTTCATACCGTTGATAAAGCTCGTGGCGGTCCTGTGACATCAAGAATAGAGCCCATGGGAATAGGGTGTTCGCGACCGTCTCAACCGTCTGCAATCCGTGTCTCTCAAGGCACAGGTTCAAGACTTGGCGAACAGCCGGGATCTCGTCCCCCGGGTTCACCACAACCACTAGGTTGAATTCTTCGTGGCCGCGTTGCTGTGCCAAATGTTCCACCGCTCTCAACCATACCTCGGAGAGGCCTGTCCCTTCGACGAAGCTAGACACGTTCTTTGGCTCCCAAAAGTTGCCAAGCGCCCTCAGTGTACTTCTCGATGTATCCCCTCGATAGGTAACCGTAACCTTCAACTCCCCATCGGTTCCCCCAACTGTTACGAATTAGGATAGCACTGAAGTGAGTTTTGGGGTGCGCTGCAGTGGCAACAGCACAGACTAAATGCAGTCCCAGGAACTGATCTTTCTCAGGGTCAGGAGCATGTATGAATCCGTCGACCGGAAATAGAAACGGCGACCAGAGTTCCACCCCGAGCGCAAAGGGTCCGTTCGTTAACAAGAAGGACTCCATATCGTGGAATGTCGGAACTGAAGGATTGGCAAAGGCATCTGCTCGATATTTCATGGCGGACATGGCACTTTGGGGCGGCGCATATGCGCTCTTTCGTTGGTCGAGCGTCGAATCGTATGGCCACGCACTTTCAACCGGCTGACCTGTTGTGACAACTGCCTCGCAAGCCGTGTTGGGGTCGACACCATCCGTATTGATACCCTGCCGCTGGATCGTTGCCCAGTGCAGGAATTCTTCTGACAGATCCATCGAAAAATCCCTCAGTTGTTCGTTTAGGAACGTCAGTGAAAAGCTCACGCAAGTGTTGCGTTGACCTTGATCACCAACAGGAGGAAACTTGGTCTGAGCCTCTTCCACTGTCACAGACTCCAGGTACGTCAAGCTGCAGATGCCAAAAGCAGTTCAGGGTCATACAAACCGACACGATTGGCTTGCTCGCACTTGAGTTGCACATTTAATTCTTTCGCGACCGAGCTCTCCCATGGGCGGCGCAAGGTTAGCGTCAGCTGAAATGCCCCCGGTTCTCGAGGCCGGAGGGTTATTCTTCGGATCCCCTTCGTTCCGTATCGATGTCCGGCCTCCTGCTCCAGGAACCTGTTCTCCACAACTTCGAATATGCCTGATTCTGGGGCCTGCCAAACAAACCCGGTCGAGGGGACTTCGACCAGCTCAGCGACGAGGAAGTCATCAACACATGGGTGGAGCGTTTGGCCGTCATGCGCTTCGCTTATCTTCCAAACGTCCCTTTGGCCCTCGAAATACCCTAGGTTGAGTTTTGTTGCCTTCGGTTTAGTCGCGAGGAGGTTGGTCATCCAATCGTAATTTATCCTTTTTAAGTTGTACAAATGACGGCACGTCGCCTCGTAACTCGTTCGGAGAAGTAACGAGAGCTCGTACACGTCTATGGGGTCTATTGTGCCCAAGGAAATGCTCAGAACTCCTGCAAAGCGATCTAACAACTGGGGTGGCATGAGGAACCAGCTGGCAAATGCATCAGCCACCCTTTCATTTGCCTTGCGAAAATGCTCTCGTGATCGAGGTAACTCGTGCAATAGATCGAGTGTTCCCGCGTCGCGGCGCAGAAAATGGCAATACTCGTGTGCAGTGGTGTACCGCTGCCTGCTCACAGGATGGTTCGAATTGACAGCAATTCCGTGCACATCGTTTGTTTCTTGGGGAGGGAGGTAGTAGCCTTCGATTGCCTTCAGAGGTTGAAAAAGCAGGATTATCTCGTTTCTTCGGATGTGGCCAAAGATATCTACTGCCTCCGTGAAGTTAGTCCCGGCACGCTGGTGCTCGCGCAGGGCGAGATACATGCCAATTCTGTTTGCCTCAGTCCATGTCCCTCGCATTTTTCACCTAGCGTGCCTGACTCCTTCTTGCGGCTCCGTAATGCTTCAGGAATTCGGCGAAACGGAGAACCTCTTCCTGATCGTTTTCAGAGAGGTCCTTCACTGTCCTTGTCAGGACGGAAATCGATTGGTCAACAGGCTGGTCAACACCGAGGAAGTATTCGACTGGGTATTTGTAGAGGTCTGCAAACCGAGCAAGCTCTGCTGCACTAACCCGCCTGCGTCCCCCCTCGATTTCGGACACTGCGGGACGTGAAATTTTGACCCAATCTGCAACTTGCTGTTGCGAGAGGCCCAGGAACTCACGTACCCGTCGTAGCCTTTCCGCTATTATTTTGTCATCTGGTGTGGCCATTTTATTTTTCCACTCCCTTTTCGATTTGGTTTTGGAGTAGCTCTAAAATACCTGCCATAGAAATGAACTTCTTCTGGTTGTCATCCACGAATATGTCCGGAGATAATTCGACTCCAAATTCCTCTGCGACAGACGTAATAATTTCCACGCCGATTAGGGAGTCGAATTTGAGTTCCTGAAGTGGTTTTTCGCGCGACTTCTTTAGCACGTCCGGGTGAGCTTTCAGAATCTCTGCGAGCCTCTGAGTAAGCGCATCTTCGGCGGCCTGCCTATCCCATTTGGCCATAATCATCACTCCGACCGTAAGATCTTCCAACACAATATGGCATTGGCGTTCGATTGTCAAGCACTTTTTTAATATCTTGATGTAATTTCTTACAGGATTCGGCTGCGGTTGGGGGGTCCGGTTTCAGGTGGCAGGTGCGGGAGGGTAGGTGTCGGGTGTCGTGCCGGGTGCCAGGGACCAGAAGTACGCGTGCCGGGCTGAAGCCCGCGTCCGCAAAAGCCTCTACGAAAGCACGTTTTGACACACACCCTGGGAATGTGTTGGGCCCTCCGCTGGCTGGCGCAGAGCGTGGGTTTTGAGGGTCTACCCTTCGGCTTTGCTCACGGTTCGGCGTCGCTCACCGTCCCGAGCATGAGCCGAGGGAGGGCCATGAGCGTGTCGAATGGCGATCTGCCGAAGGGACGCGCTCGCCGCAGTCCTCCGATCGCGTGACGGCTCTTCGCGCGCGGCGGGGAGCCGAGGAGCAATGCAGCGGCCCGGGGGGCGTCAGTAGCTAGCCCCTACCAAAAGGCTAGCCATGACCGTGGAGACCCCCCCAGGGGCCCCGAGTGGGGCATTATGCCACGCCGTCGGTGCTTAGTCAGCTGTCGAGGAGAGCTTGTAACCAATTGATACTAAATGGGATCAAGGGGAATCGAATGCAAAGACCCCCCAGCCACGGAGAATGCTGGCACAAACGGGACTGTCCCCAAACGCCAGCGGCGCAGACGCTGGCTCTCGAGTGTTGGCGAGTGGTCACCCGCAGAAGGGGACTTTACACCTTGATGAAGATCTTCCGCTTGTACAGCCAGTAGCACAGGTACCAGAGCACCAGCATGACCGCGCAGCTTTGGGCTACGGGGGCCAACGTACCGACAAACTTGAAGCCGCCGCTGAACGCCTCGATCCAATTGTCAATCGCGCCCCTGATTAGAAAGCCCGCTGAGTAAATGAAGATAGAGTTCATCCCCACCACAACCAGCGGGAAGGCAGGCTTCTGCCATCCCAGGACATCGATCAGGATGATGAAGGCGAGCATTATCAGCAGAACCCAGCCCGTGCTGTAAAGGGTCCAGGAGGCCGTCCAAAGCCTCTTCACGATGGGAATGACCAGCGACAAGGCCAGGCCACTGGCGAACGCAACGACCATGGCAATCGCCAGGATCTTCAGCTTCTGGGCGCGGGTTTTTTGCGTCCTGAGCAGCATGCCGGTCCAGGCGCCCAACAGCGTGGTGACAATGCTGGAGACGAAATTGATGGTCACGTAGTAGCCCGAGTAGTTGTAACCGAGCAGAGCTTTGTCGATCACCTGACCGATGTTTCCCTCCTTGGAGAACGCTCCCTGCGGCCCTGGAAAGATGAAGAACAGCGCGGAGTGAAACGCCAACAGCAGTACGGCGCTCATCACCTGCCAGCGGAATTTCAACTGCAAGATAAGGTAGGTGAAGAAATAGGTGAAGGCGATCTGGGAAAGCACGTTGATGAGCTGGAAGCGGATTCCATAGTGACGGTCCGCCACGATTATTAAGAACTGGCTGAGCAGGATCAGCTTCAGGGCGCGGCTGGCGACGTGGTAGAAGTTCTGCCGGGGAGTGGCGCCCAGCTCCCTGCGGCGCGCCAGAGCGAAGGGCATGGCCACGCCCACCATGAACATGAAGGAGGGCTGGATCAGGTCCCAAAAAACCGCGCCCGTCCATTCCACATGGTCAAACCATGAGGCGATCCTTCCATAAGTGGGGTCGTGCTGGAGCGCCCCCAAGCCAAAGGCTTCGGAGGCCAGCATGAACATGATGAATCCCCGGAAGGCATCGAGGGCGACGTAACGTTCCGCGCCGGCAGGTCTTGGCGGCGCTGGCATGGTAGATTCGGTCGGTGGAACAGCGGCGGTTAGAGTTGACATGGGGCGGATTCTAGCACAGCCCCTTGTCTGTCAAGCCTCACTTCAGGCGTATTTTCAAAAAAGTGAAGGGCAGGAAAATCGCAATAAGGGACCGAGTGGGCTGTTCTACCTCCCACAGGGGTGCAGGACTTTGCAGCCTGTGAAACGCCGGTTGACCTCGGGATGCGACTTGCTGCACACGCGGTCTCCGCCAGGTTAACCCTCGATCTCCAGCGTCACCGGAATCATGTTCAAGCCGTAATAGCGGCCGTCGCCGCTGAAATCTCCGGCGCAGGCGGCTCCGAGAAAATGACGGCGTGTCAAACCGACTCTCCGGTTCATGAATGCCTCCTTATCCGGCATGATTGGTAACCCTTTTTGCGAGGTAGGGGCGGGGCGTCCAGCTTAGCCGGGAGTCGCCAAGGCGCTCCTTCCCACTTCCGCCCCCCGGAGAATTCCAGCACCGTGACCGAATGTGCGGGGAAGCGATACGACAAAGGTAGCCCTTCGAGGGGAACCTGCCTTTCCCGAATATTCACATTATCGCTGCTGCCGTAAGGGTTGGCCGCGACCTTATCCTTACCGTTCAGTTCCCAGACACGCGCCACGGTTCCCGACTGCGGTCCCCAGCTCTTTAATGGTTCACGCCTGAACCGTAAAGCTCGACGGCCTGCGCTGCCCCTCCTCCGTAGTACTCCTGGTGGTCGACAAAGTAGCGAGCGTTTGGACCCTGCCCGTTGATGAGCTCCCAGTAGTGATTGGCGATGCGCTCCTCCGGCGCCCAACCGTCGGAGACTCCGTCCCGGTTGGCATCTCCTTGCTCAAACTTGCGGTCTCGGAGCAGCTCCGCCCACAGGCCGCCCTGGATGGTGTTGTACTCGTGTTCAATAAACTGCCCGAAGATGAACGGCTGCACCTTGCCGGTTACCTGTGCGGCGTCCACTTCGATGCTCGCGCCGGTCGGGGTCGCGGGGGCGGCAGCGCGCGCACTCGGTTAGATTCCAAGGATCAATAGCAGGATAAGCAGGCGAGGACGACCCGAGGAAGCAAGCCAAGGTCGAGGGGGAAGCATGTTCGTCGCGGTAACTTAGATTACTTTCGCCAGATGTTCGAGCCCGCCGATTCATCCCGGCAGGATCAGCCCCTGAATGGTCTGGAAGCGCTGGGTCTCGAAAAAAAGAAAGGCAATCAGCGTGGCGTTGTACGCCAGGTGGAGGATGTAGCTGGTGGCCAGCGAACCCGTGAGGCCTCGGCCCAGCGAGAACGCAAAGCCAACCAGCGCGATCATCAGGACGTGATGCCAGGCGCCCCAGTACTCGGGGACGTGCAGGCCGGCAAACAGCAACGTCGTCGTCACGATCGCGAAGCGAAGCCCCAGCAATGAGTCAAACATGGAAAAGAGCACTCCGCGGAAGACCAGCTCTTCCATGAAGGGCGCGATGAAGACTGCAAATGCCGCCACCGCGTAAGCCGAGCTTGGGGAGCTGAACAATCGCTCCAGCGGAAAACTATCCCTTTCCGGCAGGAGCGTGGGGGTATAGCGCGTGGCAAAGGCCAAGAGAACTCCACCCAGCAAGAACTGCACTCTCCTCGCTTGGACGGGCGGCCGCCATTTCAGCGCCTTCCAAAACGGCCAGCGGTGGTTGACCACCACCAGGAGGTAGATGAATCCCAGCAGTAATGCATAGAAAACCGTCTGAAAAACTACCAGGAAGAATGGATTCTGTTCAACGGCAGTGAGGGAAACCCGCCAGCCCCTCGCTGCCTTGAGGCCGAAGTAGCCGGCGAGAACGAGGAAGTCAGTAAGCAAGAACGCCAGAACAACAAAGCCGATGAAAACGGCGAGGTCTGAGGGCTTCCACTCGACTTGCGCCTCGGAAGGCAAGGGGGTGAGCGAGACGCCAGGAAGGGCCGGCGAATCTGGCGAGACGGTTTCGCCCGGGTTTCCCATTACCGGCCGCGTGTCCTTTCCGGCAGCGCCGCGGCCAGTAGCGGAACCATCAATTCGTGGTGGCCGGTCAGGGCGTAACCGTGGCTTGCCCGGCGACCTGCCTTTTCCCCGGCCGCGATGGGACGCAACAAAACGTTCTGCGTGGGCCGATAATGCTGGATGAAGTCCATGTTCACGGTGGTGATCCCGCGTGGAGGATGGCCGAGGTTCGCGGCAAGACTTACGCACTTTAGAAAAACTTCCGGCAGGACCACCGCCGACCCCACGTTCAAATACACACCGCCGCCGTCGAGGGACTTAACCAGCGCGGCGAGCAGAAGGAAGTCCCGATGCGTCGCAGCGCCGAGCGCTCGCGCGTCGATGGCCGGGTGGTTGTGGATGATGTCCGTACCTATGGCTTCGTGCACCGTTACCGGAATGCGGCGCCTGTAAGCGGCAGCCAGCAGGCTGCAGCGCCGGAAGCGCGCGAGGCGGCTGCGGGCGAGAAACCGGCCGACCGACTCTCCGATTCCGAGCCCCTCCTCATCACCGCGCGCGATAGCCTCATTGATGAATCGGCCCGTCTCCTCGGCCATGCCGAAACGTCCGCGGCCCAGGACGGCGGGGACGTCCTCAGAGGTTGCCCCCACCAGGGCAATCTCAAAGTCGTGGATCATGGCGGCGCCGTTCATGGCCACGGCGGTAAGGTAATCGCGTCGCATCAAATCAATCAGGATGGGGCCAAGCCCGCATTTGATGACGTGCCCGCCCAGCCCCCAGATGATGGGCTTGCGTTTCTGTCGCGCGCCTTCGAGCGCCCCGACAACCGCGCGGAAGGTCTCGCCGGCCAGGATGCGGGGAAACGACTTCACCAGGGCCCTGACGGATGCGCGGGGTCCGATGACCTTGGCAAAATCCGCAACCGAGACCTTGCTGGGACGGGATTTCAACGGGTAAGCCCTGACGCGGTCAAGTTTGAGAGGACGCTGCTCGTAGATGGTCATCAGAATCTTCCAGCGCGTACTACCTTCTTTGGGGTGCGGCTTGGAGTCTCTGCGTCAATCCTCCGGCTCTCCGCTAACACACGGACCAGCTTCTTCGGGAGTGGGACTGGCTTGAACTTCGGCTTCTTGCTGTTTGCCGTGGGCATAGCAGCAATCAGAATTGCTTCGACCTCGTCAAGATGCGTCGGTAGTACGGATAATGCCGAGAACGAATTCCAGAAGTTGAAGTACGCATCCGTCGACTTATTCGCGTGGTCGTGGAGACGACTAAATAGCCTACCACTGGCCTGCCCAACATAGTAGGGGTGCTCGTCCCGGTAAAGAATGTAAACGCCTGGCTCCCATAATATTTTCAGCTCATGTGAAAGCTCGGGTTCGTTGAGGAGTAGTTTGTTCCCCTTGTGGATGTTGAATAGCTCACGCGGCCACATCTTGACGTAGCCAGTTACAATCCTCCGGGCCACCTATCCCTACTTTGCGTTTTCTTCGCGCCTTGGCGCCTTGGCGTGAACCGTACTCATTCGGGTAGGTGATTGACGACCCTGGCGATTCCGTTCTTGATGAGCTCCGTGTCGAAATTAATAAGTAGTCCGAGGCGTTTATCGGCGAGGCGCAAGTAAGTGAGCAACTGCTTCTTGTGAACGGGCGCAAGCACTTCGACGGACTTGATTTCGACAATGACTCTGCTTTCGACGATAAGGTCAGCCCGAAAACCTGCTTCCCTATGGACGCCTTCGTAGGTAACCGGAATCGCCTGCTGGCGGACCACCTGGAGGCCACGCTTCGTTAGTTCGTAGGCCATCACGGTTTCGTACACCGATTCGAGTAGACCTGGTCCCAAGGTGGTGTGAATCTTGAACGCAACATCTACAACTTGCTTTGCAATCTCGTTTTCGGTCACAGAAAAATACATCACGCAAAGCCGCGAAGGCGCAAAGCATACCTCCCACCTAGCCCCTTCCGTTTAACACTGCCGTCAGCGCCTGGCCAGTGAACGACTTCTTGGAGTGCGACCCGTCTCCGCCGAAAACGATGCATCACTGCTTCTGCTGCATCCCCTTCAGCATGGCCAGCACGCCGCGCTTCAATTCTGGGACATCACGTTGGACAATCTCCCAGACCCTTGCCAGGTCAATACCCAAGTAGTTGTGGACGAGCAAGTTGCGGAACGCAGCAATGCGGCGCCACTCGATTTCTGGATGCGTGGCTTTCAGAGCCTCAGATAAGTACTGAGTGGATTCACTCATCGTCTGGAGGTTTCTGAGCACTGCATCCTGGAGGGTATGAGAATCCATGAACTCGTCGCGTCCCTCGCTGGTGTCCTCTTCGATGCGGCGAATGCACTCGGTAATGTGGCGAAGATAGACTTGGTCGTCTTTCACAACGGCCTTGCCTCGTGCAGAACCTGATCTCGCAGGTAGGGGCTGAGCGCTTTCTCCGTGACCACTTCCACCCTACAGCCGAGAAGTTCTTCAAGATCCAGTATTAAACCCGCTGGAAACCACGAACTCGTGACAACCCCAGCGTCAACGAGGAAATCAATATCGCTGTCCGGTCCGGCCTCCCCGCGCGCCACCGACCCAAAGACACGAATATTTGTGGCGCCGTGCTTCGCGGCGGTACGTTGGATCTCGTCCCGCTTTTCGTGGAGTAACTGCTCGATGGTCACGGGTTAGCCTGCCATCATAGTTTATATCGGATTACTCACAAGCTTGATGGGCTGTCCCACACTGGGTGGAGTTATCTCACCCCCGAATCCTCACCACTGGCCGCGGTGCGTGAGCCGTTCAAAACTGCTACCAATGCCTGGCCCGTATATGATTTCTTTGCGCGCGCGACTTCTTCCGGCGTGCCCTGGGCGACGATGCGCCCTCCGGCCTCCCCGCCTTCCGGCCCCAGATCGATGATCCAATCGGCCTGTTTGGCCACGTCCAGGTGGTGCTCGATGATGATGATGGTGTTGCCGAGGTCTGTCAAGCGATTGAGCACCTCGAGGAGCTGCTTCACGTCGTCAAAGTGCAGGCCCGTAGTCGGCTCATCCAGGATGTAAAGGGTGCGTCCGGTTTGCCGGCGGCTGAGTTCCCGGGCGAGCTTGATGCGCTGGGCCTCGCCGCCCGAAAGCGTGGTGGCCGGCTGTCCCAGGTGAATGTATCCCAGGCCGACGTCCATCAAGGTTTGCAGCCGCTGCTTGATCTGGGGGATGTTCTCGAGGATGGGCAGCGCGTCTTTCACGGTCATGTCCAGCAGGCCGGCGATGGAGTTGCCCTTGTACTTTACGGCCAGTGTCTCGGAATTGTAGCGGCGGCCGCGGCAGACCTCGCAGGTGACGAAGACGTCCGGGAGGAAGTTCATCTCAATACGGCGCAGTCCCTCGCCCTGGCAGGCCTCGCAGCGTCCGCCTTTCACGTTGAAGCTGAAGCGGCCCGCCCGGTAGCCGCGTTCTCGTGACTCGGGAAGCATCGCGTAGAGCTCCCGGATGGGCGTGAACACACCGGTGTAAGTGGCGGGGTTGGAGCGGGGCGTGCGCCCGATGGGCGACTGGTCAATCACAATGACTTTATCGATGTGCTCCATGCCCAGGATGGCGCGGTGCGGCCCCGGGTCCTCGATGGCGCGATACAGTTTCTTGGCTATCGCCCGGTAGAGGATGTCGTTCACCAGCGTGGATTTCCCCGAGCCGGACACCCCCGTTACCACCGTCAGCACACCCAGGGGAAATTGCACGTCGATGTTCTTCAGGTTATTGGCGCGCGCGCCGAGCAGCGAGAGATACTTCCCATTGGGAACGCGCCGCGACTTGGGAATGGGAATGTGCAAGCGGCCGGAGAGGTACTTGCCGGTCAGGCAATCTGCGCAAGCGGCGATTTTCTCCGGCGGGCCGCAGGCCACCAGGTACCCGCCCTGCTTGCCCGCGCCGGGGCCGAGGTCAATGACGTAGTTGGCCCGGCGGATGGTCTCCTCGTCGTGTTCGACCACCAGCACCGTATTGCCCAGGTCGCGCAACTGCTCCAACGTCGCGAGGAGCCGCTGGTTGTCCCGCGGGTGCAAGCCGATGCTGGGTTCGTCCAGCACGTAAAGGACGCCGCGCAGCTTGGAGCCGATTTGCGTGGCGAGGCGTATGCGCTGGCTTTCCCCGCTCGAAAGCGTGGCCGCAGAGCGGTCGAGGCTCAGGTACCCCAGGCCGACCGCGCGCAAGAACCCCAGGCGCTCCGCAACCTCACTCAGGATTCGCCGTGCCAGGAGCTCTTCCCGCGGGCTGAGTTGAAGTTCCCCCAGGACCTCCTGGGCATGGACGACCGGCAGCGCCGTGAAATCCGCTATCGAAAGGTCCGCCACCGTGACAGCCAGGCTTTCGGCCCGCAGGCGCTTGCCCTGGCACTTCGGGCACGGCACTGCGGACATATACTGGTTGAACCACTCGCGGTGACTTTCCGAGCGTGTTTCCTCGTACCAGCGCTCGAGCAGCGGGATGATGCCGGGGAAGACCGATTGGGATCGAGAGCTTTGCGGGTCCTTGCCGTACAGGAGTAGGTTCTGGAGCCTCCGCGGATATTTCTCAAAGGGGGTCTTCAGATCAAACTGGTAGTGTTCGGCGGCGCGCAGGAGGCCACGCTGGAGGAAACGTGACCCCGCGCCCGGCCCCAGCCCGCCTTCCAGCAGCGGGCGCGACCAGTCGCCAATGACCTTCGCGGGGTCAAAGGTATACTGGCTGCCCAGGCCGCGGCAGCCATCGCACGCGCCATAGACGCTATTGAAGGAGAACGACCTCGGCTCGAGCGCCGGGACGTTGATGCCACACTCAACGCAGGCCCATTCCTGCGAGTAGAGCCGCTCCTCCCCGTTGACGACCGCCACCTGCACAATGCCCTTGGCGAGCTTGATGGCGGTTTCGATGGACGCGGCCAGGCGGCCCTCGATGCCAGGCTTGAGCAGCAGCCGGTCCACCAGCACTTCGATGGTGTGGTTGCGGCGGCGGTCGAGGGGAATCTCCTCATCGAGTTGCCGCAGTTGCTTGTCCACACGCACCCGGACAAAGCCCTCGCGCGCCAACCGCTCAAACAGTTTCCTGAACTCTCCCTTGCGGCCGCGCACGATGGGCGCCAGGATCATGATGCGCTCATCACTCGGGTTTCGGGTTTCGGGACTGGGGGTTCGCAGACTAGCCGGCGTTGGGGTCGCCGAAGGCGAGTCGCCTTGGCGAGATTCGGCGTCCGGGGTTCGCAGATCTTCGCGGTCCCCTGTGCCCTGTTCCCTGTCCCCTTTCCTAAGCGCCATGATGGAGGAAACAATCTGCTCAGTGGTCTGGCGGGAAATAGGTCGCCCGCACTGGTGGCAACGCGGCACGCCGACGGAGGCGTAGAGCAATCGCAGGTAGTCGTAAATCTCCGTGATAGTACCCACGGTGGAACGCGGGCTGCGGCTGGTGGTTTTCTGCTCGATGGAGATGGCGGGGCTCAGACCTTCGATCGAGTCCACGTCCGGCCGCTCCATCTGGTCAAGGAACTGGCGCGCGTAAGGCGAGAGTGTCTGCACGTAGCGCCGCTGGCCCTCAGCGTAAATCACGTCAAATGCCAGGCTGGATTTACCCGAGCCGCTCAAACCCGTGACCACGGTGAGGGTGTTGCGCGGGATCTCCACATCGATGTTTTTGAGGTTGTGCTGGCGCGCGCCCTGCACCGAGATCCGGTCGATCATGTGCCCTGAGCCTTACAGCGAGGATTTTCGAGAGAAGGCCAACCTACCATGCTAGTGAATCGCAGGAGAGCGCGTCAAGCGGAATCACGGCCGCTGTCGTTAGCACTGAAATGACCGCCTCAATTAGCACGTGATGTGTCCGCTGGGGGTGGACTTCGGGCAAAGCATTCTGCGGGAAGAAGGCAGGATGAAGCGATACCCGGAGGACGCCTGGGAGTGGGCGATGAAGGTACAGGAAGTGATTTTGTGGGCGATGGCGAAGAAGCTGACCTGGTGGCAAGCGGCGGCCGCTCGTGGGGACGTCACCCCGCTCTGCCGGGTCGGCGCGGCGGTCTTGGGCGAAGTAATCCGCAACGGCGTTTGTGAGCGCACGCCGTGGACCCAACCATGCTAGCCATGGAATGAGCGAGTTCCTCCGCCGGGCGCGAAAACGCCTTTGCTGGCGCATTGCTCTCTTGACATTTTAGTGTTTTAGTGGATACTAAAATACATGGGAATGAAATTCGCGTCCCTTGACGTCGCCAAAATCTGCCGGGCGCTTTCGGTGGACAACCGGGTGGGTATCGTCCGGCTCCTCGCGAAGCGGTCGCTCTGCGTGGGCGCGCTGGCGAACCAGCTCGGCGTTTCCGCTGCGGCCGTATCCCAGCACCTCCGGGTCCTGCGCGACGCGGGGCTGGTCGAGGCCGACCGACGGGGGTATTTCACTCACTACCGACTTGC
>Ga0315282_10007457_pt1 | contig 17953 bp, 10 predicted proteins | sample YL17G07_20_MG_FD_203693 | JGI IMG/M metagenome (GOLD analysis project Ga0315282, IMG submission 203693) | Sediment microbial communities from Yellowstone Lake, YNP, Wyoming, USA - YL17G07_20 | ecosystem: Environmental > Aquatic > Freshwater > Lake > Sediment | place: USA: Wyoming | collected... | reverse complement strand
CCGGCGGAGATTTCGATACCTGGGTCATGGCCATGAACCCCTCCGGGGACACGGTGGACATCACCTACACCTTCTATTCCAGCAAGCCCGGTTTCGAGCCGGTGAGCGTGACCCACGCCGGCGTGCCTCCCTGGTCCCGGGATACCATCCACGTGGACGAGGTGCCCGGGCTGGCCGGAACGGACGTATCAACCAAGGTGGCCGCCACCAAAACGGTGACTCCACAGGTATCCGTCAGCGAGGAGGGGCCCGCGGACATCGTGGCCGAGCGCTCCGTGTACTTCAACTACGGCAACTCCAGCGACGGCGCCACCTCCATCGGGGCCTGCCGTACCATGCCCAACTGGTTCCTTGCCGAGGGCTACACCGGTGGGGGCTTCGACACCTACGTTCTGGTGATGAACCCCTATGACTTCTGGCAGAAGATCACCGCTACCTTCATGACCCCGGGTGGGAAGACCATCGTAAAGGAGTTCGACGTGCCGCCCAGGTGCCGCCTGACCTTAAAGGTGGACGATATGGACCCGGCCCTGGCCTCCACGGACGTATCCACCAGGATAGAAGCCCAGCCCCTGCAGGTGGCCGGCGTCAACGCCGGCTGCGAGCAAAGCGGGGTGGTGGTGGAGAGGGCTATGTACTTCGTCTATACCGACCCCGGGGACGGCTCGAAGAAGGCCGGGGGCTCCTGCTCCATAGGCTATGGTTCGTGATGATCCCCGCTTAACCGACCAGAGGGGCCGGGCCCGTCCGGCCCCTCTCTTGGTGTGCCTTGCATGGCCGGCAGCTTGGGGTTGACTCGCGGGGGGTATTCTTAATCTCCTCCTCGAATGCGGCTATTTATCCGCGATTTTCTTAGGGTCCTTCTCCCTAAAGCGTGGGTAACGATGGAGCTTCAACACAAGCTCAATACATATCATGGCGGTTAAGGGGATGCTTGCCCGCTGCGTGCCTGCTTATCTTCCGCAGGTTACCCACATTTGCTGGAGAGGAGCCTTTCTTAAAGGGTCGATGTAACGGATAAGCCGGCACCCACACTTCAGGGAAGAACCATTGATGGCCATTATCCCCATATAGGTCAGGGGTATGCCGGTGAGCTCCGCCCACACTTCAGGGAATAACCACTGATGGTCATTATCTCTGACATCTGGGGCAGAAGTAAGTGCTGCGACCGGCCACGCGGGCTCTGCAGATGGTCTCGCCGCAACGGGGGCAGGCCTCCCCGGCGCGGCGGTAGACGCGGTGCTTATCCTGGTAGCTGCCCTTTTCCCCCCTAAGATCGACGTAATCGCTGACCGAGGATCCTCCCCTGCGGATGGCCTCGGCGAGCACCTCCCGCATGGATCGGTGGAGGCCCTCGATTTCCAGGGGAGTAAGGTCGTCCAGGCGCCGGCAGGGATTGATACCGGCGCGGTGCAGCATCTCGTCGGCATAGATATTTCCGATCCCCGCCACCCGCGACTGGTCCATGAGGGCCGGCTTTATCCGGCACTTCCCCCGCAGCGCGGACGCCAGGCTCTCGCGGGTGAAGCCCCTCCCCAGCGGTTCCGGCCCCATGGAATGCAGGCCGCGCAGGGGGCGGTAGTCCCCCCGCGGCACCAGGGCCGTCTCGCCGAAGGTGCGGGGGTCCACGTAGAGCAGATCCCTCCCGTCCTCGAGATGGAAGACCAGGTGGGTGTGACGGGGTCTTTCCCCCCCGGGGTCGGCCAGTACCAGGGACCCGGTCATGCCGAGGTGCACCACCAGGTCGAGGTCCCCGTCGAGCTCGAGGATGAGGTACTTCCCCCGCCTGCGCACGGTGGTGACGGCGCCGCCCGCGAGCTTCCGGCGGTAGGTCCTGGGGGAGGGATGGGTTACCAGACGGGGAAGGAGGACCTCGCATCCGGTTATGCGGGCCCCCTTGAGCTCACGGCCCAATTGCCTGCGTATGGTTTCAACCTCTGGAAGTTCCGGCAAATCAATCCCCGTCCAGAAACCCTTTAATCGTAGACACGCGCGCCATCTATATATTACCTGCGATAAATGGTCTATCCTCGATCATCAACACTTACAGTGACCCTCGATAGTCCCGGATCCACGGCCCGCGACCCACGCACGGCCTACGATACTCCATCCTCGATCCCGGGCCCTTGTCCAGGATCATCCTCCGGGGGGAGGTCCGGTGGCTTGGGAGGAAGCTCGATGGTGAAAACGCTGCCCCTGCCGGGCTGGCTCCACACCGCTATCCTTCCCCCCAGCAGGTTGAGTATCTCCCGGCATACCGCCAACCCCAGGCCGGAACCCCCGTACCGCTGCGACCGGGACCGCTCCACGCGCACGAAGCGGTCGAAGATGTGCTCGAGCTCCTCCTCGGGGATGCCCTGGCCGGTGTCCCTCACCTGGATGCGCGCCCCCCCCTTGGGGAGGGGATCGGCGGAGAGCACCACCTCGCCGCCCCCCGGCGTGAACTTCAGCGCGTTGTCCAGCAGGTTGTGGAGGACCTGTTCCAGTGCATCCTTGTCCGTTTCGATGGCGGGCATCCCGGCCGGCGCTTCCACCTTGAGGTCGACGTTCTTCTCCCTGGCAAGGGGGCGGAGTTTCTCCCCCACCTCCTTGATATATCCCGAGAGGGACAGGGGGACCGGGTGCAGGATCCAGGCCCCGGCATCGAGGCGGGAGAGGGCGAGGAGCTGCACGAGCACCCTCTTCAGGCGCCGGGATTCCTCGCAGATGATGCTCAGGTAGCGTCTCCGGTCCTCCTCCGTCTCCACCATGTCGTCCAGGAGGGCCTGGGTGAATCCCTCGATGGAAGTCAGAGGCGTACGGATCTCGTGGGAGACGTTGGCCACGAAATCCTTCTGCAGTTGGGCGCTTCGCTGGATGCGCTCCGCCATATAGTTGAAGTACCTGGACAGCTCGGACATCTCGTCCCGACCGGTCACCTCCACCCGGCTGTCCATGTCGCCGTGGGCCAGGTCCCAGGCGGCCCGGCTCAGGTGGCGCAGGGGCTTTAAGACGTAGTTGCTCAGGTAGAGGGCGAGGATGATGGACAGCGCCAGCGCGACGGCCCCGGCGATGATCACGTAACGCATCAGTTCTCCGCTGGGGGTGATGGAAAGCTCTTCCATGCGCTTGACCACCAGGAGATTGTAATAGGATGGGTTGCGGTTCGTGCCCAGGGGTGCCGCCACCACGAATACCTTGCCCAGGCGTCCCAGGTCGGCTTCCTGGGCCCTGGTCTCCGCGTCGGCCAGGAGCCCGGTATCGAACCGCCTGGGGACGCGCAGGGGCAGGGGAAGGGGAGCCACCACCTCTCCCTGTTCATTTACCACCAGGCTGACGGCGTTGATCAGCTTGCTGTCCAAGCGCAGCAACTGGGCTACCCTCTCCGTGTTGGCGAGGGGGGACTCGGGGAATTGCTGCCCCAGCGCAAAGGCCAGTTCCAGGTCCCTGGCCATCTCCTGTGCCTGCTCCACCAGCTCGCTGCGTGCCTTGGCCTCCTCCCGGTTTTTCTGCCTCCAGACGAAGTAGCCGAAAAGGGTTCCGAAGAGGAGCAGGCTCAAGATGCCGAGGACCAGGAAGTAGAAAAGAAACCTGCCGCGCAGGGAGCGGAAAAAGGGTTTTCTTTCGCCGGCCATGCCCTTCAGCTCTTCCCTTCCCGGAACTTGTACCCTACCCCCCACACCGTTTCCACGTAGCGGGGGGCGGAGGAATCCTCGCCCAGCTTCTCCCGCATGTGCCGGATGTGGACGTCGACGGTGCGCGTGTCGCCGTAGTAATCGTAGCCCCAAACGCGCTCCAGGAGCCGTTCGCGGCTCATCACGATCCCCCGGTTGAGGGCCAGGGTATAGAGGAGGTCGAACTCCCGCGGGGTGAGGTCGATTTCCCTCTCGCCCTGGGTGATGCGCCTCCGGGAGGCGTCGATCATAAGGTCCTCCACGTGGAGGACCTCCTCCGAGTCGGAAGCGGGGCGGGCACGGCGGAGCACGGCCTTGACCCTGGCCACCAGCTCGCGGGGGCTGAAGGGCTTGGTGAGGTAGTCGTCCGCCCCCAGCTCCAGGCCCACCACCTTGTCCACCTCGTCCTCCCGGGCGGTGAGCATGATGATGGGGATTTGGGAACGGGTGCGGATGCGGCGGCATACCTCCCATCCGTCCGGGGCCGGGAGCATGATATCCAGGATGATCAAGGCGGGGTGCAGCTCCTCGAAGAGGCGCAGGGCATCTTCCCCGGTGGCCGCCTCCGCCACCCGGAAGCCCTCTTTTTCAAGGTAGAGGCGGGCCAGCTCGATGATGTTGGCCTCGTCATCGACCACCAGGATCAGCTCACCCGCCATCTTTATCTCACTCCTCGATGACATAGGCGCTTTGTTCTTGCGAGCGGGCCTTGAGCAGTACTTGGGCCCCCCATTCGGCCAGGGCCGAGTAGGTGGCCATGAAACGGTGGGCGTTGCATGCGCCCCCGAGGGACAGGTTGATGAAGGGGGAGCGAATGAGGTTGCCGCGGTAGTCGTAATAGGTGAGCTCGCCGCGCTGGCGGTGCTGTTCCATGTAAAGGTCCATTTTCCCCCTCTCGAAGCGGTCGATCGCCCGTTCACACAGGATCTGCGTCTTGTCGGGAGGGCTGAGGAGCAGGAATTCCTCGTAGGCCGGCTGCCCCAGAAAGCACTCGCCGCCGCAGAGCTCGGAGACGGTTTCCTCCAGGAGCCTGGAGAGGAAGAGCAGCAGCCGCTCGCTGCGGCTTACCCCGTAGGCCTCGCGGTATTCGCGGAAGTGTTCGATGGAGACGAAGACGGCGGTGAAGATCTCCCCTTCCTGGAGACGCCGGTTCACATCGTCCTCGACGGTGGGAGCCCCGGGAAGGCCGGTGACCGGATGGGAGGAGATATCCTCCTGGCTATGCCGGATGTGGGCCTTGATCCTGGCCATGAGTTCCTGGTTGTTGAAGGGCTTGGTGATGTAATCGACGCCGCCCGCCTCCAGCCCCAGTATCTTGTCCTCCAACGCCTCGCGGGCCGTCAGGAAGATAATGGGAATCAAGCGCGTGCGCGTGCGGGCGCGCAGCTGGCGGCAGACCTGGATGCCGTCCATCACCGGCATCATCACGTCGAGAATAATCAGGTCGGGCTGCAGGGTTTCGGCCATTTGCACGGCCTTGTTTCCCTCTTCGGCGATGTGCACCTCGAAATCCTCGTCCTCGAGATAAAATTTCACCGCTTTGAGTATCTCGGGCTCATCGTCGATAAATAGTATCCTCCCTTGCATCCTTTCCCCCTTAAACGTCTCATCTATATTATCTCAATGGGGACTCTTTTATCCAACCGTTTGTAGGGGCTCAACTCTGCGGAGCCTGAAATATGACAATTATTGCAGGGGCCGGGGAAAGCTTGACGCGAGGAGCGGAGCGACGTGGCGATCTCGTTTCGTAAAAACGTTACGGTATTGTGGCGTAAGGCGAAAAGGCAAGAGCCAGGAGATGGAAAAACAACATATGGAATTCTTCTACAGGTTGAAGCAATCCTGTCCGAAAAAATACTTGGATGATGGACATAGTCCCATGTGGGGCTTAACATATTATTACAAGTCCGCGACACGCCCCTAAGGGAGCGCGAAAAGGCACTCCCTTGCGGCAAGCGGTTTTTTAATCGCAACAGGATGGAGAACAAAGCCGCCTGCTCCGAGACCGCGGGCGGATGATGAAAGGGGTGCGGTGATGATAGCTGATAAGAGATTGAGCAGAGGATGGCGGCGCGTGCTGGTGGTGTTGTGCACCTTTCTCCTGGCGGCGGGCGTGCTGCTCGTAGTGGGCGTCACCGGGTGGGCCCAGGATCAGCCCACCGGGACGACCACGCAGCAGCCCACCGGGACTACGGCACAGCCGCCTGCGCAGCCGGCCCAGCAACAGAAAAAAGATGAGATGGTCATTGACTTCTGGGAGCCCCAGGTGGGCACCCGGGCCGTGTACTACGTAAATGATGTGAATGATATACATGGGAATGTATTCGGGACAGCCACCCTCGGATATGTGGATGACTATATCTTATGGGCGAACGAGTCACCCCCTCTTCCCATTAATTTCTCCGGCTCCTATTACAAGAGCGTGGAAGCTATCAGCGACATGAACCCCGTCTATTTCGACCTGGCGGGGCCCTGGTACTTCAACATGACCACGCCCTACAAGGTTGTGGAGGAAGTAATAGGCATACAGGAAGCCCCCGACGCGGCCCAGTTCCCGGAAGCGACCCATGCAATTCGAACTCTGGTGATCGGCTCCGGGGGAGTCAGGTTCTCGTCCATTGGATACAATAGCAATAACGTGGATAAAAAAGAGTGGTACGAGTGGGGCTACACCACGGAATGGTTTCCGCCCGGATCAACTACTTCGAGGAAAGATACGGTGCATTACCGCAGCCCATCTAACAGGAAGCTGAACGCGCCGATTGTTACCACTTTCCCGCTTACGGTGGGGAGTACGGGATCGCAGAGCGCGGTATACGAAGAAGGAGGTATGGCGAACGAGAACTCAAAATCAGGCACTTACGAGGTGGTTGCGGAAGGAAAAATAACCGTCCCGGGTGGAATTTATGACGCCCTCCTCTTGAAATACAACTTGACCTACCCATCCAATGGCAAGAGTTGCACGGAAATTGCCTATCAATGGATGGCCAAAGATGTAGGGATGGTAGCGCGGGTTAGAAGCCTTCCGAATGAACTCGGTCCCACCTTCAACGAGTCCACGGAAAATTATATATTGGAATCCTTCACGCCTCCGGGGGGCGCGGGACAGCACAAGTAGATCAAACAACCGGTCGTGAGGGGCGATCCCGAGGGTCGCCCCTTTTTCAGGTCCCGAATAATGGTAGCTAGGCAATGGGGTCAGCCCCGGACATAGGCAATGGGGTCAGCCCCGGACATGGGACATGTTTCGGTTAGGTTCTTCTCTGAAGTGTGGGTACCAGCTTATCGGTTACGCCGAATCTTAACAAAAATCGCGAGGTAATAACCGCATTTGAGGAGGGGGTTAAGATGCCACCCTGCGAGTCACCCACATTTTATGGAGATGAGCCTGCTGTTGAACCTGCCAATTTTCGTTATTGTTCGGGGGATGTCCAATGCCCGGGGGTGACCCCAGGGTTACGGCAAACCCAATACTAGATTCTCGGTCACCCTGCAAGGACCCGGCCCCATTCATGTGTCGAAGGTTGAACCCGTGCCAGAAAGCTGTGTCGTCGCCCGCGAGGTTTATAATATAGGTTGCATTCATGATATATTACGTGGGATGCAGCGGGGGGCAAGCGGCAAGTCCCTGGCCAGCGGGGCGATAGGGCGGCTTTAGACTGGAGGTTAGAGATGCGTTGGGGAAAGGTCTTAACGGTGTTTGTTCTGCTTGCTGCCTTGATCTTGCCGGCGGCACCGTTAGCCCGGGCGGCGGTAATAGCCCAGCTGGAGCCGGTGATAGACAGTATTATCCCCGCCGCCGCCTGGAGCGGCCTCCCGGTAGCCATCCAGGGATCCAACTTCGGCGCCTTACAGGTACCCCTCATAAATACGGTGACCTTCAACGGCGTGGATGCCGGGCAGGCCATCGTCTGGACGGATACCTATATAGTCGTGGCGGTCCCGGCGGGCGCCACCACCGGCCCGGTGGTGGTCACCACCCTCTTCGGCGGCAGCAACCCCTACCAGTTTACCGTCTACGAGCAGCCGGCCGCTATCCCCTGTTATTTCGCCGAGGGGACCACCCGGTCCGGCTTCGAGGAATGGCTCACCCTGTATAACCCCTATGATGTGGAGCACGTGGCCACCGTCACCTACCTGATCGCCGACGCGGCCAACCGCATCCGCTACTACAACGTACCCCCTCATGCCCGGGTGAATGTCTACGTTAATTCCGAAATCGGCTCCGACAGGGACGTGTCCGTATCCGTGATCGCCACCGCCAGGCTGTACGTGGAGCGCCCCATGTACTTCCGTTATAAAAACAAGTGGTCCGGCGGTCACGATACGACGCCCGCGCTGGATACCAGCCAGACCTGGTACTTCGCCGAGGGGACCACCCGGGCCGGCTTCGAGGAGTGGCTGTGCCTGGGCAATCCCGGTGCCGTGGACGCAAAGGTCAACGTGACCTACATCTTCGCCGACGGCGATACCGTGACCCTTCCCTACACCGTCCCGGCCTGGAAGCGTTACACCATCGACGTCAACGCCACCGTGGGGCCGGAGGTGGACGTGGCCTTGAAGGTCGATTCCGACCAGCCCATAGTCGCCGAGCGCCCCATGTACTTCAACTACCGCTCCGTATGGGACGACGGCAGCATAACCATCGGGGCGGCTTCCCTCCAAAAAACCTGGTACTTCTCCGAGGGGACCACCCGGGCCGGCTTCGAGGAATGGCTGTGCCTGGCCAACCCCGGGGACCAGGACGCCAAGGCCAAGGTAATCTACTACCAGGCCGTCGGGGGGGAGGTGGACCAGTACATCGACGTCCCGGCCGGGAGGCGCCGCACCGTCAACGTCAACTCCATCCTGGGGCCGGAGATCGACGTGGCCTTAAAGGTCGAATCCGACCAGCCCATAGTCGCCGAACGCCCCATGTACTTTAACTACCGCTCCAAGTGGAACGGGGGCCATATCACCATCGGCGCGCCCGCCCCGGCGACTGCCTGGTTCTTCGCCGAGGGGACCACCCGCTCCGGCTTCGAGGAATGGCTCTGCCTCTTGAACCCCGGTGACATGGGGGCACGGGTGAGCGTAAGGTACGTCTTCCAGGACGGGAATACCCAGACCCAGGAGCTGATCCTGGCGCCCGGCCAGCGCTTCTCCATATTGGTGAACGAGGTGGTGGGGCCGGACAAGGACGTGGCCGCATGGGTGGAGTCAGACCAGGGGGTGGTGGCCGAACGCTCCATGTACTTCTCCTATCATGACGCGTGGGATGGGGGCCATAATACCATAGGCTGCGTACCGCCCTCCGAATAACCGGGCTTAACCGGAACCATTTTTCTTGCAGGACGGCGTGCTATAATCTCAAGATATGAGCTATTTCGAGCGCATTTTCGGTGCAAACGGGTAGATAGAGCTGTTCGGCAGGTGATTATCGGGTGAATGAGGACGAAATCCAGCGTGCCGCGCTGATGATCCTGGAATCTATCCAGGTCGTCGTGCTTACGGGCGCGGGCACATCGGTGGAATCGGGAATCCCCGACTTCCGCTCCCCCGGGGGATTGTGGACCAAGTACGACCCCCTCCTTTACGGGACCTACGAGTCCTTCGTCAGCCACCCGGAGCGTTTCTGGGAGATGGCCAAGGAGCTCAACCCCACCCTGGAGCAGGCCGAGCCCAACCTTGCCCATTACGCCCTGGCCGAGTTGGAGAGATTGGGGAAGTGCAGGGCGGTGATCACCCAGAACATCGACCACCTCCACCAGCGGGCCGGCTCCACCGAGGTGCTGGAACTCCACGGCACCCACCGCACCGGCCATTGCATGAGATGCCGGCGGCTGTTCACCCTGGAGGAGATGAAGGAACTGAGCATGGACAATACCCAGGTTCCCCGCTGCCCCGATGACGAGGGGACCATTAAGCCGGACGTGATCTTCTTCGGGGAGCCGCTCGATTCCAGGGTGCTGTCCAAAGCGGCGGAACTGGCCACCACCTCGGACCTGATGCTGGTTGTCGGCTGCAGCCTCGAGGTGTACCCGGCGGCCGCCCTGCCGGATTATACCAGGCGGAGAAAGGGCAGGCTCGTCTTCTTCAACACCGTCGCCACCAGCCATGACCACGAGGCCGACATGGTCTGCCTGGGGAAGGCGGGGGTGGTTCTTCCGGCGGTCGTGGAGGCCTATAAAAAGCTGGCCCGAATCGCTTGAGGCCATGCCGGTTATGGAATCGGGGCTCCCGTCCTTTCCTTTCCGGGGGGGAAGGGGTCTTTTAATAAGGGCTCGATTCTGATTTCATAGAGTGAAGGAAACAAAAGGGATCGGTCATCGTGGGCGGATGCGGCCGGGGAAAAGCCGGGTAACGGCGTATATAAAGGAGGATCTCGTGCCAGAGGACAAGTTTCCGTGGGACTCCATATTCCGGGGCGGAGGCGGGGAGGGTGGCGAGACGCCCTCCATCTTCCGCCGCAAGGAGGGAGAGGAGTTCGGTAAGGGATTTAAGGAAAGGTGGGGAAAGATAAGCTCCCGCACCAAGTGGATCGTGGGAATCATCATCATTGTCTTAGTGGTGCTGATCCTGAGCGCCTCCTGGCTTTCCACCTTCTATACCGATTACCTGTGGTACAAGGAAGTCGGATACACCTCCGTTTTCTGGAAAAGGATTGTCACCCAAATCTGGCTCTTCTTCGCCTTCGGGCTGCTTTTCTTTATCCTGCTCTATGGCAACGTGTGGTTAGCCCGCCGGTTCACCCCTAAATATGAAAAGCCGGCCATGGACCTTTCCCCCGTAGAGGAGTCGCTGGCCCGCTTCCGCGAGGGAACGGGGCGATGGCTGGACCGCGGGATCCTCGCCGCCTGCATAATCATCTCCTTCATCGTGGGGTGGATGTCATCCAGACAATGGGAAAATGTGCTGAAATATTTTAATCATTCCTCTTTCGGCAAGGCCGATCCCATCTTCGGGAAGGACATCGGTTACTATGTCTTCCAGTACCCCTTCCTTAAATACTTTGTCGGATGGCTTTTCACCTCCCTGATCTTTATCATCCTTTTAACCGCCGTGGTCCATTTTCTGTACGGCGCCATCAATTTCGGCGGCAAGGGGAAGCGCTTCGCCGCCCACGTCAAGGTTCACCTATCGGTGCTGGCGGGGGTGATTCTACTGGTCCTGGCCTGGCGTTTTCGCCTGGATATGTTCGGCCTGTTATTTTCAAAGCGGGGAACGGTGATCGGGGCCAACTATACCGATGTCCATGCCCAGATTCCCGCCTATTGGATATTGATAGCGGTATGCATAATCTGTGCTCTAATCTTCATCCTCAATATACGCTACAAGGGATGGAAGCTTCCCCTGGCCGGAGTCGTGGGCATAGTGGTCATATCCCTCCTGGCCGGGCTCATCTATCCCTTCATCATTCAAAACTACGTGGTGAAGCCCAAGGAGGCGCAGCGGGATAGCGAGTACATCGGTTACAATATCGAGTTCACCCAGGATGCCTTCCGCATCCAGAACGATGGGGATAACGCCGTGGTGACCACGCGGGAGTTTCCCGCTAACCTCGACCTCACGAATCAGGATATCCTGGCCAATACGCTCACCGTTAATAACGTGCGCCTCTGGGACCCTCGCCTCATCCAGCAGGTTTTCAACCAGCGCCAGGAGCTGCGCCAGGAGTACAATTTCAATGACGTGGACGTGGAGCGTTACAACATTTTCGATAACGTCTACACCCAGATGCTGGTTTCGGGGCGCGAGCTGGTCATCGATAAGCTACGCCCGGATGCCAGGACTTGGCAGAACGAGCACCTCTCCTATACCCACGGTTATGGGGCGGTCATGGCTCCCAGCAACGAGGTTAGCCAGGAAGGCGACCCCAGCCTCGTCATCAAGGATATTCCCCCCGTCTCCGAGTCCGGCCTGGGTGTGGAGATCACCCGACCGGAGCTCTATTACGGCGAGCAGACCCAGGACTATGCCGTGGTGCGCTCCGGGGCGGAGGAGATAGACTATTCCATTGGAAGCACCAGCCAGCCCGTGCAGCCCTACTACGAGGGCGAGGGCGGAATCCCGGTATCCAGTTTTATAAAGCGCCTCGCCCTTTCCATCCGCAACCGGGACGTCTCCTTCTTCTTCAGCGGGTATATAAAACCGGAATCCCGGCTCATGTTCAGGCGAAATATTAAGGACCGGGCTTTGGAGGTCGCCCCCTTCCTGAGGCTGGACGGGGATCCCTACCTGGTGGTAACCGATGACGGGCGGCTCATGTGGATTATCGACGCTTACACTACCACCGACCTGTATCCCTACTCCGAGTACTACAACGACCAATTGAATTATATCCGGAACTCGGTGAAGGTGGTCATCGACGCCTACAACGGCACCCTCACCTATTACCTGGTGGACCCGGGCGACCCGGTAGCCGCCACCTACGGCAAGATCTTCCCCGATCTCTTCACCCCCCTGGAGGAGATGCCCGCGGATATCATGCGCCAGTTGCGCTATCCCGAGGACCTCTTCTCCATCCAGATGGAGATGTACAAGACCTATCATATCGACGACATAAACTCCTTCTACCAGAAGGAGGACATCTGGGACGTCTCCACCGAGACCTACGGCGCGGGGGGGCAGCCCCAGGCGGTTACGCCCTATTACGTTATCCTCAAGATACCCGGCGAGGCGAAGGAGGAGATGGTGCTCATGCTCCCCTTCAACCCCCGCGGCAAGAACAACATGGTGGACTGGGTGGCGGCCCGCTGCGATTTCCCAAATTATGGTACCCTGTTTGACTTCTCCTTCCCGGCGGGGAAGCTGGTAAACGGGACCCAGCAGTTCGAGTCCCTGGTGGACCAGAAGACCCAGATTTCGGAACAGATCACCCTCTGGAACCAGTCTGGTTCACAGGTGATCCGGGGTAATACCCTGGTCATTCCTATCGAGGGCTCCCTGATCTACGTCCAGCCGCTTTATCTCCTGGCCGCAAACCCGGCCATCCCCCAGTTGAAGCGGGTGATCGTGGGTTACGGGAATCAGGTTGAAATGAGCACTACCCTGGGGGAGGCCCTGGCGGCCATCTTCGGGCAGCAGCCCCAACCCCAACCCCAACCCCAACCCCAACCCCAGCCCCAGCCCCAGCCGCAGGTTACCCTGGAGCAGTTGGCCAAGCAGGCCAACCAGTTATATGACGAGGCCCAGGCCGCCCTGCGCAACGGGGATTGGACGGCCTACGGGGACAAGATGAATCAACTTAGCCAGATACTGGATCAGATGGCAGCTCTTACCGGGCCGTGAGCGGTGGGAGCTCGCTTGCGGGCGAGCCCGGCCGGGGCGGCCCCGGATGGCAATATGGTCCGTTACACGAAAAGGGTTGGTAAGAAGCATGGCCCTACGACGTTGCCGGGAATGCGGCCTTCCCTTGCGATTGTCCAGGAATTACGTCTGGCTGGGAAACGGCACCATCTTCGCCCGGCATGACCCGGCCATGCGCATGGTCGTCTTCGAGGCCGGCTACTATCACTACGCCTGGTCGGAGCTCGAGGACAGGCTGGGGTTGTCCATGGCGGACGCCATGATCAGGGGCCAGCACGCCGCTACCCTGGATTATCTGGAAGAGCATATCTTGTACGGGTGGCGGAAGTACGCCTTGCCCCGCCTCCCCTCCAGGTTGATCTTTCAGCGCATCATCAACGAAATCGCCCTTTTCGGTTTTGGAGGCATAGAGATCATGGATTACCAGCGAGGGAAGCTGGTGGTTCTGAAGGTGAAGCACCCCTTCGATATCATCTCCCTGGCCTGGGGCATCAAGGGTTTTATCGAATTCGTGGAAAGAAAAGGCTCGGAGCTGGCCTGGAACGAAGAGGACGGGGACTATACCTTGTCGGTTATCTTGCTGCCCAAGGGAAGAGAGGCCGAATCGATAGATAGGGAAGCCTTGAGGGCAGTGAGGGAGGCCAAGAGGGAGCTTTCACTGGTGGGTAAGCTGTTACCCCCCAAGGAGGAAAAGCGGGAGATGTGCGCCTCGTGCGGGCTTCCCCGGGCGCTGGCGGAGTTGGAGTGGAGGGAAGCGGACGGGGCCATCTACCGCTATGACACCGATAGAAGGTTTATCTTCACCTCCGGACATATTCTCCTGGGGGTCATTCGAGACCTGGAGAGGAGGACCGGCCGGGAGCTTGATCCCGTGGTCCTGGATATCACCAGAAATTACCATCTGCACATTCTGCGGGGCATTCCCATTCGTACCCGGGGCGGCGCTTACCGTTCCATGGCCAGGTACCTTATCACCGGGGGCTTCGGCGATGTGCTGGACCTCTCTTACGGGGAGGGCCACCTGGAGATGACCATAGGGAACCCCTTCTATATCCCCAGGTTGGTGGGGAGGATAACGGGTCTCTTCGAGTATATAGAAGGGCAGGATGCGGAGGTAGAATACCAGAGCCCCGAACCCCAGATTCTCAAGCTGAAGATAAAGAGCACCTAGCCCGAGTTTCCGCTTTACGAAAAGGGGTGCGGTAAACGCCCAGTAGAAAGAGGATATTCTTGGTCCGAGGATGGATCCTTTACCCCTGCCATGTCTCTCCGGATCCATGGTTGTCTGGCCACCTGTCCCAGTATCGATGCTTTTCATCCTTCGATGGTGCCACGCCCCGTGGCATGGGGGTCTGACCCCCCAAACCTCTTCGCTTCGCTCGCAACGATAATTGGGCTGCAGGGTCCGAGGCCGTAGGGGCTCAGGAAAGTGAGCCCTCTTCACTCAACGTATGGAACAACACAAGCCGGTGGTTATTCCATCTCCTCCACCGGGACGAAGTCCTCCAAGGAGGCGCGTACTACCAGGCGCTGCGTCGCGTCCCCCTCCGGGGCGCAGGTGGTAAGGGTGAGGATAGGATCCCCGGTTTGCAGGGTCACGTTCTCCACGGGATCGATGTAAAAGACCTCGTTTACCCGGTACTCGTAGGTTCCGCGCGGGTTCTGGATAAAGATGGAATCCCCCGCCTCGAGCTCATCCAGGCGGTTGAAGGGCCTGGTCTTGGTGGTGCGGTGGCCGGAGATAACGCAGTTCCCCGGCCAGCCCGGGAAGCCGGTGTGGGTGAGGTGGATGGGCCCCAGGGCCATGATGGCATTGAGCTCCCCCTCGTTATCGCTTCCCTCCCGCACCTCCTCGTCCACCGTTATGGCAGGGATGCGTATATGCGCCGGGGTCTCGAAGGAGAGGGGAGGCCCCAGCACCTCGTCATGGGTGAGGGGGGTGAAATCCCCCGTCTCCTCCGTCAAGGCCGGTTCCTCGTTCGCCTCCGCCGGGCTCTGGCGGAAACGGTTATAGAGGTAGGGGCCGAGGACGGCGAGGCAAGCGATGATGGTCACCGACAGCGTTATGGCAATGATGGTGCCCTTATGTCCGCGCAAGACTGATCACCTTTCCAACCTCAACACCTTCCGCTTTTTGTTAAAATTGTATAAGAATGATGTTTCTGTTGACAATGTTATCATTAACAAAAAGCGGGTACAAGCAAGGGGAACGGCCTTGAGCCACCTTTACCTGCCTTTACATTTATTCTGCTAACTGATACATATATAAACGGAACGTTGAAAACCGGCGCGGGGTGGAGCAGTCAGGTAGCTCGTCGGGCTCATAACCCGAAGGTCGGGAGTTCGAATCTCCCCCCCGCTACCAGCGAGATAGCAGGCCGGAGGGTAAACCCCCCGGCCTGTTCGTTTGAGTTTTGTGCATATGTTAAAGAAACTGCCGGCATGATCGCATGTTCAGCAAGGCAATAAACCCGTCTTTTATCAAGGCAAAGGTATATGAAAAGGTCGCTTCGGTTACTCATCGACCCCTGCTTGGTGGCAGCTTATGAACGTCTTGCGTATCGTCACGGCCGGTTAAAGGAAGATACAATATACGTGGCTGCGGAAAGGGGGTAATTGAATGGAGGTCGCTTTGACCAGGGGCGTTCCCACGGCCAGGGGGCTGAAGCTTAAGGAGCGCCTGCTCGGGAGCCCGTACGAGGTGGATATCGAGCGGGCCAGGTACTACACGGCTGTATGGAAGCAAATGGAAGACGCCCCCCCCTGCATTCGCGCGGCCCGCGCCCTGGAGGAGACCTTGCGCCGCATGACCATCAGGATCGACGACGACGAGCTCCTGGTGGGGGTGAAAACGGCGAAGCGGCTGGCGGGGGTGATCCCCGTGGAGCGTGGTGAATTCAACGTGGTCATCGAGCAGGAGCTCGACCGCCTGGTGAGCAGGGAGAGGCGACGCTTTCATATCAGCGAGGAGGAGCGCCGGGAGCTGGAGGAGGAGATCCTCCCCTACTGGAAGGGAAGGACGGCGCGCGCCCGCAAGATAGAGCTCTGGAAAGAGGGGGGGATATTCGTGATGCCCTCGGTGAGCGTGGCCTCCATGTACCGCATGGTCAAGGCGATGGGCCTCGGGCACGTGACCAGGCTCGGCCGTATGACCATAGGCGGTAGTGCGAAATCCGCATCCAGGATCCGCCGGAAGTCCAGGGAACTGGCGGGGGTCATGCCCAACCTGGCCCTGACCATCTTCGACGTCCAGGGCCACCTCATCCCCGGGCACCGGCGGGTGCTCGAGCTCGGCTTCGAGGGTATCGGGGAATGGGCGGAGCGGGACTTAAGCGGGCTCAAGGAGGGCGACGAGGACTACGATGAACGCAGGGATTTCTATGAATCGGTGCAGGTAATCGCCAGGGCGGTCCGCGAGTACTCCAACCGCTACGCGGACCTGGCCGAGGAGATGGCCCGGGAGGCGAACGGCGAGCGGAAGTCCGAGCTCCTGGAGATAGCCGAGCGGTGCCGGTGGGTGCCGGTGAAGCCCCCGCGCAACTTCATGGAAGCACTGCAGGCGATATGGATGACCCAGGTAGTCATGTGCATCAGCTACGGCATGGCCGAGATCCTGTCGCTGGGACGGGTGGACCAGTACCTTTATCCCTATTACCGGGCGGACCTGGAGGCGGGTCGCATGACCCGCGAGAGGGCCCAGGAGGCGGTGGAGGATTTCTACGTCAAGCTGGCCACCTTCCTGATCATGCTCATCGAGATGGGCAAGGAGACCGCCAGCGAGATGGGGGTGGGGTCGAACACCCTGACCATCGGGGGCCTGGATCGCGAGGGGAACGACGCCACCAACGAGGTAACCTATCTCTTCCTGGAGGCCCACGAGAACCTGAGGGCCCTGGCCAACAACCTGTGCATAAGGATTTCCACGCGCACGCCCCGCGATTTTCTCATCAAGGCCTGCGAGTCCCACCGGTACACCTCCGGCCACGCCTTCTTCAACGACGAGCTGATCATCGAAGAACTGGTAAATGATGGATACACCCTGGAGGACGCCCGTGACTACTCCATCGTCGGCTGCGTGGAGCCCACCTCCACCGGATCGAGCTTCGCCTGCACCGCGGGTAACGATATCTCCCTGGCGGGAACGCTGGAGATGGCCTTGAACGAGGGGCGCATGTTCGCATCCGGCAGCCGGGTGGGCGCTCCCACCCCCGACCCCCGTACTTTCACGTCTTTTGAGGAGGTCCAGAGGGCCTTCCTGGAGCAGTTGGCCTTCAACGTGGACACGCTGGCGCGAGCGGTGGAGGCCAAGGACAAGGCGCACGCCGGCGACTTCCCCAGCCCCTTGATTTCCTCCACCCTGGAGGGCTGCCTGGAGAGCGGCAGGGACATGACCCGGGGCGGGGCCAGATACAACTACGGCTCCATAACCGGCCGCGGCCTGGGAACGGTTGCCAATTCCCTGGCGGCCATCCGCTGGGCGGTCTTCGAGCGCAAGCTGCTCACCATGAAGGAGCTCATCGACCACCTGCGCAACAACTTCAAGGGCGCCGAGCCCCTGCGGCAGGAGTTGCTCACCAAGGCCCCCAAGTACGGGAACGACGATGTGGGTGTGGACATGCTGGCGCGGTGGGTCACGGGGGCCTTCTGCAAGGAGGTCCGGAAGCACCCGTGCGGGAGGGGCGGCTTCTACCGCCCGGGCATCTTCTCCTACGGGGTCCACGTGGCCGACGGCATGTACCTGGGTGCCACCCCCGACGGCAGGAAGGCGGGCGAGCCCGTCTCCAACGGCATTTCCCCCTCAAACGGCACGGAGTTCGGCGGGCCCACCGCGGCGATGTTTTCGGCCGCCGAGGCCGGCGGGGCCCTTCTCTCAGACGGGACGGCCCTGAACATGCGGTTCTCCCCTGCCTTGCTCGCGTCGGGGGAAAACACGGATAAGCTGGCCTCCCTCATAGAGGCCTATTTCGCCATGGGGGGAAGGCACGTCCAGTTCAACGTGGTGGACTCGGCCA
>Ga0315282_10007456_pt1 | contig 17955 bp, 13 predicted proteins | sample YL17G07_20_MG_FD_203693 | JGI IMG/M metagenome (GOLD analysis project Ga0315282, IMG submission 203693) | Sediment microbial communities from Yellowstone Lake, YNP, Wyoming, USA - YL17G07_20 | ecosystem: Environmental > Aquatic > Freshwater > Lake > Sediment | place: USA: Wyoming | collected... | reverse complement strand
GACATTGGTGAGACCAAGTATACCTGGAGGCCCGCCTAGACTCGCCGTCTAGGCGTGTTAGCGTATGGCACCCTCGGCGCAGCCAGGGGGTTGCGGGCCGGGGAAGTCGCGCGGGCTCAAACGGCCGTGATCCGGCCGGGCAACCAGATTCCAGGAGACAGGGTGTATGGATCAGACGCTCCAGAACTCACTCATCCTCGTCTTCGTCGTGGGCCTGGGCACCGTCCTGTTTGCCGCCTACCTGGCATGGGACGTCCTGCGACGAGACACCGGCACTCCCCGAATGCAGGAGATCGCGGGCATGATCTTCGAGGGGGCGATGGCTTTCCTACGCCGGCAGTACCGTACCATCGGTATGCTTGCCGTGGTCACCGCCGTGCTGATCGGCGTCCTCATCGGCGCGGTCGAGCAGAACAGCGACCTCGGCCTCCGAACGGCGATCGCCTTCCTGGTCGGCGCGGCCGCGTCCAGCCTGGCCGGCTTCATCGGCATGTACGTCGCGGTCAAGTCGAACCTGCGCACCGCGAGCGCCGCGCGGCGCAGCCTGTCGGAGGCCGTCGCAACCTCCCTCCGGGGCGGCGCGGTCTCCGGCTTCCTCATCGTCGCACTTAGCCTCCTCGGCGTGGCGGGCGTCTTCGTCGCCTACGGCGGCGGGAGCCTCGCCACCATCGGCCAGGCGCCATTCCTCATCGTGGGCTTCGGCTTCGGCGCGAGCTTCGTCGCCCTCTTCGCGCAACTGGGCGGCGGTATCTACACCAAGGCCGCCGACGTCGGCGCCGACCTCGTCGGCAAGGTCGAGGCCGGCATCCCCGAGGACGACCCCCGGAACGCCGCCGTCATCGCCGACCTCGTCGGCGACAACGTCGGCGACTGCGCGGGCCGTGGCGCCGACCTCTTCGAGTCGACCGCCGCCGAGAACATCGGCGCGATGATCCTCGGCGTCGCCGTCTTCGCCGTGACGAAGAACCCCGCCTGGATCCTGTTCCCGCTGGTCATCCGCGCGCTCGGCGTCATCGCCTCCGGCGTCGGCATCATGCTGGTCCGGAGCCGGGAGCACGAGAACCCGATGGCCGCCCTGAACCGGGGCTACTGGGTGGCGACCATCCTGGCCGTCATCTTCCTCTACGGCGCAACCCACATCATGCTGGGGAGCATCTGGCCGTTCTTCGCCGGCATCGTCGGCCTGCTGACGGCCATCGCCTTCGTCTACATCACGCAGTACTACACCGCCGGCGCCTGGCGGCCCGTCCAGGAGATCGCGCGGGCCTCCCTGACCGGACCCGCCACGAACATAATCTCCGGCATCGCCGTCGGCTTCGAGACGACGGCGATGACCGCCATCTCGATCGGCGTCGCCCTCATCGCGTCGTACTTCTTCGGCACGCAGTTCGCCGCCGAGCAGGCCGCCAGGGGCATCCAGGTGTCGCCCTACGTCGGGGGCATCTTCGGCACCGCCATCGCGACGATGGGCATGCTGATGACCGCGGCCTACGTCCTCGCGATGGACACCTTCGGGCCCATCACGGACAACGCCGGCGGCATCACCGAGATGTCGCAGGCTCCCGAGAGCGTCCGCGAGATCACCGACTCGCTGGACGCCGTCGGCAACACCACCAAGGCGCTGACCAAGGGGTACGCCATCGGCTCGGCCGCCCTGGCGGCCTTCCTCCTGTTCTCGGCCTACCTCGACAAGGTCGCCGAGACCCTCGGCCGGCGCGCGGGCCTGACCGCCGAGCAGTACATGGAATTCGCGCGGAGCGGCAACGCCGCGAAGGGCATCGTCGCCGGCTCCTTCCCGGCGAGCGTCAACCTCGCCAACGTCCATGTCTTCGTCGGCGGCCTCATCGGCGTGATGCTGGTCTTCCTCTTCAGCTCGCTGGCCATCCGGGCCGTGGGCAAGGCCGGTAGCGCCATCATCGAGGAGGTCCGCCGCCAATTCCGCGAGAACCCGGGCATCCTCGAAGGCACCGCTCGGCCGGACTTCGCCCGCTGCGTCGACATCACCGCCCGCGCCGGCTTGCGCGAGATGGTGCTCCCGGGCCTGCTCGCCGTCGGCACTCCGGTCGTCGTCGGTCTGGTCCTGAAGGCCGAGGCGACGGCCGCGCTGCTGATGATCGGCACCATCGGCGGCGTCCTGCTGGCGACCGTGCTGAACAACGGCGGCGGCGCGTGGGACAACGCCAAGAAGTTCATCGAGGCCGGGCTGATGAAGGCGCCCGACGGCTCCATCGTGGGGAAGCACACTCCGGCCCACGCCGCGGCGGTCGTCGGCGACACCGTCGGCGATCCGTGCAAGGACACGGCTGGCCCTTCGCTCCACGTGCTGGTGAAGCTGCTGAGCACGATCACGCTGGTGCTAGCGCCGCTCTTTATGTAGATCCAGGGGTCGCACCGCGTGCCGGCTGGCGGACCGGCACAGAGATTGCACGATTCCGCCGGGGAGACAACCCACCCAGGCAGCTCTGGGGAGTGGACACCAAGTCCACTCCCCAGTTGTTTGGCCTGGCCCTTGGTCAATCAGTCAACACTGAGGAGAGCGCTGGCCAATGGATCCGCTTCACGCCGTCGTCCTGGGCATCGTCCAAGGTCTCACCGAGTTCCTTCCGGTGAGCAGCTCCGGCCACCTGGTCGTAGTGCCGGCCCTGCTCGGCTGGCCCGGGCAGAGCCTTGCCTTCGACACCGTCTTGCACCTGGGCACACTGCTCGCGGTGCTGGCGTACTTCCGTCACGACTGGCTCCACATCGCCGACGCCTGGCTCAACAGCATCCTCCGGCGCCGGATCGAGTCCCCGGAGGAGCGGCTAGCCTGGCTGATCGTCGTCGGCTGTGTCCCGGCAGGCGTCGCCGGGACGCTCCTCGAGAAGTGGTTCGAGCAGGTGTTCGCCCGGCCGGTCGTGGTCGGGTACTTCCTGGTGGTGACGGCGGGGATCCTCGTCGCGGGCGAGGTGCTCAGCGGCAAGCAGCGGGAGCTGACGAAGCTGCGCCTGTCGGACGCCGTCGCCGTCGGCCTGGCGCAGGCGCTCGCCATCCTGCCCGGCGTGTCTCGATCCGGATCGACGATCTCCAGCGGACTCCTCGTCGGGCTGACGCGCCCGGCCGCGGCGCGGTTCAGCTTCCTGCTGGCCACGCCGATCATCTTCGGCGCGGGCGTCACCCAGTTGCCCCGCGCCCTCCGCGAGCAGCCGGGGGCCGGCTCCGAGGCGCTGGCGCTCGCGCTCGGCTTCGCCGCCGCGGCGATCGTCGGCTACCTCAGCATCGGTTACCTGCTGCGCTACCTCCGGCGCGGGTCGCTGTACCCGTTCGCGGCGTACTGCGCCGTCGTCGGGGTTGTCGTCGCGGTCTTGCTCCGAGGAGTGCCAGCCTAGGTCCGGCAGGCGTTCAGCCGCGGCGCGTGGTGGTGGCCATTCTCACCCGCGGGGTGGCCCTGGTGCCGCGCCGTCGCGCGGGCCAGAGACCGGCGGGCCAGATGCTCGAGCAGGCTGGCCGCCTCGATCGGGTCCCGATCCAGCAAGAGGAGATGCGTGACCCTGGCGCGCAGCGAGGGATCGGCCGACGGGCCGCAGCGCGCCAGCCCGTCTGCAGGAGACTCGATCCACACCACGCCTCTCTGCCCGAGCTCCTCGAGGGCGCTTAGCGTCTGCTCCAGGGAGTGAAAGCCGAGGATGGCTGCCAGGGAGCTGACCTCGGCTTCGTTGCCGGGGTGCTGGTAGAGGTGCTCCACGATCCGGTACTTGGTCAGGTCGTCGACGCCGATGTCGACCCAGGCCGCCTCCGTTGATGGCCGACCGCGTACGCCTACCACCGCCGATACCTCCCATCGTCGGGATGAACGGGACTTCGTCGTCCCCGGTGCCACGCTGCCACAAGGCAGCAATCGTGCCAAGTGCTGGCTCAGGCGCGGAAGGACGCTGCCACCGGCAGGACGAACAGAACGCCAGCGCCGTTCGACTTGCCCGCCCCGTCCGCGCGGTGGCAGACCTCCTGGATGATCTCGATGACCTCGTCGACCTGGTCGTCCTGGACGCCGACGAGCAGGGTCGCGTTGCCACGCTTGAGGAATCCGCCCGCGGTGTTAATCCGCGTGGCCCGGTACTCCCGGGCGATCAGCGCATCGAGGACTCGGCCGGCATCCTGGTCTCGCACGATGGTCACAACCAGCTTCATTGCGCCCTTCCCCCCAGGGCCTTGCATCAGGCATTATAGCAGGCCCGATGCACCTGTCAAGTACCTCCGGCCAGGTCCAGGGGGCCAGGTGCTCGCTCGGCCTCTCGCCAGACGGCCGGCCGCCACTGGACACCTGCGGCGCCCGGCGTTATCATCACGGTGAGCCCCCGACTACCGAGTGAGAAATGAAAGACCTGACCGCACAGTTCTGGGACGTGTCGGCGCTCCTGCGCCTGCACGACGTCGTCGCCGCGGCCGACCCGGATGGCCCGCCGGCGATGCGGCTCGTCTGCGCGGGCGAGGGCCCGCGGCCTCCCGCCCGCCTGGGGTTCCTGGCCGGCTCCTTCAACCCGCTCCACTCCGCCCACGAGGCGCTCGCGCGCGCGGCGATGCACGCCGCCCACCTCGACCGAGTCCTGCTCGTCCTGAGCAAGCGCACCGTCGACAAGGAGCGGGTGTCGGGGATGAGCCTGGAGGACCGGCTCCTGCTGCTCCAGCTCTTCGCCTCGACCCATCCGGGGCTCGGCGTCGCCCTGGTCAACCGGGGCCTCTACGTGGAGCAGGCCGCGCTGATTCGCAGCGCCTGGCCGGACCTGCAGGGCCTCTGGGCCGTCGTCGGGTTCGACAAGATCGTGCAGATTTTCGACCCGCGCTACTACGCCGACCGCGACGCCGCGCTGGATGAGCTGTTCGCCCTGACAACCGTCCTCGTCGCGCCTCGGGTCGGAGCCAGCCCGCGCGAGCTGCACCGGCTCCTGGACCGGCCCGAGAACCGCCGCTTCCGCGACCGCGTCCGGACGCTGCCCATCCCTCCGGAGCACCGCGGCGTCTCCTCCAGCCATCTGCGGGCAGAGGCGGAGATGGGCCGGCTGGCTGGCCTCGCGGTGCCGGAGCTGGTCCGGGCCTTCGTCGAGGCGACGCGCGCGTACGCCCCGCCCTTGCGCCTGCCGGACGGCGAGGAGGTGCATGCCTACGGGCTCCGGGTGTCGCTGATCGCCGCCCTGGCTCGCGCCCGGCCCTGGGCGGAGCGCCAGGCGGACCTCCGCCGCCTTCTCGGCCTGGCCCTCGGGGCGAGCGACGCCGGCCGGGCGCTTCGGGCCTGGCTCCGCAATTCCCCTCCGGGCCCGACGGAAGCCGACCTCCGGTCGTTCCAGGGGCGAGTTGGATGAAACGTCGGCGTGGCCCTGGGCCGGGAGGTGGACGAGGGAGAGGCGACGGCGGCCATCGCGGGGCTCTCACGGCGCGTGTACGACTACTTCACGGAGGCCGGAGACTAGGCGTCGTGGGCCGTCGGGGGGTGCAGGACGCCACTCTGACTCGCCGCGCTCCGGCCTACGGCTCGCAGTCGCCAGCCCCCGAGCCCCAGCCCCTTCGCTCGCAGCACCTCGCCGGCGACCGCCGCCGCCAGCCTCAGGACTAGCCCGGGGCTGGCGGTCTCCCAGACGACCTGCCGGTAGGGCTGGTGGGCCGAGACGCAGTAGAAGAGGGCCCGGCGCAGGCGCTCGTCGCGCTCGGCAAGCTCCAGCACTGGGTCGAGAACGCGGAAGTTCGCGCCGACGTTCGCGAGCAGACGCAGCCCCGCGGCGTAGGGGCGATCCTCGAGCACCTCGCGGGCGTAATCGTGGCCCAGCAGGTAGCTGCTCAGGGCAGACTGCGAGACGCCGTGGCGGACGATGGCCTCCCCGGCGACTGTCCCTCCCCGCAGGCCGGCATTGATCCCCTTGCCCTTGAACGGACGGATCAGTCCCGCCGCGTCGCCGATCACCACGTACCGGTGCCCGCACAACCCAGCGGCCACCGAGACCGGGAAGCGCCCCCGGAACAGGCGCAGGTCTTCCCGGCCGGACCCATCGCCCGGTCGCTGCCAGGCCTCGGCGCCGGGCAAGACCGCGCGGACGCTGGGCAGGCGGAGGAAGCGCTCCATCGACGGCGAGTCGACGTCCCGCCCGGCCACGTTGACGGTGAGGTGGTTCGACTTCGGGGTTACCGCGCCGAACTCGATCTCGGGGATCGACGGCAGGAAGGCATGGATTACGTTCCCGAACTCGGCCATGAAGCGCGGCTCCGGGTGGATGTTCGTCACCACCGACGTCAGCGCGCGCGGCGGCCGGTAGTCGGTCGTCCGCTCGAACATCCTGGCCGCGCCGTCGTCGAGACCAAATGCTCCCACCACAACTGCCGCCTCTCGACTCAGGCTCTCGCTGTAGACCACCACCTGGTCGGCGTGGAACTCGAGGTCGTGCACCCGGCTCGGGACAACTTCGACGCCAGCGCTCCGGGCCTCCTCCAGGAGGTAGTCGTCGAACTCGACCCTTCGGACGGCGTAACAGACCTCGTCCTCGTCGCCCAGCGCCAGTTGTCGGTTGTCCGAGTGGAGCACGTAGCTGGTGATGGGGCGGCAGACGAGCTGCCAGGGGAAGGGCACCCCGAGCTGGCGCTCCAGAATGTCCCGGATGGGCGGCGAGAGCACGCCGACGCACTGGTTGTAGTGGGGCAGGCGCCCGCCGAAGCGCTTCCCCTCGAACAGCACCACCCGCACGCTCCGGCCGGCCTCCCGGCTCAGCCGGAGGACGGTGAGCGCACAGCTTACCCCGGCCGGCCCGCCGCCGACGACGACCACCGTCTGGCCGTCCTCGACCGGGCCGTAGCTACCAGATGCGCGTCGATTGGGCCTCACATCCGCCACCCCACTGCTCTGCCCACCGGCCGAGTGGCCTCCAAGAGGACGACTCCGGCCAGCGTCGCCGCCGCCCGTGCCATCAGGCGGGGGCTCAGGACCATCAAGAGCATCTGCCAGTAGGGCAGGCTGCCAGTCACCATCCCCCAGAGGATCTGGTGCAGCAGCCCCACGGTGCGGTCGCCGTCGGGGCCGGTCACCAGCCTGCGGCGGGCCTCGGCCAGCAGCCTGTGGCAGGAGATCTGGTCGTTCAGCTCGAACAGCAGGTGTCCGCACAGGTTGTCTCTGACGAGGGGCGTCGCCGCCCGGCTGTAGCCGTCGCCGAAGGCCTGCGCGGAGATGCCCACCCTGAAGGCTGCCTCGGCCGCCAGCCGGGACGTGAGGAGGGCGGACTCGAAGCCGTTCTTGTAGAACCGGCAGAAGGCCGAATCCCCCACCAGCACGAAGCGATCCGTGAAGGGCCGGGTCGCGGCGCCGATGGAGAGGCGCGGGAAGCAGAAGCACGTCTGCCCCGGCGGCTGCCAGTCAGGCGGCAGCACCGACCGGACAATGGGGTGGTCCAGGAAGCGGCGCAGATCGGCGAGACCCACGTCTTCCTTGCCGACGATGCTGACCGTCACGTGCTGCTCCTTCGGAGTGAGCGCGCCGAACCGGATGCCGGGCATCCCCAGGACGAAGGTGTGGACGTTGTCGCCGAGCCCGTCCCGGATGAAGTCCGGGTCGAGCGGCAGCTCGGCCTGGCAGGCCCGGACCATCGGCGGCGGGCGGTAGCCGAACCCGAGCCGCGTCAGCTTCTGGAGCATCACGCTGTTCAGCCCGAACGCCCCCACCGCCAGGTCGGCCTCCATCGCTTCTCCTTGCCCGTAGTGGAGCACGACCCTGTCCTCCGGGCGCCCCGGCAAGGCTATTTCCTCGACTCGCTCCGGGACGACCCTGACCACGTCCGGAGCCTGCTCGACGACGTGCCTCAGCACGAAGTCGTCGAAGCTGACGTTGAAGGCGGATGCCGAGAAGCGCGGACCCGCACCCCGGAAAACCGCGCTGATGTCTCGGCGCCCCCCTGGACCTCGCAGCGTCAGCGCGGTGTCGCGCGTGTAGAGGCGGTAGCCCCGGATGTGCCGCTGGACCCGCTCCTCGGGCAGCTCGAACCCCTCGGCGCGCAGGAGCCGGTTTGTCGACTCCGAGATGACGCCCGCGCCCATGTTGCAGCCGGCGGGCCCGCGCCTGGCGAAGCTCTTGCCGTCGAAGATGACGATCTCGATCCCGATCCCCATCTGCCGGGCGAGCTTCCCCGCGAAGTGGGCGAAGAAGGCCCCGGAGGGGCCGCCCCCGACGACCGCGATGCGCGAGCCCTCCCCCAAGCGCAGGCTGCTTCTCCCGTTGCGCATTCCGGCACCTGCCTCTCCACTCACACAACACGACCGACCGAGCGACCGCTTCGACCGGGTGACCTGCGCGGCCTTCTCGCTGGCGAGCGCCAGTGCGGGAGCTGTGGGGAGGACAGAGCGACGCCGCCGCTGTCGTCCGTCGGGCGGGTCGGGAGGCCGGGCCACGAGTTCACCGTAACGGATTATACGTGGTGTCCGCCAGCCTGTCAACGAACGACGGGGTAGCGGGCGGCCATTGATTTGGCAGATGCCTGCCTGTATACTCTCCGCCAGGTTCCCCGTTCTACTGATTGGGAGGAGGTGGCGAATGTCCGAGCGGTTGGCGATCGACGGTGGGACGCCGGTCCACTCCGGCCCATGGTTCTCGGTCTTCCACGGGTCGGAGGAGTTTGCCGGAGAGGAGAAGGAGGCCGTCCTCCGGGTGCTCGCCAAGAAGCGAGTGTTTCGCTTCCTGCAGGCGGGCGCCGAGGACTCCGAGGCCGCCAGGCTCGAGGATGCCTACAGGGACTTCGTCGGCCGGCAGTTCGCCCTGGCCGTCAACGGGGGCACCTCCGCCCTCGTCAGCGCCGTCGTCGGCGCGGGCGTGGGCCCGGGGGACGAGGTCATCGTCCCGGCCTACACCTACATTGCCACGCCGGCCGCCGTGCTCGCCGCCCGGGCCATCCCGCTCATCTGCGAGGTGGACAGCTCCCTCAACCTGGACCCGGCCGACCTCGAGCGCAAGATCACGCCGTACACGAAGGCGGTTATCCCGGTCCACATGCGCGGCGTTCCCGCCCGGATGGATGAGATAATGGGGGTGGCCCGGAGGCATGGGCTGCTCGTCGTCGAGGACGTCGCCCAGGCCAACGGGGGGATGTATCGGGGCCGGATGCTGGGCTCCATCGGCGACATCGGCTGCTTCAGCCTGCAGCAGTACAAGGTCATCACGGCCGGCGAGGGCGGCATGGTGGTCACCGACGAGGACCGGTTCTACCAGCGATGCCTGATGCAGCACGACTCGGCCGTCCGCTTCTGGAGAGGCGGCGGGGGCATCCCCAGCTTCCCCGGCGAGAACTACCGGCTCAGCGAGCTGTCGGCGGCGCTGGCCCTGGCGCAGTTCGGGAAGATGCCCTCGATCCTCCAGCGCTTGCGCGCGACCAAGGCACGCATCGTCTCCCAACTCGAGGGCGTGCCGGGCATCCAGCTTCAGGACGTCCCCGACCCGGAGGGGGATTGCGGTGTCGCGCTCATCTTCTTCTGCCCGAGCGCGGACCTGGCGAAGCGGTTCTCGGCGGTGCTGAAGGCGGAGGGCATCCCCAACGGCACGGTGTACGACAACACCATCCCGGACCGGCACATCTACCGCAACTGGGACTACGTGCTGGCGAAGCGCGGCGCGACCCCGGTCAACTGTCCCTGGAGCTGCGGCGCCTACAAGGGGAAGGTCGAATACTCGGAGGACATGTGCCCGCAGTCTCTCGGCTACCTGGGGCGCGCGGTGCTCGTCGGGCTCTCGCAGCAGATGACGCCCACGCACGCCGACCTCGTGGTGGCCGGCATTCGCAAGGTGGCGGAGGGGCTGCTGAGGTGACCTGCCAGCATACCCGCAGCGGACGTCTTGCCCAGTAGCGGCCGGGAAGGTCGCCCGGGGAACCTCTCGGCCCGCTGCATCGTCTTAGCGGATGCACGGGTTCGCTAGCCACCTGGCCAGGGAGAGGGCTGGTCACCTGCCCAGGCCCCAGACTCCCCGGCCGGCCGTCGCCCAGCGAGAGGCGCGATCGTATGCTTGCCGGTGCGGTGGGCGCGAGCCGTGACCGGCAGCCCGTCAACGGAGTTGGCCATCTCTTGGCAGGGCGGTAGCAGCCGGAGAGACACGCCGCGCTAGCGCGACAACGTTGGCTGTCATTCCGAGGCGCGTGGCGCCGAGGAATCCGTAGCCCCGGGGGGACGGATTCCTCGCGCCGTGCGGGCGCTCGGAATGACAGTACTGGCGAAGTCGCGTTGTAGCGCTGGCGCGGTCGCGCAAGGGAGTAGACCATGCGCCGTCGGACCCTGAATCAGTCCCTCGCCGTCGCCGCGCTGGCGAGCATCACGGCCGGCTGCGTGCCCTCGCTCGGGGCGCGCAAGCCCACCGTCGTCAACGTCGTCGTCATCACCTATCCGGGTGGCGGCGGGTCGCCCGCGGTCCTCTCGCTCTACAAGGCCGCGCTCGAGGTGACCAAGGCCAACCCGGGCGACTTCGAGCTGAAGCTCAGCATGGTCAGCCCGACGATGCCCGATCCATCGTGGGGCCCGCAGACGACCCCGCCGACGGTCACGGCACTGGAGCAGGCGCTCGGCCAGAGCCCACCGCCGGACGTCGTTATCTTCTCTTCCGGCTACGAGTTCGCGGCTGCCCTGGAGAAGGATCTACTGGCGCCCCTGGACGACGTGGCGAGGGGCGAGCGAGGGTTCAAGGCCGACGACTACTTCCCGGGCACGCTCGAGGCCGTCTCCGATCAGGGCAAGCTCTACGCGCTGCCCCTGGCGGCCACGCCGATGGTCCTCCAGTACGACAAGCGCCTGTTCGACGCGGCCGGCCTCGGGCCGCCCGACGCCACCTGGAACTGGAGCACGCTCCTGAACGCGGCCAAGCAGATGACCAACCCGGACGCCGAGGCCGGCCCGCAGTATGGCCTGAACGCGATGAACGGCAACTGGCTGGCGGCCCTCATCTGGCAGAACGGCGGAGAGTTCGCGACGAAGGACGGCCGGCGGTGCCTGCTCGCGGACCCGGCCGCGATCGAGGCCATCAAGTTCTACTCCGACCTGATGCACGTCCACAAGGTGGCCTCGGGCATGCCCAAGCCCGGGCCCGGCAGCAGGGAGATGATCGCGAGAGCCATCCGGGTTGGCCCGGGCGAATACCCGCCCCTGATGGGGCCGAGCGGCCGCGTGGCGATGCAGCCGATGGACGGGACCGCGTACGCCTACGGCTACGGGCCGTACGGGCCCACGCGCAGTAGCGGCGAGCGCCCGCTCCGGATCGCCGAGCTGCCGCGGAACAAGCAGCAGGCCACCCTCATCGGGCTGCAGGCCGCGCTCGCGGTGACCAACGCCTCGCCCAACCCGAAGGTGGCCTTCAGGGCGCTGGTCGCCCTCGCGGCCCAGATGCAGAGCGATATGGTGGTGCCCGCCACCCGCACGGCGGCCAAGCGCCTGACGCAGATCAACCCGAACATCCAGGAGGAGGACGCGAAGGTGCTGCTCGCCTCGATGGAGTACGGACGGGTGCTGCCTCTCTACCGCCAGAGCCTCTACATGCGGCCATTCTACGAGAAGCTGCTGAGCCCGGTCCAGTCCGGCGACAAGGACCCGGCCGAGGCCGCCCGGGAGGCAGCCCAGGCCATCGACGAGGTACTCAACAAGCCCCTCGAGGAGCTGCTGACGCCTACTCCGGCGCCGGCTCCCGCGGCGCCGGCACCGGTGCCGACGTCGCCGGGGCGCTGAGCGGACGACGGGCCGTCAGCGGATTCAGGGAGCGGATTGAGCGGATGGCGGCCCTTCGGCCCTCATTCCGGCTGGTGCTGGACCGGTTGGTGCTGGACAGGTTCCGGTTGGAGCCACTCAAGGGCACGGGTGACTGCCCTGAACCGTGGGAGTAGAAGCGTGTCGTCGATGACTCTCCCGTCTGGCGACCCACGACTGTCGATAGGCGCAGGCAGGGGCTCCATCCCGCGCGCTTGCTCCTGCCGCTCACGCCAACCGTTCACGCGCCTTCACGATGCCACCGGGCGCGAGCGCGTCGGCGGCAATCCGCTCAATCCACTCAATCCGCTCCCCGAATCCGCTGACAGCACTCCCCCAAGCCGGAGGCTAGGCCAGTCTCGCCCCTGGCCGGTGGCTAAGGGGTTCGCGGAGCTAGGTCTCCTCCTGCTGGCCCTGCTGCTCGCGGGCTGCCAGATCGGCGGGGCCAGTGCCACGCCGACGCCCGAGGTCAGGTCGACTCCTGCGGCCCGTCCGACGGCCGTCGTCAAGCGCGGGTCCATTACCGACACGGTCCGCATCCTCGGCCGCGTTGCCGCCGCGCGGGAGGCCGACCTCTACTTCACGAAGGCCGGGAAGATCAAGACGGTCTCGGCGCAGCCAGGCCAGGAGGCGAAAGAGGGCCAGCTCCTGGTCGAGCTGGACCTTGGCGACCTGCCGAATCGGATCGCCCAGGCGCAGACGGCCCTCGAAACGGCGCAGGTCAAGGTCGAGGAGGCGAAGGCCAAGAAGTCCGACGAGGCGTCGAAGCGAGAGCTCGACCTCAGATCGGCCGAGGTCGCGGTGGGCCAGGCCGAGGTCGCTCTCGGCAAGGCCCAGGAGGACCTGGCCAAGGCCAAGGCCGAGCCGAATCCGGTCGAGGTCGCCAAGACCAAGGTTCGGGACTCCGAGGCCGCGCTGGAGCAGTCCAGGTACAACCTCGTCAAGGTCCAGAAGAGCGACGTCGTCTCGAAGAACGTCCGAGAGCGCGAGTACGAGCACAACTGGTACGAGGTCCGTTACGGCGAGACGCTCCGGAAGCTCCAGGCCGGCCAGGCCACCCAGGACGACGTGGCCCTGGACTGGAGCAATCTCCTGGGCGCCAAGGAGAGGCTGGACAGCGCGCGGGCCGACGCGGCGCTGGCGCTCAACAAGGCGCAGGACGACGTGGCGAAGGCCGAAGACGCCCTGAAGAAGGCCAAAGCCGAGCTGGAGGTGGCGCAGTCGCAGCCGGCGGACAAGGCGACGCGCGAGGCGCAGGCCGGCGTCGCCCAGGCCCAGCTCAATCTGGAGAAGGCGCGGGCAGACCTCGAGCAGAAGCGCAAGGGGCCCGGTCCGGACTACGAGCTGCCAGTCCTCGAGAAGGCGGTCGAGCAGGCTCGGCTGACGCTCGAGGACCTCCAGTCGCAGCAGACCAACTCGCGGCTCGTCGCGCCCTTCGCCGGCAAGGTCACCATGGTACGGTACAAGCTCGGCGACGACGCGCAGGCCTACCAGACCGTCGTCAGCCTCGCCGACCCGCGGGAGCTGATCGTCCGGACCGAGCTGTCCGACGCGGACCTGGCCCGAGTCGCACCCGGCCAGAAGGCGACCCTCGGCGTCGACACGCAGCCCGGGCAGTCGCTCGCCGGCGAGGTCGTCTCGGTACCCGGCAGCCTCGGCGGCCAATCCAGCCAGCAAGCCGACCGGAGCGTCCGGCTGAAGGTCGAGGGGCTTGGGCCCACGGCCCAGCTCGGGATGCTGGTGCGCGGCACGATCATCGCCCAGCAGAAGGACAACGCCCTCATCGTGCCCGCTCGTGCCGTGAAGACCGTCGGCAAGCGTAAGTTCGTGGAGTACATGGACGGCAACGTCCGCCGGGCGCAGAACGTCGAGGTCGGGATCGTCACCGACACCGAGGCCGAGATACTGAGCGGCCTGCGCGAGGGCCAGGTGATCCTCGCGGGAAGGTGACGAGATTCACAGGATGGACAGGATGGGCGGGATGGGTAGGATGGAGCCGTGTAGCGGGCCAGCGCGGCGGGTGGGCATCCAGCGCCCTCTCCCCCTGGGAGAGGGCTGGGGTGAGGGCCGGTGTCCGCGAGGTTGATCAGCCCGCCTCGCCGGCTTCACCTACCTCTGGCCGGGCTCCTGCCCCTGCCAATCCTCGTCTGGCGGCGGGCAGCAGCGCACCGGGGCCTGTTCCTGGCGATGCTGCTCGGACTCGTCGCCGCGGCGACGCTCCTCGCCGGTGTGCCGCTCTATGCCGAGGGAGTGGCGACGGGCGCCCTCCGACAGGCGCTGGATACCCCGGGAGAGGCGCTGGGCACCGTGCTCCTCCGGCATGCGCCGAGCCGCAGCGGACAGCCGCTCACGCTCGACCAGTACCGGTCCGCCGACCGCTTCGCCCGGGAGCGGGCGCCAGAGCTCCTGGGCCTGCCCGTCCGCATGGTCGTCCGGGTGGGCCAGACGGACCCGCTGCCGCTCATCGTCGGCGGCGCCAGCTCGGCCACGACGGACTACGCCGGCTACGGCTTCCTCGCCTTCGCCAGCGACCTGGCCGAGCACGTCGACCTGCCGGAGGGCCGCTGGCCGAGACCGGGGCGGACGGCCGAGGGGGAGTTGGAGGCGGCCATCAGCACCGCCGGCCTGGACGAGCTGGGCATCAAGGTGGGCGACCCGGTCCGGGTGCTGGCGCCGGGCTCGGCGCAGACGGCGCTCTTGACGGTCCGGATCGTCGGCCGCTGGCTCCCGCGCGAGGGGGCCGACCCCTACTGGCTCAAGCAGCCCGACTACTACCGACTGGCGCTGTTCGTCGCCGAGGAGAGCTTCCTCACGGACGTCCCGGCCGTCTTCCCGCGGGTGAGCCGGGAGTACGCCTGGGGTCTCGTCTTCGACCCGCTCGGGCTGCGAGCCGGCGACGCCGGACGCGTGCTCTCCGGCCTGGTCGACCTGCGCAACGAGGCGCAGCGGGCGGCGCGGGGACTGCGAGTCGACTCGGCGCCCGACGACCTGCTCGCGGGCTACCAGCGTCGGGTCTTCTTCCTCGAGGTGCTGCTCCTGGCCATCGCGGCGCCGCTCGCCGTCATCGTCCTCCAGTTCGTCGTCTCCGTCTCGGGGATGCTGGTCGACCGCCAGAAGGGCGAGATCGCGCTCCTGCGCAGCCGTGGGTCCGGCGCGGGGCAGGTGGTTGGCCTCTACCTTCAGGAGACGCTCGTCCTCGGCGCGCTGGCGCTCGCCGCCGCCCCACCCTTGGGGATGCTGCTCGCCGAGGGGCTCGGTCGCGCGGACGGCTTTCTGACGTTCGGCGGGGGGGACCTGCCTGTTCGGCTGGCGCCCGACGTGCTCGGCTACGCGGCCGTGGCGGTGTTGGTTGGCATTGTCGCCACGATCCTGCCGGTCGTGGGCGCCGCCGGACAGACCATCGTCAGCTACAAGCACGAGGTCGCGCGGACCCTCCGGCCGCCGCTGGCGCAGCGTCTCTACCTGGATCTCTTGCCTCTGCCGGTGGCCGCGTACGGCTACTACCTGCTCACCCAGCGCCGGTCGGTGCTCCCGACCGGCGAGGCCGGCGACGCCTTCGCCGACCCGCTCCTGCTTCTGGTGCCGGCCTTGGGGATGATCGCCACGGCGCTGGTGGTCCTGCGTGTCATCCCGTTGATGCTCCGGCTCGTCGAGAGGCTGGCCCGTCCGCTGGCCGGTCCCGACCTGCTCCTCGCCCTCCGCCACCTGGCTCGCCAGCCCTACGGCCAATCCGGGCTGGTCCTCATGCTCTGCCTCACGACTGCCCTCGGGGCCTTCAGCGCCTCGGCCGCCAAGACGCTCGACCAGAACGAGGCCGACAGCGCCGGGTACCGGATCGGGGCGGACCTCCAGGCGAGCGAGACCGGCGCTTACGACGAGGACACGGGCGAATGGACGCTGCTGCCGGTCGGCGAGCACCTGGAGGTGCCGGGCGTGCTCGGCGCGGCCCGGGTGCTGCGGACGAAGGCCGTCGAGCGGCTCGGCAGCCGGGGCAACGAGGTGACTGTGTTGGCGGTGGACCCGCGCGAGCTAAGCGACGTGGTCGTCTGGCGCCCCGACTACGCCGACCGGTCGGTGGCGGACCTGCTCGGGCGCCTCGCGGCCGACGAGGCGGGCATCCTGGTCGACCGGCGCTTCCTCCAGGCGCAGCGGCTCCAGGTTGGCGACGAGCTGACCCTGACCGTCAAGGACCAGTCGGTGGACTTCGTCATCGAGGGCGGGCTCGACTACTTCCCGACCCTCTACCCCGAAGATGGCGCCTTCTTCGTGATGAACCTGGAGTACCTCTTCGACCAGGTAGTGCCGATGCCGTACGACGTCTGGCTGCGCCTCGCGCCCGATGCCGATCCGGCCGTGGTCGTCTCTGGCCTCGACGCCCGAGGCCTGGCCGTGACCCGGTACGAGACCCTTCGCAATGCGCTGGTCCTGGATCGCCAGGACGTGACTCGTCGGGGCGTCTTCGGGCTGCTCGGGGTCGGCTTCCTCATCGCCGCGCTCTTGAGCGCGCTTGGCCTTGCGATCCACTCCTACCTATCGTTCCACCGCCGGCTGGTCGAGGTGGGCATCCTCCGGTCCATCGGGCTGGGCCGGAGTCAGTTGGTCGGGCTTTTCCTGAGCGAGCAGATCATCCTCGTCGTCGCCGGGCTGGCCTCGGGCGCGGGCATCGGGCTTGGGGCAAGCTCGCTGTTCGTCCCGTTCCTGCAGGTCCGGGCGACCGCGCACTCCGGCACGCCCCCGTTCGCCGTCGTCCCCGCCGGGGACGACCTGGTACGGCTCTGCCTGGGCTTCGCGGCGGTGCTCGCGCTGGCCCTGCCGATCAGCCTCCTGATGCTCAACCGGGTCCGGCTCCACGAAGCCGTCAAGCTCGGCGAGGAGCAGGGGTAGATGTGTTGAGGATGGATCAGAGGTAACGCCGCCAGGAACCGGGTATAATCGAGGGCAGAAACCACCAGTGGAGGCATCCATGGCGACGCGCAGTCTCGAGTTGGAGTTGCCAGACGAGCTGATCGCGCTGCTCGGCTCGCCGGAGGCCGCAGCGGCCAAGGCCAAAGAGGCGCTGGTGCTGGAGTTGCTGCGTGAGGCCCGGATCAGCCAGGGCCAGGCCGCGCGCCTGCTCGGCCTGACGCGCTGGCAGATCCTCGACCTGATGGCCCGGCGTCGGGTCCCCTCGGGCCCGGAGACGCCGGAGGAGATGCGCCGTGAGGTCGAGGAGATGCGGCGCTTCGGCCCGGGCACCTGAGCCGTGCCGGCCGTCAGCAACAGCGGGCCCCTGATCCTGTTCGCCCGAATCGGGCGCCTGGGTCTTATCCGCACGGTCTTCGCCGAGGTTTTCATCCCGCCAGCCGTGCGTTCGGAGGTCGTGGGCCAGGGCGAGGGTCGGCCGGGCGCCGCCGAGGTCGCGGCGGCATCGTGGATCACGACACAGGACGTCGGCGGATCCGAGGTGGAGCCGTCGCTCCTGGCGGCGCTGGACCGCGGTGAAGCGGAGGCAATCGTGCTGGCCGAGCGATTGGGCAGCCAGATGCCGCTCCTGCTTGACGACCGGCGGGGCCGCCGGATCGCGCGCGACCGGGGCCTTCGCGTGGTCGGAAGCGCCGGGCTGCTCGTGTTGGCGAAACAACGTGGCGCTATCCCGCTGATTCGAGCGACGCTGGACCGGCTGCGTCTGGCCGGCCTCTACCTGGACGACGGAGCCTACCGCGAAGTGCTGGCCATCGCCGATGAGGTGCCTGCTGGCACCGAAGCCGAAGAGGACGGGCCGTGAAGCATTGCCGCCACCCATCGCGACTCGGCGTCTCCCGCGGTTCCTATACGTCTTTCGCCGTCCCGAGCAGAGGCACTTCCGGCCCCACCACCAGCGGCAGCTTCCCGGCCCATTCGCTGCCGCCGCCGGCCGTCCCCAGCGGCCAGACCGCGCCGTTTCGCAGGTCGCCGACCGATGATGGGCTTTCGGGAGTTGACGGTCTCGACGACGAAGCTCTCGCCCAGCTCGACCTCGGCCACCGGCTCGCGCGCCCTGTAGCGCTTCTCCGGCGGCACCGTCCGGTCACGGATGATCCGCTTCAGCTCCATCGGGGCACCTCCCGGGCTGCACACGCTCCTCACCGATAGAGTATACTGGACCGCGTAAGCCTGGTTGGCCGGGAGGAGGTGGGGAAGGCGATGGCAGGCGATTCGGGTGTCGAGCGGCGCGCCGACGCCGACGAGCTGCTTGCGCTGGTGACGGCGGTGTTCCGG
>Ga0315282_10007455_pt1 | contig 17955 bp, 23 predicted proteins | sample YL17G07_20_MG_FD_203693 | JGI IMG/M metagenome (GOLD analysis project Ga0315282, IMG submission 203693) | Sediment microbial communities from Yellowstone Lake, YNP, Wyoming, USA - YL17G07_20 | ecosystem: Environmental > Aquatic > Freshwater > Lake > Sediment | place: USA: Wyoming | collected... | reverse complement strand
GGTAAGGGCAGCGATACTCACTCCGTTTCAAGGTGGTATGTTTTCCGACCGTCTATTTCAGATATCTAACCAGATGGCATATAACATTCAGGAAGAAGTAACGAAAGGAATAATCATAGGGCGTCCGATAGGCGATACGGCAGACGAGATATATGACTTGTTTGGTAAAGAAGGCGAGGGTTATCAATGGCGAGCAGAACTGATAGCACGAACAGAAACAATTAGGGCAAGGGAGATAGCAAGGCAGTCCTTGTTTGATGACAACCGAAACCTGATAGAAAATGAAGAGTGGATAAATATGGAATCAGCCTGTGATGAGTGTCAGGATTTGGCTGATGAGTTTAACGCAGGGAATCACGACCTTCAACCTATACTTGACAGCCATCCGAATTGTGTATGCACTATTAGGGCTATTATGAAAGACTGGAAGGAATTAGGTGGTAGTAGCGACGAAGAGCCTGACTTAATGGACTATGAAGATTGGGTGCAGGAAAAAGGAATAGATGAATGAAAGTAATATGTGCAGGAAAAAAGTGCAGTAGGGTACTTGACACGAACAAAGATATATGGTATTATATAAGCAAAGGGAATAGCGGAAAAGATTTAGAGGTTGTTTGCAGTAGGTGTTACAGTAACTTGATAAATGGAGGAGTGAAGAATGAACGGTTACTTGAAAGGAGAAACTGGTGACACCATACGAAGCGATATACAGCAGGAGTCAATACCTAGCCGAACTCACGGATAGTAGACCGGAGTTGGCGAATCTCTTTATCAAAATACTTCACGCACTCTACCTATCGTTAATAAGGACAAAGAAAGACCCTTCCAAAGTAAACCTGAACGCAAGCATAAATAACGCAGGATTAGTATTATCAATTAAAGGCAATGGAAATGTGTCACGTGAAACAATGGGCTATGCTCGCAGGTTTCATAATGACTACACAGCCATTTATAAAGCAGTACCGAAAATCAATGAAAGGTTTATGCAGATATTCCGATTCAGTCAGGAAAAGAAAAGCCTGACTGCTATTTTATCAAGGGACAATGAAAAAATAGTTATAAGTGGAGAGGCAATATGAAACAGGGAAAAGAAGTCAAGCAAGTCAAGGAAAGCAAAGCTAATTATAATTTCAGCGCTCACTTTCTTGAAGCCGAGGTAAACGAAAAGCTACGTGAAGTACCAGTAATAATAATTCAGGAAGGAATGGGAAACAGCCGAGACAAACATTTCTATACAAAAGAAGCATTACAGAAATCGTATCGGCGATTTGACGGTGCGCAATGTTATGCTGACCATCCGACAAGGACTGAAGAAGCGGATAGACCAGAAAGAAGTGTCAGAGATATAATCGGATATTATATGAACCCGCAGAGCATAGACTTCAATGGAAAGACAGCGATAAAAGCAACGTTAAAAATAGCGGAAGGCGAATCATATAATTGGGCTTGGGATTTAATCAAGGAAGCTATAAACTTTCAGAAGTTATATCCTGATAAAGATTTGGTAGGAGTAAGTATCAATGCCGATGGCGTCACTCATCCTGGCGAAGGTGAAGACGAAGATATAATCCATTACGTTGATGAGATAACGGAAGTGTTCAGTAGTGATGTAGTAACGAAGGCTGGCGCTGGTGGTCGTATCGGCGCAGGGCTGAAAGAAAGTGTAAAACAATACCTTGAAGCAAAAGGTAAAAATCTAAAGGAGGCAGGTGCAATTATGAAAAAAGCGCTAAAGAAGATGGCTTCAGAAATGGAAGCACTTAAGGCGAAGAAAGAGGCAGGCGAAGTTGACGATAAAGCGTATGGAACAGCGATGGACGAAATCGTAGCACAGTTAAATAAACTCGCTGATGAAGCTCCTGAAACAGAGGACGAGGGCGAGGGCGAGAAGAAAGAGGGCGAAGGCGAGGGAGAGAAGAAGGAAGAGGAAGGCGAGGCTCCGCCAGCTGACGACAAAAAGGATGAGAAAGATGAGAAAGTTAAAGAAGCATTAAGGGACGAAAACCTAATGCTTAAGACGAAAATCAAACTTATGGAAAGCAAAGAACTGGTAGGTAGACTGCTCAAAGAAAGCAAACTCCCTGCTGGTACTTATGATGACCTGAAAGAAGTCCTTATAGGAAAGGATGAGAAGTATTGTAAGAAGCTGATAGAGGCTCGGCGTGAGTTCATTTCCAATATGCTCAAAGCAAAAGTGGTTGGAAATGGAGAAGTAATCGTTGAGTCTGGCAAGAAGGAATCAACAGCATTTGACGGTCTGCCGAAAAAGCAGTCCGATAAATAAAAGGAGGGATTGAACAATGGCATTAGTTCAACCCACAGCAGAGAACAAGCTTGTAAGTACAAATAGAGATTCACTGGTTATGCCGTGTGCTTCAGGCACGGTAATCAATCAGGGCGTAAGGTTAAAGTTGTCGACAGGGCTTGTAACTCCCACGACAACACTTGGCGACGATTGGGTTGGTGTAGCAGACTTTACTAATCCCGTTGCTTCACTCGGAGATACATTAACAAGCGGAAGGGTTTTGTTAAAAGGGAACGTTGTTTACTTTGACGCTCCAGTAGTAGAAACCTATACGTTTGGTGATTTGGTATACGATTATGACGACACAGTAGATTTTCACGCTGGTGCTGTATGCAAAACGTCTACGCTGGCAATACTGGTCGGAACGTATGTTGGGCTCACCGCTGTATCAGGTGGAACAGGTGTAAGAATACCTGTCAAGATTAAACCGTCGGTAGTGATATAAACAAAGGAGATGAAAAACAATGGCTCTTATTCAGCCAACAGCAGAAAATAAATTAGTGTCTTTTGATATTGATTCGACTGTGATGCCTTGTGCGTTCGGCACAGTCATAAATCAAGGGACAAGATTAAAGGTAGCGAGTAATTTAATCACGCCTACTACAGCGAAAAATGATGATTGGGTAGGTGTAGCTGATTTCTCGAACCCCGTAGCGTCTCTTGGTGATACACTGACAAGTGGTCGTGTGTTACTTGCAGGTAACGTGATATGGTTTGACGCACTGGCAACAGAAACAATGACCTTTGGTGACCTGGTATATCCGTATGAAACAGGAGGAAATCATTATTCTGGAGCAGTGTGCAAAACAAGCACGTCGGCGAAATTGGTAGGAACATATGTAGGTCTGACCGCGCAGGTATGCGGTGCAGGCGTGAGAGTTCCTATTAAGATACAGCCGACCGTTGTAATCTAAAAAAGGAGGAATAGAAAAATGGAAACTAATTTCTTTACAGAGAAGGAACTCAAAGACCGCTCGCGAATGCTTGAAAGCGCGATGAGTGAGCATACTTCTCTTCGTGAAGCTCTCAAGAAACACGCAGGCGAAGACCCAGAGTCAATAGACTGGGAAAAGGTTTCTTTTAAGGAGTTAAGGGACAGGGCAAAAGGCGAACTGATGGAAGCGACTAACGTCGTATCCACGCAGGGACAGCTGTTCCGGTACGGAATACAGAAAGTGCTGTTTGACGGATACAAAGACGTGCCGACAGTTTATCCTGATGTCGTGCAGTTCGTTCCATCGAGCAACAGGCAGGAATGGTATGCACCGCTGTATGGTGCAGAAGTTCCTACTGACGTTGCATTCGGTGGTAAGTTCCCAGACAGCAGAATCAAAGGACTGGATACCGTCCTTGTGAACAAAAAGATAGGGCGTATGCTCTCTCTGGAAAGGGAACTCTTTGATTATGACCAGACAGGACAGGTTGTAACAAAGGCGTCACAGATGGGTAAGCGTGTCCGCTACAAAGAGGAAACCGATGTTATGGCAGCGATTTTCGGTGCTACCTACTCGACGGCTATCGGAAATAGACCTTCCAGCTATGCGAACCTTAATCAGTTCGGAATGGAAGCAGCCGATATAGCGTTAATGAACATGGTAGACCCACTCGGCAATAATATGTTAGTAATGCCGAGCCTGCTTCTCGTTTCAACTGCTGATAAATTCAACGCAGCGAAGTTACTCAACAGTTCATTACAGCCTTCGATACCTGGCGCGTCAGGCAAGACAGCGTCTTCTGGCGATTCGGGCACAACTGGCTGGACAATGACAATCAACCCGCTTCAGGGGCTTTATTCCTTGAAGGTCAGCAGGTTCATTACTGCTAACAGGTGCTACCTGATGGAACCGAAAATCTCCATAGTGTTTCAGGAGGCGTCACCAGTTGAAATTGTTCAGGAGAACCCACTGTCTGGGATGGCATTTGAGAATGACATCTACAGATGGAGAGTGCGCAGACTGTATCAGGTTGCCGTTTTGGAAAGCCGTTACATCTACGCAATCCAGAACACCTAAACAGGCAGGGAAGGGAGGGCTGGTGCCGCACTGGCTCTCCCAACCCGATTAGATAAATGATAAGGACAATAGATAAATACGGGTTTACGGAAGAAGCAGGAGAAGTGAAGATAAAGGAAACGGATAAGATAGGTGTAGCGCTTGGGAATAGAGGATACATTGAAAATTATTCTTATAAAGGCGTTTCTTTTTGCAGGTTTTATTGGAATAGCAATGTTCTGGTTGACTTGTTCAATAGAAAAGGGGCAGAAATAGAAGTCAACTATAAGCAATCATTATGCAAAATGGATAAAATGATATATATACCTATAAGAAAAGGCGAGAAATTAACAACGGAAGATTTAAGAAAGTATATCAAAGGAGGAAAGTAATATGACAATTCAGAATACTTATAAAGAGGCTTGGGAAGTTCTGCAAGCAGTATGCGATATAACCGACCCGGCAAATCCCAGATTAAGGACTGACGCAGTTCTTGAAACAGGAGATATTGAAATCGGAGCAGTAGAGATAAAAAATGCAACGGACGACACAAGAGTTAAAGTCGGAAGCGATGGTACACAGAATGCTCTTTATGTTCAGGCTGCGAAGATTGATTTGGCAACGACTTCATTGAGGGACGCTATAACAGGAGCAGGAGCAGCAGCAAAAACTCTGGCTGATGTAGTATCAGCATTTCCTGCAAGTCCAGCTACATCGACAAAGCAAAGCGATGGGAGTCAAAAGTCGCAGGTTGTAGATGGGAGCGGAAACGTAATAGGAGCAACAGGAAACGCTTTGGACATAAACATTAAGTCAGGCAATCCTGCTAATCCTTCTACGTCTACGAAACAAAGTGATGGAAGTCAGAAAACTCAAATAGTCGACGGGTCAGGAAATGTAATAGGTGCTACATCAAACGCTTTAGATATAAATGTAAAGACAGGGAATATAACAGGATTTGCTTTAGAAACTGGTGGTAACCTTGAGAAAATAGCAGGACAAGCTTGCACTCCGCTATCGGGACAGGCGACAGCAAGCGGAGATACTACGATAGTCCCATTAACAGCTCTTAAGAAGATTAGGATATACAGGATATACTTGCAGAATGTAAATTCTACAGCTGTGGCAGTATATCTGAAACTAACGATAGGTAGTTCTGCTGTTAATGTATGCCCCGCAACTTTGGTGCAATATCAAATGTTAACTGACAATGTTAGAGCAGGACAGAAATATTATGAATGCGATGTAGCAACAGCAGTAGTATTGAATCTTGGTGGAGTAAGCAACGTTAATTGGCAGATAGATTACACGCTAGTATAATAGGAGTAGCTATGGAAAAAGAAATACTGGTTTGTAAAGGATTAGACTACGCTAAAATATCTGCTATCAAAGATATTAAAAGCGAGTGGGGCAAAGAGGAACTGGACGAAAAGAAGTTCAGCATTGTTACTCTTGACTTGACCGACGAACAAGTATTCGCTTGGGACACTGCTAATGCTCTTTGTTTGAATGACGCAGAAAAGCCAGAGAAACTAATAGAGACTCCAGCGAAGTATCAAATAGCACGCGTATTAGACAATGTAATCCTTCTTGGAGATAAAACCGCAACTATGATGGCTTCTACTGTGGGCAAATCAAAGGCAGTTTACTTACAAGGAATACAGGATACAATGCAAGCAGAAGCCGTAGTAAAGCAGGCAAAGATAGATAAAGCAAAAGCAGATACAGCCGCTATGGGGAAAGGATAATATGTCTACTCCATTTAAGATAATCGTTGATACTACAAAAGCAGGGTCAGCGAATACGCATTTTATTCTACCGCTTGATGGTTCATCGACGTATAACTTTGATGTAGACTGGGGAGATGGAGGAGCAGTTCAAACTGTAACTACAAATACCCCTATTGACCATACTATGCTGGGTGGAGCTGGAACTTATACTATCACAATTACCGAAAATGTAGTTGGTGGGTTCCCACATATCTACTTCAACGACTCTGGTGATAAACTCAAACTTATGCAGATAAGTCAATGGGGAACGAATAAGTGGTTATCACTTGGGCGGACTTTCCGTGGCTGTTCAAACTTGACTATTACTGCAACAGATGAGGCTACTGCGAATACCGGAAGTGTGACAAACTTTTCATGGGCGTGGGCTGACTGTTCAGGCTTAACAAGTTTCCCACTAATCGATACCAGCGGAGCAACGACATTAAGCAGTGCTTGGTATGGCACCAGGTGCACCAGTTTTCCACTTATTGACACCAGCAATGTTACCGACTTTTCAAGTGCATGGAGGAACTGCAATAGTCTGACCAGCTTCCCACTCATCGACACAAGCAAGGCAACAACATTATATTATACGTGGTCAAGTGCGGGTGCGATGACAAGTTTTCCGCTAATTAACACTGGCAATTGCACGAACTTTGAGGGAACTTGGCAATTCTTATCTCTGACCAGTTTTCCACTTATTGACACAAGCAAAGCAACAACACTCTTTAGCACCTGGGGAGGTAACTCTTTTTCCAGTTTTCCACTAATCAACACCAGCAACGTTACCGACTTTTCAAATGCATGGAGGAATTGCCAATTATTGGTTAGCTTCCCACTCATCGACACAAGCAAGGGAACGAACTTCTATTATACGTGGAGTGGTTCTTTTTCACTCTTTACTTTCCCAACTTTGAATATGAGGGCTATTACCAATGGAGAAGGTTGCTTCAATGGTGTCAAGTTAGGTGTTGCTTCATATAGTGCTCTCATTACCGATATGGCATTAGGCATTACAACAGGAGTAGTATTTAATGGTGGGACAAGCAAATATGCTCCTGCGGTATTGACTGCTCATAATACATTGACTGTGACAAGGTCGTGGACTATAACCGATGGAGGTATGCTAAATACATTATACGAAGTAGGGTCAGGGAAACCTTACAGCACCATACAGTCGGCACTTGACTCCCTATATTCGGATTACGGCTCGGGAACATTCTTGGACACAATGACTATCAGAGTATACACCGGAACTTATACCGAAACGGCGACACCTAATTCAGCATTGAAGCCAACTGCAACTTATAGGCTTATGATAGAAGCCGCCGCTGGTAATACTCCTGTTATAGATGGACAAAGCACAAGAGGTGACGGAGTTCTTGTTATAGGTATTGATTATGTTACTGTAGACGGATTTACGGTTCATCATTGCACAAGCGAGGGAATATTCTTTTACAACGGTGCAGACTATTGCACAGCCTCAAATAATATCTGCTATTCAAATAATTCTTACGGAATACTATGGTATTCTGGTTGCACTTACGGGATAGCACATCACAATATTAGTTATTCTAATGGTGCTCACGGAATAGTTTTATACGACACTTGCAATTACGGAACTGTTTATAATAATCTCTGTTATTCTAATGGGACAGCAGGAATATACTTTAGGATATCAACTAATATGGTTGCATACAATAATCATTGTCACCATTGCACATTCTGTTTCGACATAGAAGACGGGACGATAGCGAAAATATATAATAATCTTTCGCATGACTCAACGAATCCTGCGTTCGGTTTAACAATATTAAGTAATTCATATGTGGAACTATACAATAACACTTTATACTTAAGTGTTCTTTATATTGGTAATTCTTCTAATGCGACAGTAAAAAATAATCTTATGACAACATCCGCAGGTTATTGCATAACAGTGAATGACGCGGCAAGTAAAGTGGGGTTTGTTTCGGATTATAATGATTGCCATATATCAGGAACAGCAAAGACGGGCAAGTGGGGTGCGGTAGATGAGAATACTTTGGCGGACTGGCAATTGGCTACAAGTCAAGACAGTCATTCAATAGACACACATCCGGCATTAGTGAATGAAGGTGGTACGGTTGCAACTGATTATCAACTAACAAGTGTTTCTCCTTGTATAAATATCGGAGTAAGTTTAAGTTCAATATTCAGTACAGATTATTTCAATGTTGGACGTCCGCAAGGGATAGCTTGGGATATAGGATTTAACGAATATGTATCGGGTACTTTACTGCTATTTAATCAGGATGAGCTGGAATGATAGGAGAATAAATTATGAGTGAAGTAAGCGAAATGACGGCAAGCATAAGAAATCTGGTTGATGATTTGGCTACTTCAAAGTTTATTCCACGTGAAGATTTAGGCAAGCAGATAAACGGAACGAACAAGATATTTTTCCTTGAGAAGAGGAATATAGTAGCAAGTTCGACAAACGTAATATCCGATGGCGTGACACTTACAGAAACAACTAATTATACAGTGAATGTAGCGAAAGGAATGATAACGATAGCTCCTGCTACCTCAGCACCATCAGCAAGTTTGACAGTAGACTATTACTGGCAAAGATTCTCCGACGCCGTATTACTTGATTTTATAAATGCAGGACTGCGATTTATCGGATATGGAACGGACGCGACAGCCACGGAAAATGATTTGTTAGGGACTCCTGAAAGTTTGAAGGAAGCCGTTGAGCATTATGCTTTACACCATGTTTATAATGCTTTGGCGACAATTACAGCGGACTTATACAAAGCTGGCGCAGGGAAAAAGAACATAGATAAGGACGGGATATTTAAGAAGTATCAGCAACTTGCACAAGACAATAAGAAGGGCGCATTGGAATTGAGAGATAACTATTATAAACGGCAGGGCAGGAGGGAAGCGCCGAGTTTCGCACAAACACACGTAAAATATCCGACTTATACTCCGATAAGGTGATAGATAAATGGATAATATGGCAGAAAATAAGACCGTCATTGACGACGCTATAGCTGATGTATCTGGTGCTTTTGAAGAACAGATAACAGTTAAGCAATTTGTCAGCTATGGCGAGGTTCCTGCTGATGGGCTTACTCCCACGATAACCTATAAACTTCTACCGACAACAGCCGTAGTAGATGATATAGGTCAAGAGAAAATGGCAAGCGCGGGCGGGTTTATAGCTCTTGGCGACCTGCAAATGCAGATAAGAACAATTAAACTACAAGAGCCTAATTCTTCTCATCCTGGAGATAGGATAATCTATGATGGCGCAGAATATACTTTGGTACAGAAGCCTATGATAGAATATCTTTCAGGTGTTATTTATTACACCTGCATTTGTCGGAGGGTTGTATAATGCTTCCGATTGAAATAAAAGTCTTAAATAAAGATAAAATGAACAGCCTGAAATTGAAACAAGAACAGGTTATTAAGAATATACAAAATATTGTAAAAATATCAGGATTTAATGTGATGTCTAAAGCAAGAGATAAATGTCCCGTTGTAACAGCCAACCTTCGAGATAGCATAACAGTTGAGTTTTTAATGTCAGCTCCAAACTTCGGAGCGAAGATATATACAAACGTGGTATATGCTTCCAATCAAGAATACAATACGACCTATAATCATAATCATCCGCAACAGAAGAATAGCAAAGCAACTTGGGGATTCCTTCGTAAGTCATTACAAGAAGTACAGCCAGAGTTCAAGGAAGCCATAAGAGAGGCGTTTGCATGATAGTTAATAGCATTGTATCATTCTTGAAAGCGACGTTTCCAGCGGACTTTGGAATTATACCACGGGTATATGTTAAAGACCCAAAGTTTATATTTTCTGATACTACGACAAAGCCATTCTGTATTGTAGAATACATTCCTCCGATAACAGAAGAACAATGGACAATAGGGGACGCTCAAAGGAAAATAAACGCCAAGTGCCAGATAACAGCTTTATTTAATGATTATGACACTGCGAAGTTCTTTGTATCCCGATTACAAACTTCACTTCAAAGTATGGTTGCAATATGGAACGCAGGAACAAACGCTCCTGGAATGAATCTGATGGGTGTTTGCGACTTACTGTATAATCCCACCGCTGACTTAAAAACCTATTTGAGTTATCAGCCTAATTGGTTTACTTCTCCTGTTCCGGTAGTTTATAAAAATGGGTTTTTGACTGCGAATATTGTAAGTCCTACTTTGTATACAGTGGATTATACAGTAGGTAAAATAACATTTGCGTCAGTCCAATTATCAACAGATAAAATATACGCAACGTATAAAACAGGAGTAATTGACTTTGTAATAGATGGTATAGTATTCCCTATAGTACTGACTGATATTGCGAACAAGCCCCACTACTATAATGTAGCGGTGTCGCTGTCAACGTGGTATCATATAAAGGCAACAGCCGATAGGCTGATTTGATAAAGGAGGAAAAGAAAATGGAAGAAAAGCAGATAAGGGTTAGGTTTCTGGAAAAAAACGCCTCGGATTTTTATTTGAGAGGCGCAGATAAGTATATAAGGCTAACACCGGAAATAATCGCAGACGGTGGAGTAATAGAGGTTGGCGAGTTGGCAGCGAATGAATTGGTCGCTTCCGGCAGATTTGAAATGGAAGATAGCGAACCTACGGCGCAGGAAGAAGCGCCATCGAAGAAATCTAAAAAGAAAAAGGAGGAATAAAATATGGCAAGGTTTACAGGTAAGATGGGTAAAGTAACACTTGCTTCCGGTGAAGTCACATCCATTACGGACTGGACACTGGACGCAAAAGTTGATGATGTAACTTCTACTGCTATGCAGGACACCTGGCACCAGAAGCTGACAACCTTTTTAGGATGGGACGGCTCATTTACGGGGCATTGGGAGAGTGCAGGTGCAAACATAGCCGCATGGACGCAGTTCCTGACAGGTGCAACAGCTACTGTGGAACTCTTTCCTGATAAAAATCAAACAGAGAAGTTTGCAGGTTCAGCTTTTATTGAGTTTAACTTGAAGGCTCCTCATAACGGAGTCGTAGCATTTACTGCGAAGTTTAAGGGAACTGGCACATTGACCAGAACTCCATAAATAGGGAGGTGTGATAATATGGCAAGATTCACAGGAAAAAACGGGAAACTGCTGGGAGTGAGTACAAGGACAACTGTTTCGTCACCGGAAACGTTGACTGATGTAGGAGCTCACACAGTATTTACATTTGCACACAGGTATATGGATAGCTCAATACCTCCGACAATACTGGTTAATGGAGGAGCGGCGCTATCATCTTACGTGATAGATTATATTTTGGGAACTATCACGTTCTCGGTAGCAGTCCTTACTCCGTATACAGTAACGGCTAACGCCTTCGTTTATAATACGCTTGCAGAAGTCGGAGATTTGTACAACTGGACGCTTGATACAAAGGCTGATGACGTTGACGTAACGGGATTTCAGGATGTATGGCACCAGAAACTTATTACGCATTTGGGCTGGGACGCAACCGCAGAGGGTTACAAGACAAGCGGTTACTGGTTTACGGCGTTTACAAACGGGTTAAACTTTTACATTGCTTTCTATCCGGACAAGAATGTCACCACGGAATTTTTCGTAGGCAATGGATGGATAGATTGGAATACGAAGGTAGCCCACAACGCAGCTGTTACGGAAACAATAAAGATAAAGGGAACGGAAGCAATAGCAAGATTGACTTCTTAAGGAGGGATTATGGAAACAGATAAAGGGGAGGGTTGGTGGGAAACAGCAGATTTTTATTTAGCCTGTTTTCTGAAAGCGAAGGGTTGCAAAATTATACAGACACGGAAAGTCAATGAAAAAGAAGCGATATTCCGGCTTGAAGTGAAAGACGAGAATATCTTGAAAAGATATTATAACAGAGAAGAATCGGTGGAGCCTTTGAGTTATGCTATGGCGATAAAAGAACTCCGAGGCTTCTGCCGATTGAAAAAATGATAAAAGGGAGGGAACGAAAATGGCTATGTTAAAAAGGGATGATATAATGAAGTGCGATGACTTGCCGGAGGCAGTTGTGGAGTGTCCTGAATGGGGCGGTGAAGTCAAGGTAAAAGCATTGAGCCTTGATAAACGGCAGGAGATATCACGGGCTTCAGAAGTTGGTAATGGTTTGGATTCAATAAAGTTAGCAGTAGTAACGTTCATTGAGGGAGTTATTGAGCCGAAGTTCACAGCTGCTGACTTCGAGGTATTAAAATCAAAAAGCAGTTCTGCTATGAACAGGGTTGTAAATAAAATATGTGAGTTAAGCGGGATAGGACAAGACCTAAAAAAAGAATTAAAAGCAACGGACTAAATAGGAATATATTAACCGTTGCTAAAAACTTTGGCAGATTTCCAACGGAGATAATGGGTGTCGGACAGCAGAACAGATTGATTCTGATAGGAGCAGAGAACTGGATAGTTCAGAAGGTGATAGAGTGGCTTGGACTGAATATCATTGTGAAAGATATCAGTCCTCAAATATCAAGTGAGGACTTTGAAGAAATGATGGCGCTGTATGAACTGGAATACGATGAAAGACCTGTGGAGGATAAATAATGGCACTTGAAGAAACAGGCGTAGTCTTATCTGCTATTGATAATTTTTCAAAGCAGATGGATTCGTTCAATAAGAAACTGAACGAAATAGGCACTAATTCTGAAACGGCAGGCAATAAGACAAGCTCATTGAAAGACCAGTTTATGTCGCTTGTACCTGCTATGACTGCCGTAGGTGCTGTAATGTTCCTAAAAAGCAGTATTGAAGCGTCAATGGAACAGGAAGAAGGACTTCGGAAATTAAACTTCGCAGTAACCGCAACAGGTAAAAAGTTCTCTGATGTTAAGCCGCAAGTAGACGCCTTCACAGAAGCAGTAGAAAATAATACAAGATTTTCGGGCGAGATAGCAACCGAAGCTATGGCTAAACTTACACGTGTAACAGGTGATTTCGCCACAGCACAACGGCTGGCGAAACTTGCTATGGACATATCTGCTACGACTGGCAAGGACTTAATGGAAACTACTACACAATTAGGGCTTGCCTTTGAAGGAAATACGCGTGGCGTGATGATGTTAAAGCGTGAGTTTGGTGCACAACTGGAAGGTGCAAAGACAGGGACGGATGTCCTAAATAAATTAGCGAAGGCTTATGACGGTTCTGCCGAAAGTGAAAAGAGTTTTACAAAGGATTTGGCGGTAGCAAATCATCAGTTTGAAGAAATGCAAAAGGCAATCGGTTCCCAACTTATCCCTGTTCTATCCGATTTTATGTCTGCTATAATGCCTCTTATTCCTGCTATAAAAGACGTAGCCGTCGGAATAGGGGCTGCTCTCTCGTCAATGATAACAAACTGGATTACTGCTTCAAAGATTATAGGCGGAACAGTATCCTCGCTATACAAGGAAATCAAGGCGGCAGTCACAGGTCATTTCGCAGAAGCAGTGAAGATACAAGACAACTGGGTAAAAACTTCAAACGACGAATTAAAGAACTGGGCTGCGAAGCAATCCGATATAATAATAAACGCAAACAGTAAATTAGTGAATGTTTATGCAGAAGCTGAAAAAAAGAAAGTTGAACTATCAAAAAACTCAACAGCAATAATAGCAAAAGACTCAAAAGAAGATATAAAGAAACGGGAAGAAGACGCTAAAAAACACCTTGAAAAAATGGTAAAAGATAATATGGAGTTTGGAAATACTATCAAAGAGTTAAGAGCAAAAGACCAGATAGATAAAATTAAAAAAGACCAGGAAGCTGCCAATATCATGAAAGCGTTGCGAGAAAAGGACATAGTTGAAACTACAAAGATGAACAAAACGCTGGCTACGAATGCGATAAGTAATGCACAGCTTTCATATAATGAACGCAAGGCTCTGGTACTGAAGTTCAAAGATGACAATATCTTATCTTGGCAGGAAGCAGAAACGACAATAGCTGACTTGAACAAGCAAGCGACGGACGATATGAAGAAAAACGTAGATAACTTCCTGTCCGGTTTCAGTTCCAGCTTTTCCAGCGGTATAGGGGATATGCTTAAAGGCACGAAGAATATGAGTGACGGTTGGAAGTCTATCTGGGACGGGATGGGGAACTATGCGCTTGACTACCTTGCAAAAATTGCCGCTAATGCGGTGTTTGGTTTCCTCGGGAATATACTTACTGGTGGGTTGAGCAGTTTACTTGGATTCCTTGACGCAGGAGGAGAAGTCCAGAAAAGCGGTATGTATTACTTGAAGGCTGGCGAGAAAGTAATTTCGGATTCTCCAACTATGTCGATAGCTCAAACAGGCGCAATAAAACCTCTTAATTACGCCACGACAACACAATCAACGAAAAATAGCGTGACTAATTTTTCTCCTAATATAAATATACAGGGAACATTAAATCCTTCGGATATAGCGGAATCCGTAGGGAAAGAATTGCAACGGGCTATACGGGGACTTGGACAGTCAAGCATGGTAGGAGGGAATATAGCTTGAAGGTAAGGAGAGTGTAGAATGGGCGTTTTAGCTAATTTAAAACTGGGAGTGGCAGGTTCAGAAAAATGGATTACCTTTCCGGTACAGGATATATCTATGGATATGAAAGATATACTTGCTGAAAGTGCGAATGTACAAGGCGACTACTACAAGAGTATATTTAAGGTTAATGTTCCGACGTTCAGTATAACGGGTGCAAGATTAACGATAGATGATTTTAATTTGTTCGCTGGATTGAAACAGCGTAAGGCGCTTTTAAACTTCAAGTGGCGTGATGACCTTGCAGTGATTGATGAACAGAATATCAGCACTGATACGACGCACGTTACGCTGTATAATACTTCAGCTTCCGGCATAACTATTACTGGCGTATGGCTTTTAACCGACCCAACACACGCAGGAACGAATTACTATACATCGGGCAGTTATAACACTACGACAAGAGTGGTAACGCTTGGCTCCGCCTTGCCTGGTGCTTTAACAGAAGTTTTGATAAACTATGCATATACAGGGCACGGCGTAGTTATAAAATCAATGTCCGTTTCCGCTATGAGAGGATTTAGGAAAAACTATCTGATGTGCAGTATATCACTTGAGGGAGTATGATACCTACAACTGCACAATTCGAATTAAATCGTCAGGCAAGGGCAAACGAAATATCCTATGAGATATACATGGATTTGGATGATTATTGCTTGTCGTCTATGGGCGCAAGTATAACTGGTTCAAGCAGTCTATCCGCGAAGTATCCGCTTGCTGGAATAATAAACGGAGACAAGACACATAGGAACTACGGGCTTGATATAGGCGATACTGGTTACGATGCGAATTTTCCTAACCTGAATGGTTGGCAATCATCGGTGGAAACGAATCCGTGGATAAAAATAGACTTTGGTTCAAATAAAATAATCGATAAGGTGCAACTGATACAATATCCGATATTTATTACCTCGCCTTCGTTTACGTCTTATAATATACAGACAAGTTTGGATGATGTTACTTACGGAGTCGCAAGCGGATATATATCGAGGATAGAAAGTTATAATAGAAATAATTCTCCAGTCCCATCTACATCGGTAACGACTGGCACAATAACAACGAATGCCGCAGATAATATAGTTTACTTCTCGCAGGATATTTATTGCAGATATCTTCTAATACAAATGATAGGGGCTTCTCTATCATCGAAGATATGCTATCTCGGTGCGACACGTGTAATAAATCTCACAAGCCGATTATTGAATCTATCATCCGACCAGTCTATGACGTGGAACTTACGCAGATATATGGGACGCAAGTTTGACTTGGAACTTCAAAACTATGATGGAGCTTTGACGCCATAATGAGCATATTGATTGATTCAATGGAGTACGCTTCTGACGGGGCGGCACAAGCAGCCTACGTCTCGGATAATCTTCCCGTCCCATCATCTAAATTGGATAATTTCGATACAACAGAAAACTCGTACTGGACAAACTTGACTGGCGGTACTGGAACAGTAACTTGCAACAGCGGAGGGAATGGGTTATTGATAGCAACGGCGGCGTCAGGGACGGATGTAGCGGCAATTAAACACCAAAATCCTGGTGCGACATGGCAGTTTAAGACAAGAATTAAAACGAATTCTGCTGGTCACTTCCAGCTTTACTTTCCAGCGGATAGCTGGGCTGGGAATGGTATAGCGTGGGGAAGTGTAATGAGAATAGTAGTTTGCATAGGGTCGGGAACGGATGGGTGGGGAGTGGGGTATTGGAATGCAAGTGGGACTTTTGGCTGGCTGGATACTATATGGTATGATACGCCTAACCTTCCAATAAATAATTATCATAGATTATACGTAGCGAAGGACGCAACTAATTATGTTTTTAGTATGTATACTGACGCAGACGTACTTCTGTCTACTCATACATTGCCTATTGCAAACGTTTATCACGGAAGCGAGCAGGGTTGGATAGCAATAGGGAATATCAGGAATGATGAATTAAATCAAACGACAACATTAGACTGGCTTGATTATTTATATGAAGTTGTCCCGGCTCATAGCGGAGCACAAGTGTATTCTGAAATCGGACATACAGGCAGTTATTCTTTGCAAGCAAAAATAGATGGGACAGCGACGACAAGTCATCTCGTTCGCACATTAGGTGCTCCATCCGATTGGTCGACGTATTCTACTTTGACGATATGGCTTTACTTTTCACGAGCCTCGCAGGAGATAATCTTCGGATATGGAAACAGCTCAATTACAACGAATCAATTATTATTGACTTGCGTTGCAGGCGATGAGCATACATGGAAACAACATACTATTGCATTCACTGGCACAAGGAATGCTATCACAAAGTTTGGATTTATTGTGTCTAATTCTACACCAACACAAGATTATGTAGATATTGACGAAGTACGCGCTGAAAGCACATATCCGCCTATAATACCAACTACTCCCTTCAATGCTGACTTACGACCTAACTTGGAGATAAGAATGTATGCAGGTTTTAATAACGAGAATATTATGATAGGACGCGGATTCATTGACAGTTATGATTTGGATAGTTCTACGCGTACAGTAAAGTTGACCGCAAGGGATAAAGTAAAACAGCATATAAATAGGCTCTTGACCGCAGACAATATAACTAACTATACTTCAGAAATGGCTCTGGAATATGCTGCGAACTTTGCGAATATGCCATCCTCGGAAGTTGACCTGGATAGAGTGGGGTCAGTATTGCAGGCATGGCCTGCCGTTGCCGTTGATTGCTATTCTGAAAGTCAGAAGATAGCCGAAGCGGTCGGGTTACAGTCCATATTCTTTGACGAAAGCGGTATCTTAAAGTTTAAGTCGAAAATAAACAGCATGGGTTCTTTTGTAATTGACACCTACGTAAACAGGGATTCGTTTATTGATATGATTTACGAAAAGATAGCTGGCAGTAAGACGGGTAAAATGTGGGCGTTAGTCGGTGAAAATCCTGCCATTGGGGGCGCGCACCGCTTAATTGAAATAGACCTTTCCAATAATGCTTTACTGGGTAGTTATCCTATTCCCGTTTCATCACCAGGAACTACACATATGAGGCCGTTAGGAATTGCTCAAACGGATAATTATATTGTCGTAATGACGGCAGGAGTTCACTCTGTTCCCACTGACTTTGCTATGTTATGTGCGTTTGATAAAGTTGCTCATACATTTTCTGCAGGGACGCCTATAGATTGGAAAGATTGTGACCCCGCGAACGAGATACCTATTTACGGGAACTTCTGGCTGGCAGGGACAAGTTTTGGATATGGGGCAGGAAGTGATTTAGTTTACTTTGCAGGACTGGGCGCGACTTATTACCATGAAGAGTTGTATAGTTTTAACGCTGCGACGCATGCTGTG
>Ga0315282_10007454_pt1 | contig 17956 bp, 19 predicted proteins | sample YL17G07_20_MG_FD_203693 | JGI IMG/M metagenome (GOLD analysis project Ga0315282, IMG submission 203693) | Sediment microbial communities from Yellowstone Lake, YNP, Wyoming, USA - YL17G07_20 | ecosystem: Environmental > Aquatic > Freshwater > Lake > Sediment | place: USA: Wyoming | collected... | reverse complement strand
TCTGCATCGGGAAATCGTTTGAGATAGCCGGACATACCGAGGATGGAGTATGCCAGGCCTCGCAGCCGCTGCCTTTGCAGGTGTGCAATTGATTTGTCGAAGCAGTTCTCCACGACCGGCAAATATAAGGGTAAAGGCGGTGTCGCCAAAACCGTTCCGCAGGCCCATAGTATCCTGCCGAGGGCATCGTTTCCGGGTTCATTCCTCCGCCAGGACCTGTTGAAGTTCATAAAGTTTCTAATTGAACCATCTTCCTTTTGGGCGTGGAGCATAAAAGACAGATAGGTGTCAAAAAGTCGCAGGGCCTCCGGCTGGGGGTGGTGGGCATAATATTTCGTCATTACAATCACGGCCCTTGCGTTGTCATCGGTGCAGTAGCCTTCCTGGCGGTCCGGCATAATAAATTTGGCGTGCTGGTACAGGCCCGTGTCATCGGTCAGCCTTTCTAAATGCTCTAAAGATGGTTCAGGCAGCTCAACTCCAAGGGGTGTTTTTGCCGATAATGATGTAGAACCGTTCTTTGCGGGGGGCGAAGAAAAAGCACGCTTTTTTATTGAACGTTCAGGCATCAGGGGCGTTCCATCTTGCTCGATATGCTACAACGGCAAGTGCCACCTATATTAGTGGGGGTGAGTTCTTCTGTCAAATCATTGATTTCCTGGACTTACGGGGGCAAGCGGGGTTTCAACTGCTGCACAAGGGATTTAGAGTTAAAATAGGTAATTTGGAAAGGGCTCTAAGTTTTTTTGTCAATTTTTTAATTTTTGCTGAACTTAAGCATTGTGGGCGCGTATAGAATCATATTAAAATAGTAGGAATAGTAGGAGGTGCCTTATGAAACTTTCGACACGGACAAGATATGGTATGAGGGCCGTAATAGAGCTGGCGGAAAACAGTGGTAAAAAGCCGTTGCAGCTCAAGCTTATTGCCCAGCGGCAGGACATATCCGTCAAATATCTGGAACAGTTGATGTCCATCCTGCGGTCAGGGGGGATTATCAGGAGTATTAGGGGGGCCAGAGGCGGATATACCCTTGCCAGGCCCGCAAATCAGATTAAAATTAGCGAAATTTTCAACTGCCTGGAAGGTCCTGTTATTACTGCTGAGTGCGTTGATGATGAGGATTATTGTGAGCGGGTGGCCGATTGTGCCGCCAGGATTTTGTGGGTCAAGGTCCAGCACGTAATTAAGAATATTATGGAGTCTCTGACCCTCCAGGAGCTGATTGACAGGGCAAAGGATAGAAAAGGGTCGGATTATCAAATATAGGCTCGCGCAGGAGAATTATGGGTGCGATATTCAAAGATATAACCGCTGTAATAGGTCGGACACCGCTGGTTCAAATCAACAAGCTCAGCTCGGGTAAGGCAACTATTCTGGCTAAGCTTGAATCACATAATCCCTGCGGCAGCGTGAAGGATAGAATTGCAAAATCGATGATAGAGGCGGCAGAGAAAGCGGGTCAGATAAAGCCCGATACTCTTGTAATCGAACCTACCAGCGGCAACACCGGAATAGGGCTTGCATTTATCTGTGCAGCCAGGGGATACAGGTTGGTACTGACTATGCCTGAATCGATGAGCATTGAAAGGAGAAAGCTGTTAAAATTCTTCGGGGCGGAGATTGTGCTCACGCCCGCTGAGCGTGGTATGGCGGGGGCCATAGAAAAAGCTGAACAGCTTATGTCGGAGAACCCAAATGCCTTTATGCCGCAGCAATTCAAAAACCCTGCGAATCCACAGGTTCACAGGGAAACCACGGCGGAAGAGATTTGGAATGATACGGGCGGTAAAGTTGACCTCTTTGTTGCCGGCGTGGGTACCGGCGGGACGTTGACCGGCTGCGGTGAGGTGTTGAAGCAGCGCAATAAAAACCTGAAAGTAGTGGCAGTGGAGCCGGAGGGTTCGCCGGTGATTTCAGGCGGCAAAGCCGGCCCGCACAAAATCCAGGGAATCGGGGCCGGGTTTGTTCCGGACGTTTTGAATAGGGCGGTGATTGATGAAATTGTCCTGGTCTCCAACGAGAACGCTATGGAGACAACCCGGCAGCTGGCGAGAAAAGAGGGGATATTGGCCGGCATAAGCTCGGGCGCCGCGATGTGGGCGGCGGTGCAGCTCTCGCAGCGGCCGGAATGCAGGGGCAAAACAATAGTGGTGATTTTGCCCGACACCGGTGAAAGATACATTTCAACGGAATTGTTCGGGTGATAGCGTAACGCATTTTGGGTCGTAAAGAGGAAGGAGCGGACCAATGCAGAAAAAGGGATTGGCCGAGAAAAAAATCGAAAGCCTGGTCGGCGATATTGTTGCAACATACCGCGGTGATTTGGGCATAAATTTTATCGATGCCTCCAACCTGCCGGTCAGAGGCAGGATTCTGGATGTTCTTGATCTGCTTTTTGAGGTGCTCTTTCCGGGCTATACCGGCAAAAGGACGGTCACGAAATCGAATGTCAATTTCATTGTCGGTGACATACTGTCCCAAGTCTATGCCGAGCTTTCCGAGCAGGTAGAGCGTGCTTACCGATACCAGTGCAGGATGGGGAAGTGCGATGGCTGTGATTGCCGGACAATGGCGCAGACCGTTACCGAGCATTTATTGTCGCAGATGCCCAAGATAAGACAGATGCTGAAAGGCGACGTCGGCGCAGCTTTCGATGGCGACCCCGCCGCGAAGTCTTATGAGGAGATTGTGATAAGCTATCCCTGTATCACAGCGATTGCGACGTATCGTATCGCCCACGAATTGTATCTAAAGCAGGTGCCGTTGATTCCGCGGATAATGAGCGAATGTGCCCACGCAAAGACCGGTATCGACATACATCCCGGTGCGACAATAGGTAAGAACTTTTTTATCGACCACGGCACCGGCGTTGTAATAGGCGAGACCAGCATTATAGGCAACAACGTGAAGATTTATCAGGGCGTTACGCTCGGCGCTTTGAGCTTCCCGAAGGACGAGAGAGGCAGGATAATAAAAAGTGGAAAAAGACATCCGACTATTGAGGATGATGTTACAATCTATGCCGAGGCCACCATATTGGGCGATGTGGTCATTGGAAAAGGCGCGATAGTGGGAGGCAACGTCTGGATAAAGGAATCTGTGCCGCCGGGCGTTACCGTTTCGACACCGGGTGGCGATTTGGTATATACCAGACATAAAAAGCGCAGAGGTAAAAAGTGATTCAGGAGGTTTCTTGGACGAGCGGCTGTTTGAAAAAATAAAAAAGTTAAAGGATGAGCGCAAGGCTGTAATACTTGCGCACAACTATCAGCCCGGCGAGATACAGGACCTGGCTGATTTCTGCGGCGATTCTCTGGGCCTGAGCATAAAAGCGGCGCAGACCGATGCCCGGACAATCGTATTTTGCGGCGTAAAGTTTATGGCCGAAACCGCCGCCATTCTCTCGCCTGATAAGATTGTGCTGTTGCCGGATAAGTTTGCCAGCTGCCCGCTGGCCGATATGATAACAGCCGAGCAGGTGCGACAGCTAAAAAGCAAGCACCCCGATGCCTTTGTCGTCTGTTACGTAAATAGTCCTGCCGAAGTAAAAGCCGAGAGCGACTACTGCTGCACCAGCGCCAACGCCGTTGAGGTGGTCAGCTCTTTGCCGCAGGACAGGCCCATCATTTTTGTCCCGGACCAGCACCTCGGCAGATTTGTTATGGACAAAACCGGCAGGGACCTTGTGCTCTGGCCCGGTTATTGCCCAACCCACGTGGTGATAACGGTAGATGACATAAAAGGTGCAAAGGAAAAATACCCGGATGCAATTGTGATGGCGCACCCGGAATGCACCGAGCCGGTCAAGGCGCTTGCGGATGAGCTTCTCAGCACCGGGCAGATGCTCAAGTTTGTCAAAAAAAGTACCGCGAAACGCTTTATAGTAGCTACCGAGGTAGGGATAATTCACGCTTTGAAAAAGCAAAACCCGCAAGCCGAGTTTATCCCTGCCAGCGAAAGAGCAGTGTGTCCCAATATGAAAAAGATAACTTTGGATAAGCTCATCGGCTCATTGGAAGATATGCAGTACAAGGTCGCGGTCCCCGAAGAAATACGAATAAAGGCGAAAAGGTCGCTTGATAAAATGGTTGAGATTTTGCCTGAAAAGTAAAGAAGGATTTACCAATGGCAGGAGAACCCAAATATCACTTGGAAACGCTGGCTTTGCACGCCGGGCAAACAATAGATACCGACACCCGCAGCCGGGCCGTGCCGATTTATCAGACAACAAGCTATGTATTCAAAGACACCGAGCACGCCGCGAACCTTTTTGCCCTCAAAGAGTTCGGCAACATTTACACCCGGCTGATGAACCCCACGACGGATGTTCTGGAAAAACGCCTCGCTGCTCTCGAAGGCGGCGTGGGCGGCCTGGCATTGAGTTCGGGCCAGTCGGCAATCTATGTGAGCATATTTAATATCTGCGGCGCCGGCGGGCACATCGTTTCCTCAAACTCGCTCTACGGCGGGACGGTTACGCTGTTTGGCCAGACGTTTTCAAAACTCGGTATCAAGGTTACATTTGTTGACCCCGGAAAGCCGGAGAATTTTGCAAAGGCGATAAAGAAGAATACCCGTCTGATTTACATAGAAAGTATCGGCAATCCTAAGAACGATATTCTGCAATACGAAAAGATAGCCGACATTGCACACAAAAATGGTATGCCCGTGATTTGCGATAATACCGTCCCAACGCCAATACTATTCAGGCCGATTGAGTATGGTATCGATATTGTGGTCCATAGCTGCACAAAATTCATTGGCGGCCATGGCACCAGCATCGGCGGAGCGATTGTGGACTCCGGAAAATTCAACTGGACAAATGGCCGCTACCCCGAGCTGACTGAGCCGGACCCAAGTTATCACGGCGTCAGGTATATCGAGTCCTTTGGTGAAATGGCATACATTATAAAGGCCAGGGTTCAGTTCTTGCGGGATATGGGTAGCTGTATGTCGCCGTTTAATGCGTTTCTGTTCCTGCAGGGGCTTGAGACGCTGCACCTTCGTATGCCCAGACACAGTGAAAACGCCCTCAAACTTGCCAAGTGGCTCGAAAAGCAGCCCCAGGTTGGCTGGGTCAATTATCCAGGACTCGAATCTCATCCTGACTATACCCTTGCCAAAAAGTATCTGCCCAAAGGCGCCGGCGGCATTTTGGGTTTTGGAATAAAAGGCGGCCGGGAAGCAGGTAAAAAATTTATCAATAGTGTCAAGCTGGCAAGTCACCTTGCCAATGTTGGCGATAGCAAAACTCTTGTGATACACCCGGCCAGTACAACCCATCAGCAGCTCAGCAAAAAAGAACAGCTTGCAGCCGGCGTAACGGATGATTATATTCGTGTGTCGGTCGGCACCGAGCACATTGATGATATAATAGCTGACTTTCAACAATCGCTGAAAGTCAGTGCCGAGTGTTAAGTTTTTAGTCGATGGCTTCGAAAAATCTTTGATTTGGCGCCGAACCTTTTATAATTACCCATTGAAGGAGTCGCAGGTGATTACTAATCGCAAAGGTGAAATGATGCTGAAAAAGGCCGAAGACATCAGCCAATTCTGGGCTTACGATTCAACTTTTTCAAAAAATTCAGATATTACCTTGTTGGATAATATCCAAGGCATATACTGAGATAGCACAGGTAGAGTCAAGAGTTTTTGAAAGTTCGTTATGAGTCTCGCGCAGCAACAACTTTTTGATATCGAAGAAGATAAAATTCAAAAACACCGGAACAGGAAGAACCACAATCAATATTTTACTCCTGAATTTGCGGTGGAAAAAGCCCTTTCGTTTATTCCAGAGACAAGCGTTCAGAATATCATTGACCCAGCGGTAGGTAATGGGGTGTTTCTAAAGGCATCCTCAAGAAAATGGAAAAAGGCAAAATTGTTTGGGATAGACATTGACAAAGAGGTAATATCTGCATTGAACAAATCCAACCTGCCGAATTCTTATTTTGTTTCCGCGGACAGTCTTTTACGAAAAACTTGGCAACTGCCTAAAATTCAACAGATTCTTTCAAAAGGCGGCTTCGACCTTGTTGTTGGAAATCCACCTTTCAGCAGTTGGTTCCAGCGGGTGGAATCAGAAGAAATATTGTCTAACTACGAATTAGCTAAAAATAATGGGAATTTGAAAAGAAGCCAGGCGATTGAAATACTCTTTCTCGAAATCTTTGTAAAACTGGCTAATGTTGCAGGTTTTATTGTTATCGTCCTGCCTGAGGGTATTCTCTCCAACCCCCAATACCAATATGTAAGAGAATTTATCCTGAAAAACACGAAAGTCCTGCACATCATAAGTCTGCCGAGAAATATATTTGAGCAGACCTCAGCCAAAACAAGCATTCTCATTTTAAGGAAAAAAGACGAAACTAATCTAAATTACCTTGCAGAACTGCACGATCTGGGAAAAACAGGAGAGGTCAACAACACAATCAGAGTTTTGGGGAAAGATTTAACAAAGCGGATGGATTACTGCTATTACCATAATTTGCAAAAAAGTCCTCTACGAGAATTGATGGGTAACGGAGTAGTATTCAAGCCGCTAAGGGACTTTGTAATTTATTGTAAAACAGGAAAAACTCTTTATGGTGAGGAAAGAGAATTTTCAAAGAAAGGGATAAGATTCTTGCATGCAACAAGTATCACGAATATTGGGATAAATTACAAAAAAGACGAGAAGTTCATTAATCCTTCAGGCAAGATGAATTTTCCAAATGCCTACGCTAAAGTTGGGGATATACTATTTGTTAGGGTCGGGGTTGGCTGTGCTGGCAGAGTTGCCATTGTGGACACCAAGACCGACGAAGGCATAGCAACAGATTATATCCATATCCTAAGGGTAAAAGGCATCAATCCGTATTTTCTCGTTATATACCTGAAAACAAAGTATGGTGAAGATTCGATAAATCTCTTGCGACACGGTGTCGGGACAGTAAGTATCAATAAAACAGACCTTTTATCCATACCGATACCTATTGTTTCAGAAGATACCCAGCTTGAAATCGAGAGACGATATAAAAGTATCTTGTCCCAATATCGTATGGCACCAGAGAATAGTAACCCTGATATAGGTGCCCGGATAAATGACTTGATTGGTTTCGTTGAACGAAACATCAAAGAAGGAATGATATGAAAAAAGATATCGGCATAAAACAGGGCAAGTTAGAAATTATACTCGGAGGTGCACGCCCTAATACCGTCAGGATTGAAAACGGATGGACGGATTGGATGATAAAGATGAATGACATTAGAGATATGGTGATTGAAATAGATAATTCGATGGTGGACAAACTTTTCAGGTCTCTAACTATTGATTATAAGAGAGTACGTTTTACCCCTAGCTCGAAGAATAAGAATGAGGAAGTATCCAATCTTTCTGGAAACAACAATAAGATTGTCAGGCGCACCGGCCCCGGTAAAGTAAGAGAAGAATATCAAACAGTTTCTATTTTCACGAGGAACGCTGAGAATAAATGGCCTCCGCCCCCTTTTACGATTACTCTCAAAGACCTACAAAAAATTATGAATGCCTTTATTACTTTAGACAAACCAGAGCAACACTGTGTGAAGGATTCCTTACGCAACTATCAGTTCTTGCTGTCAATATTATGGATGAAAAAAACAGACGAAAAATTACTAAGAGGGCAAAGAAAATTGTCCGCCAGAAATATCTTCAGATTGGGAATACCGTAGAATAAAGGGAAAACTATGTGGAGATGTGAGTCGTGTAATAAGGAATTTGGTGAGAAGTCAACAGCAATCGAGGTAAGGTTCGGCTATGTTGATAGCGAAGAAGTGGCAAAAAGCAAAGACCAATATATGGCTTTCAACACAGATACCGCTTGGGCTCCGTTATGTGATGACTGTGCGATAGCCTACATCAAAGGAGAAAAATAATTGTCTCAACAATCTAAAGCCATACTAAAGGAATTTGCCCAAAAATGTAAAGACCACCTTACTTTGGCCCAAATCCCTGTCAAAATCGGCAAGCATAAAATCGAATTATCTTCAAGAACCCTTTCTGATGTTATTGAAAAACATACTATAGATTTTATGATTGATTACTTTGGCAAAGATAAAGTTAAATTCAAAAATTGGCGTGGGTATGACGTTATTATAATTACTCTCGAAGAAACGTTATACGTGAACATAAAAACTCAAGAATATAACGAAAATCTTGAAGCCACTTGGTTGTTTAGTGCCTCCGTAGTAAAGGAGTTGGAAAAGGAGGGTATTATCGAACATCTCTACTGCACAAAATTTGAATATATTAAACAAAATAGAGACTTTCTTGAGTTTGCTTCCGCCAAAGTTGCCGGTCCATTATCGAATGTAGATTTGATTTACTATACAAAGGGGAATAATCCTCCTTGCAAATTGAGGACAGAATTTAATGGGACTCATTGCCACCTGCGCAACGAATTCTATGAATAATAGAGCTATCACTATAGATGAGAGCGACGTCGAAAATGCCTGACGGGTATAGAAAACTTTCGTAGCTTGAATTTTTTCGAGCCGCGGGTCACGAGAGACGGGGAACGAAAATATGTGGGAATATACGGACAAGGTTAGAGACCACTTCTTCAATCCGCGAAACGTCGGCGAAATCGAAGACGCGGACGGCGTGGGCGAAGTCGGGTCGCTCGCGTGCGGCGATGCGCTAAAGCTGACGTTCAAGCTCGATAAGAATGGCAGAATCAGGGAGGCAAAGTTCAAGACATTCGGCTGCGCAAGCGCAATTGCGACATCATCAGTGCTGACCGAGATGATAAAAGGTATGACCCTGGATGAAGCTGCGAAAGTAACCAACAAAGATATCGCGGATTACCTGGGCGGACTGCCTGAGCAGAAAATGCACTGCTCGGTTATGGGGAGGGAAGCCCTTGAGGCGGCAATCGAAAATTGTCGGGGCGGCGGCAAAAAGAAACGCCAGCTCGAAGGCAAAGTCGTCTGCACCTGCTTCGGCGTAACCGATAAGGAAATTGAGCGGGTAGTCCGCGAGAATAATCTGACAACCGTCGAGCAGGTGACAAATTACTGCAAAGCGGGCGGCGGCTGCGGCAGTTGCAAGGGCGAAATTGAAAAGATAATAGAAAAAGTCCAGGGTGAGAAAATAAAAGAAGCTCCTGTCCCTGCGCCGCAGCGAGGCGGCAAACTTACAAATATTCAAAAGATTCAGTTGATTCAGCAGACGATAAACGAGCAGATAAGGCCGGCTCTGCGGGCCGATGGCGGCAATATCGAGCTGGTCGATGTCGAGGGGAATAAGGTCGTTGTCGCTTTTAGAGGGATGTGTGCGCAGTGCAAGCTCGCAGACGTTACAATGAGAGATGTTGTCGAGGCAAAGCTGCGGGAGTTTGTGTCGAAAGACCTTTATGTTGAGGAGGTCAAGGATTCCACAGACCGCTCTCAAACCCAGAGAATACCGGATGAAAACGATATATTTTGACAACAACGCAACCACCAGGGTCGCCGATGAAGTGTTTGAGGAAATGAAGCCGTTCTTCTGCGGGTTTTACGGCAATCCATCGAGCATGCACACGTTCGGCGGGCAAATCGGCCGAAAAATCCGGGAGGCACGCGAGCGCGTGGCCGGTCTGCTTGGCTGCGACGCCGGCGAGATTATCTTTACAAGCTGCGGCACCGAAAGCGACAACGCCGCTATAAGGGGCGCGCTGGCAGCTCTGCCGCATAAGCGAAAAGTCATAACGACCAGGGTCGAGCACCCGGCGGTTTTGTCGGTCTGCCGCGACCTGCAAAATCAGGGCTACACAGTCGTGGAGCTTGCGGTGGATAAACAGGGTCGGCTTGACCCCGCCGAGCTTGAAGAGCGGCTCGATGACGACACCGCTGTAGTTACGATTATGTATGCAAATAATGAGACGGGCGTTATATTCCCGATAGAAAAAGTCGCCAAATTGGTCGCCGATAGTGGGGCGGTGTTCCATACCGATGCGGTGCAGGCGGTCGGCAAGATTCCGCTGAATTTGTCGAAAAGCAGTATCGATTTACTTAGTCTTTCGGGTCATAAACTGCACGGGCCTAAAGGTGTGGGCGTTCTCTATGTCCGTAAAGGCACGCGACTATCGCCATTTATGCTCGGCGGCCATCAGGAAGGCGGCCGCAGGGCCGGTACCGAAAATGTGCCGGGAATCATTGGCTTAGGCAAGGCCTGCGAGTTAGCGGCAAAACATATCGACGAGGAGGACACGAAAGTCAAGTCTCTGCGGGACAAGCTCGAAAGTGCAATTATGAAAAGCTGTCCCGACTGCCGCATCAACGGCGATACGAAAAATCGCCTGCCAAATACGACCAATATCAGCTTCGAATATATCGAGGGCGAAGCGATTTTGCTTATGCTCGATAAATTCGGCATCTGCGCCAGCAGCGGTTCCGCCTGCACCTCCGGCTCACTCGAACCTTCTCACGTCCTTCGGGCGATGGGCGTCCCCTTTACCGCCGCCCACGGCTCAATCCGCTTTAGCTTAAGCCGATACAACACCGAGGATGAGGTCGATTATACAATCCAAAAAATGCCCGAAATCGTCACCAGACTCCGCGAACTTTCGCCCTTCGTTATAAAGTGATTGAAGGTGATAGAAAGGTGCATTGGGTTTTTGATTTCAGGATGCGTAACAAGGTCATCTGCCTTCAACATCTAAAAGCCCGCGTTTTTTGAGGGTTCTCAATACCACGTAGATAGTCAGACCTGCCAAAAACACCGACACCCAGACCCAGTCAAATTCCCACTTGTGCAAATAAAATAGGTCTCCCGCTACTTCCAGGCAGGTGAACGCGGCTATTATCGTCAACAAACCGGAGTATTCTCTTTTAAGCGCGGTTTTCCACAAAAAGGGCAAGTCCGGCTTGCGCCAGTTGCTGAAACGGGGAAATATTATACGGGTCATAAGAATTAAATGCGCTTTGCATCACCAGCATGTGTGTTAAGGAGTGGATAATATGTCATTCCCGCCTGCGGGGCTGCTGCCAAAGTCGCTCGCGAGCAATAGAGATTGCCACGGCCTGCAAGCAGGCCTCGCAATGACCCAAAATACGTCTTCACGTCATCACGAGGCGTCCGCCTGGGCCGGACTGGGGGTGACATCACGAGAATCTGCGGTTCGATTTATTTTAGTTTACCTGCGGACCAGCGGATAGCGCGGGCGATAAGCCGGCGGTAGGTCGGGTCTGCGTAACCCTGCGGGCCGTGGCCAAGCTGAATGGTGCAGACCTTTGCCCTGCCGTAGGTTCTTGTCCAGCCGATGGTTTTGTCGCTGCTTGCTTCATCGGTAGTCAGAAGGACGCGGTTATCTTTTTCGAAGCCGCAATTTTTATAGGTCTCATCGTGAACGGTAAAGTCGCTTAAGCCCCGCGTAATAGGATGTTTTGTATCCGCTATGTTGACTTTTAACTCCACATCGTGCTTATAAGTGGCCGCGGGGTGCGTTACTCCGGCCTCGGTGGTTTCTTTGAGGTAGTATCTGGCGCCGATGATTTTTTTATACTGGGGCCACTCCTGAAATGAGCCTATTGCGTGATGGAGAGTGACAAGGCCTACGCCCTGATTCAGGAGCTTGATGAAATTTTCCTGGCGCTTTGGCGTTATCTTTTGCGTCATATTAAACAGCACAATCACATCGTAGTCCCAGTTGGATATATCCTCGAAGAGTTCGCTGTCATCTTTTAGCTGGAACTTAGTGTATTCGATGTCGTCGCAGCCTTCAAAGAGCGAAAAGAAGGGTTTTTCCTCGTAGTCGTGGCCACCTACAACCACTACGACCTTGATTTTGTCGCATTTTTTGGTAGCGCACTCTTTTGGCTTTAGAAGTCCTTTGCAGGAAGAGAGGGACAGCAGCACAAACGATAGAAAAGCTGCGAATACAAGTGTGCGAATTACAAGTGTACTTATGCGTCTCATCTGTTTATCTCCTTATCCACATCATTTATTTTGCGATGTCACCGTCACGGCATGACCTTGACCATAATGTTTTTGTAATAGACAACGCTTTTCGGGTCGTGGCCCTGGAGGGCGAATGTGCCGCTGGATAGTTTCCTGCCGGGCATATTTGGATAACCTTCTTTGGCAACATTGTCAGGCTCGGTGTAATCGACCGTGGTTTTGTCGTTGACTTTAATGATGATGCGTTTGCCCCGGACAATAATGTGCTCGGTGAACCACTCATTGTCCTTTGCGGGCGAACCCTTAACATCGACAACTGCGTAGAGGCCGCCGGTTTTTCGCCAGTCGCTATGGGTGTTGTTGACCTGGACCTCATAGCCTTTAGCGGGCCAGCCGGTGTCCTGATATTGGGTGTGGAAGTAGATACCGGAGTTTGAACCGGGCTCGGTCATAACGTCAGCTTTGAACTCGAGGTTCTTGAAGTTAGCGTTTTCGATTGGGCCGACATAAAAAAGGTGGCTGCGGTTGCCGTGGGTGATGAGCATGCCGTCACGGACGCTCCAGGTGTTCGTGTTTTCGTTGGCCTTCCAGCCGTTGAGGGTCTTGCCGTCAAAGAGACTCTGCCAGCCTTCCCCGCGGGGCAGCTTTTTGGCTGTCGATTTGCACGCATGACAGCCCACCAAAACAATACTTGTTAATACCAGTGTGAGAACCAACTTCTTTGCCATTTGAATTTCTCCTTAATTGAGTTTATTGTTCATAGTTCACTGTTCGTAGTTTTTTATTTACTGCTCAAATCATATTTCCAAGAGTTCTACAACGTCCAAGGGCTGCGCATTGCGCGAACCAGTCGGCGGTTGGCGGTGTCGTTATTGACGAAGCGCTCCTTCGCCTGGTCCCATTTCAGTTTTTCCTCAAGGCGAATGGCAATATCGCTAATCTGGCAGATTATGTCACCCTGGACGGCCTCATCGACAGGACATATCGCAGGAGAGCGGCTCTTTACGCAGTCCAGAAGGTTCCTGGCGTGGTTGTTGCTTTCATACAGGCGAACATCATTGGGGCCGAACTGCGTGGAAAGAAGCTCCTTCGGACTGGCGTTAATGCCTTCGCGGTCAACGTGGACCCAGCCATTGGTGCCTTCGAAGGCGGTGCCGTGCGAGGTTGTTCTGCCGTAGCGTTTTTGCCACTCTTCCGGGAACGGGAAGCCGGTGAAGTTTAATGTGACGCCGCTCTGGTATTTGCAGGCAACGTTCCAGTTCATAGCGGTGTCGCAGACGCCATCGGGGGTTGGCCAGGTGCCTTTGCCATCGACTTCGATGAGACCTGATAGCTTGTCGCCGCCGCCCCAGAGGGCGATGTCGATTGGGTGGATGCCCCAGCCGGCAATGAAGCCGATTGCGTAGTCGGAGATGAACCACCACCACTGGTTCGAGCAGCGGTCCTGGGTGTAAGGTGCATAAGGGGCGGGGCCGAGCCACATATCGTAGTCGAGCCAGTCGGGGACGGGCACGGGCTTTAGCGGGCCGCCTGATGCGCTGCCGGGCGACCAGACGTTTATGGTGTGGAGTTTGCCGATTCGGCCGCTGCGGACAAGCTCGCAGGCGAAACGAAAGTCTCGGCTGGAGCGCTGCTGGGTGCCGAACTGGAAGATTCGTGCGTGGCGATGGACGGCGGCGCGGAGGGCCTGGTCCTCTGCGACGCTAAGACCCATCGGCTTTTCAAGATAGACATCTTTGCCTGCGGTTACCGCAGCGAGGGCGCACAGCACGTGCCAGTGGTCGGTGGTGGCAACGAGGACCACGTCGATGTCGCTGCGGGCAACCAGCTCGCGGAAATCGCTGTAGGTGGTGCAGCCGGTGTCGTTATAGTGTTTGTTGACTATGTTCTGGGCGGACTCGCGGGCGGGTTTTTTAAGGTCGCAGACGGCGACGACGCGGGCATCCTTTTGGGCGAGGAAGTTACCCATCACGCCCGTGCCCTGCGGGCCGACGCCGATGCAGCCGACGGTGATTCGCTCGCTTGGGGCCGGGACACCTGCCTGACCGAGCGCTGAAGACCGAATTATATAGGGGAAGGTCAGTGCACCAATACCTGCTCCAGCCACTTTTTTCAAAAAGCTACGGCGGGAAACGCCATTTCGGATTTGCATAGTTGGACTCCTTCCAAGTTTCCTACTTGTCTTTAATTACAGGTGCCAGGGGGAGCGCATCGGGCGATTGAGCATACGGTTGGCCTCGTTATCGTTGATAAACACTTCTTTGTCCGGGTCCCAGCGGAGCTTGCGGCCAAGGCGAGTAGCGATGTCACTTAACTGGCACAGAGTATCAGAGCGGACGGCGACCTCAACCGGCGCAACGGTCCGGCTGCGGGTCTTGACACAGTCGAGGAAATTCTGCTGGTGGTGATTGCTGACCGGCAGGTGGACTTCATCAGGGCCGATTTCCTTTTTCAGCAATTCCTTCGGCCTGGCATCGACTGTGCCGCCGAGGTGCTCTTCCTTGACGAATACCCAGCCATCGGTGCCTTCGAACTTGACGCCGAGCGGATTTTTTTTGCCGTCGGTGAAGTTCACCAGGACGCCGTTGGCGAATTTGAGATTTACGTCCCAGCTCATAGCACAGTTGCACAGGCCGTCTTTTGGAAATACGGCGGCGCCTTCGACTTCTACGGGGCCTGTGAGGTCGGTGCCATTGCCCCAGGTGGCGAGGTCGATGGTGTGAATGCCGCAGCCGGCGAGAAAGCCGAGGGCGTAGTCGCTGATGTGGAACCAGTGGCTATTATTGACGCGGTTGGCGGTGTAGGGAGCCCAGGGAGCGGGGCCGAGCCACAAATCGTAATCGAGCCAGTCGGGGACGGGCATCGGCGGATAGTCTTCTGTGGCGATGCTGTAACGGGAGCCGACCCTGATTGTGTGGATTTTGCCGACGCGGAGACTACGGACCATTTCGCAGGCGAAGCGGGAGTTTCTGCTGGAGCGTTCCTGTGTACCAAACTGGAAGATTCGGCCATAGCGGTTTACCTCTCTGCGGAGGACCTGGCCCTGCTGGACGCTCATACCGAGCGGCTTTTCGCAATAGACATCTTTGCCGCTGCGGACCGCTTCGAGGGCGTGCAGGACGTGCCAGTGGTCGGTGGAGGCAACTACCACCGCATCGATATCGCCGCGGGCGCAAAGCTCGCGGAAATCGTTGTAGGCGGTGCAGACCTTTTTGGCATAGTGCTTATCGACCGCATCGCGTGCGCCATCGCGGTTTGGCTTTTTGACATCGCAGACCGCGACCACCTGCGAATCGGGCAGCTCCATAAAGTTGGTCAGCAGCGATCCTCCGCGGCCGCCCAGAGCGATAAAGCCGAGGGTGATGCGGCTGCTCGCGGCGGGCTGGCCCAGGGCTGAAGAGCCGACTACATACGGAAAGCTCACTATCCCGACGGCGGCGCCTGCGGTTTCCTTTAAGAAACTTCGGCGTGTAATTGCCTGACCCCTCTGCATAATTTTGACTCCTTATTTATTGTTCGTAGTTCATTGTTTGTAGTTCGTAGTTTCCGCCGAACGGCGGCCCGCCACAACTTCTTGGCGGACTCCGCTTCAGCATAGTTTCCGCCACCCCCGAATGTTTCTGTCGGGGGCCAGCTTTGGCGGATTCATAGTTGTAGATTCCTGGTGCCCGCCTTCGCGGGCATCCGCCTTTGGCGGACAGGAATGACACGCCTAACGAACTAATACCGACCAAAAACGAATCTGGTGGTAAAGTTTAACCGGCTGTGCTGTCGGCGTCAAACCAAAAAAGCGATATTCCCAGTTCGCCAACGAGTCTGCCGGGAGGCGATAAAGAAAAATAACGATACGATTGCCGCACAGGCGCAGGAGGCGAAAAAACGCGGCCTTGTATTGATTGCTTATGAAGGCGGGCAGCACCTTGTTGGGTATGGTGAGGCCGTAGATAACCAGGCATTGGAGCAATTGTTCCACGCGGCCAATAGGCATCCGCGAATGAAGGAGCTTTATCTCGATTATTTGGCCGGCTGGAGGCAGGCGGGCGGCATAATGTTTGTGATATTCTCATCTGCGGGTAAGTATTCCAAGTGGGGAAGCTGGGGTCTGATGGAATATCACGGCCAGCCGATAAACGAAGCCCCGAAATACCAGGCGGTTGTGGAATTCATCGACAAGAACCCGTGATGGTGGTGAACGCCAACAGAGAACCGACGACCCGCGAATGCACAGGAGTGATTTGCACACAAAAAAATTGCAGGAGAATTTGCCTGTGTGCCGAATGAGATAAGGGTCTGCCGGGCAAAGTCATTTTTCTTGAGAGGCTATGAAAAATCGACCAGCAGATTTGGCAGGAATGCAGTTGAATGATAGAATAGTAATAAAGAAAAGGGTTCGTAGCTGGCAGTTTCCGCCAAGACGTTCTTGGCGAATTTCCACCACGACTTCTTTGGCGGATTCGTGGTTCGTAGTCGGTTGTAACAAACAATGTCTGATAAGAACGAATCGTGGGACTCGCTGATTTTATTGTTGGGTTGGTGAAGTTATGGAATTTAAGATTGAACCGGCACAAAGGATAAAGCGTTTGCCGCCGTATCTGTTTGCGAGACTGAATGCGCTGAAGCTCGCCAAACGGCAGGCGGGGGCGGATATTATAGATTTAGGGATGGGCAATCCCTCGGATGGGGCGCCGCAGGTTGTGATTGACAAGTTATGCGAGGCGGCACGCGACCCGCGGAACCACCGCTACAGCGCATCGAGAGGCATTCCAAATCTTCGCAGGGAGTTAGCGAAGAAATATGAGCGCAAATGGGGCGTCCAGCTCGACCCTGAAAAAGAGGTGCTGGCGTGCATCGGCTCAAAGGAAGGTTACAGCCACCTGTGCCTTGCAATGTTAGAGCCGGGCGATACGGCGATTGTGCCTGACCCTGCGTTCCCGATACATAATTACGCGGTAACGTTGGCCGGGGCGAATGTGATTAGCGTGCCTCTGGGTAACGACCAGAAGTTTCTGAATACGACCGCAATGGTTTGCGAGCATTTGTATCCGAGGCCGAAGCTGCTTATCCTGAATTATCCGCACAACCCAACATCAATGACGGTGGACAACGGCTTCTTTGAGGCGGTTGTGGATTTGGCGAAGCGGTTCAAGATAGCGGTGATACACGATTTTGCCTACGGCGAGACGTGCTTCGACGACTACAAGGCGCCGAGCTTTCTTTCGGTCAAAGGCGCCAAGGATGTCGGCGTGGAACTTACTACGTTGAGCAAGCCTTATAATATGGCGGGATTTCGCATCGGCTTTGTGGCGGGCAACAAAGATATGATTGATTATCTTGCCACGATAAAGGGCTACTACGACTACGGCATATTCCAGGCGATACAGATAGCGGGCATCATAGCGATGCGGGATTGCGAGCAGGAGACAGCCATCCAGAATCAGAGATACCAGTCCAGACGTGATGTGGTCTGCGATGGGCTTGCAAGGATTGGCTGGGAGGTGGAAAAGCCGCGAGCGACAATGTTCGTGTGGACGAAGGTGCCGGCGGAACACACCAAAGGCAAGGGCACTATCGACTACGCTATGGACCTGTTGGAGTATGCGGATGTTGCGATTGCGCCGGGCAGGGCGTTCGGTGAGAACGGCGAAGGGTATATGCGAATTGCGCTGGTGGAAAATGAGCAGCGGCTGCGGCAGGCGATTCGCAATATCAGCCGATTCATACGCAGAAGCCAATAAAACTACGGTTTCAGGCAGGGAAGGTCAATCACCGCTCAAGCGGCTGTGCGTAGGCGGAAAATGGTTTTTTTAGTGGCGGTGCATCACAAAAACAGCAGCAGATTCGGTAGCGAAAAGCAACTTTTCGAAAAAATTCTTATAAAAATTGAGACTGTAGCAAGATTACAGAGGACGCTCGGTGGTGGCCAATTATCGCTTCCAGCTAAATCGCGGCAGAAACCCCGTTTAACGTTTGAATCTGCCACAACAGCGAGTCGGGCGGTGCGATTAGCCAATTTAGGTCTTGCATAAGTCATTGCAAACAAAAGCCTTAAACACT
>Ga0315282_10007452_pt1 | contig 17957 bp, 16 predicted proteins | sample YL17G07_20_MG_FD_203693 | JGI IMG/M metagenome (GOLD analysis project Ga0315282, IMG submission 203693) | Sediment microbial communities from Yellowstone Lake, YNP, Wyoming, USA - YL17G07_20 | ecosystem: Environmental > Aquatic > Freshwater > Lake > Sediment | place: USA: Wyoming | collected... | reverse complement strand
CGAATTCAATCGAGTACACTCCCCGGAAGCCCGCCTTCTTGGCAATCTCCATCGCTCGGGGGAAGTCGTACCCCTTCTCCGCCCCGTTCGCGTCGAATTCCAGGCCCTTGGCGTGGCACACCGTTTGCGCGTAGGGGAAGAGCATCTTCAATCCCTTCTCGCGCGTGGGTTCATCGGGGAAGTTGGCGAAGTCCGGTAGTACGCCGATGCGCCCGGGGCCGACGAGCTTGAAGAGTTTCACCAATTCTTCCGGATGCTCGGTGCCGAAGCCGCCGTGATTCTCCACAATCACGTGCACGCCCTTGGCTTGCGCGTAGATCGCGAGCGCCTTGTAAGATTCGGCCGTGCGCGCCAAGTTCTTGGGATCCACGTTGCCGGGACCGACACGCACCGATCTCACCCCCAGCGTGTGCGCCACGTCCACCCACTGCTTCGCGGCGTCGAGGGCCGCCATGCGCTTTTTCCGGTCCGGGTCGGAAAACGTCCCCTCGCGCCCACACTCCTTGGTGTCCACGGGCATATTTACAATGGTCGAACGCGTGCGCACAAGCGCGTACTTGATCTCGCGCAAATAGGCCGGCTCGGTGGAGCCAAAGTGCGTGGTGCAAAATTCAAAATGATGCACCTTGTACTTATCGGCGATCATTTCGGGGAAATCGAGCAGCGCCAGCATCGGGCCGGGCAGAGTGAAATCCTTGCGGCGCGTGGCGCGGAAGTAATTGTGGAGACTCCAGGTGGAAATGGCAATCCGCTCGAGCTTGGCGGAGGCGCTGGCGGCCGCGTGCGCCTGCGCGGCATAGGCGAACGGACTTCCCCCGCGTCCGAGTGCCACCGAGGCGGCCCCCGCAGTGAGTTGCACCAAGAAATCACGTCGGAGCATCGCGTCTCGCTGAAGCTACTGGGCTTGGTAGGAAGCCAAGAACTGCCTCATGCCGGCGTCGTTGATCTTCAATTTGCCGGATCGGATGAACTGGTCCTTCAAGTTCTGGCGATAGATCTCAAATTGCAGGTCGCGTTTCTGGCCCAGCAACTCCTCGCGGATCTGGTCACGCTGGGCGGCAAAATCAGCTTCATTGGCGGGGGTGTGCGAGACCACTTTGAACAGCACCTGGTTGGTGCCCGCGGAAATGACGCCGCTCACTTGCCCGGGGTTAAGCGTGAAGGCCTCGCCCAGTTGGGTGCCGCTGCCCACGCCTTCCACGTACTCGTTCTCACTGAAGTCATTGCTCTGTTTGGAAGCGAGGCCCAGGGATTTCGCCGCTTTGTCAAAGTCCTGCGTCTTCGCCAACTCCGCGAGTTTCCGGGCCTTGTCCTGAGCCAGCGCGATGGACTGATCGTGGCGATAGTCTTCTTCCACTTGCGCGCGCACTTCCTCGAGCGTGGGAACGTGCTCGGGGACGATCTGAGCCAACTGGATAATCGCTTCTCCCTTGGGAACAGAGATGGGCGTGCCCACTTCGTTCAGGCGAAGCTGGAAGGCCAGGTTTTCGAACGCGTCGGTCTTGCCCAGGTCGGCAACCGGCTGGTTGTATTTGAACAGCGGCGACTCCTTGGGCTCCAGTCCCGCCTTGCGGACGATGGCGTCAAACTGTAATGGATTTGCTTTGAGCTGCGATTCCAGGTTGCCGGCCAATTGTTCCTGTGCGTCGGCAACCCGCTGCTTCTCCATATCCTCGCGAATGGAATTCTTGACCTCATCAAAGGACTGCAAGTGCGCAACCTGCTTGTCTTCGACTTTGATGATGTGGATGCCGTACGCCGTCTTAACCAGGCCGCTCACTTCGCCCGGCTTCAAAGAAAAAGCCATGGTGTCGAACTCCGGCACGGTCTGCCCGTGAACCAGCCAGCCGAGTTCGCCGCCCGCCTGGGCCGTGGTGTCTTCTGAGTATTTCTTGGCGAGGTCGCCAAAGTTAGCGCCGGCCCGGATCTGGTTCAGCACATCGGCCGCCGTCTTCTCAACGGTGGCCACTTCCGCCGGCGTTTTGCCGGTGGTCTTAAAAAGGATGTGGGCAGCCTTGACGCGGTCAGGCACACGGTAATCGGAGAGGTGCTGGGCATAGTACTGGCGTAAATCCCCCTCCTCCACCTTCACTTGCGCTCGCACCTGGTCGGGATCAATCACCACATAGCGCACCTGGCGTTGCTCGGAAAGCTTGTAGTGGGCAGGGTCTTTCTTGAAGAACGCTTCCAGGGCGTCCGGCGTCACTTTGACATCCTTGAGGAACTGGCTGGGATCAAAGAGCACATAGTCGATCTTGGCTTTGGTGTTGCGATGGCGGAACTCCGCCAGAACCTCCGCAGGCGTTAGCTGCACTCCGTCCGTGACGATGCTGCGGATTTTCTCCTCCAGCAGACTGTTGCGCACCATGCTTTCAAACTGGGCAAGCGTCTTGCCGGTGTTTTGCGCCACCAGGTCCGCGGCGCGGTCAGCCCCCACAAAATTTCCATCCGGGTATAACCAGGGGATGCTCTGGAAGGCCTTGAGCACCTCGCGATCGGAAACCTCGACACCCATTTTCCCTGCCTGCTGCATCAAGATCTGTTCGGTCACCATCTGGTCAAGCACGCTGGGTGCGACCATCGGCACCATGCGCCGGTCGAAGCCCGTGGGTGAGTTCTTAAACCGGTCGCGGATGGTTTGATCCAGATCCGCACTAGTAATGGTGTTCCCGCCAATCGCGGCCAGCACATTGCCTTCCGGGCGACTCGTGTCACCGCTCGGGAGGGGCGCCAGCGTTATCACCATGCTCACGGAGACAATGCTCAGGAAGAAGATGAGCAGGTATTTCTTTACGGCCTCTTTGTTTTTCCGAAAGAAGAGAAACATAATTGCTCCTGCAACTTGGCCAAAACCCTTTCATTATAGAAGAGATGCGTCAATCGCGGCAAGCGCAGGGTTTTCTCGGCGGCAAGCGTGACGCGGACCTGTCTTGAACCTTCACGGCGCTTGGCGCCCCCCTCGCGCTCGCCAGTTCGGTTCACTGTTGCCTCCGAACCACAGCCCGCGCAGTGGGCGGAAGACCGTAGCCCACAGCGCGAGCTGTGGGAACAGAACATCCCCGCGTTCGAATCCTCACTTGCCGCGCAGGGCCTCGTCGATGGCTTGGAAGTAAGCGTCCTCGGAGGGCAACCCGATCAGCATCCTCCCATTGATGAACACGGTGGGTGTCTGATTCACCTCGATGCGCTTGGCTTCCGCCACGTCGCGTTGGATACGGGGGTAGGTCGATTTGGCGTCGAGGCAACCGGCCAGTTTCACGCGGTCCAGTCCCGCCTGTTCTCCGTAACTCAGCAGGGTCTCCCGCAGGTTGGTGATATTGATGATTTGCTGGTCGCGGAAGATGGCAGTTCGCAAGGGCACGTAAGTGGAAGGATTCATTTCATAAGCGCACTGGCAAGCGATCGCCGCGTTCAACGACCAGTCATGCCCCGGCAGGGGATATTCCTTGAAAACGATGCGCACCTTTTTGCCGTAACGCGGCACCACCTGCGTCTCCAGGAACTCGTGCACGCGAGCACAGGTCGGGCACTCCAGGTCAGCGTACTCGACAATGGTAACGGGGGCGTCGGGCGGTCCCTGCGTGGGTTCGTCGTGGAGCGAAATGATACGCAGCGCTTGCTGCTTGGGATCGACGGCCAAATTGTACATCTCGCTCACGATCAAGTGTTTGCCATCCCGGCTGAGCAGCACAACCCTGTCCTGCTTGGACCCGCCGCTATCCACGGAAAGGGTCCCTTGCTCAAAGTCCGCGGAAGGCGAACGCTTGAACCCGCCCACCGAAAGCTTCAGGTTGGCAGGAGTCTTGAAGGCCTCCCGAATGCGCTGGGCCATTTCCGCCGTAGAATTCTGGTGGAGTTCAATAATGCTGCCCAGGACCACGATGAGGTAATGCGAGTCCTTGGAAACCAGCACGAGTTGCACGCGCTGGTCCTTGCCCTCGCCCACCATGACCGCAGCCTCATTGAAGCTGGGGGCCACGCGCGAAGCATGCAGCGGGCCCAGGGAAAGCTTTACGGTATCGGGCACGCCAAAGCGCTCCCGGATGTACGTCAAGATTTTGTCGCGTATGGCGTCACTGAGCACTGAACCTTGTGCGGCCGGCTCCGCCCGCATCACCACCCAGGGGGCTCCTCCGCACAGCCCCAGAATGAGGATTGTCGCTAGCATCCAACCCTTATAGTTTTTCCCGTTCAAGTGACCTCAACCCTTCCTAAGAAATGGCTTCACGCCGAACCGTCAGATAATTCTAGTGAATTCACCTCGCACAAAGCAAACGCGAATTTTGCGGGTGGAGGGGGCGGAAGGCGCCCGCGAGGCACGAGACAGAGGATTGAATCGTTGTCACCGCATAGGCGCGGAGGCGCAGAGAAAAGGCCTTTTGTTTTCAAGCCTCGGCGCCTCCGCGCCTCTGCGGTGAGAAAACCCCGCTAAGCTTGCGGCTTGGATTCGATCTGGCGGATTTTCAGATACAGCCCGGCGATGGCCACGAGGATGGTAATGAGGGAAACGCCCAAGCCTTTGCGGCGGATGTTCAATTCCCGGAGGGCGGCGACGCCTGCCTGGTCTGCTTTCTTGGCGATTTCCAAACCTGGATCGGTCACGTTCTGAACTTCCGCATCGCGGAAGGTGTGAACGTTGACGCGCGCTTTGACCAACGCTTCGCGCGCGCTCGAAAGTTCCAGTTTGGCGTTGGACACTTCCATGCCCGCGCGCTCCGCCGAATCCAGAACCGTGTCCGCCTGCGCGATGGCGAGGTCGAGCCGCGCCAGATCCTGGGCAATGCCCTGGGCGCTCCGCAGGCCGGCATCGCCGGGAGTGTGGCAAGTGGAGCAAACCGAATTCGGTCCCGCCCCGACCCAGCTATCCGTGGGCTTCACGATCTCATGGTTCGAATGGCACTGGACGCAACCCGGCAGTCCCATTTTGGCGAAAGCCGCTTGGTGCGGGCTCTTCTCAAAGAGTTGGGCAAAGAAAACGTGGCACGTTCCGCAGACATTGGCGACGGAGCTCACGCCCGGGGGGGTGGCGCCGTGGTTGCCATGGCAGGTGGTGCAGGTGGGCGCGGAGGTGTCACCCTGCGCGAGCATCGCGGCGTGCACGCTCTTCTGATAGTGCGCCACCTGGTCGGTGGGAATCTTGTAGTCCTTCATATAGGCGGCGTCCGCATGGCACCGCCCACACGTGGTGGCGACGTTCGAGGGGTGAACCGGCGCCCGAGTGTCGCCGACGGCAAGAATGTTGTGGACGCTGTGGCAATCCACACAAGTGGCCACCTTGGCGTCGCCTTGCTTCAGTCGTTTGCCGTGCACGCTGGTGAGGTATTGGCTCAACTGGTCGGCGCGCATTTTGGGATTGAAGCGGTGCATGTAGGCGATGTCGGAATGACAGCGGGCGCAGAACTCCGGGATGGCGGCCTTTTTCGGCACGCCGCGAAAACCTTTGGCCGGGCTCATGGCTTCCATGGACTCATCGTTGGGATTGCCGCCGTGACAGTCGGCGCAGGTCAATCCGGCTTGGTGATGAATATCGCCGTCGTAAAGCTTGGCCGGATTCAAAACCCGGGCGTCCTCCAGCAACAAATGGCAGTTCACACAAGAGCTCCCGCCGGAATCCGCCCCCGCCGAGCCCAGCACACACATCAATGCAAGGAGTGTCGCAGCCGCAGTTTTCATTGTTACCTCAGGGCCAACCAGGAGAACACCATCATGTACCCGATGACGAAGACTCCCAGGCCCGTAAAGAAGCGCGTGGTCCGTCCGAAACCGATTTGCCGGTCGAGAAACGGGACGGCAACCCAGACCAGCGCCGCCGCCGAGAACCCGAATATCCCCAACAATTCACCGTCCACAAAGAGCACTTTGGACGGAAGGTATTTCAAGGTTTGGAACATAAACAGGAAATACCATTCCGGCCGGATTCCTGCCGGGGCCGCGGCGAAGGGGTCCGCCTTGGCTCCCAGTTCCCAGGGGAAGATCGCGGCCAGCGCACCCAGGACGCCCAGCGCGGCGTACCAGCCGATCATGTCGCGCAAAAGGAAATTGGGGAAGAAGGGCATGATGCGTCGCGGCTCGCGCCCCTCGGCGATGGCCCGCTCGACCCCCGGAGGCACGCTCATTCCCAGTTGCTGCACCAACATCAGGTGCATGGCCAGCAGAACTGTGGCCAGCCCGGGGAGAACGGCGACGTGGAACCCGAAGAATCGGGTTAGGGTGGCGCCCGTCACTTCCTCGCCGCCCCGCAGAAAAATCAGCATCCACTTTCCCACGATCGGAATCGAGCCGCCCATGTCCGTCCCCACTTTGGTCGCGAAGAACGCCAGGGTATTCCAGGGAAGCAAGTAGCCGCTGAACCCAAACCCCATGATGATAAACAGCAGCAGCATTCCACTCACCCAGGTGAGTTCGCGGGGTTTGCGGTAGGCCTTCAGGAAATAGACGCTGAACATGTGAACGAACGCCGTGAAGATCATGAGGTTCGCCGACCAACTGTGCACGGACCGGATGAGCCAGCCAAAGCGAACCTGCGTCATCATATACTGGACGCTCTCGAAGGCGTCGTTGGGCGTGGGCCGGTAGTAAAGCAGCAAGAGAATTCCGGTGAGGACCTGGATGACGAACAGGAATAGGGTCATGCCTCCGAAGTAGTACCAGACCGAATGGCGATGGATGGGGATGGTTTTGTGGCGGAGGAACTCTTCAATACTTCCGGCGCCGAACCGTTCGTCCAGCCAGGCAAGCGTGCGGCGATAAAGAGTACTCATGGCTAAGCGTTGCGAGTGACCACCACGTCCTCACCCTGCACGTGAACTTCAAACGTTTTCAAAGGCCGAGGCGGGGGGCCGCTCACGTTCCGTCCTTCCAGATCGTAGAGTCCATTGTGACAAGCGCACCAGATTTCGTGCAGGTCACCACGGTATTGGACCGTGCAGCTCAAGTGCGTACAGACCGCCGAGAAGGCGCGATAGGTGCCGTCGGCCATCCGCACCAATAGGGCAGGCTCTGACCCAAACTTGAAAATCTTCCCGGTGTTGTTTTTGAGCTCGTCGGCCTTGGCAGCCACCACCGAGCGGTTGGTGGATTCCGCCACCGGCGGAGGGATGATGTAGCGAACCGCCGGGTAAAGAAAGGAAACCACCGAGGCGGCCAAGCCGCTGCCGAGCAGGACGTTCACCCATCGACGGCCGGGTTGCGCGCCCTTTTCGGGAATCTCGGGCACAGACATAGGAACAACCTCTCCTTCCAGTCTTGAGCAAGCGCCGGTAACACCACTCCCCCGGCGCCGCGGCGACCGAGGGGACATCGATTTGAATTTACTCCCCTCGCCCCTTTGGGGAGAGGGTGGCCCGCCACCGGCGTTTTCACCAGCCGGGTCGGGCCGCGTGAGGGGGTCCCCTTGTCGCGCAGGAACCAGTCTCCCCGACAATGCTCAAGTGAACAGCATTGGACCTAGACCCTCTCAAGCGAGGGGGGTCAAGGTCGGACCACGCATCTTGCTAACGAAACCCGCTTCATTGCCCCAACGTCTTCTAATTGCTCGCAGGAGGCTTGCACTTGGCCAGCGAATGATCGTTGGCTTTGTAGCACTTGCCAGTATCATTCAGGTCTTTCGAGCCCAACTTGACATGGCAATAAATGCATTTCTTGCCTTCCTTCTGGGCGTACGCCGGCTTGGCGGTGGAAATCGATATCATGGAGCCACTGAGAATGGCAAGTGCCACCAGGACTTGAAACAACTTCATGGAACCCTCCTTGGGTAACGGATTATTTTTCGCGCTCAGATTACGGCCGGGTCTTAGCCTTGTTCCCCGAAGGGGAACAATATCATTAGCCGTAGGTGAAACCTACGGACAAGAACCATCCAACAAAACGCCTATCGACCCTGAAGGGGTCGAATATCCTACGGAAAATATTTCTCCTCGAACTTGATGCCTGCATCAAGCAGCAGCTTCCGGTACTCCTCCAAAAACGTTATCTTCCGGTGATGTTCCTCCTGCGCCTTGACGTATGCGATGAGCTCTGGCTCCTCGTGAAGGGAATACGTGAAAGCCCCGTATCCCTCCTGCCAAGCAAAGAAATTGGGAAACACCCGGTCCTCCTTGATCCAAACCGATGAGGCGACCTTGATGTCCTTCACTAAGTCCGTCAACGCAACCGTCGGACGCAGGCTGAGCAGAATGTGGACATGGTCCCTTACGCCATTCATCCAAACAGGCCGGCAATGGCTGTTCTTGATCACGCCGTTCATGTACATAAAGAGTTCATCGCGCCGTGAGTCCGAAAGCACAGGTTGACGATCCTTTGTCGCAAACACGAGGTGATAAAGAATCTGCGTATAGGTGGACATTATTCAACCCCTTCGGGGTTGCCCAATCGTCGGGGCGTATTCTTTCCGTGGGTTTCACCCACGGCTAATGATATTGGACCTCTTCGAGGTCCCAAAAAGCCAAAGACCCGTGGGCCTCTTCGAGGTCCCGGCCCAACCCCTTGGAGAGGGCTGGAAATTGCGAATCGCTCGCTGCCTTCTGCCTACTGCTTACTGCTCTTCACCCCCGGCTAATTCCCTCCTGCCAGTTCGTGCAGAATTTTGGGATCGGGCTCGTCCATGGCCAGAAGCGAGTGGCAGGCGTTGCAATCCTGCGTAATCTCGCCGCCGTCTTTCGACTTGTGATTGCCATCGTGACAGCGGAAGCAGCCCGGAAAGTCGTTGTGCCCTAAGTTGTTGGGATAAGTCCCCCAGGTGATGTTCATTTCGGGGAAGACGTTTCCCTGATAAATGTACAAGATTCCGTTCGCCGCCTCTTCAATCTGCGCACGCTGGGAATTGTACACGGCGAAGTAATCTTTGCGATAGTATTCGCGCAAGGCTTGGGGCAACTCGGTCTGAGCCGCCAGCCGACTGGGGTAATTCCGCTTGAGAAGATCAACGGCCACCTTGTGAATGAAGGGGAGAGCCGGACTGATGCGGCCGGTGGCCATTTCCCGGTTCACGGCGCTCTCCGGCATGTCGAAGGTATGCGTGGGCCGGTTGTGGCAGTCCATGCAATCCATCGTGCGCCGCTCACCGTGCGCCACCAAATCCGCCTTGGGCGGAGTCTCCGTCGAGGCGTACTCCGTCACCGTTCCGTCCTCGTGGCGATAGCTCACCCAGGGAATCTCCTGCCGCTTGGCCTCTCCCGCCAGGTATGACACCAACCCCAGATGACGGCCATGGATCCCCACCAGCTTACGATCCGGGTTGCGCCCACCGATATGAACCAACAGGACGGTTTTGGTGGAGGAATTCTTTTCGTCGTCGGCATACTTCGTCTTGATCACCAGCTTATCGCCGGAGAAGCGCTCGGGCCAGTGGCACTGCTCGCAGGTTTCGCGCGCCGGCCGCAAATTGTGGATGGGGGTGGAGATGGGCCGGGGATAGAGATTGAAAGTCACGGCCAAAACCTGGTAGCTGCCGGAGATTTTGGAGCGCACAAACCACGGCGCTCCCGGGCCAATGTGGCACTCCACGCAGGCCACCCGCGCGTGGGGAGACCGCTGGTAGGCCGTGTATTCCGGATCCATCACCTGGTGGCAGGTTTGGCCGCAGAATTGGGTCGACTCCATATAGACCGTCCCGCTGTAACTGGCGATGGCGAAAATCGGAACGTTAATGGCCGTCATGATGCCGACAAACATGACGGTGCTTCGTACCCCGCGGTGGGACAAATCAACGTGGGGATATATCGTTGGAAGTTCGCCCAACCGGCCCTTCCGGCGATAGTCCCGCCAGATCCCCATCGGAATCAACACCAGCCCGATGGCAAAGATCGCGGGCAAAATCATGTAGACTAGAATCCCGCCATAGGGACTCGGTTGAAAACCCAGAAGCAGCGATGCAAAGGCAATCACCAGGGTGATGCCCGACGTCGTGGTCAAAACCACGCCCGCGCGGCTGATCAAATTCTGACTCAAATAGAAGGCTGGACGAATCAAGCGCGCAAGGACGTCGCGCAACTTGCCTAGAACGCCCTGGGTATTATTGCTGCTGGGTTCCGACAAAACCAAAGTCCTCTCTTACCCTTGCAATTACCTGCAACAAAGATGGGGCGTATTCTATCACTACGGACCTGCCCCGCACGATGCGGTTTTACATGCCCGAGGTCATCACTTTCCCCACTTAACCGCAATGCCGTTCACTTAAGTAAGGGTAGCGCGGACCTGTTTTGTAGGTCCGCGGCTTTTCCTTGCCCATCGGGGACGAGCCGCGGACCTAGAGAACAGGTCCGCGCTACACCTACTCGCTCCCCAACCCTCCCGACCGATGGTTTCGACCTAATTGCCGGCTGGCGCCTTGTAGCCTTCCAAGGAGTGATTGTGCTCCTTGTAGTATTGACCCGCGGCCGTAAGCTCCTTGAACTTCCCCGGCGGATGACAGAAAGTGCAAGCCTTGCCCTCTTTCTTGGCATAGTCGGCTTTGCCCATTCCAAACGGCAGAGCCACGATGAGGGCAAAGGCTACCAGTAATACTGTCCGAATCAGCTTCATCGGAATCCGACCTCCTCAAATTAGCTGTGCGCCATTGACGGACACAATGTCTCTCATCTGACACACCCGATTCTCACGGGAGCATTCTCAATACCACCAGGAAGTCGCTGTAGAATTTTTGTACAGTTAGGATATTTCAAAACTTAGCGGACAACGCCTTGATGTACTTGATTGCAACGAAACCATTTGCGCGAAATCTCTGACACTTTTGCGGGAAATGACCCAGCCGGCGGGGCACGTCTGACATGCGACTTTGTGTCGCAAAAGGATAGGTACGGCCCATCTGCATGAACATAAAGGATGAATCCCTTGTACCGACTGTGGAATATTTACTCACGTTCTCGGTTCCAGATTGGCATCGCGTTTGCCCCTTTCTGCGGGCGGAGGCCTTAAGTAAGCGACGTTAACCCTTATTCGCACCTTATGAGTATCTGTCAAGGAAATGGACGCATGAATCTGGTTGTCGTGGGAATCAGTCACAAAAAGGCGCCCCTTGAGCTGCGCGAGCGTTTTGCGCTGAATGAGCGGATCATCCCGGAAGCCCTGCGCCGGCTTCAGAGCGAGCCGGAGATCGAAGAAGCGGTGATCATCTCCACCTGCAATCGCGTGGAATTCGTCCTCGTGGCCTTCGAGAAGCAGGATGGCATGGCCGGTTTCCGCCGCTTTGCCGAATCGTTTTACGGCGTTCGCTATGATGAATTCGCGCACTGCTTTTATGTGCACCGCGAAGAGGAAGCCGTGCGCCACTTGTTCCGGGTGGCCGCGGGTTTGGATTCGCTGATTGTGGGCGAGCCCCAGGTTCTGGGCCAAGTCAAGCAAGCGTACTTTCTGGCGAAGGAAGCGGAAACGTGCGGCAACGCGCTGGAGTCGGTTTTCCAGTGCGTGTTTAACACCGCCAAGCGCGTGCGGACGGAAACCCGCGTGGCGGAAGCTCCGGTCTCCGTGAGCTCCGCCGCCGTCGAGTTGGCGGAGCAAGCCTTCGGCGGCTTGCAGGACAAGACGGTGATGATTATCGGCACCGGGCAGATGGGCGAACTGGCCGCGCGTCACCTGGTTTCAAATGGCGTCGCCACGGTGCTGGTGAGCAATCGCACCCACGCACAGGCGATCGCCCTGGCGCAGGAGTTGCGCGGCCTGGCGGTTCACTTCAGCGAGATTTGGCAAGCCATGCGCGACGCCGACATTGTGATCAGTTCCACGGGCTGCCCGCACTTCATCATCACCCGCGACGATATGGAGCGCCTGATGGCGGAGCGCCACGGCCGCCCGCTTTTTCTGATCGATATCGCCGTGCCCCGCGATGTGGACCCGGCGGTGCGCGGAGTGGCCGGTTGCACGCTCGTCAACATCGACGGACTGGAAGAAGTGGCCCACCACAAACTGGGCGAACGGCAAAAAGCCATGGAAGCAGCGGACCAGATTCTGGCCGAAGAAATCGAGCTCTTCCGCGCGCGCCAGGAGCAGCTCAACGTCGTGCCCACCATCGTTTCCTTGCGGCGGCGCGTCGAGGAGATTCGCCAAGCGGAAATGAAGCGCATGCGGCGGATGTTCGGTGAGCTCACGCCGGAGCAGGAACGGGCGCTGGAAGCCTTGACGCAAGGGTTGGTGAACAAAATTCTCCACACCCCCTTCACCGAATTGAAGCAGGCTGCCCGGCGGCCCGACCGCTCGGAATTCATCGGCGTCGTCCGGACCATCTTTCATTTGCAAGAGGACTCGTCCCAGCCCGTTTCCGCTGCCGTGAATTAATCCGCTTTTTCGATACCCTCATCAAACACCCGATAGCCGGGATTCGGCGGGAAGAGCTCGGCCATCAGGTCCATGCGGCGGCGCAATTGCGCGACGGGAAGGTGCTCCGGGCCGATCCGGATCTGGACGTCGTGCCACAGTCCGTGGACATACTCCGCGGCGGTGCTGACGAAGGAAACATCGCGGTAGCGCTCGAATTGCGCGCGGAAGCGGCGTCCGTTGCGGGTGGCCAGGTAAGCTTGTTTCGCATTCAGGGCATCCTCGTCAATTTCGCCGCGCACTCCGTGACGGATTTCCTCCTCCAATATCTGGCTATAAGCTACGATCTCGGAGTGGGTCAGGCGGGGGCGGAGCAATTCCGCCACGCTCCCCAGCAGTTCAAACCCCGTGTCGTGGGCGTCCAGCTCGCGGCAGGCGAGTAGCAGGTTGATGCGTTCCGGGGTTTCCACCCACGCGGCGGTGTGCGCTTCCCCCTTGGGCTTCAGCCGGCTGACCACGTCGCCGGTTTCCAGGCAGGCAATGTAAGCCACCGCCAGCACCCGCACTTTTCCCAGCCGCTGGGCCATCGCCGCCGGGACGGTCTGCACCGGCTCGCGCACCATGGTGCGCTCCTCCGCCGGACTCAGGGTGAGTGCAGCATGAAATTCCCACTCATGCGCGAGGCGCGAGATGGGAACAAAACTCCCTTCGACGTAATCGGCAATGGGAGTCAGATCTTTCGGGGGGGTCGGCGAAATACCCAAGGTACACCATCCAAGTTGAGGCTCCACGGCGACACAAGTTTCTCGGGCCTCGTGGATATTCTGCGGAATTATTCCCCGCCTGTCCAGCGCCGTGTTGCCGGGAGGGAACCTGCGGACCGCGCGAGCGGGTGACCACGGTCAATCGTACCCTGATTGAACGTGAGCCTTCCCTCATAACCACTACGCGCGATGCCGTGAGAAGCAACCGTAGCGCAGACCTCCGCTGTTGAGGTCTGCGGTTCTTCCGTCGGAAATACGCAAATCCCCCTTGACCTCGGATCGGGCGCGTGAACCTTGGCAAGAACCGCAGACCCCAAAACCGGGGGGGCTGCGCTACACGTACCGGTTTCAGACAAATGGGCGCTTTCCGCAGAGGTCAGGAAGCGCCCCTGTCGCGAATCGACCAGGACGAGGTGCAGGCGGCGCCACATCGGCACGCGGAGTTGATGCGCCGGGAGGAGGAGTCGTGCTTCCGCCAGTTCATGCGCCTGGGGACCTTCCTGGTCAAGCTTCAGGACCGCAGGGAGAAACGTGCAAGAAATGAAGGTGCACCCGGGTATGTGGATGAAAATACAATGGAGGGAAAAACGGACCCAATGACAAATTGTCCTGAAATGGCGGCCAGGACGCCACCGCCGCCTTCCCCACGGCGCGCAGCCGACCGTGCGGAAGCCTTCCAGCCAACAACCGGAAGTGCAGGGTCCGAAGTCCGCCGTCCGAAGTCTGAAGTCCGAAGGCGAACCCCTTCGGAAGTCGCGCGGCAAACAGTCCGAGGTGCAGGGTCCGAGGTGGAAAGTGGACGGCCGTCCAAAGTTGACCAGGCCGCTGCCCACGGCAGGATGCCGGATTCAGGATTCCGGATTCCGGACAAGCACAGGCCAGGAGTCCAGGGCCCGTTGGCCCGATGGCCCGATGAACCGATGGCCCGATGACTCCCCGATCCACGCAAAGCTTGCCCTTCCTGGCCCGATGGTGAATAATCCAGACAAGGAGGACGCGAATGATTCGCCAGCAGTTTCTTGATTATTGTCAAGGCCTCAAGGAGGCGCTTGACGCCATCCCCACGGACGCCGCGGAAAAATTCTTGCAGCTCCTGGAGAGCGCCTACCTGGAAGGCCGCCAAGTGTTTCTGATGGGCAACGGGGGAAGCGGCGCCACCGCCTCCCATGCGGCGGGCGATTTGAACAAAGGGGTTTCGTACGGCCGGGAGAAGCGTTTTCGCGTGCTCAGCCTGAACGACAACATGGCGACCGTGACCGCCTATGCCAACGATGTTTCCTACAGCGAGGCGTTTGTCGAGCAACTCAAGAATTTCCTCAATCGCGGCGACCTGGTGATTGGCATTTCCGGCAGCGGTAATTCTCCCAGCATTCTGAAGGCTATTGAATACGCCAACCAGCAGGGCGCGATCACGGTGGGGCTGTGCGGCTTTGGTGGCGGGAAGCTGGCCGGCATGGCGCAACTGCCGGTGCACGTTCCGGTGAACGACATGCAAAAGGTCGAGGACATTCACATGATGCTCTTCCATGTGGCCATGCAAGTCCTGTGCGCGCGCATGGATGCTCCTGCCAAGGCGCCCTCCGGACCCGCGTGCTGAAATGAATATTGCCATTCTCGGGCTTACGGCCACGTCCTACGGCAGCCTTACCTACTTGAAGAATCTTCTCCCCCACTTAGCGCAATGGGACCGCTGCAACCGTTACGAGGTTTTTCTTCCCGCCGCCAACGCTGGCGTGTTGGACGTGCGGCAGCCGAACTTCCGGATTCACCCGCGCCGGTGGGCGGCAAAGTCCGGGACCTTGCGCGTGCTTTGGGAACAGTTGGTTCTTCCCTGGATTCTCCGCGCGCACCGGGCCGATGCCGTGTACACAACCCACAATATGGCGATTCTTCTCTCGCCCGCCCCCAGCATCATCCTCATCCAGAATGTCGAGCCCTTCTTCGCCCGCCAATTCCCCAACGCGCTTCACCTGCGGGCGCGGCTTTGGCTACTGCGGATGATGACGGGGATCTCCCTCCGCCGGAGCCGCCGAATCATCGCCATTTCCGAGTGGGAGAAAGAATTCCTGGTCGAGCGTTTTCACCTGCCGCCGGATAAGATCATCGTCACCTACCCCGGCGTGACGGAAGGCTTCCGTCCCCCAACACCGGGCTCCGCCGCATCGCTGCGCGAGCACCTGGGGCTGGAGCCACCCTATATTCTCTCGGTGACACGCCTGGCGGGTTACGGTAATTTGCTGAATCTGGCCAAGGCCTACGTTTCCCTGGTGAAGGCGGGCAAGGTCACCATGCCGCTGGTGATTCCGGGCGGCGTGTGGGACTCTCAGTACATCGGCAGGGTCAAGAAACTGCTCACGGCCGAGGGCTGCGCTGACCGGGTTGAGTTTCTCGGCTATGTTCCCCATCAGCACATGCCCTTGCTGTTCGGCCACGCCACTTGTTTTGTTTTCCCTTCGCTGCTGGAAGCGTGCGGCACGGTGCTGATTGAGGCGCTCGCCTGCGGGACGCCGATTCTCTGTTGCCGGCGCCGCCCCATGACCGATATCTGTGGCGACGCGGCGGTTTGGTTTGACGGTGAAGATCCCAGCGACATTGCCGATAGAATGTTCGAGGTGCTCTCGAACCCGTCCCTTCAGGAAGCGCTCTCACGCCGCGCTCTTGCGCGCGCCACGCAGTTCTCCTGGCAGCAGGGCGCGGAAAAGGTATACCGGGTCTTTGAGCAACTCGCGCTCGCGCCCCGCGCCGCGAGTCGTGGGGCCGAAACCATCCCTCCGGAAAGGAGGACCTAACCGCAGCCGTACTCCCCAGGCTCGGCCCACATGAATCCCTTGCGCCTATTGATCCTCAGCATCCAGTACGCCCCCGAGTTCACGAGCAATGCCATCGTGATCACCGGCCTCGCGCAGCAGCTCGCCGCACGCGGACACCAGGTGACCGTGCTCGCGGGCACGCCCCACTACCAACTCCCCTGCGTCCCTCCGGGTTACTGGTGGCGGCCTTTCCGGCGTGAAGTCCGCGCGGGCGTGAAGGTGATTCGGGGTTGGGCCTTCCCGAAATCGGAGGGAAAAGTTGCGAAGTTCCTGAACTACGCGAGCTTCACACTGACCAGCCTGATCGCGGGCCTGTGCACCGAGCGGCCCGAGGCCGTCATCATCGTCTCCCCCCCTTTTTGGCTGGGGTTCAATGCCCTTTTATTGCGGGTATTCCGCCGCTGCGCGGTGATTTACAATGCCCAGGACCTGTTTCCGGATGCTTATCTTGCCAGCCAGGAAGTCCGGCCGGGTTGGCTCGCGCGCGCCATGAGCGGCCTTATGACTCGCATCTACCGGGGCTGTGACCGGATCACGGTGATCACGGGATCTTTTGCGGAGGCGATTGCGGCGCGGGGTATTGACCGGGCGAAAGTGGTCACCATCCCGAATTTCGTCGATATCGCCGCCGTCACTCCTCTTCCCCGAGCCAACTCCTTCCGCCGGCGGCACGGGCTCGATGACAAATATGTCGTCATGTACGCGGGCAATATCGGGTACACTCACGGTACGGAATTGCTGGTGGATGCGGCGGGAAAGCTGGCCTCAATTCCCGACCTCCTTTTTCTGGTTATCGGTGGAGGCTCGAAGCAGGCGGATCTGGCGCGACTTGCCCACGAACGGCGTCTGGCCAATATGCGGTTTCTGCCGACGCAGCCCTGCGAGTTGCTCCCCGAAATGCTGGCCACCGCCGACGTCTTCGTCCTGACCTCCAAGCCGGGAGTGGGCAAGACATCGTTTCCCGGCCGCATTTATAATTTCTTGCTCGCCGCGCGTCCGGTAGTTGCGAGCGTGGATGAGAACTCTGACTTGGCACAAGTCCTGCGAAGCGGAGGCGCCGGCATCGTTACCGCACCGGGGAACGTGGAAGATTTTTGCCGGGCCCTCACGACCCTTTACCAGGATGCCGCCCTGCGCGAACGCCTGGGGCGGAGCGGAGCAGAATTTATGGCGCGCCACTATTCTCCGCAGGCCGTGCTTGAGCAGTACGAAACGTTACTGAAGGGATTGGTCGTCCGCTGAAGGAGACCCCTGTACCACGATGAAGGCCCCGATGCGAATCAAAATCAAGCTGGCCCTCCTGGGGGGGGACCTTATTCTTCTCACCCTCTCTCTGGCAGCGGCCACTTACCTCCGCCTCGGCGACGTTTGGCTTCTCTATGAGGAGTACGGCACCGCTTGGCTCCTCTGCCTCATGATTTACCCTCTTAGCCTCTACCTAACCCGATCCTACGAAGTGCAGCCCGAAGCGAGTTCCGCCGAGAACTTGCGCCGGCCTCTTCTGGGCTTGCTGATCGCGGCCACCGTGACTTCATTCTTCTTTTTCTTCGCTCCGGACGTCCGTTTCGGTCGCGGCATCTTCGCCATCGCCAACACTCTTTTCGTCTTCTTGCTCCTCACGTCGCGCCTGGGGATCTTCTTACGCCTGCGCCGCCGAAGCTTGGCCATCCTCCTCATGGGGAATCCCAGCGCAGTGGAAATGGCTTGCCAATTAATCCGGGAATTCTCCCCCCTTTCCCAAACTCATGTTTGGCAGCCGGAAGCGGAATCAGGGAGCACGCCAGCCCACCTCGATCCCCACGGAGTGCACACCGAGGAGGATGAATTCGATCTCCTCATCCTGGCCGGCCATTCGCTCGATCCTTCCACCCTGCGCAAAGCCGCCGCGCTTCGCCTACGAGGAGTGTTGGTTTGGAACCTGCCGCGCCTGTTCTCCGAATTCGCCGAGCGGCTCCCCGCGCGGTACATCGACGAACGCTGGGTGGCCACCGCCGAGGGTTTCCGTTCGCTCAACGAAACGAGCTTTCAGGTCATCAAACGGCTCGTGGATATCTGCCTCGCCTTTATGGGATTGCTGCTAAGTTCCCCCCTCCTGGCGTTGGCGGCAGCCCTCATCAAGCTTCAGGACGAGGGC
>Ga0315282_10007451_pt1 | contig 17957 bp, 18 predicted proteins | sample YL17G07_20_MG_FD_203693 | JGI IMG/M metagenome (GOLD analysis project Ga0315282, IMG submission 203693) | Sediment microbial communities from Yellowstone Lake, YNP, Wyoming, USA - YL17G07_20 | ecosystem: Environmental > Aquatic > Freshwater > Lake > Sediment | place: USA: Wyoming | collected... | reverse complement strand
GGCGGCCCCTCAGGGGCGCTCCCGCGCGCGCGGCTCCTGCAGCGTGGGGAGGAGAAAGGCCTGTCAAAACCTACCCCAAAGGGCTTGACTGGATTAGAGTAGGGGCCGGGGAACGCAATGGAGATGAGAATGGGTTTGTTCGTGTGGCTGCTTGCAGCCGGGGTGTTGCTGTCGTTGCTCTGCTCCTGGGCCCCGTCTTCCGCGCCGAAGCCGGCGCTTGCGGCCGTCTGGGCGGTAGACGACGGGGAGAAGATACTCCGTGACGACACGAACAGCCCGCTCAAGTCCGGCCCCGACAACTCGGTCTGGGATGGGAAACAAGTCAAGCTGTTCGCGGCGCGTAACGAGGTGGTCGCGTTTCAACTCATCCTCCAGGCCAGCCGCGGCGGAGCAAAGCAGATGGACGTGCGCGTCTCCGATCTAAAGGGCGGCGAGAGCAAGATCCGCGGCAGCCACCCGCTTCCCAAGCCGAACCAGTACCTCGGTGTGGGAGTCGAACTGTTCACCGAACACTATCTGCACGTCACCACTCCCTCGTACAACGATCCGAAGTGGGGCGGTTTCAACTGGACCGCGAAGGCGAATCCAAAGCTCACCGGGTGGATGCCCGACGCGCTCATTCCTTTTTCCGCCAAGCCCGGGAAGGGCGGCGCGCCCTTCGACATCGCCAGCGACCAGAATCAGGGCGTGTGGGCGGACGTCTATGTTCCCAAAGGAATCCCCGCGGGCAGATATGAGGGAACTGTCGCTGTCACCGCCGGCGGCAGGCCGGTGGCGAAGCTGCCCCTCAGCCTGGAGGTGCTGAACTTCACGCTGCCGGACGAGAATCACTACCACTCCATGATCTACTACAGCGACATCAATGTCGCGATGCGTCACGGGATACGCGATCCGCGCGAGCTGTGGGAGATGGTGCGCAAGTACCATCAGATGGCGCACCGGCACCGGTTGGAGCTGGTTGGGGGTGGCAGCTGGGAGGAACTGCAGGCGCTGCAGGGCACGTTGGACGGGACGACGTTTTCGCGGGCCGCGGGCTACGAAGGGCCAGGAGAAGGCGTCGGAAACAGCCTGTTCTCGGTCAACACTTACTCCTGCACCTTCCCGGATGACGAAGCGAGCTATCGGGAGGAATCGGATCGCTGGGTGACGTGGTTCGCGCAGCATGCGCCGAAGGTGGAGTACTTCCTCTATCTCACGGACGAGCCGGAGCAGGATCGGTTCGCCTGGATCAAGGAGCGCGCGGACTGGATTCACCACAACCCGGGCCCTGGGAAGAAGCTGCCGATTTTCGTGACCAAGTGGCCCGCACCGGGGCTGGCGGGGGCGGTGGATATCTGGTGCTCTGCGGCGATCGATGCCAAACAGGCGCCCTTCGCGGAAGCGCGGGCGCGGGGCGAGCGGGTCTGGCTCTACCAGGCCTATCGTCCTGGCACCCCGGGGGATGTGCTGGATGAATACGGGATCGCGTTTCGGATCAAACCCTGGATCGCGCACCAGCACGACATCCCGCGCTGGTTCACCTGGGAGAGCACGCACTGGAAGCCGAACAGCAACGAGGTCCAGCGCCGGATGAACCTGTTCGAGGACCCGATTATCTTCACCAGCGGCAAGCCGTTCACCACCGCGAACGGGGACGGGACCTTCTTCTACCCCGGCCAGGACCGCCTCTTCCCCGAGGAGGACCGGGGCTATCCCGGTCCGATGAGCAGCGTCCGCATGAAGATGTACCGCCGTGGGGAGCAGGACGTGGAGTACATGTGGCTGGCCGAGCAGGCCGGGCATGGGGCGGAGGTGAAGGCCCTGCTCAGGGAGCGCCTGCCGGCGACCCTGTGGGAGGCGGGAGAATTGCCCTCTTGGTCCAACCACAATGCGGATTACGAACGCACCCGGCGAGAGCTGGCGGACCTGATCGTGAAGAGGTAGCTGCTGGGGATAGTCGAGAATCGTACGTCCTGCCTTCCCAGGGGCAGAGGGATTCCCCGCAGGCATGCAGAACAGCTATTCCGCAGGGCAGGAGAGACGCTCCTGCCCTCTTCTTGCCGCGCGCCCGCGGGGGTGCGCGGCACGCGTGGTTGCGCAGGTCAGGGGCCATGCCGAAGGTCTATGTGACTCGGCCAATTGCCGAGCAGGCGCTGGACATGATCCGCCGGCAGGCCGAGGTGACGCTGTGGTCCGACCCCGACCGGCCGCCTCCGCACGCGGAGCTGGTGCGGGGTGTGCGGGACGCGGACGGACTGCTCTGCCTGCTCACCGACCAGGTAGACGCGGAGGTGATCGCCGCCGGCGAGCGGCTGAAGGTGATCTCCACCCACGCCGTGGGCTATGACAACATAGACGTCGCCGCCGCCACCGCCCGGGGCATCCCCGTGTGCAATACGCCAGGCGTACTGACGGAGGCGACCGCGGACCTGACGTGGGCCCTGATCATGGCGGCCGCGCGGCGGGTGACGGAGGCTGAGCGGTATCTGCGCGCGGGGAAGTGGAAGAGCTGGTCGCCCCAGTTGCTGCTGGGCCTGGAGGTGCACCGCGCGACGCTGGGGATCGTCGGCCTCGGCCGCATCGGCCAGGCCGTGGCCCGGCGGGCGCGGGGCTTCGACCTGCGGGTGCTCTGCACCAGCGCCAGCCGCAAGCCGGAGGCCGAGGGGGAGCTGGGCGCGGAGTTTGTGGACCTGGAGACGCTGCTGCGGGAGTCGGATATCGTGTCCGTACACGTGCCTTTGACGGAGGCGACGCGAGGTCTGATCGGGGCGGCGGAGCTGGCCCTGATGAAGCCGACCGCGCTTCTCATCAACACCGCGCGCGGCCCGGTGATAGACCAGGCCGCGCTCGTGCAGGCCTTGCAGCAGGGCGTCATCGCGGGCGCCGGCCTCGACGTCTACGAGGTCGAGCCGCTGCCCGCAGACGATCCACTGCTCGCGCTGGACAACGTCGTGCTGCTGCCGCACCTGGGCTCGGCCACCGTCGCCACCCGTACCCGCATGGCGGTGATGGCCGCGGAGAATCTGATTGCCGGCATTACTGGCGAACGTCCGCCTTATCTTGTGAACCCGGAGGTGCTCGCGTGATCTCATATCAGCTCGAGGAGTACGTCTTCGATCTCCATGGCTTCTTCCCCGTGGCCATCTTCGACCGCATCACCGACGTGCGGGTGCGCCGCCCGCAGCTCATCCTGCAAGAGGCGGGCCGGCGCAAGCGCCGCGCGGACCTGGCCCCCGACGGACGGCTCGTGCTGCTCGCCGCCGATCACCCCGCGCGCATGCTCACCGCGGCCGGGGAGAACCCCATCGCCATGGGCGACCGCTATCAGTACCTGGGCCGCCTCCTCCGCATCGTCGCCTCTCCGGGTGTGGATGGCGTCATCGCCACCACCGACGTGGTGGAGGACCTGCTCATCCTCAACGCCCTCATCCGCGAGTCGGGGGGCCCGGCCTTCCTGGACAATCGCGTCATCATCGGCTCCATGAACCGCTCCGGCCTGGCCGGCTCGGTGTGGGAGACCGACGACCGCGTCACCAGTTTCACCGCGGACTCCCTTGACGACCTCAACCTCGACGGGGGCAAGTTCGTGGTGCGCATTTGCCCGGAAGAGCCGGAGCTGTCGAACCGGACGCTCGAGGGCTGCGCTCGGGCGGTCTCGGACTGCAACGAGCGGGGCCTGCCGGTGTTCATCGAGCCGGTGCCGGTGGCCAAGGTGAACGGCGCCCTGCGCCTCAAGCGCACCGTGCTCGACATCGTGAAGGTGATCGGCGTCGCCTCGGCCTTGGGCGACTCCTCCCGCGGGTTGTGGCTGGAGGTCCCTTACGCGGAAGGCTTCGAGCGGGTCGCGCGGAGCACCACGCTCCCTCTGCTGATCGTCGCCGCCGGCGCGGCCGGCGACCCGACGCCGATGCTCACCCAGCTCGCCGACGGCACCCGCGCGCGGCGCAACGTGCGGGGCGCCCTCATCGGCCGCAGCGTGCTCTTCCCAGGAGACGACGACCCGCTCTCCTTCGCGCTCGCCGTGAACGCGGTGGTGCGGGAGGGCCGCGATCCCAGCGGCGCCATTGATCGCCTCATGGCCAGCCGCAACCAGCACTACGACGCGCTCACCCGCTGGCTGACTCGGTAGGGGCGCACGGTCAGCACTGCTCTGCAGTGCGACATGCGCCCACAAGTGAACAGATGAGGAATCACGTATGTCTCTGAAGGGCAATGCCCTCGTCGGGCAGTCGGGCGGGCCGACGGCCGTCATCAACGCCAGCCTCCACGGCGTGATCGAGCAGGCGATGCAGCACGCGGAGATCGCCGATCTCTACGGCGCGGTGCGCGGCGTGCAGGGCCTCCTCGGCGAGGACCTGTGCGATCTGCGGGCGGAGACGGCGGAGACCATCGCGCGCCTCTCCTCCACCCCGGCCGCAGCCCTCGGCTCCTGCCGCCGGAAGCTGAACGACGCGGACTACGCCCGCCTGCTGGCCGTCTTCCGCGCGCATGACATCCGCTACTTCTTCTACAACGGCGGCAACGATTCCGCGGACACCACCCACAAAGTGGGGCAGCTCGCGAAGGAGTCGGGCTGGGAGATGCGCGTCATCGGCATCCCCAAGACGGTGGACAACGACCTCGGCTTCACCGACCACTGCCCCGGCTACGGCAGCGTCGCGCGCTTCAACGCGCTCGCCCTCCAGGGGTCAGGGCTGGACACGCAGGCGATGGCCACCGTGGACACGGTGAAGATCTTCGAGACCATGGGGCGCAACGCGGGCTGGATTACGGCCGCTACCGCCCTCGCCCGCGCGCAAGCCGGCGACCCGCCGCACCTCATCTACCTCCCCGAGTGCTCCTTCGCGCCCGCGCGGTTCCTGGCCGACGTGAAGCGGGTGGTGGACCGGGGCCAGGGATGCGTGATCGCGGTGTGCGAGGGCCTGCGGGACGCGGAAGGCAAGCCCATCGTCACCTTCAAGCACGCGGTGGGCACCGACTCCTTCGGCCACGCGCAGCTCGGCGGCCTGGGCGAGTTCCTGGTGGACCTGATCGCGAACGAACTCGGCATCAAGGCCCGCGCCGACAAGTCCGGCACCATCCAGCGCTCCTTCGGCCCGGCCCAATCGCCCGTGGACGTGGCGGAGGCCAAGATGGTCGGCGCGGAGGCGGTGAAGGCCGCGGTGGGGGGCGCCTCGGACGTGATGATCACCCTGGTGCGCACCAGCAATCATCCCTACCAGTGCACCACCGGGACGGCCCCGCTCGAGGCCGTCGCCAACGCCGAGCGCCCGGTGCCCGAGGAGTTCATCAACGCGGACGGCAACGACGTCACTCCCGCGTTCCTCGAATACGCCCGGCCCCTGATCGGCGGGCCCGTGCCACCAGTCGCGCGATTGACGATGGTGCGGGTGACGAAGAAGCTCTAGTGGTGCGCTAACGGCAGCGACGCGTGGAAGGGCGAAGCCACGCGACTTCTCTGTGTCGGAGCTTGCCCTGAGGGCGAAGCCCGAATGGGTGCCTCCTTAGTGTCTTTGTGTTGAGATACGAAGGGAAGCCTATCGTGCTGAGAAAAGACGGGCGGACCAACGACCAACTCCGGCCGGTGTCGCTCTCCACCGGGTACAACAAGTACGCCGAAGGATCGTGTCTGGCCGAGTTCGGCGACACCGTCGTCCTCTGTACCGCCTCCGTGAGCAACGAAGTCCCCCGCTTCATGATGGGCTCGGGCCGGGGTTGGGTGACGGCGGAATACGGCATGCTCCCCCGCGCGGGCACGGAGCGCACCCCCCGCGCTCGCATTCAGTCCTCGGGCCGCACCTACGAGATCCAGCGCCTGGTGGGGCGCGCCCTGCGGGCCATCGTGGACTTGCCGGCCCTGGGCGAGCGCAGCCTCACCCTGGACTGCGACGTCCTCCAGGCCGACGGCGGCACCCGCACCGCCGCCGTCACCGGCGCCTACGTCGCCCTGATCGAGGCCCTCGGCAAACTGCGCAACAACAAGGCCTTCACCACCATCCCCACCTTCGAGGCGCTCGCCGCCGTCAGCGTCGGCATCCTCCAAGGGGAGATGATGCTCGACCTCAACTACGACGAGGATTCCAACGCCACCGTGGACATGAATGTGGTGATGACTGCTAGCGGACGCCTGGTCGAGGTGCAAGGAACGGCCGAAGGCCTGGCCTTCACCCGGGAACAGCTCGACGGGATGCTCGACCTCGCCACCGCCGGCATCAGGCAGCTCATCACGCTCCAGCGCCAGGCCCTCGCCGAGATCGGGTTGTGAACGAAGAGGCGAAGAGGCGAAGAGGCGAAGAGGCGGGAGCGCGGCGGGTCGTTCTCGCGAGTCTCAACAGGGCGAAGGCGCGGGAGATCGCCGAGATCATGGCCGGGGAGGGGCTGCCCTTCGAGATCGTCTCTCTGGCCGAGTTCCCCGGCGCGGCCCTCCCTCCCGAGACCGGAGCCACCTTTCTCGTCAACGCCCGCCTCAAGGCCCACGCCGCCGCCCGGGCCACCGGCCTCCGCGCCCTTGCCGACGACTCCGGACTGGAGGTGGACGCGCTCGGGGGCGAGCCGGGGGTGACGTCCGCCCGGTACGGGGGCGAGGGCGCGAGCGACGAGGACCGCTACCGCAAGGTGCTCGCCCTCCTCGCCGACGTGCCGGACGACCGGCGGACCGCGCGCTTCCGCTGTGCCGCGGTCTACGCCGGGCCGGACGGGACCGAACTCTCCGCCGAGGGCGTCATCGAAGGCCGAATCCTGCACGAACCGCGAGGCGCCGGCGGCTTCGGCTACGACCCCATCTTCCTCCCCGAGGGCTCGACCCTCACCACCGCCGAGATCACAGCCGAGGAGAAGCACGCCATCTCCCACCGCGGCCGCGCCTTCCGCGCCCTGGCCGCGTTGCTCCGCGAGCGGTCTAGGCTGTCATCCTGAGCCGCGCCGTGTCTTTCGGCGCACCGCGAAGGATCAATGACCTGCACGGCGGGCGGCGTGTCGTGCGCCGCAACCGCTCCCTGAGGCAGTTCAACTCCGGCCCTGCTTGCCGTTCCCGCCCAAGCGGGCTATACTCATTGCGTCGGGGAGTAGCGCAGTTTGGTAGCGCGCCTGCCTTGGGCGCAGGAGGCCGTGGGTTCAAATCCCGCCTCCCCGACCAGCCTCCCAACGCACAAGAGTACGAGTCTCTCGAGGGCCGCTGTGGCCGAAGCAACCGCACGAGAGAAGACGCGGGCCGTCATGATCGAGCGCATCGTCGCTCGCTTCCGTCCCGAGAAGATCATCCTCTTCGGGTCACAGGCCCGTGGCCAGGCCGACCTGGATAGTGACGTAGACCTCCTGGTCGTGCTGCCGGAGTGCGAGGACCGGAAGACGGCAACCATCTCCATCATGAAATCCGTCGCCGACCTCCCGCTCGGGAAGGACATCGTCGTCACCACCTCCGAGGAGTTGGAGACCCGCGGCCGCTTGGTCAGTACCATCCTCTACTCTGCCCTGCAGGAGGGGGAGGTGCTGTATGCTAGGTAGAGACATGGCCGCGCTCGTCGCTGAGGACTTGCCCGCCCTGATGGATCGCCTAAGGGCAACGGAGCGACTGCCCTGGAGCGCGACAGGGAGGTGGCCGGCCGTCGGGGGCATCTATGTTCTTTGGGAGGGTTCGGAAGCTCTCTACGTCGGCAGGACAGGCAACCTGAAGCAGAGACTCAGGCAGCACGGGCAGAGAAGCTCTACGCATTACAGCGCCTCATTTGCCTTCAACCTGGCGAAGGGGGAGGCCCAGAAGAGTGGCCTTGTGACAGAAGGCAGGAAGAGAGGCGAGTTGCAGGCGGACCCGGCTTTCTCTGATTGCTTCGAGCGGGCAAAGGAGCGAGTCAGGCAGATGCATGTTACCGCGATAGAGGTGGCGAGCCCAATTCTGCAGACGCTCTTCGAGGTCTATGTCCATCTGGAGCTGGGCACGCGGTACAACGACTTCGAGAATCACTAGCCAAGCACCCGTGCCACTCCGCCGCAACGCGCCTCTGCCGCGCCACTCGACGAGCATACGCTGGAGTGTATCTTCACCCGCGCCAGCCTCCCGAAGCTGACCTCTGCAGTGCCGGCTGTTCCCTCCTTTCTACTCTCTGGTCGGTCCCTTGTCCGCTACTGCCTGCCTTCTGCAGCTTTCGCGGGGAGGCTAGCCCTCCTCAGCACTATTGCTCTCCCGCCCGCCTCAGGCTATACTGGTTGCGTTGGGGGGTAGCGCAGTAGCGTAGTCCCCCATCAAGCGACGAGGGAGGTGGCAGATGCACGAGGGCGATAGGGCGCTGAGGCTGGTGACGGTAGACAACAAGGTGATACTCGTCGGGACCAAAGAGGAAGCTGTGGGGATGGCCGAGCGGAGTAGTGAGACGCAGTTCGGCTTCCTCGGGCTGCCTTTGATAGTGAAGGACATCTCCTTCGTAGAGGGGGCAATCACCCACTACCGCTGCGAAGGTTGGGACGGCACGCGGCTGGAGGTGACACTGCCGCAGGTGGCTTACGTGGTCGCCGCGGCGCCCTGATCGTAGCGGAGAGCAGCCGACTGTCGCCGCGAGGCGGCGGCCGCCGGACGGAGCGCGCCCGTACCGCGTTCTGCGGCGGCCCCCAGGTCGCTCGTCCGTTGAGATCTCGTGGGGCGGTCCCATACGATGCCAGTGGAGGCACAGCTCGCGTGAGCAGTCTGGGCGGTCCGGAGACTCGCTTCAGCATATCGATCGAACCCGACGAGGCCGGTTACGTCGGGCGCGAGTGCCCGTCCCAGGAATGCCTCGGGTACTTCAAGGTCACCCCCGGCACGGGCCTGTCCGGCCAGCCCGACTGCCACTGCCCGTACTGCGGCCATGCCGCCGAACATAACCAGTACTTCACGCGAGCTCAGATCGAGTATGCCAAGTCTGTCGCACTCAACGCGGTTACCGGTGCACTGCTGAAGGACCTGAAGCGCCTTGAGTTCGAGTCCAAGCCGCACGGAGCCTTCGGCATTGGGCTGAGCATGAAGGTCTCCGGCAGACCAACGCCTATCCGTTACTATCGCGAGGAAGGACTTGAGACTGAGATCATCTGCGAGGCATGTAGCCTTAGGTACGCGATCTACGGCGTCTTCGGGTACTGCCCCGACTGTGGCGTCCACAACTCCCTTCAGATCCTTGCCAAGAACCTGGAACTCATCGGCCGGATGCTAGACCTGGCCCAGTCTGAAGGGGAATCGGTGGGCCAGGCCATCGTGGCGAACGCCCTGGAAGACGCGGTAGCGGCGTTTGATGGCTTCGGCCGTGAGATATCCAGAGTCTATGGGGCGAAGGCGACCGACCCCGCGCAGGTCGGGCGGATCTCGTTCCAGAACCTGGCTAGAGCGCGGCGAAAGGTGGAGCAGCTGTTTGGCATTGACATCGGAGTCGGGCTCGGCTCCGAGGAGTGGTCTCTGTGCCTTCGCTGCTTCCAGAAGCGTCATCTACTCGCCCATAGGCTGGGCGTCGTGGATGCCGAGTACCTCCGGGCCGCCGATGACGCCACTGCGATGGTCGGGCGCAAGATCAGAATCGGAAGCGATGAGGTGCGGATGCTCGTCGGCGCGCTCGCCATGCTAGGCACCTATCTACACGATCAGCTCAAGTCCTGATGGTTCTGGACAACGCGGCCTCGGCCTGGACTCGGCGAGCGGCTGCTGTGTTGAGCGCTCTCGGCCGCCCTAACCAGCACCGCGCCCGCCGTTGCATCTGGCCCCTCAGTCTTCCGCCGTCACATCTCCGCCACCCCCTCCTCCCCCCGCTCTGCGCGCTCCGCACCCCACACCATCGTTCCGAGTTCCGCCACCACCCCCAGGGCTACCATCCGCCCGAGTTCCGACGCGGTGCAGTGGCCGTCTTCCGAACGCTTCACGAGCTTCGTCTCCTGCAGAAGCGCGAGATCGGCCTCCACGTCCCCGAGTTCTTCCGCGGGCGCTGAGTTCATCGCCAGCCGCGCGAGCAGCCGGATGCGCTTCGGCGTGGACAGCGCACGCAGGATCGGGGCGCCCTTGACGAGGTACTCCACCTCCTCCTCCACCTCCGAGAGGAAGAGCACGCCGCCCACGTAGCTGTTGCGGCCGATCATCATATGCCACGAGCAGGCGTCCTGCGGATTGGCCCGCAGCTTCGCCTGCAGCTTCTCCACCCACATCTCTGTCCAGTCGGCCTTCTTGCCCTGGATCTTCGGCGCGGTCGGCGGGCCGAAGGCCCGCATCGCCGCCACGACGCCGGCCAAGAAGGTCTCGTTGAAGTCGAGTTGCTTGGCGTTGTCTCGCAAGTGCTGTCCCATCGTTCTTCCCATCTCCTCTCTCAGTCGGCTGCGCGCGCGGCTGACGCGGGTGCGAATCGCGCCGGGCGTAGCGCCGAGAAATCGCGCCACCTCCGCGTGCGAGTAGCCGCTGACATAGTGGAGGATCACGGCCAGCCGCGTTGGCTCATCGAGCGTCTCCAGGGCCTCCCGGACCTCGTGCGCGAGATCGCTCTCTTCGGCCGGCGGCTCTGGCAGCGGCTCTGTCCCTTCGTCCGGCAGGCTCACCTCGGGGCGGGTGCGGCGCAGGGCCTGAAGCACAGTGAAGTCGGCGATCTGGTAGAGCCAACTCCCAAAGGCCTCCGGCCGGCGCAGCCTGGGGAGGTTGACGTAGGCCTTGACGAACGCCTCCTGGGCCACGTCTCGCGCCTCCTCGAAGCGACCCAAGCGGTGGAACGCGACGCCGACCACGACCTCGCGGTAGCGCGCGACCAATTCGCCGAAGGCGGCCTGGTCGCCGTTCCGCGTCCGTGCCACCAACTCGCTGTCGCTGTGCCGCTCGGCCACGACCGGTCCTCCAGGTCATAGTCGCGTTCCCGCCCCGGAATGTTACGCGCGCGATGAGGCTTAGCCTGCCGTTCATGTGTCAGAAACAATGACGTCCTAGAGTGGGGGGTAGTCAAGGCAAGCGCGGAGGACGGAAACGCCATGGAGAGGCGAGAACAATCCTCCCGTGGCGCGGCCTGGGTGCCGCGTCCCGGCTCCTACGAGGAAGCCGTGCTGACCTGGTTCGAGCAACTCGAACGGGCTTTTCAGAAGTACGAGGCGGGCGGGCGGACGGGAACGCGACGCGACCTGAAGCCGCCGGCCTCGGCGCCGCGGCCGGCGGGCGAGTCGGCCTGACCCGGCCGCGCCTACCGCAGCGCGTACACCACCTCTTCGGTGGCCTCTACCACCACCTGGCCCGCGCTGACGATGCTGTCCGGGGAGGCATCCCCTGAGGGCAGGTCGGCGGTGGCCTGGGCGGCGATATTCGCGGCGGCGCCATACCTCGCCCAGGGGGGCATGCTGGTGCGCGTGCTGCTGTCCACTACGGCCACCACTTTCCCGAGCCGCGTGTTCATCAAGCCGGCCAACTGCTCCGCCTTCTCCCGCGCCACCTTGGCCGCCATCTTCCTGGCCTCGGCACGCAACGTGTGAAGGCTGTCCACCTTGAACTCGACGTTGTCCACCTTGTCGGCGCCCGCCTCGGAGGCGGCGTCAATCACCTCCGTCACGGTGTCCACCTTGTGCACCCGCACCTCGACCATGTGCACCACGTGCCAGAACAGCGTGCGCGTGGTCGGGGTAGGCCAGTTCTCATACACCGGGAAGACGCGGTACTCGACCGTCTGAATGTCCTTCCGGGCCACTCCTTCACGCTCCAGAGCCGCGGTGACCTTCCTCATCACCGCATCGTTCGCCACCTTCGACTCGCGGGCTCGCCGGTTGCGGCTCTCATATCCGAGGCGAACGAGCGCGAGGTCGGGGGCCGCGCGCACCACCGCGGTGCCACTCACCCGCAGGCCCTCCTGCCCATAGCGCCCGGTGCCCTGGTCGCTCCCCACGGCGCCCGCGGAGCGTGTGTGAAGCGCGCCCAACGCCCACCCGGTCAACACCAGCATCGTCACGAACAGCACGGCCGCCAGCACGACACCGACCTTCACCGTCTTCATCTCTCCTGTCTTCTTTCTTCCGACAGCTCGCCGCGACTGCCGGAGCGACTCGCCGATTCTCTGCCACCTACCATGCGATTACCATAGTTGCGACGCCGATTCCACCGTCGAGGAAGCGTCGCAGGACCCTCTCCCCTCGCCATGGAACGAGGGACCGAAGCGCCGCCCGCGCCATGGGGCAGGCATCTCGGTCCAATCGGGAGGAAGCTGTGATCACCGCAGGAGTTGCCGCGCTCGATATCACGCCCCCGGTGGGAGTCCGGATGGCCGGGTTCTCCGGCCGCAGTCTCCCCTCCCTCGGGGTGCACGACCCGCTCTACGCGCGCGTGCTGGTGCTGGACGACGGGCGGACGCGCGCCGCCCTGATGGTGTGTGACCTCCTGTTCGTCTCGGAGCCGTTGGTGGCCCAGGTGCGGGAACGGGCGTCCGCCTTCGGCCTGACTCCGGCGGGGGTGCTCATTGCCGGAACCCACACCCATTCCGGCCCGGCGCGCGCCGGTGACGACGCCACCCCGGCGGAGCGGGCCTACTGGGAGGAGCTTCCAGTCCGGCTCGTCTCCGTCTTGTCCGAGGCCGTCGCCGCGTGCGGGCCGGCGCGGCTGAGCTACACCTGCGGGTGGGCGGCCATCGGCGTCAACCGCCGCCAGCGCCTGGACTGCGGAGATGTCTCCCTGGGTCAGAATCCCTTCGGGCGCATTGACAATGACCTGGGGCTGCTGCGGGTGGACCGCGACGGCGCTCCCTATGCCGCGGTGGTCAACCACGCCTGCCACGGCGTGAGCCTGATGTCAGACAACTACCTTCTCTCCGCCGACTACCCCGGCCACGCGGTTCACTACGCCGAGCGCGCGCTGCCGGGCGCGACCGCGCTGTACTTCAACGGCGCGTGCGGGAACATCAACCCGCGGGAGTGCGGCACCTTCGACGGCGTCGCCTATCTCGGCGGGTTCGTGGTGGCCCAGCGCGCGGGCGGCGCGCTGGCGAAGGAGGTGGCGAGGATCTGGCCGGAGGCGGAGGCGATGGAGGCGCCCGCGATCTCCTGCGCGACGCGCACCATTGACCTTCCCACCGATCCCCAGCGCGCACGCGAGGCGGCGGAACGTACGGCGCGAGAGGCCGCTGCGTCGCCCGAGCCGCAGGGCGAGTTCACCCGCTACGATCTTCGGGACCCGCGGCCGGCGCGTGGCTGGGCCCAGCAGCGGTGGGAGCGCCTCCAGAAGGAGGGCGTCGGCCCGGTGAAGGCAGAGGTCCAGGTTATCGCCGTCGGGCCGATCGCCTTCCTCGGCTGGCCGGGAGAGGTGTTCTGCGAACTCGGGATCAAGGCGAAGCGCGGGTCCCCCTTCTCCCAGACCTTCGTCATCGGCTACGCGAACGGCTCCATCGGGTACGTCCCCACGCCGGAGGCCTATAGCGAGGGCGGCTATGAGGTGGAGTCCGCGGGGCACCTCGCGGATGATGCCGGGCTGGTGCTGGTGGAAGAGTCGCGGAACCTGCTGGCCGAGGCGGCCGCGCGCTAGCGGGCCGTGTGCCGCGCCGTCGCCACCGCGCCCGCGCGGCAGGGAGTGCCTCCGCGTCGGCGAACACGTGGACTGGGGTTTGGGGACGACTCGCGCACACGCAGGGACCCACCGTCGGAGGACGATATGAGAGTGGTGGCCTTCAATGGCAGCCCGCGCCAGGGCGGCAATACCGCACAGTTGCTGGAGGTGGTCCTCCGGGAGTTTGGGCAGGCCGGCATCGAGACGGAGTTGGTGGAGCTGGCCGGCACCCATCCGCACGGCTGCACCGCGTGTATGGAGTGCTTCTCCCGTAAGGACAAGCAGTGCGCGGTCACCAGCGATCCGATGAATGAGTGGATTGCGAAGATGGACGCGGCCGACGGCCTCGTGCTGGGATCGCCCACCTACTTCGCGGACGTGACGACCGAGATGAAGGCCCTCATGGACCGGGCCGGCTATGTGGGCCGGGCGAACGGAGGGATGTTCCGGCGCAAGGTGGGCGCGGCCGTGGTAGTGGCGCGGCGGGCGGGGGCGATCCACGCCTTCGATACCATCAACCACTTCTTCCTTATCAACGAGATGATCGTCCCCGGGTCGTCCTACTGGAACCTCGGGTATGGACGCGCCCCCGGCGAGGTCCAGCAGGACGACGAGGGCCTGCGCACCATGCAGGTCCTCGGCCGGAACATGGCCTGGCTGCTGCAGAGAGTGGTGAAGTAGCGGGATGCGCGCAGACCTGATCCTCCCCTGGACGCCGGAATACGACGACTACCTGTACGACGAATCACGCCGCGTGGGCACCGCCGACTCCATCTCCTTCCCCACCACCGAAGTCGAAGTGGTGGAGGTGGTGAAGGCGATCCGCGCCCGCGGGGGGAGCCTCACCACCCAGGGCGCGCGCACCGGCATCACCGCGGGCGCGGTGCCGCACGGCGGGCACGTCCTGAACCTCAGCCGCATGAACGCCATCGGCGCCGTCCAGCGCACGGCCGGCGGCGCGACCATCACGGTGCAGCCGGGCGCGTTGGTGCAGGACGTCCACCGCGCGGTAGAGGCCGAGGGGCTGTTCTTCCCGCCCGACCCGACAGAGACCTCCGCGTCAATCGGCGGGATGGTGGCCTGCAACGCGTCGGGGGCGATGTCGCACCACTACGGGCCGATGCGAAAGTGGGTGCGATCGCTCCGGGTCGTGCTGAGCGACGGCTGCGTGCTGTCTCTGATACGAGGAGAAACCCAGGCGCAGGGCCGCACCTTCGCCGTGACCGCGGACCCCAGCCGGGCGATCTCCGGCTTGCTCCCCGGCTATGTGCAGCCGCCGATCAAGAGCGCGGCGGGGTACTACGTTGCCGACGATATGGATCTGGTTGACCTATTCATCGGCATGGAGGGGACGCTGGGGATCGTCACGGAGGTCGAACTGGTGCTGATCCCGCCTCCCACCGCCGTGCTCGGGCTCACCGCCTTCCTCCCGTCAGAGGAAGCGGCCCTGCAGTTCGTACGCGCGCTGCGGGAGGATCCAGCCGTCTCCCCCCGGCCGGTGGCCATCGAGTTCTTCGACCACGACGCGCTGGAGTTGCTGCGGCGGATGAAGGCCGAAAACCCCGCCTTCGAGAAGCTCCTCCCGCTCCGCCCTCACTTCCACACCGCGGTCTACGCGGAGTTCCACGGCGACGCCGAAGAGATGGTGGAGGAAGCGATGCTGGCCCTGCTCGACCCGCTGACCGCGCTGGGAGGCAACGACGAGGACACCTGGGCGGCGACCAACGCGCGGGAACTCGAACCGTTGAAGGCCTTCCGCCACGCCGTCCCGGAGGCCGTGAATCTACTCATCGCCGCCCGCAAGCGGGAGGTCCCCGACCTGACGAAGCTCGGCACTGACATGTCCGTCCCCGACGCCAGGCTGGAAGGGGCGATGGCGATGTACCGCGGCGCCCTGGCCGACGCGGGGCTGGAGTCCGTGATCTTCGGCCACATCGGCGACAATCACCTCCACGTCAACATCCTGCCGCGGAGCATGGAGGACTACGCGCGCGGCAAGGCCCTCTACCTCGCGTGGGCGGAGCAGGTAGTGGTTTGGGGCGGGTCCGTGTCCGCGGAGCATGGCATCGGCAAGCTGAAGGCGCCGTTCCTGCACGTGATGTACGGGGAAGAGGGCGTCGCGCAGATGCGGGCCTTGAAGGTGCTCTTCGATCCGGAGGGAGTGCTCAACCCGGGCAATCTCTTCGGCTAGACCACACCCTCTCAGCCGGCTGGTTTCTCGGTCACTCCATCATCGTGCCGCCGGTCGGGGAAGCAGAAGTCCCCCTCCATGAGCTTCGCCTGCTCTTTGCACTGGCCCGCGTAGTCCATCAGTTGCGCGTACTCGGTGATGCGTCGGGTGCGGGTACTCACCAGGCCGATGGAGAGCGTCATCAGCGGGTAGCGGCGGAGCTGGCGCTGGCGGTCCTGGGCCTCGATGTAGCCGCGGCTGCGGTCGGTCTCATCGTAGAGGAGGGGGAGCTGCTCGCGGCGCTTGGCGAAGATGCACCGCACCAGCCTCTCCCACCCCGGCTCGTCCGCGCGCGCGGTAACGATGGCGAAGTCGTCCCCTCCAATGTGCGCCACCAGATCGCCGGGGGCGCCGCACTCCGTGACCGCCTGCGTGAGAATCTCCGCCACCGCGCGGATCGCTTCGTCCCCGCGGAGGAGGTGATACTGGTCGTTGTAAGCCTTGAAGTTGTCCAGGTCAATCTGAAGGAAGGCGAAGTGCTCGCCGCGCGCGAGGCGCCGCTCCGCCTCCGCGCGCAGCGCGTCGGTGTTCCGCAGGCCGGTGAGCGAGCTGATCAACCCTTGTTCCACGGCGGCGCGCATCAGGAGGCGCAACTGCTCTTCCGGGGTGCGCGCGGGCGGCAGGGCCAGCACCACCGTGGCCACGTCCCGCCGTTTCAACTCGTCGGCCAGCGCGTGTGCCGCGTCGCCGTTGTCCCCCGCGACGGCCACCAACTCGGGGCCGAGGCCGCGCGCCACAGACCGTCTCAGGCGCCCGGCCAACTCCTCCAGGCCGGTCATCCATACGGTGTCACCGCGCAGCTCCACCTGGAAGTGGCGAAACTGAGCGCGCCCGGATCGGACAATCAGTACCGCGAGCGTCTCGGCCATGGGGTATCTCTGCGGAGGTTATTCCATAGGGTCGGATATCCGGGTTCGGGCTTTGGGCGAGCGGCGGGCAGGGCAGCCGGGGGGGCGAAGCAGGTAACTCCAGAGTGCCGTGTTGCACGAAGCGTGCCACCGGGGCGGGTAAGAAAGGGCATTTCGAGTTCCGGGCGGGGGCGGCTCTCGCACGTCGCCAGCAGGCGACGGCGCGGAGCCCCAGAAGGCCCTGCGGCGCCTGCCCAGACGTGTCGGACGTCTCGGCCAGCCCCGCCTGGCGCGTCCTGGGGCAAATAGGAGGAGAGCACGGACGGCTGGCCCCGTACCTCACCTCCGTTCCGCAGCCAAGGAGGTGCGTCTTGCCGGGGATCCCGCCGCAGACCCCGGCGGAGGGCACGATTCTTGCATGAAGTGAGGGGTGGAAGCGCGAACCGGAGTTCGCATGCGCCCAGTCTCGCGTCTTCAGAAGGGAGGGTAGATGCACAGGCGACTGCTGGCAGTACTGCTCGCGTTCGGGCTCGTCGCGGCCCTGGCCGGGGCGGCGAGTGCTGCAACGTGGCCGGTGGAATGGCCGCCCTGGAACGAGGTGACCGGCACATTCCCGTGCACCGTGTCGTCCGTTCAGACCTCCACCGGCTGGGACTACACCGTCAACATTGATCCCGCCCACGCGTATCCCGGATGGGGAATTCAGGCCTTTGCCGTCTACGCCGACAGCATTACCACCCAGGAGAGCAACGGCTGGGGCGCGTATGACGGCGGCAAGCCCGCTGCATGGACCTATGACGGCGGCTGGAAGGTGGACAAGTACCCCGGCCTGGCCGGCACCACCGCGGCCTTCGGGTGGGTGACGTGGACTGGCGCTTTCGTGTACAGTGGCAGCTCCGCGTCCTTCCACGCCATCAACCTGCCGGACGGCTTTGCGAACTGGGGACAGCATTTCGGGGTCCTCGTCAAGCCACCGGACACGGGCATAACGGCGCTCTGTGACAATTCGTTCTGGGCGCCGGCCGAAGGGGGCGGGCCACCCCAGGAGACGCCGGAGCCGGGCTCGCTGGTCCTGCTCACCCTGGGCGCCGGCGCCATGCTCGGTGGGCTGAAGCGGCGAAAGCCCAGCTAGACCCGCGCCGCGAGCCAGACGCACCGCGTACGCGTGCAACGCGAGAATGCAGACCGACCGGCTCCCGCGGGGAGCCAGCCGGAAGCACCACGGATGGCCCCCGCCCCAGCGGGGGCCATCTTCTCTCTGTGGCGTCGCGGCCCGAAGCCGCGGGCCTATCTTGCAGACAGTGACGGGGTGCGGCCGGGAACCGTTGCCGGCCGCGTCGTAGGCCGCGGCCGCAGCTCCGGCCGAAGGTGAGCGTTTTCCTGGGAATTCCGCAGC
>Ga0315282_10007450_pt1 | contig 17958 bp, 21 predicted proteins | sample YL17G07_20_MG_FD_203693 | JGI IMG/M metagenome (GOLD analysis project Ga0315282, IMG submission 203693) | Sediment microbial communities from Yellowstone Lake, YNP, Wyoming, USA - YL17G07_20 | ecosystem: Environmental > Aquatic > Freshwater > Lake > Sediment | place: USA: Wyoming | collected... | reverse complement strand
GGGGATTCGACTGGGCCGTGGTGCTGGAGGAGCTCTACAACCAGGAGAAGGAGACGAAGAGGCACTACTGCATGGAGCTCCTAGACTGCGTCGAGGTCCTCGAGGGCAGGACGGGGATCAAGGCCCCGATTCTCCGAAAGCTGAGGAACCACGCCATCGACCACAGCATCTACGAGCTCGTAAAAGACGGGAGGGCGACAACGCTGAGCCAGATAAGGGGATACCTAGAGTACCCCGAGTACAGGATAGCAAACAGCGTGAATAGGCTCATCAAGCAGGGGATGCTCGCCAAGAGAAACGGGCAGCTCAAAGCGGGAAACGGCTGTACGGACCGAGCCGCGTCGCCCCAGACGAGGACGGCTTCAGGAGGGCCCTCGCCGACAGGATCGTCGACAGGGTGAGGACTGAGCTGCTGGGCGACGCCATCGGCGGGATAGACCCGGAAAAAGACTCGATACAGCCAAATAGACAGGCACAACCAGCGACGAATAACCCGGCACGGGCTCATCACATTACTATCGACAGCCCAGATAGAAACCTCAACAAGCAACCATTAAGCCCGAGGCGCCCGAAGAGAAAAAGCGACGTTTAGTCCACCCTCCACCCACTAGGGATGCGTCCCGCTTAAAGGTCCGCCGCGGCGGGCCCGGACTAATCTACCTCCTCTACGGCGAGGAGAAGAGCGGCCTACCAGACGAGGCCCTCCACCGCCTCCTCATCAGGGCCGTGGAGGCCGACCGCAACGCTGTGCACCTCGTCTGCGGCAACTACAGGTGCTCCAGGACGCTCCTCGACGTGGGCCTCCTCCTCGACCTGATCGAGGAAACCGGCCCGAATGCGGCTGCGCCGCGACCTGCCCTCCCTCCGCTCCTCCGGAGGGTGGAGGTATTGGGGGTCGAGGTCGACGGCTGAGAGGATGTCTACAAACTGGTCGCTGGGGAGTTCGCCACCCAGATCCGGCGTAAATACCATCTCCCCTACATCGACTCAATGCGGGGGCTCTCAACACCCGCGAAGCTCATCTTCCTCGCCCTCTTCCAGCCCGGACCTTCAGCACCCACCTCCAGTGGAAGATCTACGAGTAAGTCGGCGGACGGCAGGTTCTTTGAGGCTTCTGCCGAATCGGAAAAATCGTCTGAAAAAGTGTCTACAACCCACACGAGAAATTATGAAATATTGAAATATTAAGATAAGATTATGCTAGGCTCACCAGGAGCTCGTTCCTCTCGCCTCGGCTTCTCATAACCCACCCCATTCTAACAAGCTTCCTCAGCACACGGCTCAGCGAACTCTCGGAGGCCTCGAGCTCGGCCGCTAGACTCTTCTGGTTCAGCTTCCCCACCTCGCCGAGGACCTCCAGCACCCGCACCGCAATCAGCTTCTCATAATCGTTAAGGAAAGACGATAACTCCAGATCGACATCCCTCAAAACGACCTCAGAAGTGATACAGTCCCTGACCATGTCCGCGGTGATGCGCCAGTCGGGAAAAGGCGGGTACGCCTCCGAGCACTCCAAGGCGTACCTCATGAACCTCCTGCAGATGCCCCTGCTCAGGGAGCCTAGGAGCAGAAGCGCCTCATCGGAGAAGGGGTAGGTGTCCCCCATCCTCTTTACGTAGATCCCGTGAAGCTCCTCGGCGGTGCGCCTCCGAAGCTCGACCACCTCCCCCTTCCCGAAGGCGTAATGCCCCCTGAACAGCTCCTTCTGAACCGAGATGACCCAGCTTATATCCCCGGTGTATTCCCCCCACAGCTTCATGATGCGATCCATGTCGCGGTACATCCTCCCGACACCCCGCACAGGGTAATCCGGGAGATCAAAAAACAGGTAATTTAGCTCGCTCAGAATATCAGACTTACGGAGGAAGAACTCGATATCCTTATTGATGAAAAGGCTCTCCACCTTGGATGCCCCCTGGCTCCCATTCGGGTAGGTGAAAAACCCATCGACTCTCGGCCCTTTCTCAGCCAGCGTATTCAACTTCCGGTTAAGGTAATAGAGCGCAATTGTCTTCCCCGACCCCTGAGACCCAACCAGAAACACCAGCCTCCTCACGTGCTTATATGTCAGCCTCCTGTACAGGCTCTCGACCTCCCGAGGAGGAACATAATACTCGATCCCCGGACTGTTCTCGAAGACGCTGGTCCGAGCCCACTCCATTATCTCAAGGTACCTCGGCATACGCGGCATGACATTCAATAAACATTAAATATTAATAAAGCCCTCTTAGCCTCCACATCCTCATCACAAGACACAAGATGCCCTATAACGTGGCGCCTCGACCCCTCAGACGCAGCGGAACAGGCCCAGCCAGAGCTAGGCTTAGCAACAGCAGAACCAGTTGGAAAACGTAGGGACTCCAGTAGAGGAAGATCAGCTGGTCCAGTTAGACCAGGCTGTGCAGCGGTTAGTCGCCTAAGCCCGGGAAACCCAGATCAGCCAGTATCCCCGCGCCGCCTTCTCAACCTCTATATCCTTCACGTGGCGAATGATGCTCTCGTACATCGTATCCCCGACGAGTCTGACCTCCTCCCCCGTGATCCCTTCCCTCAAGAGGTTGGAAACACAGTTCTCGGAGACCGCTGCGAGATGGGCCCAAACGCCTACATCGGAACTTACATAAGCGTTGGCGATCGCGTCAAAATCGTCAGCACCGAGAATCGAGAACCGCATAGTCATGAGCGGAGCCCGCATCGACTGCGGCAAACGGATAACAGACAGCTTGATCGGCAAGAACGTCGAGATCGTGGACTCCCCTATATCGGCGCGTGATCTTCTCCCTCCTGAGATTCGCGCGTAAAGTAATTGCAACCATCAACCGCTCCACCGCCGAGACACAGACGCCCGAGACGCTCCTTCGATTAAATGAAGACGACGCCTTTAACGCCCTTCAGATCTTCGTCGCTGGTGTAGAGCTCTGCGCCATAATGCCTGGCAGTCGCATAGACTACTGCATCGGCCATGTGCAGTCCAAACATAAGACTGTAGTCAGCGGCCTCGAGGGAGATGGACTGGTCGACGGGCACGACAAAGGTCTGGCCGATGGCGGCCACCGCCTCCAAAGCGCTCTGCTCGTTCACAGCCTGCTTAATCTTCCTGTAGACCTCGTAGAGCACCATCGCCGAGGTGACTATCTCGGAGAGGGCCGCCTTATCGATGACCGCATCGTAGAGGTCAGCCTTAGGGCCGTCGGTGAAGCGCTCAATCCACCCGTAGGAGTCGACTGAGATCAATGTCTATCATGCTCGTCCCTAAGGTCACTCGTATCGAGGCCCGGCACCATGCCCCTCGTAGCCTCTAGAGGCTTGATTGGAACATAATGAATTATGTTGTGCTTCACGATGACGGCCATCCTGTCACCCGGCTTTATCCCCGCCTCCCTCCTCACCTTCTCAGGGATGATGACCTGGTACTTGCTGGAAACAGTGACCGACTCCATCGATCCTCTAACTGTAAAACAGTTATCCTATCGATATAAACGTGCCGAAACGCATGTTCAAGCCCTCACGTAGTGCTGGGTCAACGTTCATCCAGCGCAGCGTCTCCCCGGCGAAGAGGAGGATAACTGCGCTCCCCCCGTCCTCCAAGGACCCCCGCGGAGGACCTCAGGAGAAACCCAAATAGCTCAACAGACACCAGGCAGGGCAGAACCGCGTGAAGCTCACAGCGGACGCCCTCGGGCAGGGTCGTCGGCAGGGTGAGGACGGAGCTGCTAGGCGACGCCGTCGAGGGGCGGACTTGAACCTGAGAAAGCAGAAACGGATGAAGGAACTATCTCAGGGGACTCCTTGATAGGCCGCGTTTCCTATAATGGGTTCCGCGGAAAAAGGTAGGGAGCATCGTCTATTAGCAAAAATTTCAGCCATTAGACGGATCCGACGCCACGCCGAGACGCGACGCTCTCATCACAGGCGTGGGATTGCGGGGATGCATCGCCAAGATCAAGGCTCCCTCCACCCTCGACCGCGTAGAGATGCCCGTACTCGCCTCACTGGGACGAAGAGAGAGCGGATACGCCGTATACCCAGACGGCTGCAGGTACCGCGGATGCTGCGCCCTCCACTGCCCATCCAGGGCGATAAAGGTGATCTTCCCCCACCTGATCCGATGACCCTCGGAAGCGCCTGGGGGACGAACATTAAACCGCTTAACCTGAGAACGCATCGAACAATCGAGGAGAAAGCTCAACCCCGCTGTCTAGGAGGCCGCCGGACGCCCCGCGCGTCGATAATCCCTGATGTGCACGCCTAAACCCGCCTCACCCGCCCGCCGAAGCAGGTCATCATCGGCCGTCAACAGAGGAACACCCAGAGCCCGACAGGCGACCAGATACTGGGCATCGTAGAAGGACATCCTCCCCTCGATCGCCGTCCTCAACGCCGAGACACAGCCATCGAGACCCTGATCGAGCAGCTTGATACCGAGCCCAAGGAACGCCCCGAAGCCATCCACCGCCTCCTCCTCACCGATCAACCCACGGACACACGCCTTCCTCAGAGCGCTGCCGACCTCGCTCACCACGATCGAGGGCGCCGACAGCTCTACCTCCCCCTCACGGAAGTCTGCGAGCACCGCCTCCACCTCACCCGAATACTCCTCCTTCAGCACGAAACGGGAGGCAACAGACGCGTCGAGGACGAAGCCCCTCAACGAGACTCCCTGTCCTCGCGGATCGCCTTGTTGATAAACCCCGCCGGGACACTCCGCCTACCGGCCCTGAGATCATCCAGGAGCTTTCCTGTCGCTCTCGCCCTCTCCTCGCGCTCCACCCTCCTCCTGATGGCATCGCGGAGGTAAGCCGACCAGTTCTCCTCGACCTCCTTCATCCGCCTCTTCAACTCCTCATCCACCTTGATCGTCACAGTCTCCAAATACATCCCACAAATACACCTTTTAGAGCTATACATAAAAGCATTATCCCCAGTACATATCGAAAAGCCGTTCTCGAGACGATCTCGCTGACTGCAGAATCGGTTCCCCCGACTCCTCGACGATGAGCTGGGCCTCAGCCATAAACTTCAACGAAGATGTAGCTGAGGAGGACCTCCTCGAGGCAAACCAGCTCATCCTCCAGGAGCTCCAACCATACAACCACGGGAAAGTCGAAGAGACCGCCACCCTAACCAACAACATCAGAGTCGGCGAAGGCACAGTAATCCACGGCAGAACCACGATCCGCGGACTAGTCGTGATCGGCGAGCACTACGAGATGGGCCCAAACACATACATAGGCCCCTACACCAGCATAGGCGACGGCTCCACCATCCTCAACACCGAGGTGGAGAACAGCATAATCATGAACGAAGCCCATATAGACTGCTGCAAACGCATCGTAGATAGCCTCATGGGACGCCAGGTCCAGATCCTAAACCAAGAGGTCAGCGTCCCCCGGGGCCACCGCCTCATCATCGGCGACCAATCAATCATCACCCTCTAACCGGGTGCAAATTGAACACCAAAGGATGCATCGACTGCAGGGCTAGGAGGGGGATCACCGCCCTTTAAATTCGGGTGATCCAGGTTTTGCAAGAGGACACCATGCGGGGCAGGGTTAATGTTCCTTGATCCAGAGTCTTATTGCCTGCTCGACGGCGAGTTTTAGGTTCCCCTTCCTCCATCCCAGATGCTCCGCAATCTTCTGCCTGAACTCTCCTTCGAGTTCGTTGTCGATCCTTACGTTCAGGAAGCCCATGGCATCAAAACTATAATGGTAGATAACGTAGATATGTATTTAAATACTAATAGAGGAGATGGAAAGGGACAAGAGCTTTTAGGAGGAGTTTTTGGGCTAGGCTATCAGTATTGTGACTGAAACAAGACCTTATCGAGATTGCCTCCATTTTTATGATGCCTGTTCTGATGCCTATGTTATCTTCAAGCGGGGCATAGTGTTTGTGAGGATGAATAGGATGAAGAGAGTGAGATAAGCTAAGTGGGGAATGAAGAGTTCTAGGGGGATGTGAAGGGGAAAGCCGAAGAAGGGGGACAGGAGCACAGGGAGGAGGGGTAAGGACAATAGCAGGTTTGATGAACCTTGTCGGAGTAGGGTATTATCATCCCCTACCTTCAGCATCATAGTGAAGGATGCGATGAAGAGGGCCCATTCCAGGAGAATGTTGACGGAGGGCGTTATTGCTATTCCCATGCTATGCCATCCAGTGGTTAAGGGCCAGAATAGTTGAAGGCCTCCGCCAGTCATGTAGTCGCCTATGAGCGGGTGGCTGATTAGGGCTATGAAGTAGGGAAACGCCCGTTTCCAATATAACGGGAAGAGGGGTATGAAGAATAAGGACAGGACGATTAAGGAGTGGATCGGCCCCCGATGTCTTAGGCCAGGTACTAGGAAGTCGATGTCAGGTAGGATGGAGGCTAGGAACAACAAGGGAATATTCACATTCACGTTAAGAATCTTAGATGATGCCTTTCCGCATAGATATCCTAGGGCTAGGTGTCCAACAGCGAACATGAAGTCTCCTTCATTTAGCTTCAGAAAATACTTATGGAGAAGTGATACAAAGCGAAAAACCCTCTTACAAGAATAGGTGAAGGATATGAAAGAACAATGTAGATGGGAACTAATTATTTGACATATAGATGAAAGGTATGTATTTAGCTCATATTTATCAATAACTTAAAAACAGGCTTAAAACGTGAAAAGGAGACCCTTTTGGGGCTTGGATTACACGTTCAATCGGGATAGGAAAAGCTCCAAGAGAAGCTTATTTCGCTGAAAGAGCACCAAATGCGATAAAATCACATCCGTGAGCTAAATACATACTAACCTTTTAATGGTCATGCGCTCCATTTAACGGTAGATAGAGTCGATGTTTGTAAAGGAAATACGAGGAGGGGTATGAGTTGAGAAATCGTTCGCGTTCGGCGGTCATGGTCGCTATCATCTTGGCGTTTTCCGTGATGAACTTTCTAGGTTTAGGAGTAGCCCAAGGGCAGCCATCCAGCCTTTATCCCGTAACCGTAACTGTGGATGATGGCGCAACTATCGAAAAGGTGTTTCTCGCCGCCCACACGGGTGACCTAGCGGGCGGGAACTGGATTGCACTCAGCGGCGGCACAACCATCACGCTACCCTCGCTGACCTTCGCCTACGAGGGGCCTGATACCGCATCCTATACCAGAGATGGAACAACGATAACGATTGAATCAATATCCACGCAGGGCAGTACAACCTATCCTCTAGCAACCCACAACGTGTACAGTGCTTTACAACCTATTACTGCGAAGTTCTGGGGTGCAACCGCCCTCCAAGGGGAATCAGTCGACTTCAAGCTCCTCAGGCTATCCTCTGTATCGGAGATAAGAGATATAGCCGTAGATACTTTCCAGGGAGACCTAGATCCTCTCCGAGACAAGCTGAGTAGTCCGACATGGAGTGAGACATCAGCACTAGACACAAGCGGTGACGCAACGGTGAACATACCGAAACAAGATCCAGGCGCTTACCTCCTCGCAGTGGTCAAGGAAGACGGCGATGACATCTACATATACTCCGCAACGGTCGTCGAAGTGGTGGACCAGATCCTGGCCGTCTCCGCCCCCTCGTCCGTAAAACAGGGTGAATCCTTAAATGTAAACACAGGGGTACTGGGCGCCTACATCCATGGAGCCGTCATGATTAAAAAATCGGCGTACTACGTTGAAGCCAAACTAAAGAGCGAGGGCACTGTCCTGAGTACGGAGTTCTACCTGAATGACGTACTAATGGCCGATGGGGCATTCGTCATCGACACCGAGGATTTGTCCTATGAAGACATGGTTCTCCTACTAAACAAACTCACGATGGTCTTCGGCTCCAACCAGATCGCTATTGGCATCAACCCGATAATAGGGGTCATCTCTCTACCAACCTCGTCTCTGACTCCCGGAGATTATGTTCTCCTAGTCGGCGTGTATGATGTCTTGACTTCAAGGATAGTAGGAATCTACCAGAAAACTGTAACGGTTCTCACGCCAACCCCACCACCCCCGCCCCCGACGAACAAGCCGCCGACGGCGAAAGTGAAGCCCGTGCAGCCCATAGTCGAGGGCGACTCCGCGAGCTTCGACGCCTCCGCCTCGAACGACCCTGACGGCTTCATAGTCAGCTACAGCTGGGACTTCGGCGACGGAGGCACGGGGAGCGGCGTCACCGTCAGCCACACCTACAACGTGCCCGGCACCTACACGGTGACCGTCACGGTCCGAGACAACATCGGCGCCACCGCCTCAGCATCGACGACGATCCAGGTCAAGGCGAACCAGAAGCCCCAGGCCGTGGCCGGCAGCAGCAGGAACACCTTCGTCGGGAAGGACGTCACATTCAACGGCCACGCCAGCAAGGACCCCGACGGCAGCATAGTCAGCTACATCTGGGACTTCGGCGATGGTTCGACGGCGTCGGGCCCACTCGTCCAGCACGCATACACGGTGAAGGGCTCCTACACGGTCACCCTCACCGTCAAGGATAACAAGGGCGCCACAGATTCGGCCTCCCTGACCATAAAGGTTGAGGAGCTCCCGGCGCCAAAGAAGGGCGAGAAGGAGGAGAAGATCACGGGCGAGAAGAAGAACGTCGAGATAGACGCAATGAGCACCATAGGCGCCAAGCTCAGGGTCAACACGATAAGCGACGTCAACGTCTACCTAGTCAAGTACGAGACAAGGCCCTACGAGGACGTCCCGCCGCCTAACAACCCAGGCATCTACCTCGACGTCAGCGTGAGCGACCCCGACGCTGTTGAGTGGCCGATATACATCGAGATCCACTACACCGACGCCGAGGTTGCGGGACTCGATGAATCCACCTTCGCCGTCTACTACTACACGAACGGAGCATGGCGCCTCTGCAGCAACACGGGAGTCGACGCCGTGAACAACTTCGTCTGGGCGTACCTCACCAGGGCTGAGGCCGCGGGTAGCCCGCTGACAATAGGCAAGACCCCGGCGGCAGCCCAGTTCACCCTCTCAGGGCTATCCGTGAGCCCGGCCAGCGTCAACGTCGGCGCATCTGTGACCGTCCAGGTCACTGTCAAGAACATCGGCGACCTGGAGGGCAGCACAACGGTCGACCTGCTCGTCAACGGCGTCGAGGAGCAGTCCAAGACAGTCACCCTAGCCGGCGGCGCCAGCACGACGGTCAGCTTCAGCGTGACAAAGACAACCGTGGGCTCCTATACGGTTAAGGTCGGAGACCTGACAGGCAGCTTCACGGTCGTGGAGCCTCCAACTCCTGCGGCCTTCACATTCACGGGCCTCGTCGTGAGCCCTGCCGATGTGGCGCCAGGCGCCGAGGTGACTGCGTCGGTGACCGTGAAGAACACGGGCGAGCAGTCAGGCACCTACTCCGCCGAGCTGAAGCTCGACGGCGCGACCAAGGAGACGAAGACCGGCACCCTCGCAGGGGGCGCCTCGACGACCGTGACCTTCAAGGTCTCGTCCCAGGCCGAGGGCACCCACACGGTGCAGGTCGACACACAGACCGGCAGCTTCACCGTCACCGCACCGACAGTTTCCATCTTGCTGAGCCCCGCCTACATCGCCGGGATACTGATGATCCTCGCCGTCGCGGTCGCCTCCATCTACACACTCTACAAGGGCGGACGCCTCCCTCTACACAGTCTGCCAAAGAGTACACCTGGAGCCATCAACCAATAAGGCATCAAATTTCCAAGTTTCCGAGGCGGCTACCACGGAGGCGGTGAACATAGATTCCAATGGCGACCTCGATTCCTTCAGGGCCCTGGTGGATGACGCCTTCAGGGGCGCCCCCCTTAAACCTGAGGCAGGACAAGGCGGCGGCCATCCTCTCCGAGGCCCACAAACACCTCGCCAGGGAGGAGTTCAAGGGCTACGTCTTCGAGAGGCTGGAGAAGCTGCTGGATCAGAAAACGTAATATCTAATGTTACTTCAAGATTTTTCAATATTTAAATAAACTTCTTATTAAATTCTTTTCAAGGGAGATCAAGATACGCAATTTTTCGTTTAGGATTAAAAACAAGTGTGGCATCTTTAGCTTCAAGAAAATCCACACCTATTATACTTGGAATTTTTTCACATTCTTCCAGGTTTATATCATCAAATTTTGTTGGGGATAATAAACCCACACTATCATATTTAATTAGAACTGGATTCATTTTATTATCAGTGACGGTTAAAGTTACACCAACACCTAATGAATGCCTTTTAAACTTAAATCCAGCTAGTTGACATGCTGCAGAAGGTAGTTTTGATAATTGTTTTAAAGGGTATCTAAATCTCAAACCTTCTCTAGGACTTAGGACGGTAAAGGGGCTTCCTGTATCAAGTAGAAATTCAACTCTACCTACAATAGTATTATGATGAAATATTGCCGGAAGAAAAAGCATGTTTTGAGAAGTTAAGAATTTACGTATATGTAAAGGAATCCTCGGCATGAGGATTTCGCCTAAAGAATGAAACCGTCATCCTTTGAGGGAATAACCTCAATTAATACAAATGCAGGGTCTTCTCCATCAGCCTCAAGTTTTTTCAGCATTTCACCATAGCTTGAGGCCTTCTGGATAACCCTCTTTTCCTTGACAGCAATTACCTTTTCACCGTTATTTCTAACCTCTTCATAGTGTTCAGTTAGCCATTTGCTGTCTTCAGTGAGTGAGATAACAGCTCTATCAGACATCATGACTACCTAGTAGTATCTAAGGTAGGGTGATATATAATTACTTGTTTATAAATCTATGTTATGAGTAATTGAGCAGGTAATAGGCTATTTTTTGTCTAAATTTAAGTAGATTCAAGAGGCTGGAGAAGTGAACGATGTTTGAGAGACTTATCGAACTTTTGATGGGGAAGTGCCGTTTCCACAAAAATGCATCTTTATCAAGTATCATCCGTCGCTTGCAACGAAGACGCCGGACCATACTGCGGGGAATATAGAGAACTTATGAATCCTCCAGGTTGATGCCCCTTGCATCGAGGTCCTTCCTTACGATGTCCCTGAGGTAGTCGGTGACGTCGACGTAGTTTCCGGCCTCGACAACTTTTATGACGGCCTGGTAAATGCTGGGGCTCACCCTGCCGGAGAGGACCCTCGTATCCCATCTCTGCCTCCGCTTCTTAGTCTTATTAGCGTCGCTCAAAGCCGAATCCACCGATTAAGACGTATACACTTCTATAAAGTTGTATACACTTCTATAAAGTTGTATACATTACCTTATATATAAGATAGCCTAAAAGCTACCTGTCGGCGGGGAAAAAGGGGCAGAAAATGGTATGAAACGCCATTCCAAGCCCTGCGACCCCGTGAAAAGGAATAAGAGAACATTTGAAGGCAGGACGAATGGAAGAAAACGGAAAAGCCCCGAGGCCTTGAACCAAGGGGGCGTGAGCCAACCACGCAGGCAGGATAAGGCTGCCTGAAAGAGAGCTTAAAGGAAAAAGAGAAAGAAAGTGAAAGAAAAGATGTATGAACTAAACAAGAAAACGATATCGACACTCATCATATCGATACTCATGCTGTCGATGGCCTTATCGGTCATGCCGATAGCAGTCGCAGCAGGCACTCTAACCGTAAAACTCAGCAAGATACCCTCAACAGTGACACACGCCCCCATAGAGCTCGTACGCACTGAGTGGGCAACGGTCCCAGGAGGAACTACCTACGGATCTTACTCGGCAAAATTCACAGGCATTGCTGGAACTGATGACGCCTACGTGAGGGTTCGGCCCACTACTGCGGTAACACTCGCTACATTTGTTCCTGCAGACATTAAGTTCGATTATTGGATCGTGGACGGTAAAATACCGGAGCTTGAGCTACGTTTCATATCCCCCAACAACGTTGACCCAAGCGGTGCCGGACACGTGGACATAACAGTATTCTATACAGGAACAGGCGACGGCACTGGTGCATGGCATACAAAAACCGTAGCAGGAACTGATGCTTCTTCATTCGCTTACGGTAACTATCCCCCAGGACATACTCTTGCAGGAGATCCCTTCACCTATGGAACCGCCGGGGGGCTAACCTTAGCTGAGGTAATAGCTTATCTAAAGACCACCGGGATCGTTGACTGTAGCGACTGGAAACTCTACGAGGTTTCCCCGCAGATATGGGATCAGACAGCTGACAAAATTACATACGTCGACAAAGTGGTGGTTGGAACTAAAACTTACGACCTAGAGCCAAGCGGCAACGTCGGGGACACGGTCACCGTCTCTGGAACCTCAACGACTGTCGGAGGCCTTGTCCAGGTCTACTGGGACTCCGTTAAGGCTTGGGACGGTACAGCCGGACTGCTCGCGGAGAAATACGCGGTAGGAACCAGCTATACGGTCGACATAACCATACCTGAAGGCAAGTCTGGAAACCACTACGTCATCGTCAAGGACGTCGAGGCCGCAGAGTCTACCTCAACTATATTCGTCATGGAACCTGAGATAACCTTGACCCCTAAGGCCGGCCTCGTCGGCGACGTTATAACCGTAAAGGGAACCGGATTCGGTAAGGAAGTAACGGTTACGGCTACGTACACTAATACTTCAAGTCTTGCTGAAGCTTTGACGTTATCTCCATCCGGGCTGAAGACCAGCACCCTAGGCTCCTTCACCGCCACCTTCGCCATACCGACGGACGTCAAAACACCCACCACCACCATAACAGCGATGGCCACCGTATCTGCCACGGCAACCCTCACTGTGGGGACAAGCATAACCCTCACTCCCTCAAAGGGAATAGCGGGAACCACGGTCACGGTTTCAGGCAGGGGCTTCAAGGCCTCCAGCACCGTAGACATTACATGGCTCGTCACAACTGGATACAGTCTGCTTCTCGTTAACGACTATCCCACCGACTCGGTCGGCGCGTTCACTACTACATTCACTGTTCCTCCAGTTACCACAGGAGTTGACTACACTATAACAGCAACGGACGCCGCAACCCCCACGGCCGGCACAGCGTCAGCTACGTTCACGATGACAGGCGCGACGGCAATCACTCTATCACCAAAGTCCGGCTTAGGAGGAATCACTGTCACCGTAACAGGTGAGTGGTTCACGAAGAGCAAGACGGTCACGGTGTACTTGGACGCCACGTCGCTCGGCACAGTGACGGCCTCATCGGTTATACCATACGGCTTCACCAAAGTCATCACAATACCCATTGACGCGACCTTCGGGGCGCACACCATAAAGGCCAAGGACTCCGAGGGCGTAGAGGCCACCGCGACGTTCACCGTATCTGAGAGGATCATAGTCATCCAGACCGGTTCAACCACGTACATGCCGGGTGACACGCTCAGCTTCGACATCCACAGCACTGTAGAGTTCAAGAAAACAGGTGCCGTATATGACGACATAGTCATCAAGATCTATGATCCTGACGACTCCCTGTTCTGGACTGTAGGATGGAAGCCAGTAAAGGATGTAGAGTTAGCCAAGTGGACTGTACCCTACTCAACACAGGTTGACGAACTAGACCTCCATCTGACGTTGCCGAGCGACGCCATGGCTGGACTGTGGAAGTGGAACGCCACCTACTACCTCTCGGACGTTGTGGCTAAGATAGTCAAGCCGGGCTCCTTCACAGTGAAGGCGACCACCGCCAGCGCGATCGACGAGAAGATCACTGCCCTCGAGGAGTCGATCAACCTCCTAGGGGTCCAGATCCTGGCAGCCCAGACCGCCGCACAGGCAGCCCAGACCGCCGCAACGACCGCAGGAACCAAGGCTGAAGCCGCTGTTTTAGCAGCCGACGCAGCCAAGGCCGCAGCCCAAGCAGCCACGACCGCCGCAACAGCAGCCCAGACAGCCGCCACGACCGCAGGAACCAAGGCCGACGCAGCCATGACCGCCGCACAGGCAGCCACGACCGCCGCACAGGGCGCCAAGACCTCAGCCGACTCAGCCACGACCGCCGCCAACTCAGCGAAGACATCAGCCGACGCCGCGAAGGCAGCGACAGACGGCCTGACGACGCTGGTATACGTCGCGATAGGTGCCTCGGTGATCGCAGCCCTGGCAGCCATATTCGCCGTGATGCAGATCAGCAAGAAGATAGCTTAAAACTACACCATATCCCCTTTTTTATTAAACAACGACCCCCAGAGGGTACTGAGGACAATCCCCGATTGGCCTGTCCGTCATTTGAATGGCGCGCGCTAAGCTGTTTAGAGATTCATTCATAGATCAGATGTGATACGAAATTCATCATTTACCCCGGAGGGTCTACCACAATTCTCAAAGAACTGAACAGATAAAAAGCGCCAAGGCATCAACCTTGTACTTCTTGGGCGCTCGGCGACGACAAGATCTTCTCCCTAAAAAAGGAGGCGAAGCCGCCTACGGCTTGTGTGCCTCGATCTGGGCGCTTGAGACGATGTCCATGAAGGAGGTCCTGGAGAGCACCTTCACGTCCCTGAAGCCCGCGCTCCTCATCTTCCCAACGTAGACGGCCTCGTCGAGGGCGCCGGCCACGCAGCCCGCCCAGGCGTCAGGGTCCTCCCTTATCTCCTTGGGCAGCTCGCCCTTCGTCACGATGTCCGAGACCATCACCCTGCCGCCCGCCCTGAGGACCCTGTAGGCCTCCTTGAAGACCCTGTCCTTGTCCGGGGCGAGGTTGATTACGCAGTTGCTGATTATCACGTCGACTGAGCCGCTATCCACGGGGAGATCCTCGATGTCCCCGAGCCTGAACTCGACGTTCTCGAAGCCTGCCTCATCGGCGTTCTTCCTTGCGAGGTCGATCATGTCCTGTGTCATGTCGACGCCGATGGCCCTGCCCTTGGGGCCCACCTTCCTCGCGGCGAGGAGGACGTCTATGCCTCCGCCGGAGCCGAGGTCGAGGACGACCTCCCCTTTCCTGAGTCCCGCGATGGCCGTCGGGTTACCGCAGCCCGCACACGCCTGAACGGCTGATTCCGGGAGATCCTTTAGCTCGCTCAGATCGTAGCCGATGCTGCCCGCGTGGGCGTCAGACCCACAGCAGCTGCACGAGCACTCGGACGACTGAGCCCTCTTTGCTACCTTTGAGTAGCTCTTCCTCACATGTTCCTTTATGGCCTCGTTTCCCTTAGCCACTCAAACCACACCCTATTATCGGGCATCCAATAATGTGTGGCGATATATTAAAGTATCGGTCACCCAATACTCAGGTAGGATGGAGAACTGCTGCGACGAGGCCACACCGGGCTGCTGCGACATGAGGGGGCTCCTCTCCTTCACGATCCTCTGGCTCCTGACCAAGAGGGACATGTACGGTCAGGAACTAGGCGAGGAGCTAAAGAGGAGGAAGGGGACCAGACCGAACCCGGGCACAATCTACCCCGCCCTCAAGGAGCTGGAGGCAGCCGGTCTCATCGAGGCGAGGAGGGAGGGAAGGAGGAAGGTCTACAGCCTCACCCCCAGCGGCAGGGACGGGGCGGAGAAGGCCTGCGCCTACTTCTGCAGAGCCTACGGCGAGATCTTCGAGGAGTACGGCGACAGGCAGCAGATCCAGAAGACCACGGCTGTGAGCTGAGGCCTGGTTCTTTCGTCGCGAAGAAGCTCAAGGCTATTACTCCATGAAAGATGACGCCTTCTCCACTTCACATCATGTAACCAGTGCCCTTTTATCTCCCGCTTTCCTCACTCATTAGATATATCTTGCTTGAGCGCAAAGAGCTGACGCACGACGATGTCAGGCGTCTAGTCTTTGGCTCCATAGATCTGATCAGGGAAGCCCAAGACCAGCTCCGCCTGCTCATCGGGGAAAATATCTTTGAGACACGGGATAGGCTATCGGAGGGTGAGTTCAGGGCGGAGGACATGCCGAAGCCATGGAACAGCCCATACAGGATGGAGTTCGGCGCCTTCGTTCCGCCCTCAATGGTGATCCTGGATAAGAACCTCCCGCTCTCAGACAGGCCCATGGACGTCCCCGAGTTCGCCTCGACCCTCAGCCTCTACACCGCCGTCCACGAGGTCATCCACGCCGACGACCACACAGGAGGCGAGAAGCTCCTCATCGCGACTAGGAAGCACATCCTAGAGGCCCACCGGGACAAGCTGAAGAAGGCGCTAGAAATCATAAGGAGGCAGGGCGGCTGCGACTCGATAAGGAACTATGAGGACCTGGCTGAACTCTGGGCGATGCAGTACGTCGACATGGTGACCCACTACAGGTCCTTCGTCGTCCTCAGGTACGGCGGCCTACCGAAGCTCGACGACGTATGGTCTCGGCTCAGCGACGACTTCTTCTCCCCGTGCATCCTCACCTGCATAGAGCTCCAGAAAGGGGCGGAGTATGTCTTCAGCCTCTTCACGAAGCGCATGGGGGAATACTGCCTGATCGACGCCCTTGCCGAGTACGAGGAGATAGGGGAGAAGCGGGCCTGCTGCTACACCGTCTAGGCACAGCATTTTAATCGTTAACGCCCCCAATCTTCCTAAGGATCGAAAATGCTCTACGACGCCCTCGTCGAGACCTACGAGAAGCTCGAGGCGACCACCAAGAGGCTGGAGATGACCGAGATCCTCGCCGGGCTCCTCAGGCAGGCGGACCCAAACGAGATCGAGCAGGTCATCTACCTGACGCAGGGGAAGATCCACCCTGACTGGACCGGTGAGCCGGAGATGGGGATGGCCGAGAAGATGGTCGCAGAGACCATCGTGAAGGCCACCGGCCTCACCAGGGCCCATGTGGAGAAGCTCTTGGCCGAGAAGGGTGACATCGGTCACGCCGCCGAGGCAGCCTTCCGGAGCAAGAAACAGGTGAGCTTCGGGGCGAGGGTGCTGACCGTCTCAGACGTATACACGGCCCTCGACCAGATCTCGAAGGAGTCTGGGCAGGGTAGCGCAGGGAGGAAGGTTGACAGGCTTGTGAAGCTGATGGTGAACGCCTCGCCCCTCGGAGTCAGGTACCTCGCGAGGACGGTCGTCGGCGCCCTCCGCCTTGGCATAGGCGACATGACGATCCTCGATGCCCTGGCACAGGCGAAGACGGGCTCGAAGGATGCTCGGGAGGCCCTTGAACGGGCCTACTACCTGAGCAGCGACCTCGGCGACGTGGCCCGCACCCTAGCCGAGAAGGGTATGCCAGCCATAGAGGGGTTCCACGTCACCGTAGGCAAGCCGATCATGGCGATGGCCGCCCAGCGCCTCAGCACAGCCGAGGAGATAGTCGAGAAGCTTGGCAGGCTCTCGGCCGAATACAAGCTCGACGGCGAACGCCTCCAGATCCACAAGGAGGACGGGAAGGTCCAGATATTCAGCCGCAGGCTGGAGAACATCACCCACATGTACCCTGACGTGGTGAAGATGGCGGAGCGCCAGATCATGGCGGGTAGCGCCATAATCGAGGGGGAGGTCGTGGCCATCAACCCCGAGACCGAGGAGATGCACCCGTTCCAGACGCTGATGCAGAGGCGCCGCAAGCACGGCGTCGAGGAGGCTGCGGAGAGGCTCCCAGTGACCGTCTTCCTCTTCGACTGCCTCTACGCAGAAGGCGAAGACTACACCCTCGAACCCTACCCCAGGAGGAAGGCGGAGCTCGCCTCGATAATCGAGGAATCGGACAGGTTCCACAGGGTCAAGGCCATAGAGACCGATGACCCGAAGGAGATAGAGCGGTTCTTCGAGCAGGCGATCGCGGACGGCACGGAGGGGCTCGTCTGCAAGAGCCTCTCGGAGGACTCCTTCTATCGAGCCGGCGCCAGGAGCTGGCTCTGGGTGAAGCTGAAGAGGAGCTACCAGAGCAAGATGTCTGACCCAGTCGACCTAGTCGTCGTCGGCGCCTTCTACGGGCGCGGGAGGAGGGCAGGCAGCTACGGCGCCCTCCTCGCCACCGCATACGACCATGAGGCTGACATGTACCGCACCGCCTGCAAGGTCGGATCAGGCTTCACGGACGAGGACCTGGCGAAGCTGCCTAGGGACCTTGAGGGGCTTCGACACGAGGGCAAGCATCCGATGGTCGACTCGCTCCTCGAGGCGGATATCTGGTTCGTGC
>Ga0315282_10007449_pt1 | contig 17959 bp, 16 predicted proteins | sample YL17G07_20_MG_FD_203693 | JGI IMG/M metagenome (GOLD analysis project Ga0315282, IMG submission 203693) | Sediment microbial communities from Yellowstone Lake, YNP, Wyoming, USA - YL17G07_20 | ecosystem: Environmental > Aquatic > Freshwater > Lake > Sediment | place: USA: Wyoming | collected... | reverse complement strand
GCAAAACGAGTTTAGGGAAAGAAACTTTCGGTAGAGAAATTTTAGGCAGGGTAAGTTTGGGGAAAGAGATTTTTGCTCTTGCCCGATAGATAACCTTATGAGAAGGAATTTTGGGTTTGGGGAGGCGATAAAAGACAAAAAGAACTCCGATCATTAAATAAAAAAGAAGAAGGTAGAAAGGTTTTCCGACAAAAGTAAGTACCGCTTGAAGGATTTTAAGCGGGTTTAAATTTAAATTTCGGGCGGGTTTATCATGGAATCTGGCAACTTTGGCCATTAGCCGTATTTTAACAAGCAAGAAGAAATATTAAAGTGGATATTTGGAATTTGCTTTTAAGATTGATCTAAAGTATATTACAGGTTGCGTTTAGCACGTTTAAATAACGCTCTTGACACCGAAGAATCCGGTGCAACTTTCTAATTCAAAAGAAAGGATGGTCAGAATGACTCAAGAACGTTTCGCGGAGATTTTAAGAGAGTACGACTTTTCCGATAAGCAAATTCAAATGCTTTGGGAAGCCCGTCCCTCTAATGATCTTGATGAGAAGCAGTTGCGGAAAACTGCAGAGCACATCGCTCCGATTAAAGATCGGTTGATTCAGGCTTAAGTGAGCTGCTTTTTCCGAGTTTCTTCCCCCGCGTTTTTGCGTTTAACTGAAGTTTAGTTGGCAAGACGCGGGGTGTTTTTTGCCCAATTTTTATTGGAGAGGATATTTAATAACGGCTGATGAGGAAGCAATGGGACAATCTAAACAATAAATAGTACCTAGCGGATCTCTATAAACAGGATGGTTTTGAGTTTCAATTTGTTCCGGAGGAATTTCTGGCCCTGCCACTTGCCCCGTGGCTTTATCAATAGGCAGATCCGTTCTTTCTTCAACCTGCTGAGAAGGAAGATTATCTTTTAAGAAATATTCAAACCTTGTGGGGCAGCCAGGATTACCCTCATCTCCCGGGGGAAGAAGGCCGGTTATATTACAAACATTTTTACCGATCACTCCTTCGGGCTGGCCCGGCCAGGCATGTCCGTCATCTTCTTGACTGTAAGCACCCTTTTCGGCTTTATTTAAGACTTCCTTCATAATTTTATTCCAAATGGGGGAAGCTCCGGAAACACCAGAAACGGCACCACTCATGGGAGTATTGTTATTATTGCCCACCCAGGTCACGACCACCGCATATTTGGTGTAACCCACGGTCCAATTGTCGCGCCGGTCATTGGTTGTTCCAGTTTTAACTGAAACTTCCGGATGCCCGGAAACATTTAAGTATGAGCTTTCGCCGAAGGCAGCGGACCTCGCATTATTATCAAGAAGAATGTGGGAAATAAGAAAAGTGATATCGGGTTCTAAGACCCTTTCTCCTGTAAGTTCAACTTCTTCTGGTTTTACCTCTTCATAGACTTTTCCCGTCCAGTCGGTAACCTTAAGAATAGAAATTAAAGGTTGCTTAATTCCCCCATTAGCAAAAACACCATAGGCTTCAGCCATATCATATGGTTTAACTTCTCCTCCCCCGAGTGTTAAAGAAAGTCCGTAGTTATCGGGATTGATAAGAGTGGTTAAACCCATGGAATTGGCAAAAGGAACAAAATTTTCCAGATTGTTAAGTGCCAAAACTCTCACTGCAGGGACGTTATAGGAATTGCCCAAGGCAAACCTGGCTTGGACTAGACCATGGAAAGTTCCGTCATAGTCAACCGGGCAATAATCGGGTTGACCTGAAACTTTAAAACAAGTGGGAACATCGGTTAGGGCAGTTGAAGCCGTGATTTTTTTATCCTTTAAAGCTAAAGCATAATTAAGAGGTTTAATGGATGAACCGGGTTGGCGTTGAGCCAAAACAACATTAACTTTTCCATCTTCATCGGTAGCAAAGTAGTCTTTGGAACCAACCATAGCTAAGATCTCTCCGGTTGCCGGGTGGGTGACAATCGCTGCACCATTACCCACTTTTTGTTTTTTGAGTTTGGCAACCTCTGTGGCCACGGCGCTTTGAGCAAATTCTTGTAAGTCCAAATCAAGGGTGGTAGTTACCCTTAAGCCTCCTTGTTCCACTAATTTTTCTCCGTATTTATCCACTAATTGTTCTTTAATCCAAAGAGCAAAATGCGGTGCTTTAGGGGGAGTAATTTCGGCATATTTAAGTTCTTCTTGATCTCCCTTATCTGCCTCTTCTTGGGTGATGTACTTATTTTCAACCATGGATTTTAAGACCACCTTTTGTCTTTCTTTAGCATATTCAGGATGAGCCCCAAAAGGGGAATAGCGGGTTGGTGATTGGGGAAGACCAGCCAAGAGAGCAGCTTCCCCTAAGCTCAAATCTTTGGCTGCCTTATTAAAATAAAGTTCACTAGCGGCCTCGATGCCGTAGGCAGTGGAGCCATAGGGTGTTTGATTTAAATACATTTCCAAAATTTGATCTTTGGAATAAATTCCTTCCACCACCATGGTTAAAACAAATTCACGGACCTTTCTTTTAATGGTTCTATCTTGAGTCAAAAGTGCGTTTTTAACCAACTGTTGAGTTAGGGTTGAGCCTCCTTCAAGTTTTTGCTTAAAAACAATGTTATATAAGGCTCTTAACATCCCGGTATAGGAGAATCCGGCATGTTTATAGAAATCTTTATCTTCAATCGAGATAGTGGCTTCTTTAACATAGGCAGGCAAATCCGCAAGCTTAATCGGAGTTCTTCTTTTATCCGTATAAATCTCGTAAATTAATTTTTCGTTGCGATCATAGAGTTTAGTGGAAACCGGAAAATCTTGCGAAGAAAGATTGGTAGGAAGCGGAACTCCCCAAAAAATCCAGATAAATACCCCTGCCCAAAAACCCCAATAGATAATTCTTTTCAGGGCCTTTCCTGAAGGTAGTTTGCTTCTAATTTTGGTAAAAAGATTAATTAAAGAATTTTTCACCTTGGCTTAAATTATACAATGTATTTGACTAAAATTTTCTTCCCCCTTAAGATGTAAAGGAGGAATTATGGCAGAGGAAGAAAAGAAACAAAAAACTAAAAAACCTTTCCCCAAGATTTTAATTATCTTAGCTATTTTGGGAGTAGTGGTTGTTTCTTTAGTGATCTTCTTAAGAATTATGGGGCAATCTCTAGTCAATAAATTAGGTAATACCTTTTTGAATAGATTTTTTGTCAAAGACGGGCAAGTAAAAGTGAGCGATGGTGGAAAAAAGATTACTTACTCTGGTAAGGAGGGAGAATTTTCTTTCGGAACCGAAGGCAACCTTCCCGAAGGATTTCCTGCCGATTTCCCCCTTTATCCTGGTGCAAAAATTGGGAGTTCTTGGAATGCCAATGCCGAAAACAATAAAGGTTATTCTTTAATTTTGGAAACATTAGACAAACCGGCTGAGGTAGATAAATATTATAAAGAAGAACTGGTCAAGAAGGGTTGGAAGATAACCAGTCAATTTACGGATCAGACATCTTTTACCTATACTTTCGAGAAAGAAAGTCTTAATGGTTTAGTAGGAATTGCCGTTGGAGAAGAAGGTAAAACAGCGATTTCCGTGACCATCGGTGCAAAATAAAATTAAAATGGATGATCTTCTTAAGAAAGATTGGTGGAATTATTTGGAAAAAGATCTTCAAGAACTGCTGAAAGAATCCATTCTCTTAAAAGAAGTTTTCGGAACGGAAGAGAAGATAGAAACGGAATTTAATGACTATTCTTTCTTGGTCTTTCCGGCGGCCAAGGCCTATGAGGGTTTTCTTAAAAAACTCTTTTTGGATTCAGGTTTTATAACCAAAGAAGATTATTATGGCAAGCGCTTTAGGGTAGGGAAGGCCTTAAACCCGGCTTTGGAAGAAAGATATTGGGATGAAAGTGTTTATCGAAAAATCGTAGCTTTAAAAGGAAATAATTTTCTAGCTGAAAAATTATGGGAAACCTGGAGATTGGGGAGAAACCTGGTTTTTCATTGGTTTCCGGATGAAAAAAATGCTTTAAGTTATGCAGAGGGAATAAAAAGGATCGAAATGATTTTAGAAACCATAGACCTGGCTTATAAAGAGTGTAAAATAAAGAAGGAAGAGTAGAGAATATCCCTGCCATGCTTAAAAAAGAAACTCTTTTAAAACACGCCATTGCCCTTTCTACTTACATTCTTCTTATTTGGGGCTTTTATCGTTTCCTTTTTAAACTTCCCGATGAAGTGGAAGAATTTATAATTAAGCCCCTTCTTTGGTTAATACCCGTCTTTTACCTTACGAAGTTAGAAAAATTGCCCCTTTCTTCACTGGGGATGACCTTGAAAAATTTATTTCCTTCGGTTTACATGGCTTTGGGGTTGGGAGCTTTCTTTGTCATGGAAGCAGCCATTGTCAATTTTGTTAAATACGGAGGCTTAAATTTTAATGCCAATATTGGAGACAAAGTTCTTCTTTTTTCCTTAATTGTTTCTTTCGCCACGGCTGCCTCCGAAGAAATTACTTTTAGGGGTTATGTTTTTACCAGGATTTGGCAAGCTGTTGGAAGTGAACTTTGGGCTAATCTAGCCACCAGCTTAATCTGGGCGATTATCCATCTTCCCGTGACCATTTTTGTTTGGAAATTAAATTTGGCTTCTGCCCTAGCTTATCTTTTAGTTACCTTTCTCTTTGGTTTGGGTGCAGCCTTCCTTTATGCTAGAACCAAAAACGTTGCCTCTTCCATCCTCCTTCATATTCTTTGGGAATGGCCAATCATTTTATTTAGATAACTTTTTTTCCTTGACTTATTTTGAGTACAAAAGTACAATTATTGTTACCTGATGTTTAAGAGAATTGTACTGGTTTTGTCTACATTCTTCCTGGCCTTTTCTATTCTTTCTATTTCCGTTTTAAGGTCCGCCGCTGTTCCTTGTGTCTTTTCTGTTTCTCCTTCACCCACGCCGGGGACAATTCAAGGACAGGGAGATAAAATTGACTATGAACTTGCCTATCCTGGAGGTATTTTGCCTGATCATCCTTTATGGTTTCTTAAGGCTTTACGGGATAGACTTTGGTATCTTTCCACTTTTAATTCTTCCCGTAAGGCAGAACTTTTACTTCTTTTTGCCGATAAAAGATTAGCCTCCTCAGAAATCCTCTTTGCTAGAAACAAACCAGAAATAGCCTTTTCCACTTTAAGTAAAGCCGAAAAATATCTAGAACAAGCACAGAAAATAGAGGAGGAAAACCGTAAGAAGGGGCTTAAAACTGACGACTTTTTACTTAAACTGGCCAATGCTTCTTTAAAACACCGCGAAGAAATTGAAAAGATTATCGTGATTGCTCCGGACGATGCCAAACCGGAGATCATTAAATTAGAAGACTATGCCATTAATACTTATAAGCAAAGTCGCGATGCTTTAAATTCTTTAGGGATTCCTGCTCCAAAAAGTCCGTTTCTCGGGGACTAAACTTCATTTCTGGTAACAAAAATTTATAATTTCTTTCTTAAGGAATTCTTTTTTGGAAAAATAAATTTTAAAAAGATTTTTTTAAAGAAAATTTTCAGCTTGGAGGTATGCGTAAAGTGATTTTTTTTGATATAGATGTTACCAGTTGACGGGGCTACATCTAGTGTTAGAGTATTTCTGGTAAGCCTGCGTATAGTGTTTTTATTTACATGTGTGAAACCATGTTCTAGTGGTTAAAATTAAAATTTTTAAAAATGAAATGTCCATTTTGCGGCCATATCGATTCACAAGTTTTAGAGTCCAGACTGGTCGAAGAAGGGGAAGCGATAAGAAGAAGAAGGGAATGCGATAAGTGCGAGAAGCGCTTTACTACTTTTGAAAAGGTCAGAAGAACAGTTCTTTTGGTGATTAAAAAAGACGGCAGTCGTGAACCTTTTGACCGGGAAAAAATTAAAAGAGGAATTTTAAGAGCCATAGAGAAAAGACCAGTTTCTTTAGATTCAGTAGAAAAAGCGGTTGACGAGATAGAACGGGAGATGTTGAGAAGAGAGTCCGAAGAAATTCCTTCTAAGGTCATCGGGAGCGCGGTTTTAAGGAAGTTAAAAAAACTTGATCGGGTGGCTTGGTTAAGGTTCGCCAGTGTTTATCTTGAGTTTGAAAACATGGATGATTTTGAAAAGGCCATGGAAAAAGCCTAAAAATGAAAAGCAAAAAAAATATTCTTAAGAAAAGTCCCAAATTGTCTTTGGAATCCTTAACTTTTCCTGATTATGCTAAGGTCAGAAAAGAAATAGAGAAAAAGTTGGGGGTACGTCCTGCCAAACCAACCGATTTGCCAGAAGGTTGTTGGACAGAGCAAGCCTTAAAAGTTTTAACCGAAAGATATTTAAGAAAAGATGGCGAAGGGAAGACAACCGAAACACCCGATGAACTTTGCTGGAGAGTTGCCTGGGAAATTGCTTCCTCCGAAATTCTTTGGGGAAAAAAGAAAGAAGAGGTTTTGGAAATTGCCAAAGATTATTTTAAGCTGCTTGCCTCGCATGAATTCTTACCCAACTCACCAACCCTCATGAATGCAGGGGTGAGTGATAATCTTAAATATAAACTTCAATATTCCGGCTGTTTTGTGGTTCCGGTTGAAGATTCCTTAATCGGCATTTTTGATGCCATTAAATATCAAGCTCTTATTCATCAGACGGGCGGGGGAACAGGATTTTCCTTTAATCGCTTAAGACCAAGGGGTTCTATTGTCGGCTCCAGTATGGGAGTAGCCTCTGGCCCCGTTTCTTTTATGCGTATTTTTGATGCTGCCACTAATGAAATTAAGCAAGGCGGTAAAAGAAGGGGAGCGAATATGGGCATTTTAAGAGTGGATCACCCGGATATTTTAGAGTTTATTCACTGTAAAGAAGGAGGGGGGATTACCAACTTTAATATTTCGGTGGCAATTACCGATAAATTTATGGAAGCTTATAAAAAAGGAGAAAATTATGATCTTATTGACCCAAGACATCAAAATAAAGTCGGCGAGCTTTCGGCCAGGGAAGTTTTTGACGAAATTGCCCAACAGGCCTGGAAAACGGGAGATCCGGGACTTGTTTTTATCGATAGAATTAACCGAGGCTCTTCCAACCCCGTTCCCTCTTTAGGCCCGATTGAATCTACCAATCCTTGTGGAGAACAACCACTTTATCCTTTTGATTCCTGTAACTTGGGAAGTATTTTCTTAACCTACTTTGTTAAGGGGGAAGAAGGAAAGAAAGAAGTTGATTGGGAGAAATTAGGAGAGGTAACGAGAAAAGCCGTGAGATTTTTAGATAGTGTCATTGAATTAAACCCCTATTCCCTGGAACAGATTAGAAGAACAACCTTAGCCATAAGAAGAATAGGCTTGGGTGTCGGGGGTTGGGCAGATATGCTTATTGAAATGGGCCTTCCTTATGATTCCGAGGAAGCACTGGCCTTAGCGGAAAAGGTCATGAAATTTGTTCAAAACGAAGCTACTCTTGAAACAGAAGAGTTGGCCATTAGCCGCGGTCCCTTTCCGCTTTGGCCAACCTCTATTTACCGAAACGGAAAACCCAGAAGAAATTCTACCGTGACCACCATTGCTCCTACCGGTACCATTTCCATTATTGCCGGTGCCTCTTCCGGAATTGAACCTATGTTTGCTCTTGCCTATCAACATATTGTTAAAGATAAACACCTGGATCGAAAAATGTCTTTTATTAACCCCATGTTTGAGGAGATTGCGATGAAGAAAGGTTTTTGGTCCGAACAAATAAGACAAAAAGTCGCCGAAAAAGGAATCATCAGAGAAATTTCCGAAATTCCCCAAGAAGTTCGAGACATCTTCGGTACGGCTCATGAAATTGATCCAGAGTGGCACATTAAAGCACAGGCTGCTTTCCAGAAGTATACCGACAATGCAGTTTCCAAAACCATTAATCTTCGGCACGAGGTAAAGGTTGAGGAGGTTAAAAGAGCTTATCTTTTAGCTTGGGAGACCAGTTGCAAAGGAGTTACGGTTTTTCGAGACGGATGTAAAGAAATGCAAGTTCTTAATTTAGGACTTAATGATAAAAAAGAGAGAGAAGCTCAAGCGGAAGGAAAACCCTTAGTAGAAAGACCTTATAAAGTTAATGGGTCAACTTATAAAATGGCTACCCCTATGGGAACAGCTTTTGTCACCATCAATGAAACGGAAGAAGGAGAACCCTTGGAAGTCTTTATCAACATCGGTAAAGCCGGAAGCGATTTATCGGCGGTGGCTGAGGCTCTCGGCAGAACCATTTCCACCTCTCTGCGTTTTAGAGGAAGTCTTTCCCCGCGCGAGCGGGCGAAAGAAATTGCCCACCAACTTTCCGGAATTGGTGGTCGTCATTGGGTGGGTTTTGGTCCCAATAGGATAAGATCTCTGCCCGACGCCATTGCAGCAGTAATTTCTTCTCATTACGGATTTGCCATTAACGGCAACGGTCATCCTCTTCCTAATTCTTCTCATCCCAACGAGCAAGCTGGAGCTAATTTGGTGGCGACTGCCCAACCCGCTAGTAACGGGGTAGAGTCTTCTAACGGAGTACTCAAGTCTGACCCCACATCAGCTCCAGCTGGTTTGAACCACGATGAAGCTAATGGTGTAACACTATTTTCGGCAAAAGATAAAGAAAGCAATTTAAGTGGGGAAACTTATCTTTTGGGCGAAATGGAAAAAGTGGCGGATATTTGTCCTTCTTGTGGAGCTTCTGCCCTGGTTTTTCAAGAGGGTTGTGCCAAATGCTATGCCTGCGGCCATTCAGAGTGTTAGTTCACCCTTAAATTTATAAGATCGTTATTGTTAATTGTTATATGTTAAAAGTTAATTCATTAAAAAATAAAAAAGTTCTTAAAGCAGATGGCAGGTTAGAAGAATTTAGTTCCCAAAAAATAGCCGACAGTATTTGGAAAGCAGCCCAAAAAGTTGGTGGAAAAGATAGAAAACTCGCAGCCAAATTAGGTAAAGAGGTCATTAACTTCTTAATTAAGAAGGTTGACGAGAAACAAGAAAATATTCCAACTTCTTTAATCGGAGAAACGGTTGAGAAATTTTTGATTGAAAAAGGACACGCCAAAACCGCCAAAGAATTTATTCTTTACAGGGATAATAGAAAACATTTAAGACAAGATAAAAACTCTTTGGGAATAAAAGACGACATTGGTCTTTCCTATAACACCCTCTACATCTTAAAGCTCCGCTATTTAAAAAGGAATGAAAAAGGGGAAATATTAGAAACTCCAAGAGGCATGATGAAAAGAGTAGCTAAAGCCCTCTCGAGTGTAGAAAAAGGAAAGAAAAAGAAAGAAGAATGGTTTAAAAAATTCTATGAGGTCATGGTTAGGTTTGAATTTTTACCAGGAACAAGAACTTTGGTTAATGCTGGTAAGAAAACTCCGCAATTGGCCAATTGTTTTGTCTGGCCAGTTGAAGATGATATCAATTTAATTTTTGACACTCTTTACAAATCAACTTTAATTAAGAAACACGGCGGTGGTTGTGGTTATAATTTTTCCAAAGTTAGGCCCGAAAACGATGCTGTTGCAGGAATTCCTAATTTGGCAGCTGGACCGGTTAAGATGATTGAAATGTTTGATTTAATGACCTCTCTTTTTAGACAAGAAGGACGTTATGAATCCGGAAACATGGCCGTTTTAAATACTAATCACCCCGATATTTTTAATTTTATTACCGCTAAACAAAATGACGGATATTTAGCTAAAACTAATCTTTCAATCGGTATTAATGATGATTTTATGAAAGCGGTCTTAAAAGGAAAGGAAATTGACCTTATTAATCCGCGTACCGGAGAGGTAGTCAACAAAGTTGCTGCTAAATCCATTCTGGAGTTAGCCGCCCAGATGGCTTGGGAAACGGGAGATCCGGGAATGATGAACCTTTCTGCAATTAATAAAGGAACGGGTTTAGGAAACCCCCTTCTTGCCAAACGCGGTCCGATTTTATCCACCAATGTTTGTGGAGAAATTCCGCTTTTTCCTTACGAATCCTGTAATTTGGGTTATCTTAACTTTGCCAAATTGGTGGAAGAGGGTAAATTTAATTTTTCCAGACTGGAAGAATTAATGGTGGTGGCGGTGAGAATGCTTGATGATGTAATTGATGCCTCTTGGTTTCCGGTGGCCGAAGTTGATAAATCAGTTCGTGACCACCGAAGACTGGGTATTGGTTGTGTAGGTTGGGCCGAGACCTTAACTCAGTTAGGCATTCCTTATGACTCTAAGGAGGCCTTTAGCCTAGCTGAAAAAATCACCAAAACCATGTATCAAGCAGGTTTTAATGCTTCTTGTGATTTAGGGGCTGAAAAAGGATCTTTTCCTTTAATTAATGATTCAATTTGGGCTAAGGAAAAGAGGAAACCCAGAAATGTCGCTCTCATTACTTTTCCTCCTTCAAGCGGTAATGCCGTTATTTGCGAGACAAGCTTTGGCATTGAACCTTATTTTGCTCTTGCCTACGAACAGAATGTTTTGGGAGGGGAAAGATTAAAAACAGTGATTCCATTATTTATCGAGAAATTAAAAGAAAGGGGAATTTATTCTGAAGAATTAATTCAAAAAATAATTGATAATCACGGCAGCTGCCAGGGGATAAGGGAAGTTCCCAAAGACTTACAAGAAATTTTTAAAGTTGCTCATGACATTTCCTGGGAGAATCATATTCGGATGCAGGCGGCCTTCCAAAAATGGACGGACAATGCCATTACCAAAACCGTGAATATGCCCGCCTCCGTTACCCCCGACGATATTGAAAAAGCTTATATTTTAGCCTGGAAATTGGGTTGTAAAGGTCTAACAGTTTACCGCGATAGAACTAAAAAGAATCAGGTTTTTGATTTTGGGGGAAAGAAAGAAGAAAAAGAGAGAAAATGTCCCAATTGCAATATACCCTTGAAAAGATCTGGTAAATGTTTAAAATGTGAGCGTTGTTCGTTTTCCACCTGCGATTTATAAAAATAAACAAATGGCAATTTACACTAAAAAAGGAGATGCCGGAAAGACCACTTTGTATAATTCTTCAAAGAGAATTTCTAAGGGAGAACTAATCTTTTCTGTTATCGGAACGGTTGATGAGGCCAATTCACAATTAGGTTTAGTTTCTTCCCAAATCAATAAAAACCTTCCTCATGCAAAAATTTTAAAGAATAAGATTTTTCAAGTTCAAAATAACCTTTTTAAAGTGGGTGCAATTTTAGCCGGGGCAAAAGTCTCCATTCCCGCCTCGGTGGTATCTAAATACGAAAAAGAAATAAACGCTTGGATTAAAATAATGCCCGAAAGAAAGAATTTTATTTTACCGGGAGGAACTGTTGCCGCAGCAGAAATGTTTGTGGCCAGATCTATCGTGCGCCGTCTGGAAAGAAACTTGATTACTCTTTCCGAAACCCAAAAAATTAAACCAAGTGTCTTAGTTTTTGTGAACAGACTTTCTTCTTATCTTTATGTTTTAGCCAGATATCTTAATTTTCAAGAAAAAGAACAAGAGATTGTTTGGAAGAAATAGCCTCATTAATCCTCAAGAGAAGTGATACAATAATTCTATGCAGTAATCTGCTTTCATTCCTATGCCCATCTTTCCTGAAAGAGAAAAACCTTTAACAATAGAAGAACGAGCGGACGAAATCTCTCCCTTAACCATTGAAAGAAAAGAGGTTGTGACCCCCGTGCCAACTCAATTTACGGGACAGGTTAAATCCGATAAAGGAAAACCTTTAATTCAAACACCCCAAACACAAGTTACGACGATTCAAATCCCGGCTGATCCGGCTCGTCTAACGACTTTATCTCAAGGATCCGTGAATGATTCTTTAACTTGGTTGGGAGCTTTTTGGGTGAGGATTATTAAAAAAGCAGTCTATTTTGGGTGGCAAATTATAGTTGGGAAGAAGCCATAAATTCGCTAAACTTAAGATATGTATTTTACAACCCTTAATCTAAATCTTATTTTTATTTTACTGATCTTAATTGGTCTTTTTGTCTTTTTTGTCTTCTTTTTACTGCATGTCACTTTTACTTTTTTTAGATTTAGGGGAAGAGAAGAAAAATCAATTGATTCGGTTCTTTTATCCGTGGCCGTTCCTCGGGGAAATGAAATCAAAATTGATGTGATGGAGCAAATTTTTGCTTCTCTGTACTCTTTGAAGAAGGGAGGCTGGAAGCAAAAACTTTCAGTTCAACCCACAATTTCTTTTGAGATTGTTGCCAAAAAAGAAGATATTAGATTTTACGTTTGGGTACCGAAAAAACTGCATGATTTAGTGGAAAAAACTATTCACGGAGGGTATCCCGACGCAGAAATTAAAGAAGTACCTGAAGAAAACATTTTTACTCCTGACGGAAAAGTTGCCTATAAATCAATTCAATTGGCCAAAGCCGACTATTATCCCTTAAAAACTTTTAAGGATTTACCGACTGACCCTATTGCTTCACTCGCTTCGGCCATGGCCAAAATGGGGGATGGAGAAGCGGCTGTCGTACAAATTCTTCTTTCTCCGGCTGAGGGAGATTGGCAGAAGAAGGGAAGTAAGTTTATTGCCGATACCAAAAAACAAGAAGCAGATCCGGAAAAAGCTAAGTTTTCAACTTCTGCGAAAACCCTAGAAGCGGTTGAAAACAAAATCGGGAAACCCGGTTTTGAAACTTCCATCAGAATTATCGTAGTTGCCAAAACCAGCGAGGTAGCCAAAATGAATCTGGATAATATTTCTTCCTCCTTTTCCCAATTTTCTTCAGATGTTAATTATTTAAAAGGCAGAAAAATCTATTCCAAAGGAGCTTTTATGGAAGACTTTCTCTACCGTTATCAACCCATGTTTCATTTTATGGGCAACCGTCCTTCGGTTTTAAATTCAGAGGAGTTAGCGACCATTTTTCACTTTCCTAATAAACAAGTAACCACCCCCCATATTTATTGGCTTTATTCCAAAACCGCTCCGGCTCCCTCTGAAATTCCCCAAAGCGGTATGTTTGTAGGTTCCAGTGATTATCGGGGTTTAAGAAGACCGGTTTATATTACCAACGAAGACAGAATGCGCCATGTTTATATTATTGGTAAAACCGGAACCGGAAAATCCGAACTTTTAAAGGATATGATCTTGCAGGATATTAAAGACGGAAAAGGACTTTGTTTTATGGATCCTCACGGTCAAGCCATTGAAGAGATCTTAAAATTAATTCCTCCTGAGCGGGCAGAAGATGTGATTTATTTTGATCCGGGAGATACTGAGCGACCTATGGGCTTAAATCTTCTTGAGGCTAATACCGAAGATGAAAAACATTTTGCGGCCACCGCCGTTATTAACATGATGTATAAGCTTTTCGACCCGTATAAAACAGGAATCGTGGGACCTAGGTTTGAACATGCGGTGAGAAACGCCATGCTAACCGCCATGTGTGAGGATGGTTCAACTTTTGTGGAAGTCATGCGTATTTTAACCGATGCCAACTTTGTCCAGGAAATTCTACCTAAAGTAACAGACCCCATCGTCAGGCGTTATTGGACAGACCAAATTGCCCAAACCGCCGATTTCCACAAGTCGGAGGTCTTGGACTACATTGTTTCTAAGTTCGGCCGATTCGTCACCAATAAACTGATCAGAAACATTATTGGTCAATCCCAAAGCTCTTTTGATTTAAGGAAAGTTATGGATGAAGGAAAGATTCTTTTAATTAATCTAGCCAAAGGAAGATTGGGGGAGGAGAACTCTAACTTCTTGGGTCTAATCTTAGTTCCCCGAATCTTAATGGCGGCACTCTCCCGAGAAAATGTTCAAGAGGGGCAAAGACGAGATTTCTATCTTTATGTTGACGAGTTTCAAAACTTTGCTACACCCGACTTTGCCGTCATTCTTTCCGAGGCTAGAAAATATCGATTGGCTCTGTGTGTTGCCAACCAGTTTATTGGTCAAGTTGAAGAAGAAGTTAAAAATGCGGTTTTTGGCAATGTCGGAACGATCGTTTGTTTTAGAGTGGGAGTGACAGACGCTTCTTACTTGGCTCATGAATTCACTCCCACTTTTGGAGAGGATGACCTTTTGAATGTCGAAAGGTATCATGCTTTTGTTAAAACCACAGTTAATAATGAACCGGTTCCTCCTTTTTCCGTAGATATGACTAAAGATATTGCTGCGATTAAAGCTCAAGAGAACGAAAGAGTGGCAGAGATTATTAAAGAAATGAGTCGACTTAAATACGGACGAGATGGTCGTTTGGTGGAAGCAGAGATAACCAGAAGAGCAAAACTTTAAAAAATGCTATAATTCTTCAGAAGAAATAACTATGAGTAAAATTGAAAAAACACCTTTAGTTTTCGAATACGTAAATTGGCAGGGAGAAAGAGGAGTTAGACGAGTAAAACCCATTAAACTTTGGTTTGGTACATCCGAGTTTCACCCACAAGCCGGAAAAACATGGTTTTTAGTCGCTCTTGATTTGGATAAAAACGCAGAGCGTAAGTTTTTAGTTACCGATATCATAAAGTTTATAAAAGAGGAACAAAAACTTTAATCCTTCTTCAATGAGTGTTATAATTTAGCCTCAAGGGTGCGTAGCTCAGCGGTAGTAGCGCCAACCTTATAAGTTGGATGTCCTTGGTTCGATCCCAAGCGCACCCACCACCATGATAGAAAAAGAAAGACAACCTAGAATAATTGTTACGAAGGAAACCTTACCCCAACTAAGGAAAGAAATTGGTGAAGTAAGAGAACAGAAAGGTAGGGAAGAGGAAACACTTCGTCTTATTACCCCCGTTCTTGAGGGAGCGATAAGGATAGGGGAACATGAAGATGCAGTTAATCTTTATTGGGAAAGATACCTCGTTGGTAAACATTATTTAATGAGAGCTAGAAGCGAAAAAGGATTAGGTCTATTTCAAAAAGCCTTCTTTATGGCGCGTGGACTGAGCTTGATGAGAACCGCAGCTAAAGAATCCTCTTCATATATAGAAAGACATGATGTTGAAAGTTGTCGGGCTCGTTCACACAGGTTTTCGGGTGAAGTTGATATGCTCTCAAGAAGATATAAAAGCGCGGTTAGACATTTTCAGACAGGTGTAGGACTATTTGAGAAAATGGATAGACCAGAGCAAAGACAGAATGCCCTGGAACTTTCTGGATTTTTGGCCGAAGCCCTTGTTTTGTCCGGAAACGTTGAAGAAGGAATAATTTTAGCCAAGAAAACATTTAGAGCATATGATGAGGGAGATGGCGCTTTATTAAAAGAAAGAGATTATTATACTTGGGCGATTTGGAAATCGGGTTGTATGACTAAACTTTGGGGGGCGATTTTAGATAAAAAGATTCCTTTAGAAGACGATACAAAAATTGGATTATTTTCAATGCTTGGCGAAGCTTACGGTGTCCTTTTTCCAAAACAAGCGGTATGGGGAAATTTTCTTTTAAGACGAGATGAAATGAATACTTTGAGAGAAAGAATCTTAAAAAGAGAGAAAGAATCTTAAAAAGTAGACTTTTTACAATTCAATGAGTATTTGGCGTTTGCCGGGGTTTTCTACTTGAGCCAATTCAAGATATCTTTCGGTTGTAGAGAGTCTTTTGTGTCCGGCCACTTGGGAAAGAAGCACTAAATCAACTCCGGCTTTGATATTTTCCACAATAAAAGTAGTTCTTAAATCATTGACCGAATAGCTAGGAATTTCCGCTTTTTGCATATATCGATCAATGGCGGCCCTGATGTTTCTCACTGCCAAAGGTTTTCCGTTTTTGGAAACAAAGACATAAGGAGAATCAGTTTTGGGTCTAACCGTAAGATAGAGATTTAAAGCTTCTTTAGCTGGTTTATTAATGGGAATTGTTCTTTCAGGTTGGGTCGCATAAGCTTCGTTTTTGATTGTTCCTTCTTTGACATTTTCTAGTTTTAAAGCAGCAATTTCGGAAATTCTTAAACCGGTTTGGAGGATGATTTCCACAATAGCAGCAATTCTGGCATCTCCTCGAACCACATCCCTTAATGCTCGATATTCAAGTTGGGAAAGGAATTTAGGTAAGGAGCTTTCAATTTTAGGGTGAGCCACGCTCACAGAAGGATCTGAGCTTAAATAGGTCTCAGCAATAAGCCAGCGGAAGAAAGTCTTTACCGCATTTAATTTTCTGGAAACTGATTTTGGGGTATATTTTTCTGCTAAAAGAGTATCCCTGAAAGCTTCCAAATCATCGGGTCTGACTTGTTCGGAAAGTGGTTTACTGCGTTCTAAAAGAAAAGAAATAAGTTGCTCAAGGTCTGCTCGGTAAGCCAGAATTGTAGCTGGTGAGCGGCCTTTTTCCTTTAAGCTTTCTATAAATTTAGGAAGCAAATTTTTTAATGGCTCTTGTGTCATACTATATTTATAAGGACAGGAGTGACCCTATTATACCGTTTTAATTTAATTAGTCAACATTATGGGTAGTAAAAGACTTTATCATACACCAAAAGAGAGTTTTTTAAAGAGATTTGTGGCTAAATTTGGCGTATGGGTATCTATTTTTTTAATTTTGGTTTTTTCCATTTCCTTAATCCGTAGCGTGACTAAAATCCTTGAGGCAAAAAGAAGGATCAAAGAGGAGGCGGCAAAAGTAGAGAAACTAAAGGTAGAAAATGAAGAAGTTAAAAAGAAAATCGAAGCCGTAAAAACCCAAGAATACCTAGAAAAACAAATGCGGGATAAACTGGGACTGGCCAAAGAAGGGGAGATAGCGGTCATCTTACTGGATGAAGAAACCTTAAGAAAGTTAGCACCTCAAGAAATAGAAGAGAAAGAAACTCTGCCTGATCCAACCTGGAAGAAATGGTTAAAGCTCTTTTATTAAATCTTGTGTTGCGGGGCTAGGAGTTGAACCTAGCCTGGAAGATTATGCACCTTCTCGTGTTACCACAAGGGTAGGACTATATCTTCATCCTAATTGTTAGGAGCCTGGCGTCTAGTCTCTACGGAGTCCTTAAGTTTTAGTTAAGGTTCCCTCGGTATTGACCTTTAAAAAGGTTGTCCACCGATATAGCCAAGTTCTCTTTAAGAATTACTTCTTAAAGGGCCCATTTCTACTAGCCTTCCGTGCAGCCGTACACTACCCCGCATGTATGAGAGCATGGCTATTATAGTTCATATAACAATAAATAGCCAGAGATTAGCAATATGAATTTAGAACAGCTTGATATATACTAATAATTACACAGATTGTGGGTTCGATTTATGGCTAAATCAGAATTAAAAATAAAAGCTCGTAAAATGAGAAGGAGCGGAAAAAGTGTCAAAACTATTGCCCAAAAATTGGGTATAGCAAAAAGCACCGCTAGTTTGTGGGTACGAGATATTATTTTATCAGTCTCACAACTGGAAAAATTAAGGAAAAGCATGATTAAAGGAAGCGAAAGAGGAAGATTAAAAGGAGCTTTAATGCAAAAAGAGAGAAGATTAAAGTTAATTAGAGATTCTCAAAGAAAAGGAATTAAGAAAATTGGGAAATTATCAAAAAGAGAATTTCTTATCGCTGGTTTAGCCCTTTATTGGGGTGAAGGAACGAAGAAGAATAGAAGACAGTTGAGATTTACTAATTCTGACCCCAAGATGATTACTTTTATGCTTAAATGGTTTAGAGAAATGTTTGGAGTTAAGGATGAAGGGATGAAATTGATTGTAGGGATTAATGAGATTCACAGAAAAAGAGAGAAACAGGTACTTAAATATTGGTCAGCAGTTACAAATCTTCCTCTTTGCCAATTTCGTAAAGTTAGTTTTAAGAAGGTAAAAAACCATAAAGTTTATGAAAATTTTAACCAACATTTTGGCACTCTAACAATAGATATTTTGAAGCCGGCTCGATTTTATTATAAAATAGTCGGGTTGATAGAAGCTTTAGGCATGCCAGCGTAGCTCAATGGCGGAGCGGGGTCATCATAAGGCCACGGTTAGAGGTTCAAGTCCTCTCGCTGGCACACTTTACTTAACCTTCTTTTTGTCCTTCAAGAATGATAAAATCAGCCGTATGAGCAAAAAACGTGTTTTATCAGGCATTAG
>Ga0315282_10007448_pt1 | contig 17959 bp, 15 predicted proteins | sample YL17G07_20_MG_FD_203693 | JGI IMG/M metagenome (GOLD analysis project Ga0315282, IMG submission 203693) | Sediment microbial communities from Yellowstone Lake, YNP, Wyoming, USA - YL17G07_20 | ecosystem: Environmental > Aquatic > Freshwater > Lake > Sediment | place: USA: Wyoming | collected... | reverse complement strand
TTATTCCCTCGCTGCCGGGGGTCCTATTGTCTACCCCTCCATGGACTCCATCCTCATCACGCCCATCTGTCCGCACACCTTGACGAACAGGCCACTGCTCATCCCCAACAATGCCGCAGTCGAGCTGATCCTGGAGTCTGAGGAGAGCGATGTCCGTTTGACCCTGGACGGACAGGTGGGCTGCGCCCTTAATCCCTTCGACCGGGTCCTGGTCACCCGGGCCAAGAACCACGTGCTCTTCATCAAATCCCCGTTCAAGGACTATTTCCAGATCCTGCGCACCAAATTGAAGTGGGGAGAACGCTGAGGGAAGACAAGGGAAGCATCCATGCTGGCCGAGTTAAACGTCAGAAATTTTGCCATTATCGACCAGCTTCAGGTTGAATTCGAGCCCGGGCTGAATGTGCTCACGGGGGAGACCGGGGCCGGCAAATCCATCATCGTAGATGCCGTCAACCTCCTCCTGGGCGGCCGTATCTCTTCAGAAATGATCCGTACGGGCGAAGAAGAGGCCAGCGTGGAAGCCTTCTTCAACATGGAACGGGAAGAAAGGGGGGAGGTCCTGGATCGACTGGTGCAGGAACAATCCGACGGGCTGCTGATCCGGCGAGTCATCCAGCGCTCCGGAAAATCCCGGGCCTTCCTTAACGGCAGATCCATTACCCTCCATATGCTCGAGGAGTTGGGGGGGGAGCTCATCAACATCTACGGACAGCATGAACACCAGCATTTTCTCGACCCCCAGCGGCACATCGACATCCTGGACCGCTTCGGCGACCTTTCCCCTCTCCGCCAGGCTTTTCAGGAGGCGTATAAGAAGTGGTCGGAAGCAGCCTCTAACCTCACGGAATGGACCGCCCGCCAGCAACAACGGGCCGCCCGCATGGAGCTGCTGGCCTTTCAATCCAGGGAGATTGCCTCGGCAAACCTGAAGACTTCCAAGGAGGAAGAACTTGCCTCCGAACGCTCCCGCATGCTCCATGCTGAAAAGCTTCACGGCATTGCCGATCAGGGCTCGGAGGTGCTTTACGGGGAGAGCGGGTCCGTGGTCGAACGCCTCAAGTCTACCCTGCAGCGCCTCCGCGAAGGTGCCAGGATCGACCCTGCTCTCGGGCCTCTGGCTACATCGGTGGAGTCCGCCCTCTTCCAGGTCGAAGATGTGGCCTCCTCCCTGCGGGCCTACTGCGACAAAATCCATTTCGACCCGGGTCGCCTGGAAACTGTCCAATCCCGCCTGGATGAGATCAGTACATTGAAACGAAAATACGGACTTTCACTTAAAGAGCTCCTGTCTTACGGAGAAAAAATCGATCAGGAGCGAGAAGAATTGGAGCGATTGGAAGAAAACTTTTCCGACCTCCCCCAAAAAACTGCCGATCTCCACGAGCGGGTTCTGGCTTCCGCCGGGGACCTTTCTCGGCACCGGCAGCAGGTCGCCAGGGGACTGGGCAAAAAAGTGGAGGCGGAACTCTCCACCCTGGGGATGAAAAAGGTCCGCTTCGCTGTCCAGGTGGGGGCGCAAACCCAGGAGGACTCCGCCGGCGCAGGCATGGCCCCCGGGTTGAGTGAAAAGGGAATGGACCGCGTTCAGTTTCTCCTTTCCCCCAACGTGGGAGAGGAGATGAAACCTCTTTCTAAGATTGCTTCCGGGGGAGAGCTCTCCCGAATAATGCTGGCCCTGAAACGCGTCTTTGCCAAGGAAGCCTGGGTGAAAACCCTGATCTTCGACGAAGTGGATGCCGGAATCGGGGGAGGAATCGCCGAGGTCGTGGGTCGCAAGCTCAGGGATATTTCCCGGTATCATCAAGTTTTTTGCATCACCCACCTGGCCCAGATCGCTTCTCTTGCCCATGCCCACTACAAAGTCTCCAAGAAGGTTCAGGGAGGGAGAACGATCGTGGAAGTGAGACGCCTCCTTGGCGTGGAGCGCGAAGAAGAGGTCGCCCGAATGCTGGGGGGCGTCAAAATAACCGGGAAAACACTTGACCACGCCCGGGAAATGCTCAAGAATGCAACGGGACGCTAGCCAGCGCCGAGCAGCCCCAGAACGCAAAGAGTGCTTATTCAGGAAATAAGAAAGCAAGGGCTTATGGAATGTGGCCCCTTGCCTTTTGCATTCGGCCTATTCCCGTCTCAGCGTACTCCGCGCTCTCTGCGGTAAGAAAATTTTTGAGGCCTTGAAATGATGATTCGCAAAGCCAAAATCACCGACGTGCGGGAAATCCAGAGATTGATCGAGCTTGCGGCTAAGAAAGGAGAGATGCTCTCTCGTTCTCTGAGCGAGCTCTACGACAATCTCCGGGACTATTGTATTTTCCAGGACGAGGGTCAGGACCAGATCATTGGTACCTGTGCCATGCATATCTGCTGGGAGGATTTGGCCGAGGTTCGCTCTCTTGTCGTCCGGGAAGAGTATCAGCATCGGGGCATCGGAACAAAGCTCGTCGAGGCTTGCCTTTCCGAATCCATCAGCCTGGGGATTTACCGCATCTTTGCCCTGACCTATAAGCCTGATTTCTTCCGCAAGTTCGGCTTCAAAGTTGTGGATAAGGCCGCCCTGCCCCATAAGATCTGGGCCGATTGCATCAAGTGCGTGAAGTTTCCCGAGTGCGACGAAGTGGCTGTATTCTTGGAACTTTGAGGGTTAGATTATTTTTTATTAAATTAGTAATTTCATATAGTTATAAGAATTTTTCATAAAAAGCCTTGACAAGAAATATGCCCCATGGTAAATGAAAACCCCTCAAAGGATGCAACCCTGAAACGCGGCAAGAGTACCCAGAACTGAAGGTCAACCCTGGTATATCCGGGATGATCAATTTCCTCTTGGGAGCGGAAGATTGGCCAAGAAGGCTTACACGATTCTGATTGTTTCCCAAAAAGCCGCCAAAGTTAAGAAATTCATGCTTTCTCCTCTCGTCCTCAAGATTGCGGCCGCGGTCCTGAGCATTGTCATCGTGGTCTCTGGGTTCATTATTTATGATTATGTGCTTTACAAGAAAAAAATTACTGAACTGCAGGCCCTCCGGGCGGAAACTCGCTCTCAGCAAGCGGAGATCCGGTCTTTTCTCAAAAAGATCACAGTCTTAGAAGAGCAGCTGAACAAGCTGCAGGAGATAGAAAGACAGGTGGAGAAAGATTTAAAAGAAGTCAATGAGTTGCAAAAGCCCAAGAGACTTTCCCCAAAGGTGCCCCCGAAAAGGGCCCCCGCCCTGACGAAAAAATCAACAGAGGAAAAAATAACGAAAGAGACCACCTCTTTCCGAAAGGACCGGGTCTCCATTCTGGAGAAGGAAAGGCCCCGACTGGTCAGCAGGCTCCACCAGGATCTTCTTGAGTTGAGTAAGGAAGCCTTTCAAAGGGAGCAAAGCCTGAAAGAGCTCAAGGAGTTTCTCCAGGCTCGGAAATCGATCCTCCTGGCCACTCCATCTCTGTGGCCGGTCCTCGGGCGGATTTCCTCAGGGTTCGGGGATACTCGCCTGTCTTCTTTTTCAGGCGGAACAAGACCCCATAAGGGAATTGACATCTCCGTTCCCTCAGGGACCCCCATCTTGGCCACCGCCGATGGAATTGTTACCTTCGCCGGGCGGGAATCGGAGTACGGGCGTCTGGTCTGTATCGATCACAGCCACGGATTATCCACCATGTATGGACACCTGCAGGGACTTTTCGTGCAAACGGGTGATAGAGTGAGAAAAGGCCAGACTCTCGGAACCGTCGGTCTAACCGGAAACAGCACAGGCCCCCACCTCCATTACGAAGTACACACCAACGGCAACGCAGTCAATCCTGTTCCTTATCTGAAATTAGCCTCTTAACCGCTTACCCGTCCCCTGCTTTTCGGCATGAAGTCGTTGTGGTCGGAAAATAATTCCCCTCTTCCCCCGGCGGCCGATTTATGTTAAATTTAAAGCAGGGTTTGAAGAGAGATTTTTGAAGAATCCGGTCCTGGGTCATTGTCAGGCCTGCCGGGAAAGAGCAAGGGCCAATTCGGTTATTTTTCAAAGACCTCGGAGACTCGACCCCGATAAGAAGGGTTTTATCGGGGTTTTTATTTGACCGTCCATCTCGGAAAAGTATGCTGAGCGCCATTTTACAGAAATTTTTTGGCAGCAAGAATGAGCGGGAGCTTAGCCGGCTGAAGCCCCTGGTTACGGAGATCAACCGGCAAGAAGAAGGGGTCCGACAATTGAGCGATGCCCAGCTCCAGGCCAAGACCGGGGAGCTTCGCCGGCGCCTCGAGGGGGGAGAAACCGTCGACGAACTTCTCGTCGAGGCCTTTGCGGTTGTGCGGGAAGCTTCCCGCCGGACCCTGGGCCAGCGCCATTTCGACGTGCAGCTGGTTGGCGGCATTGTGCTCCACGCGGGGAAGATCGCCGAGATGAAGACCGGCGAAGGAAAAACTCTGGCGGCAACCCTGCCCATTTACCTCAATGCCCTACCCGGCAAAGGAGTCCACGTCGTCACGGTGAACGATTATCTGGCCAGGCGCGATGCCGACTGGATGGGAGCCATTTACCGCTTCCTCGGTCTATCCGTTGGCGTCATCGTCCATGACCTCGACGACTCCGAACGTCAGCAGGCCTACCGTTGCGACATTACCTACGGCACGAATAACGAGTTCGGGTTCGACTATTTGCGGGATAACATGAAATTTCGCCTCGAGGACATGGTCCAGCGCGAGCTGAACTATGCCATCGTGGACGAAGTGGATTCCATCCTGATCGATGAAGCCCGGACCCCCCTGATCATATCCGGGGTCGTCGAACAGATGGATGAGGGGTTTTACGAAGAACTGAAGCCTGCGGTCATCCGCCTGCGTCAGAATCAGAGCCGTCTCATCCAGGCCATTCTCGACGAAGCCGTCAAGCTCCTCGAAGAAGACCCGGGGAGTGAAGAGGCCGTTGAGAAACTCCTATCAGTCAAGCGCGGAGACCCGAAAAATCCCCGCTTTCTTGACCTAATTGCCCAGAAGCCTGCCCTGAAGACCCGCATTGACCGCCTGGAATCATACCTTTCCGGGCAGAAGATACTTTCCCAGTTCGACGGAAAGCTTTTCTGCGCCATCGACGAACGCTCCAATGCCGTGGAAATGACTGAAAAGGGACTGGAACTTCTCTCCAAAGGGCGGCCCGATGCTTTCGTGGTCCCTTCCCTGGAAGATGGGTACCAGGCCATCGACAGCAATGACACCCTTTCCCCCCTCGAAAAAATCGAAGCCCGCCGCACCCTGGAAACCCAATACCGGCAGATCTCGGAGCGCATTCATACCATCCACCAGCTCGTCAAAGCCTACTGGCTTTTCGAGATGGACGTCAACTACGTCATCAAAGACGGCCAGGTGATCATCGTCGACGAGTTCACTGGCCGGATGATGCCCGGGCGCCGCTGGAGTGACGGCCTGCACCAGGCGATCGAGGCCAAAGAAGGTGTCAAGATCGCTGAGGAGAACCAGACCCTGGCGACGATCACCTTCCAGAATTACTTCCGCATGTACAAGAAGCTGGCCGGGATGACCGGTACGGCCGACACCGAAGCCCCGGAATTTAAAAAAATCTATAAGCTGGACGTCGTGGTCATTCCGACCAACATGCCCATGATTCGCCAGGATTTTGCCGATGTCATCTACCGGACCCAGCGGGAAAAGTATCACGCCGTGGTGGAAGAGGTGAAAGATTGCTACCGCCGCGGACAGCCCGTTCTGGTGGGGACGATCTCTATCGAGAACTCGGAAAAACTATCCAAGATGCTCAGGCAGGAGAAGATTTCCCACCAGGTCTTGAACGCCAAATACCATGAGATGGAAGCCCAAATTATCGCTCAAGCCGGGCGAAATCGGTCGCTGACTATTTCCACGAACATGGCTGGCCGGGGGACCGATATCATGCTCGGCGGGAACCCGGAGATGCTGGCCCGGGAAGAGGCGCTCAGGCGCAAGCTGGACCCTGCCGCAGACCCCCAGGGATACCAGAAAATTCTGGAGGAGATGCGCTCCCTCACCGCCAGAGAGTACAAACAGGTGATTGAAGCCAGCGGTCTCCATGTTCTGGGCACGGAGCGCCATGAGTCCAGACGGATCGACAATCAGCTCCGCGGCCGCTCCGGACGTCAGGGGGACCCGGGTACCTCCCGGTTTTATCTCTCCTTAGAGGATGACCTCCTGCGCATCTTTGGCTCCCAGCGGATCTCGGGGGTGATGAGCCGGCTGGGAATGGAAGAAGGGCAGCCCATTGAGCATTCCTTGATCAGCCGGGCCATCGAGAATGCTCAGAAACGGGTCGAAGCCCACAACTTCGACATCCGCAAACATCTCCTGGAATACGACGATGTCATGAATAAGCAGAGGGAGGTGATTTACGAACGGCGGAAACGGGTTCTCTCCCAGGATGGGATCGCAGAGGAGATTCAGGAAACCATCGAAGAACTGGCTGAGAGTCTGGTAAATTCTATTGCCGAAGAGAAAACGTACCCCGAGGAATGGGATTACCGCCGCCTCAACGAATCCCTCCTGCGGCTTTTTTCCTGCGGCCTGGACATCGGCCCCGAGGAAGCTTCGGCCATGACCCGGGAAAAACTCTTGGAGATCGCCACGTCCCGGGTCAGAGAAGCCTACCAAAAAAAGGAGGCCGAGTTCGGCACCGAGGCCATGCGCCACCTGGAGAAGATTTTCTCCCTCCAGTCAATTGACACGCTCTGGAAAGAGCACCTCCTGGCCATGGACCACCTCAAGGAAGGAATTGGCCTGCGGGGCTACGGCCAGCGCAACCCCCTTCAGGAATACCAAAAGGAAGGGTATGAGATGTTCACGGAGTTGGTCCAGCGCATCAAGGAAGATACCGTCGAGAAACTTTTCCGGGTTGAGGTCGCCCGCCCGCAGCAAGTAGCTAAGCTTGAGGCGGCTCAGCGACACCCCCTCATCCTCAGTCATGGAGGGGAGGAGGCCGAGGAGAAGCAAAAGCCGGTAAGACGGGACCACAGGAAAGTCGGCCGCAATGAGCCTTGCCCCTGCGGGAGTGGGAAAAAATACAAGAAGTGCCATGGAAGATAGAAAGTCGCAAAAAACGTAGCGCATAGAGTATGACGGATAGAATACTTACGCTTAGCGCTTTGCATTTTACTCTTATCGGGTGTTTACATGGACCAAAATATTCCTCCGGATTTCAGGGTCCCGGGTTTCCTGGCCTCGGGAATATCAGCGGGCCTCAAGAAGATTCAGCAGAAAGACCTGGCTCTCCTCTTCTCTGAAGTTCCTTCGGGGGTGGCCGGTGTCTTCACTACCAATCGGGTGAAAGCCGCTCCCGTTCTCATTTCCATGGAGCGGGTGAGGTCGGGGAGCGCCCGGGCAGTGCTGATCAATTCCGGGTCAGCCAACGCCTGCACGGGAAGACAGGGCCTCGCCGACGTCCGACGCCTTTCCACATGGATCGCTTCTTCCTTGAAGGTCGGGGAGGAAGATGTACTTTTTGCCTCCACTGGAGTGATCGGCAAGCCGCTACCCATGCCCCTCATAGAAACGAACCTCCCCCTCTTGGTCTCTTCTCTTTCGCCGCAGGGACTCGGAGATGCGGCTCAGGCCATCATGACCACAGACACCTTTCCCAAAGCGGCGCTCAGGCGCGGGAGGGTGAATGGGCAGGAGGTGACGTTAGCAGGAATCGCCAAGGGAGCGGGCATGATCGGGCCGCGGATGGCCACTCTTCTTTCCTTCGTCCTCACAGACGCCTTCGTCTCCCCGCCGGCATTGCGTCAGTCGCTCAAAGAGGGAGTCCAGAAATCTTTTAATCGGATCACGGTGGATGGAGATACCAGCACGAACGATACCCTACTGGTTCTGGCCAACGGCCTGGCAGGGAATAGGAAGATTACCCCCGGCACGCCGGGACAGAGAAAATTCTCATCCCTTTTGCACGACCTTCTCTTTTCCCTGGCCAAGAAGATTGCGGGCGACGGGGAAGGGGCGACCAAATTGGTGGAAATCCTCGTTCAGGGGGCTCGCACAGCTTCCGATGCGGAAAAAATAGCCCGGGCAGTGGCCAACTCTCCCCTGGTCAAGACCGCCTTCTTCGGCGAAGATGCCAACTGGGGCAGGATTCTTTGCGCTGCCGGCTATTCGGGCGCAGCCATTGACCCGGACCGGATGGATGTCTTTTTCGACGATGTGGATATTGTCCGCCGCGGTCAGGGGACGGGGCTGGAAAAAGAGCGCCAGGCTTCTGCGGTCATGAAAAGGCGGGAGTACACCGTGCGCTTGAATCTTCACCTGGGGAAGAGGAACGCCTCGATTTTCACGACGGATTTTTCTTACGATTATGTAAAAATTAATGCCTCTTATCGGAGTTGAAGAACCCCGCCGGGATATTTTGCCTTGCCAAAAAAAAGAAAGCCATGCTATAAAGAGAAAATTTAATCAGAACACACGCTTTCTCAACGGCCCATGGGTGTCCGCCGGGGGCGGATGGAAGGCCGGGAAAAGGGGAGCGGAGGGAAAACCCAGAAAGGAGATAATATGTCAAGCGTCACCATGAAACAGTTGTTGGAAGCCGGGGTCCATTTTGGCCATCAGACCAAGCGATGGAATCCCAAGATGAAAGAATACATCTTCGGATCCCGCAACGGCATCCACATCATTGACCTGCAGAAGACCGTCCGCCTCTTCAAGGACGCCTATAAATTTATCGCCGATACGGTGGGTAAAGGCGATAGTGTGCTCTTCGTGGGGACGAAGAAGCAGGCCCAGGATTCTGTACTCGAGGAGGCCCAGCGCTGTGGCATGTTCTATGTCAACCAGAGATGGCTCGGCGGGACCCTGACAAACTTCCGGACAATCAAGAAGAACGTAGACCGGCTGAAGAAATTGGAGGCTATGAGAGAGGACGGGACCTTCGAGGCCCTCCCCAAGAAAGAGGTCTTGCAGCTGGAAAAAGAACGGACCAAGATGGAGAAGACTCTCGGGGGAATCAAAGAGATGACTAAGCTCCCGGGGGTCGTTTTTATCGTGGACCCTCGTAAAGAGAGGATCGCCGTCCATGAAGCCAGAAAACTGGCCATCCCCATCGTAGCCATCGTGGATACCAACTGCGATCCCGATGAGATCGACTACATTATCCCGGGAAACGATGACGCCATCCGGGCCATCCGCCTTATCTCTTCCAAGGTCGCGGATGCTTCCCTCGAGGGCAAACAACTCCTGGAAGCGCGTCTGGTCTCTCCCGAGGTCCCGGGGCCCGCGGCAGAAGGGGCGGTATCGGAAAAGCCCCAAGAGGTCGCCGATCTGGCCGATGGGGCGGTTGAGGAAGAAATAGAAGAAGAAGAATAGGAGGAGTCAGTCTGTGGAAGTTTCAGCCAATATGGTAAAAGAGCTCCGCGAGAAGACCGGCGCCGGCATGATGGATTGCAAGAAAGCCCTCTCTGAAACTGGGGGAAACTTCGAAAGAGCCGTGGATTACTTGAGGCAGAAGGGTCTTTCCATCGCGGCCAAACGCGCCGGGAAAATCGCCTCCGAGGGCTGCATCGGGTCCTACATTCACGCTGGCGGGAAAATTGGCGTATTGGTGGAAGTAAATTGCGAGACGGATTTCGTGGCCAAAACAGACGACTTCCGGGCCTTCGCCAAGGATATAGCCATGCACATTGCCGCCAGCAATCCCTTGCACATCCGGCGAGAAAACGTCCCCCCCGAGGACCTTGAGAGGGAACAGGGGATTTATCGGGGTCAGGCCCGGGAGGCCGGTAAACCCGAGAAGATTATCGACAGGATCGTCGAGGGCAAGATGGAGAAGTTCTACGCCGAGGTTTGCCTGTTGGAACAGCCTTTCATCAAGGACACGGAGTTGACGGTCCAGGCTCTCCTGAACGCGCTGATCAGCAAGTTGGGGGAGAAAATAGAAATCCGTCGCTTCGTTCGTTTTCAGGTCGCAGAGGGGATCCCAAAGGGGTGAAAAACTTGCCCAGGCCTGCTTTCCAACGCATCCTTCTTAAACTCAGCGGGGAGGCCCTGGTCGGGGACCTGGAGTACGGCATCAGTCCGCCCGTAGTCCATGATGTGGCCGAAGAAATAAAGGAGGTCCGGGACCTGGGGGTAGAGGTAGCCATCGTCATCGGCGGCGGAAACATTTACCGCGGGGTAGCTGCCAGCGCCGAGGGAATGGACCGGGCCTCGGCCGACTACATGGGCATGTTAGCCACAGTGATCAACAGCCTGGCCCTGCAGGACGCGCTGGAGAAAATGGACATCTTGACCCGGGTACTGTCGGCCATCGAAATCCACCAAGTTGCCGAGCCCTACATCCGGCGACGGGCCATCCGCCATCTGGAGAAGGGACGCGTGGTCATCTTCGCCGGGGGCACGGGAAATCCCTACTTTACAACGGACACCACTGCCGCCCTCAGGGCGATGGAAATAAAAGCTCAGGTGATTCTCAAAGCCACAAAAGTAGACGGGGTCTACGACGCCGACCCCATGATCCACAGAGGGGCGAAAAAATTCAAGCAGCTCTCCTACATTGAGCTTCTGAAGCGGAGCCTTAAGATTATGGATGCTACCGCTGTCTCCCTGTGTATGGACAATCATCTGCCGGTAATCATCTTCAATCTGAAGGAGAAGGGCAATATTAAACGCGCTGTCCTGGGTCAGAAGATCGGCACCGTTATTCGGGGGTAAGGCATGTTCAAGAAGGACGTGTTTTTCAACGAGTTGAAGTCTAAAATGGAAAAATCGATCGAGAGTCTGCGAAAGGACCTGGGCCGGGTGCGCACGGGACGGGCCTCCCTCACGCTCCTCGACGGCATCCGGGTTGACTATTACGGAGTCTCCACTCCTCTGTCCCAGGTAGCTTCCCTCTCCATTCCGGAAAGCCGTTCGATCTCCATCCAGCCCTGGGACTCCAAAGTCATCGGAGAAATCGAAAAGGCCATTCAGAAATCAGACTTGGGCCTCACCCCCCTCAGTGACGGCAAGGTCGTGCGCATCAACATTCCGCCTTTGACCGAAGAACGAAGAAAAGAACTCGTCAAGGTGGTCAAACGCATGGAAGAAGAATGCAAAGTGGCCATGCGCAATATCCGCCGGGATGGCAATGAACAACTGAAAACGGCCAAGAAAGACAAGAAGATCTCCGAAGATGACCAATTCAAGATCCAGGAGGAAGTCCAGAAACTCATGGACAAATCCATCGAGAAGGTAGAGGAAGTCATCAAGGCCAAGGAAAAGGGGATCCTGGAGGTATGAAGTCGTTCGCCCTTTGCTCGGCCGATTCCCGCTTTTATTCTTCCGGCCTCCCACTCTTGCCGGAGGCCGTTGAAAAGGGCCCGTTCCCGTGTTAAATTCAACTTCAAATAGCTTGGACCGGTTGATCAAAGAAAAGCTTCCCCGCCATCTGGCCATCATCATGGACGGTAACGGCCGCTGGGCCGAGCGCCGTTCCTTAGACCGGATTGCCGGACACCGCCAGGGGGCGGAGTCCGTCCGCCAAATCGTACGAACTTCGCGCAAAATCGGAATCCCATACCTAACTCTCTATGCGTTCTCATCCGAAAACTGGAGCCGTCCCGAGGTAGAGGTTAACGCGCTCATGGCCCTACTCAAGGATTACCTGCGCTCAGAGCTTCAGGAAATGCTGGACAATGGCATCCGTCTCTTGGCCATCGGCGATCTTGCCCGTTTGCCCAAGGATGTCTTCGCAGCCCTCAACGAGACGGTGAAGCAGACCGCCCCGGGCTCTGCCATGACCCTGGCCCTGGCCTTGAGCTACGGGGGGCGTGATGATATTCTCCAGGCCATCCGCAAGATCATGTTCAACTGCCGGGAAGGCAATATTGTCCCGGAAGATATCAGCGAGAGCCTTTTCTCCAAATATCTCTGGACCGCGAGCCTCCCGGACCCGGACCTGCTCATCCGTACCAGCGGGGAGCTTCGCATCAGCAATTTTTTCCTGTGGCAACTGGCCTATACCGAGATCTATATCACCTCCACGCTCTGGCCAGACTTCGGCAAGGAAGAGCTGATCCAGGCCTTGCTTAGCTATCAAGAGCGAGAACGAAGATTTGGCCTGACCAGCCTGCAGGTCAAGACAGGGGATTGGTGATTGAATGCACCTCAAGCGCTGGCTTTCCGGCCTGATCATGGCCCCTGGTTTGATTCTCTTTATCCTCTATGCGCCCCCGCCGCTCTTCCTTCTGTTCATCCTTTTCTTAACTGTCCTCGGGCTGTGGGAATTTTACGCCCTGTCGCGGCCGAAGATATCCGGGGGCGAAAGAATCGCTGGCCTGGTCCTCGGGTCCCTTATCCCCCTCTCGCTGTACCCCAAAGAGCCAGAATGCTTCGCTGCCGGGTTGACCTTCATCCTCCTATCCCTGACCACTGTGGCGCTCCTGCAAAAAGGGGAGTTTCCCGCGCTGTTGGAAAAGGTGGGTAAACATCTCCTGGGTCTTCTTTACGTAAGCTTCCTTCTCGCTCATTTTATCCTTTTATTAAGGTTGGAAAGGGGCAGAGTTTGGATTCTTTTCACCTTAGTGGCGACCTACTTTGGCGATACCGCGGCCTTTTACGTGGGCCGGGGCTGGGGCAGGAGGAAACTGGCTCCCAGGATCAGCCCGGGCAAAACCGTCGAGGGCGGGCTGGGGGAGATCGGGGGAAGCCTGATGGGAGCTCTTCTCTTCAGATTTTTTTTCTTCCCCCAGCTTTCCGTAACCCACGCCCTCGCCTTAGGCATCGGGGTGGGGATAATCGGGCAAATGGGAGACCTTTGGGAATCAATTATCAAACGGAGCGCCGGGGTTAAGGATTCAGGGACCCTCATCCCCGGGCATGGTGGGCTGTTAGACCGCATCGACAGCGTGCTCTTCGCCGGTCCTTTTGTATATCATTATGCGTTGGGGGCCATATGAAGAATCTGGCGATCCTCGGGTCTACCGGATCGATCGGGGTCAACGCGCTGGAGATCGTGGCCCAGTACCCAGACAAGTTCCGGGTAGTTGCCCTGGCTGGCGGGGGAAACGAAGAAAAAATGGCCGAACAGGTCCTTCACTTCCACCCCAAACTGGTTTCCATGATGGAACCCGAATCCGTTACGCGCCTCCGGCTGCGCCTGCCCCAGAAAACAACCCCTGTCCTCTCGGGCCTGGATGGGCTTGTGGCCGTGGCTTCCCATCCCGAAGCCGAGATGGTTGTCTCTGCCCTCGCTGGCAGCGTTGGCCTCCTGCCCACCTTGGCGGCTGTCAGGGCGCAAAAATCCCTGGCCATTGCCAATAAGGAATCCCTGGTCATGGCCGGTGAGATCTTGGTACGGGAGGCTCGCGAAAGGGGAGTGGGCATCCTTCCTATCGACAGCGAGCACAGCGCCATCTTCCAGGCGTTGGCCGGACACCGCAAAGAAGACATCAGAAGAATCATCCTCACGGCCTCCGGCGGCCCTTTTCTTCATTTCCCGGCTGAGGAACTGGCCGCAGTCACTCCCCAGCAGGCCTTAAATCATCCCCAATGGCGCATGGGGAAGAAAGTTACGGTAGATAGCGCTTCCCTGATGAATAAAGGGCTCGAGGTCATCGAGGCTCACTGGCTCTTTGACATCCCTGCTTCGAAGATCGAGGTGCACATTCATCCTCAGTCCATCGTCCATTCTATGGTAGAATATATTGACGGCTCGGTGGTTGCCCAGATGGCCATGCCGGACATGCGCGGACCCATTGCCTACGCGCTCTCCTACCCCGAAAGGCTGGATTTGAAGCTTCGCCCCTTAAACTTTTTTAAGATGGAGAAGTTGACCTTCAGTCCCCCGGACAAAGAGCGATTTCCGGCCCTGGGCCTGGCTTACCGGGCGCTTGAACAAGGCGGGACAATGCCTGCAGTCCTCAACGCGGCCGATGAAGTGGCCGTGGAGGCCTTCCTGCAGGGTCGGCTGGGTTTCTCAAAGATTGCCCGCCTCATCGGCGAGACCATGGACCGCCACCATCTAACGGCCCAGCCCAGCATGGAAGATATTCTGCGTGCCCATGCCTGGGCGAAGCAGGCGGCCCAGCAAATCATCGAGAGGGGTAATCTGTGATCACAACCATTATCGCCACGATCATCGTCTTAGGGGTTCTAATCTTCGTTCATGAGCTGGGCCATTTCCTTGCGGCCAAAAAGGCGAAGGTCGGCGTCACCACCTTTTCCTTGGGGTTTGGACCCAAACTGTTCGGCAAAAAAATCGGAGAGACTCAATACCAGGTTTCCCTCGTCCCCCTGGGGGGGTATGTGAAGATGGTCGGGGAGGAGCCGGGAGAAAAAATTCCCCCCGAACTTCTGGCCAAATCTTTTTCTGCCCAGCCAGTGAAAAGACGCCTGGGAATCGTCTTCGCCGGACCCTTCTTCAATTTTCTCTTCGCCGTGGTCGCCTTCGCCGCCGTCCTCATGGTTGGAATGCCCACGCTACTCCCGGAGGTGGGGGAAGTGAAGTTAGATTATCCGGCCTATCAAGCCGGCCTGCAAAAAGGCGATCGCATTCTGGAGGCCAACGGTACTCCCCTCAAACGCTGGGAAGACCTGGCCAAGATCATCCATGATAGCGCGGGTCAGCCCCTGCATTTGAAGGTGGAGCGCGATAAAAAAACTTTCCAGACCTCGGTCACGCCCCAGGACTCCATGCAAAAAAATATCTTCGGTGATGAAGTACGCGTAGGCCTGATCGGCATTTCTCCGTCGGGAAATTTTTTCGTCGAGCGCTTTGACCCCTTCACGGCCACCTACAAAGCCTTCCTCCAATCCTGGCGGATCACCGAGTTGACCGTGATCAGCATCGTCAAGATCTTCGAGGGGAAGATCTCGGCCCAAACCATCGGGGGCCCAATCCTGATCGCTCAGTTGGCCGGCCAGCAGGCCAAGGCCGGCGTCCTCAGCTTGGTCATCTTTATGGCCGTGATCAGTATCAATCTGGTCATCCTGAACATCCTGCCCATACCGGTCCTGGATGGCTGGCATCTCTTTATTTTCCTCGTCGAGGGGGTTATCGGCCGGCCGGTCAGCCTTCGGCTCCGCGAAAGGGCCCAGCAGGTCGGCATCTTCATCATCATCCTGATCATGCTCTTGGTCTTTTACAATGACCTCTCCCGCATCATCAGAATCCAATAAAAGGATGCTGATTCTTGCCGTTGAAACTTCTACCCCGACGGGCAGCGTAGCCTTGGTGGAGTTTCCCCTTAACGGGGACAGCTCCCCCGGGAGCGAAAAAATCCTGGGGGAACATATCCTCAACCTTCAGACCACGCACTCCGAACGGCTGATGCCCTCCATTGACCGCCTGCTTCAAGAATCCTCCTTGAGCATCCGGGATGTTCAGGGAATCGCTCTGGCTCTGGGCCCCGGCTCATTCACCGGATTGCGCATCGGCGTTTCCACGGTCAAGGGCCTCGCCTACGCCCTTCAGGTTCCAGTGGTCGGCATCCCCACGCTGGACGCTCTGGCTCATAACGTCCGCTTCTCTTCTTCGTTGATCTGCCCGGTGCTCGACGCCCGTAAGAAAGAGGTATATGCCGCCCTCTTCCGCGGGGACGGAGAAGGGCGAATTGTCAAAGTGACGGAAGACTGGGTACTGGCCCCGGAAGAACTCTGTTCGCGGATAAAAGAAAGAACGATCTTCCTGGGAAACGGGATGGAACTGTACGCCGGAAAAGTCCGGGAAAAGCTCGGCCCCCTCGCCCTTTTTGCGCCGCCAGAGCTCTCTCTGCCCCGCGCCCTCAACGTTGCCAGACTCAGCCTGCCTAAATTTACGAAGGGCTTGACCTTTGAACTTTTTTCCTTCACCCCGATCTACGTCCGCCGTTCGGAGGCCGAAATCCACTTTGAGGCCAAGGAAGGCAAGAGGCCTTTGTAAGGAACGAAATAACCCCCCTTTTCCTCCTTTCAAACCTCTAAGTCATCCCCCGAAAGTCCCAGAAGCCGAAAGAAAAAACCGATTTCTGAATACGGTATTTTTGGTCCTAAAATACAAGGTTCACCCCATTGATCCAGCAGGCCCTCGACCGATATAAGAGGAGGAGACCATAATAGATTGCCAAAAAGACCATGATCCATCATTTTTATATTTCCTCACCCACCCGAAATTTTCTCCGTCTCGTCTATTTTTTTTCTCGATGGGGTGGAATCCTTCTTTGGGTTGCCCTTCTTATCCCGGCATGTTCGGCGGAAACCAAGGTAGAGTCTAAAGCAAAGATCGGCGTACCGGTAAATGTAGGCCCGGTGACCCAAAGAACGATTCCTGTCCAGCTCCGGGCTATAGGCAATGTGGAGGCCTATTTGGTGGTTTCCGTCAAGGCCCTTGTGGGGGGAGAGATCACCAAAGTCAATTTCAAAGAAGGCCAGGATGTGAAAAGAGGCGACCTCCTTTTTGTCATCGATCCCCGCCCCTATGAAGCCGCTTTGAAACAGGCCGAAGCGAATCTGGCCCAGAATACTGCCCAGGTGAGACAGGCAGAAGCCAACCTGAACAGAGATTTGGCCCAGGTGAGACAGGCCGAGGCGATTCTGGCCCGGGACTTAGCCCAGGCTAAATACGCCGAAGAGGAAGCCCAGCGATACCAGATTCTGGTAGGAAAGGGGTTTGTCGCCAAAGAGCAGGCGGATCAATTTCGCGCCAACGCCGACGCCCTGGCGGAGACGGTCCGGGCCGATAAAGCCGCTGTGGATAATGTCGAGGCCGTAGTCCGGGCGGATAGGGCGGCAGTGGAAAACGCCCAGGCTGCGGTCAAAGCCTCCACGGCGGCAGTGGAAAACGCCAGGCTCCAGCTGGGATACTGCTTCCTGCGCTCTCCCATCGATGGACGCACGGGGAGCGTCCTCGTCCAGCAGGGCAATGTGATCAAAGCAAATGACATTCCCTTGGTGATGTTGAACCAGATCAACCCCATCTATGTCACCTTCTCGATCCCGGAGCAGAATCTTCCGGAGATCAAAAAATACATGGCCATGGGAAGTCTCAAAGTAACAGCCCTCATCCCGAACGATGAGAAAAACCCGCAGGAGGGCATACTCACCTTCGTGGATAATACGGTAGACCCGGCAACGGGAACGATTCGCCTGAAGGGGACCTTTGAGAATAGGGAAAAGCGGCTCTGGCCGGGGCAATTTGTGAACCTACTATTGACCCTTACGAGTCAGCCGGATGCGATCCTGGTCCCCTCCCAGGCAGTGCAGACCGGCCAGCAGGAGCAATATGTCTTCGTGGTCAAACCCGACCACACCGTCGAATACCGCCCGGTGGTCGTCAGCCGTTTCCTCAACCAGGAAACGGTGATTTCCCAGGGGCTCAAGCCGGGTGAGATCGTGGTTACCGATGGACAGCTCAGACTGGCCCCCGGGGAAAAAGTGGAAATCAAGAACGAGCCCGGCGGGGCCAAACCGTCATGAACATTGCCGACCCATTCATCCGCCGTCCCATTGCGACCACGCTGGTCATGCTGGCGATCCTCTTATTTGGCATAGCCGGGTATCAACAGCTTCCGGTCAGTGACCTTCCCAATGTTGATTTCCCCACCATTCTCGTTGTGGCCAGTGTTCCCGGGGCGAGCCCCGACACGATGGCCTCCGCCGTAGCCACTCCCCTGGAGCGTCAGTTTTCCACCATCGCCGGTCTGGACTCCATGAGCTCTACCAACGCTCTGGGCAATACCCAGATCACCCTCCAGTTCAACCTGAACCGCAACATCGATGCGGCGGCCCAGGATGTACAGGCGGCCATCGCCCGGGCTGCCAAACAACTTCCACCGAATATGCCCAGTCCTCCTTCCTACCAGAAGGTCAATCCGGCCGATCAACCCATTCTCTACCTTTCCCTGAGTTCGCCAACCCTCCCGCTTTCCACGGTCGATGAATATGCGGAGACCTTACTGGCCGAGCGGATCTCCATGGTCAGCGGGGTGGCTCAGGTTCAGGTATTCGGTTCTCAGAAATATGCCGTACGGGTTCAGGTTGACCCCAGGGCTCTGG
>Ga0315282_10007447_pt1 | contig 17962 bp, 19 predicted proteins | sample YL17G07_20_MG_FD_203693 | JGI IMG/M metagenome (GOLD analysis project Ga0315282, IMG submission 203693) | Sediment microbial communities from Yellowstone Lake, YNP, Wyoming, USA - YL17G07_20 | ecosystem: Environmental > Aquatic > Freshwater > Lake > Sediment | place: USA: Wyoming | collected... | reverse complement strand
GCAAGAGAAATTTTGACGCAACGCATTGATATGTCGTAAGTTATGATTTTTCATAAGTTATAGAAACTGGGTTTTTGAAAATAATCGGAAGGGAAAATATTTTTTAACGAAGTACTGACCTAAGCCTAAACTGGCAATGTTTGCAATTCTCTCGGGTATCATATTGGCGCTGCCTTTTTGTAACGGGAGATTATGGATTTTTGCCTGGTTTGGTTTCCTGCCTTTATTCGCCGCCCTGCAAAACAAATCCAGAGCGAGTGCTTTTTGGTACTCATATTTAACAGGGGTTATTTTTTGGGCAGGGACTATTTACTGGTTAGCCCATGTAACACTGGTGGGTACGATTTTATTGGTTTTGTATCTGGCTTTATATTTTGGCGTCTTCGGGCTTTTTGTTAAAAATTACCAGTTACCAGTTACCAGTTACCAGTTACTGTTTTTACCTTCCATCTGGGTTTTGTTAGAATACCTGCGTTCTTATCTCTTAACAGGGTTTCCCTGGGCGCTTTTAGGGTATTCGCAATATCTGAACCTGCCGGTTATACAGATAGCGGATTTAACCGGGGCATACGGGGTATCGTTTTTAGTGATGATGGTTAATGCGGCTATTTATTCAGTCGTCAGTCGTCAGTCGTCAGTCGTCAGCGCAAGGAAGAAACATTTATTTTTAGCGGTATTGTGCTTGATTTTTACCTTAATATACGGCTATTATAAAATATACCGAGCACGTAGCACCAAGCACCTAGCACCGATTAAAATCTCGGTCATTCAAGGCAATATCCCGCAGGAGTTAAAATGGGAGGCGCCGGCGCGTGAATTTATCCTCAAAAAGTATCTGCGGCTTTCCAAAGAGGCGCTCGCAGATAAGCCGGATTTAATTATCTGGCCTGAGGCAGCGCTGCCTGTGGTTTTAGAGGAGGAGCCGCTTTTTTTCCGGCAGGTTGAGGAATTTTACGCGAGCCACAAAATCCCTTTACTTTTGGGCGCGGTCACCAGCAGCAATAAGCTTTATTATAACAGCGCAATTTTTATAGCGCAGCCTGGCGTAGGGCCGTTTCGTTACGACAAGCTGCATCTGGTCCCTTTCGGAGAATATATCCCGTTAAAAACAGTTTTTCCGTTTCTGCAGACAATCGTACCCATCGGAGATATTAACAGGGGTAAAGATTACACCGTATTTAAACTTATTCCCGGAGGCAGCAAGGAACCCCTTAAATTTTCCGTGCTTATCTGTTTTGAGGATGTTTTTCCCCGGGTAGCAAGCGGTTTTATTAAAGAGGGCGCGCAGCTGTTAGTCAATATCACCAATGACGCCTGGTATAAAAAAACAAGCGCGCCTTACCAGCATTTACAGGCCTCAGTGTTCAGGGCAGTGGAGAACCGGGTGTATCTGGTGCGCGCTGCCAATACCGGAATATCAGGTTTTATCGCGCCCAGCGGAAAAATTATTTCTTTTGTTGAGGGAGAAAAGAATGAGAAGATATTCGTAGACGGCTACCAGTCCCGCCAGGTTAAAGCCGCCGGGGGGAAAACCAGTTTTTATACGCGCCACGGAGATGTTTTTATCGGGGTTTGTTTTTTGTTTGCGCTCTATTGTGTAATAACGCCGTTATCGGCGAAGAATTCTAAGAGATGAGAAAGTTTTTATTATTGCTGCTTATCGTCCTGCCTGTTTTTCTTGGCACAAGTTTTTATTTTCTGGATAAACAGTATTTTTTCTGCCCCATAGATTACAAGGGGGATATTATCGTAAGGTGCGATAGCCGCGGAGAGGGTTTTTTTGCCGCAGAACGCAGCGGCATGAGGCTGCATGAGGGTATTGACCTTTTTGCCGGCGTGGGCACCCCTGTTTTTGCCAGCCGCCTGGGGATAGTGGCGGCTGCAAAAAGCAACCGGGGCATGGGAAATTATGTTGTCCTGAAGCACCTGGGTAATCTCAGCACTATCTACGGCCATCTTTCCAGGATTTATGTCCGTAAAGGAGTTTTTGTGCGCCAGGGCCAGATTATCGGAGCGGTAGGTAAAACCGGAAATGCCCATTACCGCAGTATCCAGCCGCATTTACATTTTGAGGTAAGAAAAAGAGGCATACCGGTTGACCCGTTGGAATACTTGAACTGATATAAAGAAAATAAATGCTAAATCACAAATTACAATATACAAATCACAAACAATACCAAATACCAAAATCACAATATAAAACCAAATTGTTGGTTTTAAATTTTGGTCATTGGGTATTGTGATTTGTTTGTAATTTGGAATTTGTGATTTGGAATTTAACTGCTATGTTTAATATCATTTTGCTCGGCATAACCAGTCTTTTGACCGATATCTCCAGCGAAATGATTTATCCGGTCTTGCCGGCGTATCTGGTGGTTACTCTGGGAGCCAGCCCCGCCATACTGGGGTTAATTGAGGGTTTTGCGGAAAGCACAGCCAGCCTGCTGAAAGTATTTTCCGGTTATTTTTCCGATAAAATAAAATTAAGAAAACCCTTCGCGATATTTGGTTACGCTGCCTCGACCCTGGGTAAATTTTTCCTCTTTATAGCGTCCAGCTGGCATCCTTTTTTTGCAGGGCGCCTTCTTGACCGTTTCGGTAAAGGGCTGCGTACTGCTCCGCGCGATGCGCTTATTGCCGATAGCGCCAGAGAAGGCGCCAGGGGCGCTGCTTTTGGCTTGCACAGGGCAATGGATACCGTGGGCGCAGCCTGCGGGGTCCTGGCAGCCTATTTTTTAGTTACCCGTTATAAAGGAGAATTCAAAAACATATTCCTCATCTCGCTTATCCCGGCTTTGGCGGGGATAATAATCCTGTTTTTTGTTAAAGAGAAAAAAAGCCTTGCCCCTCCAGCCGCAGAAAAGCTGCAGTTTAAGTGGAGCGCATTAGATAAGAGGCTGAAGTTTTTCCTTATCTTCACTTTTTTATTTACACTGGGCAACTCCTCAAACCAGTTCCTTCTGCTGCGCGCGCAAAACCTGGGCAGCTCTCTGCCCTTAGTCATACTTTTCTACCTGGTTTATAATATAACCTATGCTGCTGTGAGTTATCCTGCCTCGCGGCTCTCCGATAGAATCGGCAGGAAGAAGTTACTGGTTGCAGGGTACCTGTTCTACGGCCTGGTGTATTTGGGCTTTGCCCTGAACAAATCAGTCTTTAACTTCTGGCTGTTATTTGCGGTGTACGGTTTATACATCGGTTTTACCGAAGGGGTGGAGAAGGCGCTGGTGGTTGATATCGCTCCGGCTGGCCTGCGCGCCACAGCCATAGGCCTGCATGCGACGCTGGTGGGCGCGGGTCTCTTGCCCGCATCTATCTTTGCGGGCCTGCTCTGGAAATTCCTGGGGCCTGCTGCCCCCTTTTACTTCGGCGCCTTTATGGGGATTGCCGCGAGTATCGGTTTTTGGTTGTGCTTGAGAGGGGTTTAGTTTTTTATGAAGAAAAAGTTAGTTTCAGTTTTCTTATTTTTTGCCCTTTCTGCCCCAGGGGCATTCTCCGGGCCGGTTCAGGCGCTGCCTAAGCAGCAGGGCGCCGTGCTGGAACCTTTTGACAAAGAAGACCGCGTGCTTATTTTAGCGCCTCACCCCGATGATGAAACTATCGGCTGCGCAGGTATAATCCAGCAGGCGCTTTCCGCAGGGGCCTGTGTGCGTGTTGTCTATTTGACTAACGGCGACCATAATGAATTTGCCTTCATTGTTTACGAAAAGAGGGTTATTTTACTCAAGGGCGGATTTATCTCTATGGGCCTGCTGCGGCACAAGGAGGCAATAGAGGCAATGAAACTCTTGGGGCTGCCTGAAAATAACCTTATATTTTTAGGCTACCCTGATTTCGGGACCTTTACTATTTTTAGCCGTCACTGGCAGGGGAAGAAGCCGTATATGAGCCTGCTTACCCGCATTAGAGCCGTGCCTTACAAAGAGAATCTCTCTTTCGGCGCGCCTTACACAGGTGAAAGTATCCTGGAGGATTTAAAAGAGGTGCTTTTGCGTTATCGGCCGAATAAGATTTTTGTCTCCCACCCGGCTGATGTAAACGGAGACCATAAGGCGCTGTATCTGTTCCTGGAGGTTGCTCTTCAGGATTTAGTCCGGCAGATTCAGCCGCCCAGGGTTTACCCTTATCTTATACATTACGTAGGCTGGCCCCTGCCGCGTTATTACCATCCGCTATTAGAACTCGCTCCCCCCAGGCAATTTTTAGGTTCCGGCATAGAGTGGTTAAGGCCGGATTTAACTATAGAGCAGTCGGAGAAAAAACATAAGGCCACCCTTTGTTATAAGAGCCAGACCTACTCCGCAGCGTTTTATCTATTATCCTTTAGCCGTAGGAATGAATTATTCGGCGACTACCCTGAAATTGAATTAGGCAAAGAACTGCCGTTGGAAGAACAAGTACGTTTATTCCTTGGGCCCTTAGGAATTTTTTTTAAAGCAGCCACAGATGAAGGTTCCGTAGGAGATAGGGGGAGAGTTACTTACAGTATCGCCGATAATTCTCTTATGGTGCGTATTGAAAAGAAAGAGAAATTGAGCCGCAGGTTCAGTGTGATGCTCTATCTTTTCGGCTCAAGCCATAAAACTCCTTTTGCCAGGATGCCCAAGATTTGCATCATTACCAGGCATAAGAGTATTCGGGCTTTTTCCGCAGGCAAGCCCATTGACCCGCAGGGTATCTCGGTGGATTTGGGGAGAAATACCTTTATTCTGAAGGTGCCGCTGGAGATATTGGGGTATCCGGACCTTATCCTGACGTCTCTTAGGGCCTACGCAGGTTCTCTGCCGGCAAGCGCCATAGGGTTCAGGAGGATAGAGGTCAAATAATTTCCCTTGAATTCAGGCACTTTTTTGTTATAATTCAGCGATGGATGCCAAAAAAATACGCACGGGCATAAGCCGTTTCGCGGGTTGGCTGGGGATTAATTTCTGCTCTTTGATAATTAAGATTCTTCCCGCAGGTTCTCTTTATGGTTTTGCCAGCGGCATAGGTTCCTTAGCTTACAGGTTCGCCTCCAAGCAGAGAAAGATTGCCTTAGAGAGCCTGAACATCGCCTTTGGCCAAGAGAAATCAGCCGGGGAATTGGAGGCAATAGCCAGGGACTGCTTTATTTTTATGGCTAAAAGCGCGGTGGAGCTCCTCTTTCTTATGGATAGGCCCAACCTGCTTAAAAAACGCGTGGTCATAGAAGGCAGAGAACATCTGGATAATGCCCTGGCCTTAGGATGTGGCGTAATCCTGGTGAGCGCGCACTTCGGGAATTTTCCCCTGATGCTGGCAAAGTTAAGCCTCCAGGGTTACAAGATTGCCGGGATTATGCGCGCTATGCGCGATAGCCGCGTGGAGAAAATTTTCCTCACCCAACGCAACAGCCTCAAAATAAAGACCATCTACAGCCAGCCGCGCGCTCTCTGCGTGAGTAACACCCTGGAGTCATTGCGCCATAATGAGCTGGTCTTTATTCCTTTAGACCAGAATTTTGGCACTGCCGGAGTATTTGTGGATTTCTTCGGCAGGAAAGCAGCCACTGCCACCGGACCGGTTGTGCTTGCGCAGCGTACCCGGGCAGCCCTTGTTCCCTGTTTTATCTTGCGGCAGAATGACGATACGCATAAAATTATCTGTGAGCCGGCTTTGAATTTAGAGGAGGGCAAGGACCTCCAGGAAATGATTCTTATCAATATACAGAGATTGACCCGTATTATTGAATCTTATATCCGGCGTTATCCTGCAGAGTGGGGCTGGATCCACCGCAGGTGGAAGAGCCGGGAAAAAGGAGGTGTTTAAAATGGCGGAAGAAATCAAGCAGCAGGAACAGAAAGCAGAGTCAAAGAATATTTTCTCCACAGTGTTAAAAGTTCTCTTGGGACTGGCCTTGCTACTCTTGGGTGCCTTGGCAGTTATCAGGTGGTGGGGAATCCTGGTTATCCTTGTCAAAGGCTGCGTCGGCCCGTTCCTGCTCTTGGCGGGCATCATCACCTTAGCCATAGCCAAGGAATAAGTAGTTGTGCGTTGTGAGTGGCAAGTTATGTGTTGTAAGGTTTTTTACACACAACTTGCCACTCTAGCGCGGTAAAAAAATTTAGCGTAAGGAGAGGTTATGTTAGAGTTGACACTTAAGAAAGAGTTGATTGTCAATAAGACCTTCTGCCGGGCAATCGGGGTGTGTGCCTTTATTATTTTGACTGCGTTGGGGGCGTTTGTGCGCATACCTTTGCCTTTTACCCCTGTGCCGCTGACGCTACAGACATTTTTTGTCCTCTTGGGTGCAGCGCTATTGGGCGCTAATTTGGGCGCCTTTACCCAGGTAGGCTACCTGTTTCTGGGTGCCTGCGGCTTACCTGTATTTACGGCATCAGGAAGCGGCCTGCTCTATTTTTCCGGCCCTACTACGGGTTATCTTTTGGGTTTTATTTTAGCCAGTTTCTTTGCAGGCAGGTTTATAGAGAAAAGCCGGGATAATTTATTCCTGGCCGTGGTACTTCTCTTTGCGGCAGATACCATTCTTTTATCCTGCGGCGCTCTCTGGCTCAAAAATATTTTAGGGCTTTCTTTGGCAAAGGCATTCTTCCTGGGTTTCCTTCCTTTTATCCCGGGGGATTTATTAAAGGCATTGGCCGCCGCTATTATTTACTTAAGGCTGAAACCCCGCGCCAGAAATATATTCTAACCCAACGTTCGCAAGCCACAACGTTCGCCAACGTTCGCAAGCCCCTATTGACAGCTCCTTTAATCTGTGCTAAACTATTTCTTGCTTTAAGGAGGCCGAAAATGAAGAGCAAAAGAGGATTAATTCTTGCGTTAGCAATGGTTTTTTTATTCTTAATGCATAGTAAGTGCGCCCTTGCCCAAGAGCAGCCGTCCGTACAGGTGGCAGCAGGTGCAGTGCAAAATGAGCCGGATACGCAGTGGGCCTGGGGAGAGGTTACCTCGATAGACACGCAAGCCAGGGCACTGACCCTCAAATACCTTGATTATGAAACAGACCAGGAAAAAGAAATAACCTTTAATGTTGACGATAAGACGACCTACGAGAACGTAAAATCCTTCAATGACATAAAGGTGTCCAATGCCGCAGGGATTGATTATATCACTGCAAGCGACGGGAAAAATATAGCGCGCAACATCAGCGTCGAGTCTGCAGAGAAAGAAAGCGCCATGCCCGAAAACACAACAGCAACTGCAGTAGGTCCGGCAGAGAATACTTCCCAACCGGCGCAACCATAAAGCAGGCATAATTAATTGCGGCTATAAAGGATAAATCTAAAGGCAGGGTTAATCCCTGCCTTTGCCGTTCTTATGATGAGAAAAGTTTTATGCGCAAGTTGTGTTTTATGGCTGGTCCTGGTTATGGCAGGTTGTGCCTCCATAGATTCTTTCATCAGGCGCGGCGCTGCCAAGGAGAAACCTGCCCTGGCAGTTTATTCCGGGCCAAAAGCCAAGATAGTGGTTGCGGATTTTGAGGTGCAGGCGCCTAAGGCCGCAAGCTCAATAGGCGCGCCTTTACGCAAGATGCTCATAGCGGGCCTCACAGACAGCAGGCGTTTTATTATCGTCGAACGCCAGCCTCAGTCAGGCCCAGGCGTAACAGGCGAGGATGATAAACCTAAGCCCGCGGATTTAATTATTACTGCTACGCTTGTAGAATTTGAGCCCCAGGCTTCAGGCGGCAAGGCAGGCATAGGAGGAGGCGGAGGCGCTGCCAGCGGTATTTTAGGTGGGCTCTTGGGCGTATCCATGAATAAAGCGCATATGGCTGTGGAGATACGCGTGGTAGGCGCGGTTACCTCAACGGTATTGGCCGCCGGCCGGGTTCAGGGTCAGGCTTCGGACAACGCAGCCAGAAACTTAAAAGGCGCTTATAATAATTGGGAATCAGCTGCCGGATTAACCGCTTATGCCAATACACCCATGGAAAAGGCGATGCACGAATGTATAATTGAGGCAGTGCGTTATATTTCGGCGACTGTACCGCAGAGCTACTACAGATATCCAAATGGGAAAACGTAAACGCAGGGGAAAATTAAACTGGCGTTCTAAAAAAGCCAATAAAGGCAGGAAGCCCTGCTTGGGTTAAGAATTCGAGGAAAGCCTTTTTATGGTTTTTGCGCTTGCCTTAGGCAGCACATTTATAGTTTGCCTTATTTCGCTGGTAGGTATTTTTACCCTGGCGATAAAAGATGAGTTGCTTCAGAAGATACTCTTCGGCCTTATCGGTTTTTCCGCCGGGGCGTTAATCGGCGGAGCGTTCCTGCATATCCTGCCCGAAGTCCTGAGAAAGACCAATAGCATAACCGTCTTTTATTACCTTATCCTGGGGATAATACTGTTCTTTTTATTGGAGAGGCATTTCTACTGGCGGCACTGCCATGAAGACGCAACCTGCAAGATACACGCCTTTACCTATTTAAACCTCATAGGCGACGGGTTGCATAATTTTATTGATGGGATGGTTATCGCAACAGGTTTTGTGGTTTCCGTAAAACTCGGCATAGCCACGACCCTGGCGGTTATTTTGCACGAGATACCGCAGGAACTGGGGGACTTCGGGGTGTTGGTCTACGGAGGCTTTAGCAAAAAGAAAGCGCTCCTCTTTAATTTTATTTCCGCGCTTACGGCAATGCTGGGGGCAATAGCCGGTTATTTTATCGCCGATTTCTGCAAAGGCTTTTCTAATTTTATACTGCCCTTAACAGCAGGGGGGTTTATCTATATCGCCACAAGCGACCTCATACCTGAAATGCATAAAGAAAGCGATATTAAGCGCTCTAATGCAGCTTTTTTTGCCTTCCTGCTGGGTATTATATTTATGGCCTTGGCCAAGGCCATATTGCCGGAGTAATGTTAATTCTTCCGCACCCATAAAAATAACTTTCCTATGAAAACCGTGGCGTTGATATCAGGGGGTCTGGACAGTATTTTAGCTGCCAGGCTGATAAAAGAACAGCTGGTAAGCGTCATCCCCTTATATTTTAAAATTCCTTTTTGCCATAAAAAAAGCTCTTCCAATAAGCTGGATGCTATGGCCAGGAGTTTTTTGGGGGAATCCTTATCGGTAATTGAGCTGGGGGAGCCATACCTAGAGATCATAAGAAATCCCAGGCACGGGGTGGGCTCAAACATGAATCCCTGTATAGACTGTAAAATCTTGATGTTGCGCCGGGCAGCGGAGTTTATGCGTGAACAGGAAGCGGCATTTATCGTCACCGGAGAAGTCCTGGGCCAGAGGCCTATGTCGCAGCAAAAAAAAGCATTAGAGGCCATTGCTAGGTTTGCGGGGTTAGAGGGGTTTATCCTGCGGCCACTTTCAGCGCAATTACTTCCTGAGACTATACCGGAAAGAGAAGGTTGGATTAAACGCGAAAGGCTCTTGGGGTTTAGCGGAAGGAGCCGCAAGCCGCAGATAGAGCTGGCAGAGTCTTTCGGTATCACTGAATATGCGCAGCCGGCAGGAGGGTGTTTATTGACTGACCCGGAATTTGCCAGGAGGCTGAAAGAAGTTATTGCACATGACGAGTTAAATATGGATAATATAGAGTTGCTTAAACTGGGCAGGCATTTCAGGCTCGCACAAGATGCAAAATTAGTGGTGGGCCGTAATGAGAAAGAAAACAGCCAGTTACTCGGCCTTGCCCGGGAAGGGGATTATATTTTCTCTCCGGCAGAGGACTTGGCCGGCCCGGCTGCATTAGGCAGGGGGTTATTTACGCAGGAGCTTACTAGGCTTGCCTGCAGCATAACCAGCCGTTATTGCGACCTCAATGGAAAAAAAGAGGCAGAAATATTTTATGCTAGAGTTGCCCAGGCCCTGCCTAATCAGGAAAAAAGACCCTTAAGAGTGTTCCCTGCTAAAGAAGAAGAGATTAATAACTTGCGTATATGAAAGAGGCCCTGCTTTACGAAAAACTAAAAGATAACCTCCTGCATTGTTATCTCTGTAGCCATCACTGCCGTATTACCGAAGGAAAATTCGGCTTTTGTGGGGTGAGGCAGAATATCGCGGGTAAATTATACACGCATGCCTATGGGGGGGTGGCTGCCGCGCACATTGACCCTATTGAGAAGAAGCCGCTCTACCACTTCCTGCCCGGCTCATCCAGTTTCTCCGTAGCCACCATAGGATGCAATTTCCGCTGCGGCTTCTGCCAGAACTGGCAGATTTCGCAGAGTTCATTCCGCCAAGGTAGCGGCATAGGAGAAGAACTCACTTCTAGCCAGATAGTAGAGCAGGCGCTGAAAAATAAATGCCGCAGTATTTCTTATACCTATACTGAGCCGACCATATTTTTTGAGTACGCCCTGGAAACCGCGAAACTCGCAAAAGAGAAAGGACTCTATAATGTCTTTGTCACCAACGGCTATATGACTAAGGAAGCGCTTCTCCTGATAAAACCGTACCTGAATGCCGCGAATGTGGATTTAAAGTTTTTTAAAGAAGCTTCGTATAAAAAAATATGCGCTGCGTCTTTGGAGCCGGTTTTAGATTCCATAAGGCTGATGAAGGAAATGGGCATATGGGTGGAGGCCACCACGCTGGTAGTAACAGGAGAAAATGATTCCGAGGAGGAGTTATCGGCCATAGCCGGATTCATCGCCTCGGTAGATAAAGATATGCCCTGGCATATTTCCAGGTTCCATCCGGATTATAAATTCAGCGATTATACCGCTACCAGCGAGGCAGTCCTAAAAAAAGCGCAAAATTTAGGCGCTGCCGCCGGCTTAAAGTTTGTGTATCTGGGCAATGTCGAAGGTTTAGGCAATAACACCTATTGCCCGGCCTGCAAAAAATTGCTGGTAGAAAGAGAATTTTTTAGTATTATAGAGGATAATATAAAACAAGGGAAGTGCTCTTTTTGTAATGCGGCTGTTCCCGGCATATTTATCTGATTGATACTCCGCGGCCAGCAAACCGCGCCCTTGAGGGCGCGGATAAGGATTGGCCGCTTGAGTATTCCGCCCCTAGGGAACCCCGGGCTTTGGCCCGGGAGGGGCTCCATTTTATAAGATATGATAAATCTTTTACAAAATATGCATCCTGTACTGCTAGCTTTTATTGCTGGTTTAGCTACTTGGGGAATGACTGCATTTGGGGCTGCCGCTGTATTCTTGGCTAAAGAGATAAACCGGAAATTCCTCGATATTATGCTAGGATTTGCCGCGGGGGTGATGCTTGCTGCAATTTATTGGTCAATGTTAGCGCCAGCTATGAAAATAGCAATATCAAGGCATCTTCCAGCCTGGCTTCCGGCTGCAGTTGGTTTTCTGATAGGCGGGATTTTCTTAAGAGGCCTTGACAAGATACTTCCGCATCTTCAATTTGGCGCTCCTATAGAGAAGGCCGAGGGTATTAAAACACCTTGGCACCGTAGTACCCTGCTTATTCTAGCTATGTCATTACATAATATCCCTGAGGGTTTGGCTATAGGAATTGCCTTTGGGGCTATTGTTGCAGGTTCTCCTTCTGCTACCTTACAGGCAGCCATAGCCTTGGCTGTAGGTATAGGGATTCAGGATATTCCAGAGGGGCTGGTGGTTTCAGTGCCTATGCGTAGAGAGGGGATGTCGCGTTTAAGAAGTTTTTGGTATGGGCAGTTATCCGGAGTCGTTGAGCCCGTTGCCGCTGTTATTGGAGCCGTGGCTGTTATTCTGGCGCAGTCTATCCTGCCGTACACCTTAGCCTTTGCTGCAGGCGCTATGTTCTTCATTATAGTAGAGGAAATAATCCCCGAATCGCAGCGCGGCGGAAATGCCGCTTTAGCCACTATGGGCACAATAGTAGGTTTCATAGTGATGATGATACTGGATGTGGTGTTCAGTTAAATATTAGATGTAGGATATGAAACCAAAAAAGGCCTTATTGATTGTGGATGTGCAGAATGATTTCTGCCCCCAAGGGGCCCTGGGTATACCCGCAGGAGACAGGATTGTTCCCGTCATCAATAAATACATAAAAATTTTCTCTAAAAACAAATGGCTGATTTTGGCTACCCGCGACTGGCACCCTCCGAGAACAAAACACTTTAAAGACTTTGGCGGAGAATGGCCTGTGCATTGTATCCAGAACACCCCGGGCGCGGCATTTTACCCGAAACTAAAAATACCTAAGGGTGCAATCCTGCTCTACAAAGGCATGGATCCCGCTAAAGACAGTTATTCCGCCTTCCAGGCAGAGGATGCCAGGGGGATGAATCTCTCCGGCTTACTGAAGCTTTTTGGCATAAAAGAAATATATATAGCGGGCCTGGCTACTGATTATTGCGTGAGGTTTTCCGTCCGCGATGCCATAAAAGAAGGGCTTAAAGTAAGGTTACTGGCGGATGCAATACAGGGAGTTAATCTAAAGCCCGGTGATTCAGAGAAGGCAATTAAGGAAATGCTCAAAATTGGCGCAAAGAAATTGACCCTGAAAGATATGGAGGCCTGATATGCGGTTAGACGATATAAAAATTTCCCGCGCGATAATCGAATCTTATAACGAGAAATTATTAAACGCCTTGGAGGTGGATGTCGCCATAGTGGGGGCAGGCCCGGCAGGCTTGAGCTGCGCCTATTACCTGGGCAAGGCGGCAAAGAAAGTGGTTATCTTTGAGAGGAAGCTTTCCGTCGGCGGCGGGATGTGGGGCGGCGGGATAATGTTTAATGAAATAGTAGTCCAGGATAAGGCCAGAGAAATCCTCAATGAGTTCGGCATAAGGAGCAGGCTCTATGAGAAAGGCTATTACCTGGCGGATTCCATAGAGGCAGTATCAACTTTATGTTCCAAGACGGTTAAAGCAGGGGTAAAGATATTTAATCTCTTGAGTGCCGAAGACCTCTTGGTGAGGAAAAAACGCGTCAGCGGGCTGGTCTTAAACTGGACGGCAGTAGAAATCGCTAATTTGCATGTTGACCCCATAACCATAAAGGCTAATTTCGTGGTGGATGCCACTGGTCACGCAGCAGAAATAGTGCGTATTGCCGAGAGAAAATCCGGCCTGAAACTTAGAACCAGAACCGGTAGGATGATGGGTGAGCAGTCAATGTGCGCAGAGGTAGGGGAGGAGGCCATTGTCCGGAATTCCAAAGAAGTAGTCCCCGGGCTTTATACCTGCGGCATGTGCGCAAATGCGGTCTTTGGCGCTCCGCGTATGGGCCCGGTTTTCGGAGGGATGCTGCTCTCCGGCAGGAAGGTCGCCAAGGATTTACTGAAAAAATTATGAAAAAAAGATTCTCTAGAAAAACAATCAGGTTAGCGCTCATTTTAGTATTTTGCGCCTTGGCATTAGCAGTTTTTAGCATATTTTTTGACCAGGCAGTGCTGGTGCGCAGGGAGACTTTTTATAAAGCCGATATCTCCGAAAAGGTAGTAGCCCTTACCTTTGACGACGGCCCTTCCCTTGAGTGGACGCCGAAGATTCTGGATGAATTAAAAAGGGCGGGCGTAAAAGCCACCTTTTTTATGATAGGGGAGCACGTCCAGAAATACCCCGGGATAGCCCGGCGGGTGGCGCAGGAAGGCCATGACATAGGTATACATTCCTTTTCTCATCATCTTTTCCTCTTCTCTCGGCCGGAGAGAATGGAAAAGGAGATAACCGATACCCGCCGGCTCATCAGAGAAGTCACCGGCAGGGATACCCGTTTATTCAGGCCGCCGAAGGCCTGGCTCACCGGAAAGGAAAAGAAAAGGATTAAGGATTTAGGGTATGAAATCGTGCTCTGGACGCTGAATTCCAAGGACTGGGTGACTTTTGACGACAAATATATGGTCAGGTACATTATAAAAAATGTCCGGCCCGGAGAGATTATTCTTTTTCATGACTCCGGAGGCGTATTGGCTACAGAGGGGGGCAACAGGCATGAGACAGTAGTGGCGATTTTCCGGCTGGTAGAGAAATTAAGGGAGCACGGTTACCGCTGCCTGACAGTCAGCCAGTTACTGGAAATGGGGAGGAAAAATGCCCGCTAATTCCAAGGTCATCTTATCCCTGGTCATTGCCAGTTTTATTTTCCTGATGTTTGGAAACGGTATCCTTAACCTGACTAATCCGGATGAGGTATTTTACGCGCAGACCGCAAAAGAAATGGCGCAGCAGAAGACCTGGTTAGTGCCCTATTTATTCGGACAGCCGCAGTTTGAAAAGCCGGTTCTTACCTACTGGCTCCTGCGCATAGGGTTTATTCTTTTCGGAGTAACCGGCTTTGGCAGCCGTTTTTTTCCCGCGCTTTTGGCTATGGCCGGAGTTATCGCCGTCTATTTTTTCTGCCTCCTGGCTTACAAGGACAGAATTAAGGCCGCAACCTCTAGCATGGTTTTAATGTCCGCCGGCTTATATATAGGCCTGGCCCGCACGGTTTTTACGGATATGATTTTTTCGGTATTTATTTTATTTTCGCTTTTATCTTTCTTCTGGGCATATACGGATGCGAAAAAGAAGGCGCCGGGAATTATTTTATTTTTTCTTTTTTCCGCTCTGGCAGTCTTGACCAAAGGACCGTTGGGATTTCTCATACCGTTTTCAATTGTCTTTTTTTTCTTGGTAATGCGCAGGGATTTAAAATTCCTCCTTTGCTGCTCTTCTCTCTGGGGTTTTGCGCTATTTGCGGCGGTGAGCCTGCCCTGGTATATCCTTATGGTTAAGAGGTACGGCCGCAGTTTTACCCACGAGTTTTTCTATAATGACCATATCCGGCGTCTTTTTGAGGCAGAGCATATTAAGAACGATACCTGGTATTTTTACCCCTTGAGTATGTTTGCCTGCATGTTTCCCTGGAGCCTTTATGCTGCCTGTGCTGTTTTTTATGCCTTTAAGAAAGCCATGCAGAAAAGGGAACCGCCGATATACCTGTTTCTTGCCTCCTGGGTTGCGGTTGCCCTGCTTTTATTTCAATTTGCGCATTCGAAATTAGTCAGTTACATCTTTCCTTTATTCCCGGCACTGGCAATAGCTACGGGAGATTACCTCTGTAACGGGATAAAGTCAGGCAGACGGCTTATCCCTGTCTTTTTATCCTTAACCTGGTTGTTTATGTTTTCCCTTCCCGCAGGCTTAATGATCAATGCCGCCAAATACCCGCAATACCAGCCTTCCAGGGCCGGCATATACAATTTTATTTTTCTGTATCTGGCGCTGCTTGCGGTTATACTCTTTTACATCTTAAAACGCAGATTCCTGGTAGCAGTGTATCTATCGAGCCTGCCTGTGCTCTTTTGCCTGTTTTTTGTCCTTTCCGCGCATAAGAATTTTAGCCTTTATGTATCCAGCAAAGAAACCTGCGATTATTTACTAAAGAACTATAAAATAGAAAATACCATTCTTTGCTCCCGGTCCTTCTTGAGGGGCACCAGATTCTACAGCGATAAAGAAGTGGCGGTTATCTGCACTACGAAGTCCTACTTTTTCAGCCCCCACCCCGTGCTTTACCTTGATTCCGACGAAAAGGTCGCAGATTTCTTCAAAAAACAGGGGGCAACTTACTGTGTACTTACCAAATCTTATCTCTCCACGGTAAGGACAACAGCCGAAAATAACAAGCTCAAACTTGAGTTATTGCAGGTTATCGGCAACCAGTATATCGCCAGAGTCACCTCCCTTAAACCATGAAAAAAGCAATAGATCCGCATAAGACAGTAATTTTCTTTGATTTTGACAACACCATAGCCACCGGCGATGTGCTTGACGATATAATTATATCTTTTTCCAGGGATAAGCGCTGGATGGAACTGGAGGAGAAATGGAAGAAGGGTAAGATAGGTTCAAAGGAATGCCTGGCAGGCCAGCTGGAAGGTTTGGATATCACCAAAAGAGGCCTGGATAGTTATCTAGGGCAGGCGAAATTAGACCCTTATTTTAAAAGATTGCTGCATCTGTTTTGCGCAAAAGGGGCCAAGGGCATTGTTTTAAGCGACAATTTTGATTACATAGTCAGGCGCATCTTAAGCCGGCATAGGGTCTTAGGGCAGATAAAGGTATACTCTAACGGCTTGCGTTTTGAGAAAGGCAGGCTCAGGTCTTTTTTCCCTTATCAAAGCAGGAAATGCCCGCTCTGCGGCCACTGTAAAACGAAAAATCTCTTGGCAAACTCCAGGAAAGATTCTATAATAATCTATGTAGGCGACGGCAAATCTGATATCTGCCCCGCAGGTTACGCGGATATAGTCTTTGCCAAAGAGAATTTACTAAAGCACTACAGGGAGAGCAGGATTGCCTGCCTGCCCTATAAAACCCTAAAAGACGTATACAATTATCTTAAAAGGAGTTTTTTATGAGTGAAAAACAACTAACCGCTCATCCCATTCCCGCTAAGCGGATAAACAATGATGCGCTTCTGGCGCAGGAAGCAAAGTATTGCTCCTGGGGGGATACCGTGCATTATGCCCAGAAGCCGGTTATTTTTAAAGCTGCGCAAGGGAGCTTTCTTTACGACAGCGAGGGAGTAGAGTACCTGGATTTGCAGATGTGGTATTCCGCGGTGAATTTCGGTTATAGAAACAGGCGGCTGAACGCCACGCTGAAGAAGCAAATAGATACCCTGCCGCAACTTGCCTGCCAATACCTGCATGAGGAAAAAATCCGCTTGGCTACAAAACTTGCCCAAAGGATTGAGATGACCTTTGAAGAAAAGGGCAGGATACACTTTAATGTCGGCGGCTCATCGGCGCTTGAAGATTCTCTTAAGCTGATCAGGAACTATTCCGGCAGGAGCCTGGTTTTTGCCTTTATGGGCGGCTATCACGGCAGGACCCTGGCTGCCTCGGCCATCACCTCCAGTTTCCGCTACAGGGAGCGTTTTGGCCATTTCGGAGACAGGGCGTTCTTTGTGCCTTTTCCTTATTGCTTCAGGTGCCCTTATGACAAAAAGAAAGATTTCTGCGATTTTTACTGTTTAAAGCAGTTTGAACGGCTCTTTGAAACGGAATATTATTCCGTAGTAAATAAAAAGACCAACAAGTGCGAATTCTCCGCCTTTTATGTGGAGGCAATACAGGGCACAGGCGGCTATATCGTGCCGCCGCAGGAGTATTTCGGCGGCTTAAAAGATATCCTGGACAGATACGGCATACTTTTGGTTGACGACGAGATACAGATGGGTTTTTTCAGGACAGGCAGATTCTGGGCCATTGAACATTTTAATATCGCCCCGGACATAATCGTCTTCGGCAAGGCCCTGACCAACGGCCTCAACCCTATCTCCGGCGTCTGGGCAAAGGAAGAGCTGATTTCTCCGCAGGTATTTCCCCCGGGCTCCACGCACTCCACCTTCTCCTCCAATCCTCTGGGCACGGCTGTGGGCCTGGAGGTAATGAAACTCATTGAGGAGTCGGATTTCGCTACGTCTATCCCCAAAAAAGGCGCCTATTTTACCTCGCGCCTAGGCAAGCTGCAGAAAAAATACCCGCAGATAGGGGATGTGGACGGCCTGGGCCTGGCGTTGCGTATGGAGATGTGCCAGAAGGACGGCTACACCCCCAACAGAGAGCTTACCGACGCTATCGTGGAGCTTGGCTTGAGCGGAAAATTAAGCGCCGGCGGCAAGCGCAGGGGCCTGGTGCTGGATGTGGGCGGTTATTACAAGAATGTTTTTACCCTGGCGCCATCCTTTTATATCACGGAAAAAGAAATAGATTTAGGTGTTGATCTGTTGGATGAGGCAATTTCCAGGGCAATAAAAGAATCCGCGTAATTTTTTACCCCCTTACAAATATCTAATTAACTCTAAAGAAATAGGTTCCTAAGAATAATGGCCAGAGTTATATTCCTCCAGAGGATATGGCATGAATACGGCGGGCCCGAGATAATCTCCGCTGTTTTAAAGAAACATGGCCACACGGTTGACCTTTTTATTGATAAAGACCCAGACGCCTTGCTAGGTAAAATACTGCCTAATGATATCGTTGCTTTTTCTACGATGACCGGTGAACATCATTGGGCGCTGGAAGCAGCAAGCCGCATAAAGGATAAGATTAATATCTTAACTGTTT